>OLNX01000050.1_pt1 | contig 112747 bp, 104 predicted proteins | sample 1672611 | NCBI WGS metagenome assembly OLNX01 (sample SAMEA3136705, study PRJEB25190) | human gut metagenome | reverse complement strand
CACATGCGAGAACACGCCTTCGTAACAGGCATAGGCGACACCCGGACCGCATGGCCGCCAGATGCAGATCGATGGGCCGCGGCCCCAGCTCGCACCCGCCGGGATAGCTCAACTCCGCCCAGCCGCACCGCGCCAGTATCGCCCCCAGAAAGATCACGGACGACCGCATCCGCCGCATCAGCGTCTGGGGTATGTCGCACCGCGTCAGCGTGGTGCTGTCCACCAGCAGGTCGTCTCCGTCCCACTGCACAGCGCAGCCTAAGTACCGCAGGATATCCGCCGCCGAGTCCACATCGCTCAGGTGCGGACAGCCCTCAATGCGGCACACGTCCCCGCTGAGCAGCGTGGCGGCCAGAATGGGCAGTACGCTGTTTTTCGCGCCCTGCACCGCTACCTCGCCCCGCAGCGGCGTGCCGCCCTCTATGGTGATATACCTCATGTGCCCTCCCTTTCCCGTCCATCCAACAGCTATGCCATTGTATGAACGGACAGGGGAGAGGGGTGACTCCCTTACTTCCGCACCAGCGCCATGACCGTGTCGTAGATGCGCGCCGTGGCGTCGGGAATACCCAGCTCCTTCATGGCTCGCGCCATGGAGGTGCGCTTTTCGTTATCGGAGAGAATGGCCTCCACGGCCTTGTACAGCCCGTCTCCGGAGCTCTCCGGCTCCGTGATGACCACCGCGCCGCCGTGCTTTTCCAGCAGCCGCGCGTTCTTCTCCTGATGGTTGTTGGTCACATAGGGTGATGGCACCATCACCGTGGGCTTGCCCAGCGCCGTCAGCTCACTGATGGTGGAGGCCCCGGCGCGGCACAGCACCACGTCCGCCGCCGCCATCACCACGTCCATGTCATAGATGTACTGCCGCACGTCCAGCCGGTCGGACTTGGGCAGGCCCAGCTCCCGCAGCTTCTGCTCCATGGCCTCCCAGCCGCCCTTGCCCACCGCGTGGATGTGGCGGAAGGGATAGCCCTCTGCGTCCTCCCGGCGGAAGAAGTCCACCATGCACTCGTTCATGTGGCTGGCGCCCAGGCTTCCCCAAAAGGATACCACAAGGGGTGCCTCGTCGTCAAAGCATAGCTTTTTCCGAGCTTCCTCCCGGCTCAGCCGGAAGAAATCCCCCCGCACCGGCGTCCCGGTGACGGCGATGCGCTCCGGGTGCTTGTAGTGCTGCCGGCAGTCCTCAAAGCCCACCATGATGACGTCGGCGTAGCTTTCCAGCATCTTCGTGGTCAGCCCCGGCACCATGTTGCTCTCATGCACCGCCGTGGGGATGCCCGCCCTGGCCGCCGCCTTCACCATGGGATAGCTGGCGTAGCCGCCGGTGCCCACCACCAGGTCAGGCCTGAAATCCCGCAGGATGGCCCGCGCCTGCCGTCCGGAGGACGCCAGCACCCGCACCGTGTGCAGGTTGTGGCGTATGCCCGCCGCGTTCAGCTTCCGCTGAAAGCTGCTGACCTCCACCGCGGCGTAGTCGTACCCCGCCTTGGCCACCAGCTCGCGCTCCATGCCCGTGGGCGTGCCCACGAACAGCACGGCCGTCTCCGAATCTTTCTCCTTCATATACCCCGCCAAAGCAAGGGCGGGGTTTACGTGTCCCGCGGTGCCGCCGCAGGTAAATATCACTCTCATTCTGCCGCTCCCTGGAACCGCCGCGGCGGTCCGACCTCTATATTTTGATACGAATAGTAGTTTTCCTGCAATAAAATACGGAATGTTGTCAAATCCTGTGCTTTTATCCCGCCCGTGCCGCCGGTATCTGCCGCGATACGCTCAGCACGATGCCCATCTCCACCAGCTGCAAACACAGCGCCGTGCCGCCGTAGCTGAAGAAGGGGAGGGAGATGCCCGTGGTGGGCACGAAGCCCGACACCACGGCGATGTTCAGAAATGTCTGCAAGGCCAGGTGGGTCATCACGCCCACCGTCAGCAGCGCGCCGAACCGGTCGCGGGCATGCAGGGCGATCCAGAAGCCCCGCAGTATCAGCATGGAGAAGATCAACATGATGACGCATGCGCCGATCAGTCCCAGCTCCTCGCAGATCACGGAAAAGATGAAGTCGTTGTACTGCTCCGGCAGGTACAGGAACTTCTGCCGTCCCCGGCCCAGTCCCACGCCCAAAAGGCCGCCCGAGCCGATGGTGATCAGGCTCTGCGCCAGCTGGTAGCCGTCGCCGTAATAGTCCTCCCACGGGTTGTGCCACATCTCGATGCGCGCCGCGCCGTACTTGATGACGCCGGCCTCCGCCAGCTTGATGAACAGAAAGCCCAGCGCGCTGATGCCGCCGACGCCCGCCGCCACCAGCCAGCCCTGTATGCCGCCCACGATCATCAGCACCGCGCCGGTGGCGAAGATCAGGACGGTGCCCGACAGGTGCGGCTCCAGCATCATCAGCACGCCGATGACCGCCAGCAGCGCCACGTAGGGCAGTATGCCCTGCCGCCAGGTCAGCATCTTCTCCCGCTTTTTGGAGATGGTGTCGGAGAAGTACACGATGACCGCCAGCTTGGCGATCTCTGAGGGCTGGAACTGGAACACGCCCTTAATGCCCAGCCAGCGGGTGGCGTTGTTGGAGGTGATGGCCAGCGGGTTGTGGGGGATGATGACCAGTATCAGCAGAAACAGCGCCAGCCCCACCAGCAGCCGTCCCGCGCCGCGCCAGCGCTGATAGTTGATCTTGCTGACGATGAACATGGCCACAAGACCCAGCGCCGCGAAGGCGGCCTGCCGCTTGAAGTAGTAGGTGCCGTCCCCGGTGTCGTAATAGGCCCGGGGAAAGCTGGCGGAAAACAGCATGATCAGGCCGATGACCGTCAGCAGCAGCGTCAGGATCAGGAAGGGGAGATCCATCTGCCCGCGGGCGGCTTCCTTATGCCGGCGCTCCACCTGCCGCATCCGTTCCTGCTGGGCCTTCCGGGCGCGCTGTTCCTCCCGTGTCATAGTCTCCCTCCTTCCCTGTGAAAATAGTGCGAAGCCTTAGATGCTGAAGCGCTGGCACACGGCCAGATAGGCGATGACGCAGCCGATCACACTGACGGCGGTGAACACCGCCACCACCTTGGTCTCCTTCCAGCCGCACATCTCGAAGTGATGGTGCAGCGGCGCCATCTTGAAGATGCGCTTGCCGTGGGTCAGTTTGAAATAGCCCACCTGGATAATGTCGCTCAGTGTCTCGCAGATATACACAATGCCCACCAGGATCAGCACCAGCGGCATATCATAGGCGAAGGCCAGCGCCGCCACGGCGCCGCCCAGAAACAGCGACCCCGTATCGCCCATGAACACCTTGGCCGGATAGTGGTTGTACAGCAGGAACCCCAGCAGACCGCCCACCAGTGCGCCGGAGAACAGCCCCAGCTGCTCGAAGCCGGGCCAGATCACCGCCATCACCAGGAAGAACAGACCCACCGGCACGGTCACACTGCTGCTCAGTCCATCCAGACCGTCCGTGATATTCACGGCGTTGACGGTGCCCACGATCACAAAGGCCGCGAACACCAGATACACGATCCACGGCAGCACGATGTGGGTGTTCCAGAAGGGAATATACAGGTTGGGGCTCAGCATCCCCTCGTACCGCATCAGGCACAGGAACGCCACCGCCGCCGCCAGCTGCAAAATAAACTTCTGCGGCGCGGTCAGGCCGGTGTTCTGGTGGTGCTTCACCTTCTGATAGTCGTCGATATATCCGATAACGCCGAATACCAGCGCGAACAGGTACACATACAGGTGTACGAAGCTGCCGGCCATCATCCGCTGCCAGCCCAACACGACGATGGTGAGGCCGATGCCGATGATGAACATCAGCCCGCCCATGGTGGGGGTGCCCTGCTTCGTCATGTGCCAGGAGGGCCCAATCTCCTTGATGGACTGTCCCGCCTTCAGCTTTACCAGCGCCGGTATCAGCAGCTTGCCTGCGATGGCGGTGACGATAAAGCATACCGCGACAGGCAGCACGATCTCCATAATTCCCATACTATCTTGCTCCTTCCCTCCGCGCCGCGCGGAGGTCTTTTCTTTATTTCTGCGTTTCCTTCAGGTGCTCGGCCACGATGACCCGTTCATCCATGGGATAGTGCTTGTGGTCGATCTCCTGGTAATCCTCGTGGCCCTTGCCGGCCAGTACGATCACGTCGCCCGGCTGGGCGTGGTCCATGGCGTAGTGAATGGCGGCCACCCGGTCGGGGATCACCGCATAGGGTGTGTCATAGCCCTTCAGTCCCACCAGAATGTCGTCGATAATGGCCTCCGGCTTCTCCGTCCGGGGGTTGTCGCTGGTGACGATGACAAAGTCTGCCAGCCTTGCGCCGATCTCACCCATCACGGGCCGCTTCGTCTTATCCCGGTCGCCGCCGCAGCCGAACAGCGCCACCACCCGCCCCTTGGCGAAGGCCTTGGCGGATTGCAGCACCTTTTCCAGCGCGTCCGGCTTGTGGGCATAGTCGTTCAGCACGGTGTAGCCCGTTCCCGGCGTAGGGATGATCTCCATCCGGCCCTTCACGCCGTGGTTCTTCGCCAGTGCGTCGGCACACTCCGCCAGCGGCACGCCCAGGTTCCAGCAGCAGGCCATGGCGTCCAGCGTGTTGTACACGGTGAACAGCGCCGGTATGCCCACGTGGACGTGGCACCATTCCGTGTCCGCCTCCGCGTCAAAATCCACACTGCCGGGCTCCAGCGCCACGTTCTTCGCCATCAGGTCCGCCTGGCCGTTTACAGAGTAGGAAAAACGCCGTGGGCAGGCGGCATCGGCCATCAGCCGTTCTGCCCAGGGGTCGTCGGCGTTGTAGATGCCCACGTCGCACTGCCGCATCAGCAGCGCCTTGGCGTCGCAATAGGCCTCCATGGTCTTGTGGAAGTCCAGATGGTCCCGGCTCAGGTTGGTGTAAATGCCCACCGCGAAGGGTATGCCGTACACCCGGTCCAGCATCAGTGCGTGGGAGGACACCTCCATCACCACATGGGTGCAGCCCGCGTCGGCCATCTCCCGCAGCAGCTTCTGCAGCTCGAAGGACTCCGGCGTGGTGCGCTCGGTGTGCAGCACCCGGTCGCCGATCATATTCTGTATCGTGCCGATCAGGCCCACCTTGGCCCCGGCCTTCTGTTCCAGAATGCTCTTGATGAGGTAGGTGCTGGTGGTCTTGCCGCTGGTACCGGTGATGCCGATCATGGTCATCTCCCGTGCGGGGTGATCAAAGCGATTGCCGCCCACCACCGCCAGCGCCCGGCGGCTGTCCGCCACCCGGACGAAGGGCGCGCCGTCCTCCGGCGCGCGCTCGCACAGCACGCAGGCAGCGCCCTTCTCCCGTGCCATGGGAATATATTTATGTCCGTCCGTCTCCGCGCCGGTGACGGCGATGAACAGATCGCCCGATTCCACCAGCCGCGAGTCGTACCGTACCTCCCGGATGTCGCTATCCAGCTCGGCGTTTGTTTCCAGAATATCCAGCCCGTTCAACAGCTCACGCAGTTTCATCATCAACTCTCCTTTGCGTCTGTGCATAATGGTATACACACTATTCTACCACATTTCGTCCGCGGACAAAAGGGAACCATGTGCTCTGTTGGGCGCAAAACGTGTGGCGTCAGTCCGTCACGGACGTGTCGCCCAGCTGCACGGTGATGACCGTGCCGGCCTCCACCTCCGTGCCCTCGTCGATGGACTGGCTCAGTACCCGGACGGAGCTGGACTCGCTGCCCGTGGTGCCGGAGAACCGTATCAGCAGCCCTGCCGCCGTGGCGGTGGTGTTGGCCTCTGAGGGCGTCTTGCCGATGAGATGCGGCACCACGCACTTGTCCGTGGACTTCTCCTCGCCGACGTACAGAATAACGCTGGACTTGCCGGGGATGATGGCGCCGCCGGCCGGCGTCTGGTCGGTGATGGTCTCGCCGTCGCCCACGATCTTATAGCTCAGCGCGCGGTCCTTCAGCTTCGCCTTGGCCTCCTCAACGCTCATGCCGATGACGTTGGGCACCGTGGTGTCCATGCCCAGCAGCTCCTCGGCGGAGTAGCTGGGCTCCACGCCCAGATAGGGCAGGATCTCCGCCATGACGGTGCTGGCGGTGGGTGCCACCATGTTGCCGCCGGAGACGTAGGTCCCCGTGGCGCGGCTGGGGGTGTCCATGGTGATGAGCATAATGACCTGCGGGTCGTCCGCCGGCGCGAAGCACAGGAACGACACCACCACGTCGCCGGTCTGGCCCTTATCGGCCGTGCCGGTCTTGCCGCCGATGCGGTAGCCCGCCACCTGGCCGTTCTTGCCGGTGCCGCTGGCCACCACGTATTCCAGGCACTCCCGCACCGTGGCGGAGGTCTGCTCGCTGATGACCTGCCGCACCGGCGTGTCATCGTGGCGATAGGTCACGTTCCCGTCGCTGTCGGTGATGCGCTCCACCAGATACGGCGTGTGCAGATACCCGCCGTTGACGCAGGCCGCCTGTGCCGCGATCAGCGCCAGGGGCGTCACGGTGAAGTTCTGGCCGAAGGCGTAGCAGGCCAGATCCAGCTGGGTGAAGCTGCTGTCCGCGGCGAACACGCCCACGGCCTCGCCGCCCAGGTCGATGCCCGTGGTGTTCATCAGGCCGAAGGACCGCATATACTCGTAGAATTTCTCGCTGCCGATCCGCAGCCCGTAGTTGATGAACGCCGGGTTGCAGGAATTCCCCACCGACTGCACCAGTGTTTGCAGGCCGTGGCCGTTCTTGTTGGAGCAGTGGATGGTGTAGCCGGAGATGCTGACGCTGCCGCCGCAGTTGACGGTGGTGGTCTTATCCACCACGCCCTCCTCCAGCGCCGCAGACAGGGTCAGGATCTTAAACGTGGAGCCCGGCTCATAGGTGTCGTTCAGCGCCTTGTTGCGCCACTGCAGCAGCTGCATATCGGCCACGGTGCTCTCCCCGCGCTCGATACGCTCCTGCAGCGTCTGGTCGCTGACGGTCAGAAAGTCGTTCAGATCGTAGTTGGGATACGACGCCATGGCCAGTATGCCGCCGGTCTTGGCGTCCATCACGATGCCGCTGGCGCCGTTGGCGGCGGAGAACTTATCCACCATGCTCTCGATACCCTTTTCCAGATAGTACTGGATGGTGGTGTCCAGCGTCAGCGTCAGGTCGCTGCCGTTCTTGGCGGCGAAATACTGCTCATAGGTATACAGCATATCGTTCTCCGCCTGATCCTTGGAGGAGATGACCAGTCCGCTCTGCCCCTCCAGCTCCTTCTCGTAATAGGCCTCCAGCCCATACAGCCCCGTGTTCTCGTCGCCCACGAAGCCGATGACCTGCGCCGCCAGCGAGCCGTAGGGATAGTACCGCTTCGTGTCCGCCACCAGGTGTACGCCCGCGATCTTGTTCTCGTCCACATACGAGCGCACCTTGGCCGCTGTGTCCTCGTCCGCCCGCAGCTGTATGACCTCATACTGGGACTTCACGTTGTCCATCCGTTTCCGGATGGCCGAGGCGTCCTTGCCCAGGATCTCCGCCAGCCCTGCCGCCAGCGACTCCTTCGTCCAGCTGACGGGATCTTCCGTGTCGTTCACCGCGTTGTCGATCTCCAGCGGGGAGAGAATGATGGTCTCCGCGCTGGAGGAGATCGCCAGAATGTTGCCGCCGGCGTCATAGATGGTGCCCCGGTTAGCCGTCACCACCGTCCGCCGTGTCTGCTGGTTCACAGCCTTACCCTGCAATTCCTCATGCCGGGTGATCTGCAGGTCGAACAGCCGGAAAAACAGCAGCACGAACATCACGACGCCCATCAGGATCATCAGTACAAAGGATCGGGTCTGAATGATCCGGTTGGCCCGCCGTACGTTCTCGTTTTTTCGGTTGGAATTTTGGTTTTCTGCCACGATAGTGCCTCCTGTTTTGCCGTCGGACCCTGCTCCGGCGCCGCCGCGCCCTGCTGTTATAGACCAAGCAAGGAGCAAGAAGTCGCCTTCTTACTCCTCGCGCTTATACTATACTTTCCCTCAGCGGAAATATTCCAGTACATACGCCCACAGCGACTCTGCCTTTTCGGTAAAGCCGTTCAGCGCCGCCGCGCCGCCCGCGGCGTATACCTCCACGCTGTCCGCACCGGACAGGTCGATGTACTGTATCTGGCCGCTGCTGGGCTTGGACATACCCGCCGCCTCCGCCGCCGCCTTCACGGTGGCCAGATCGAAGGTGCGCTCATACGCTGTCAGCAGCGCCACGTGCTCCTCCTCCAGGGCGGAGATCTCCCGCTTGATGGAGGACACATTATCGGAAATGCCGGTCAGCTTCACATAGCACAGCATCAGCGCGATGACCATGCCCACCACCAGCACCGTTCCCAGCAGCAGAACAGGGGAGGGCCGCACCGCGGCCCGTGCCGCGCTCTGCCGCCGCTGTACCGGCTGTACCTCCGGCTGCGCCGGCCGTACCTTCTTCTGGGGGAGCTTTCCGGCCTCGTCCAGCTGCTTTTCCCGCGCCAGCGCGTCCAGATCATATGCCAGGCTGCCGTAGGTGGCGCCGTGACGATAGTTGGCCATGTAAAACTCCCTCCTTCCTCCGTCGGTTCTTTTCCGCCGATACTTTGTTGCAGCCGCTTGCCATACACAAAGTATGGCTGCACGTCTGCGCCGCGTCTCGGCGAAAAATAACTCGCCGGATGTGGTTCTTTTCCGCCGATGCTTTGTTGCAGCCGCTTGCCATACACAAAGTATGGCTGCACGTCTGCGCCGCGTCTCGGCGAAAAATAACTCGCCGGATGTGGTTCTTTTCCGCCGATGCTTTGCTGTTATACCTTCTCCGCCACCCGCAGCTTGGCGCTGCGTGCGCGGGGGTTGTGCGCCAGTTCCTCTTCGCCGGATACGATGGGCTTCCGGCTCACCAGCTTCAGCTTCGGCTTCCTGCCGCATACGCACACCGGGAACTCCGGCGGGCAGATGCAGCCGGTGGCCAGCTCCTGCAAGGTCTTCTTGATGATCCGGTCCTCCAGCGAGTGGAAGGAGATCACCGCCAGCCGCCCGCCTGTGTTCAGATGCGCCGCGGCCGCCTCCAGCATGGGCGGCAGGGCGTCCAGTTCGCCGTTGACGGCGATGCGTATGGCCTGAAAGCTCCGCTTGGCCGGGTGCTGCTTCTCCCGCAGCGCCTGTGGCGGCATAGCGGACTTGATGATGTCCACCAACTCCAGCGTCGTCTCGATAGGCTGCTGCTCCCGGTGCTGTACGATCCGCTTGGCGATGGCCGGCGCATAGCGCTCCTCGCCGTACTCAAACAGGATGCGCCGCAGCTCCTCATAACTCCAGCAGTTCACCACCTCCCGGGCGGTGAGATACGCCGTCCGGTCCATCCGCATATCCAGCGGCGCGTCGTGCATATAGCTGAAGCCCCGTTCCGCGTCGTCCAGCTGTGGGGAGGAAACGCCCAGGTCGAACAGCATACCGTCCGCCCCGTCTATGTGCAAGTCGGCGAGGATGTCGCCGATGCGGTCAAAATTGCTGTGGACCAGCGTCACCCGGTCCCCGTAGTCCGCCAGACGCTCCTGCGCGGCGGCAATGGCCGTCTCATCCCGGTCGATGCCGATGAGCCGTCCGGTGGTCAGCCGTTTTACGATCTCCAGCGAGTGACCCGCCCGGCCCAGCGTGCCGTCCACATAGATGCCGTCGGGCTTGATGGCCAGCGCGTCCAGGCACTCGTGCAGCAGCACCGGCACATGGCCGTAGTCCTTCTCCTGTGTCACGGTGCTCACAGGCCCATCTCCGCCATGGCGCTCTCCAGCTCGCCGGAGGCGAAGGCGTCGTTCTCCACGGCGGCCCAGCGTTCAGCGTCCCAGATCTCCGCCCGGTCAAAGCTGCCGATGACCACGACCTCTCTGGTCAGTCCCGCATACTCCCGCAGCTTGGCGGGGATGAGGATGCGTCCCTGGCTGTCCGGCTCGCAGTCCGCCGCGTAGGCGAACAGCGCCCGCAGCTTCTTCACCTCGTTGTAGGACAGGGCTTTCAGCTTGTCCATAAACGCCGCCCAGCTCTCGTCGGAGTACACCGACAGGCAGTGGTCCTGTCCCACGGTGATGTGGAACGTCTGGCCCAGCTCCTTCCGCAGCGCGGCGGGAATAAAGAGGCGCCCCTTGGCGTCGATCGTGTGTGCATACTGACCGGTCATGGGTCCGCCTCCTTCCGAAAAAAATAGTCCCCGGTGGAAAACCGTGGGAATATCCCCCACAAATATGGATATTGCCCCCACAATTCACCACTAATGAGGTTAGTATACATAATCCCTGGCAAAATTGCAAGGAAAAATTATGTCTACCGCCACGGCAAAAGCCAGATATTCCGCCGGTTTTCGGCCAAATTTTTCCACTTTTTGAAACGCTTGTTCGATGGACATAAACGGAAAACTCCGGCGGGCACAAGATTTTGTGCCCGCCGGAGCCTGTTAACACAAGATGAGGATTTCTTGTGGAAATCGCAGAAAAATTTACGTGGATTTTATAGATTTTCCACAAAGTCTATAACTGCCGCCGGATACCGCGGCGGCAGCGGCGTTTGCCGCCGGTCGGGACCGGCCTCGCTTTCCGTCCGAAAAGACGGACCGCCGCAGGCAGAGCCTGCGGCGGTCAATGTAAATGCTGTGTGGGGGAGGGGAGCGCTCAGCGCTGGCCCTCGCTCTTTTCAGCGGCGGACTCGTTCAGCTGCTGGCGCTGGGCCTGCATCTGCTCCTTGCTGGCGGCCCGGAACCGCGCCCGGGACTCCTGCACCTCTGTCAGCGCGGCCTGGATGGCCTCCTCGGTGCGGCGCAGCGCGTCCTCGGTGTAGGTGTTGGCCACGTGATACAGCTCCTTGCTGCGGTCCTCGGCCCGGCGGATGATCTCGCTGCTCTTCTGGCGTGCCAGCTGCAGTGTCTCGCTCTCAGACACGATGATGCGGGCATCCAGCTCCGCCTGACGCAGTACCTCCTGCGCCTCCTTCTTGGCCCCGGCCACATACTCGCTGCGGGCGGCGATCAGCTCCTGGGCCTTTTTCAGTTCCAGAGGCAGCTTGGCCCGGATCTCATCCAGCAGATCCAGCGCCTCGTCCCGGACGATGATACATTTGTCAGAGCTGAAGGCCACGCTTTTTGCCTCGTCGATCATGCCGTAGAGCATATCCAACAGGCGCTGTACATCTTTCTCTTCCATAGTGCGGTCCGTTCCTTTCTTTTTGTCGGCGCCGGGAGGCTCAACCCCGCTGCCGCATCAATTCCTCGGCGACCGGCGCCGGTACATACTTTTCCAATGGCTGGTGGTAGCGGATCATCTCCCGCACCATGGTGGAGCTGAAGTGCTCATACGCCGCACTGGCGGGCAGCAGCACCGTCTCCAGCCCGGGACAGATACCGCCGTTGATGCGCGCCATCTGGGCCTCCAGCTCCCAGTCGGCGCAGTTCCGCACGCCCTTCACCAGAATGTGCGCGTCCTTGCTGCGGACAAAGTCCGCCAGCAGCCCGGACCAGTTCTCCACCTCCACGTTGGGGATGTCCGCCACGGACTGGCGGATCAGCTCCAGCCGGCGCTCCGGCGTGAACATAGGCTGCTGCTTCTGGCAGTTCACCATCACGCACACGCACACCTTGTCAAAGCACCGCGCCGCCCGGCGGATGATATCCAGGTGTCCCAGCGTGATGGGGTCAAAGCTGCCGGGGTAAATGGCGATATTCATTCCGTATCCTCATTTCCGCCGCGATGATACACCGTCAGCTTGATCTTGCCGTATTTGTACTCCCGATACAGGGCATAGGGCGCGGGCATCTCCGGCAGCACCGTGTCCGCCGCGCTCTCTGCTATGATTATACCATGTGCACGGCAAATGTCAAACGCTGCGATATCCGTCAGCGCCTGCTGCAAAAGCCCGCTGGCGTAGGGCGGGTCCAGGAACACGATGTCGAACTTCTCCCCGCTGCGAAGATACGGCAGCGCGTCCCCCTGCCGCACCCTGGCCCTGTCCGCCAGGCGGCACAGCGCCAGATTTTCCTGTATCAGCTTCACCGCGTCCGCCCGCCGGTCGATAAACACGCACTCCGCCGCGCCCCGGCTCAGGGCCTCGATGCCCAGCTGTCCGGTACCGGCGAACAGGTCCAGCACCCGCCGTCCCTCGATGTCGAATTGTATGATGGAGAACAGGCTCTCCTTCACCTTGCCGGTGGTGGGCCGTGTCTCCAGCCCCTCCAGCTCCTTCAATACCCTGCCTCTGGCAGTTCCCGTGATCACGCGCATAGTCCGTTACCCCCTGGGGTCAAAATGTTCAAAGATGACCAGGTTCCCGGCCGCCTCGGCCTTTTCCATAGTCTCCCTGTCCCGCACGGTCCAGCTGGCCTCCTGCACCTTGTAGAAGCCCCGGCACAGCCGCAGGGACAGATTGCCCCGGTCCTCGAACCGATAGGCGATGAAGTCCGGCCGCGTCCGCACGTTCAGCAGCAGGTTCGCCAGGATCCACCGGATGCCGCCCGGCAGATGCTGCGCGTCTCCGTGGGCGGAGAAATCCTCGCTCAGCTGTCCCCGCAGGATATCCGGCTCGTTCTGCCACAGCCACATCAGGCACCGGGGATCGAAGGACTCCACGCAGTACGCGCCCTTGTACTTCTTCAGCACCCTGCTGGCCGCCGCGGCCAGCGCCTCGGCGTTGCCGCGCTCTGCCTTCAGCTCCACGATCAGCGGCGCCCGGTCCGTGAACAGCGGCAGCACCTCCTCCAGCAGGGGGATCCTCTGCTCCGTTCCCTCCAGCGGGTACTTCTCCAGCGCCTCCGCGGTCAGGTCCTCGATCTCCACGTCCGCGCCCGCTGTCCGCAGCAGGGAGGCATCGTGGATCACGGCCAGCTTGCCGTCCTTCATCAGGTGCACGTCCAGCTCCGCGCCGAAGCCGTTGGCCGCCGCCCGTTTGAACGCCGCCATGGAGTTCTCCGGAATACCCTTCTCCCTGTCATGCAGGCCCCGGTGGGCATACCGCCACTGCCGGAAATACGCCTGGTCCATCTTGCCCCGCCGGCACCGCAGGCACAGCAGATACAGCCAGAACAGCACCAGCAGTACAATAATGATAATTATGATCGCTTTCATCAGTCGTTTGTCAGCTCCTCCACCGTATTGTCAATAGCCCCGGCGTCCTCTGTGCCCGCCGCGGCAGTCTGCTTCGGCATCTCCCTGCTGTCGCCGTGCTTCACGAACAGCATGGTCACAAAGGCCAGCGCCGTGAACACCGCCGCGTAGGGGAATAGCACGTGCATCCCGAATTTGTCCATCAGCAGTCCCGACACCATGGGCGTGGCCACCTGTGCCGCCATGGACGCCGTGTAGTAAAAGCCTGTGTACTTGCCCACGTCGCCGCCGGAGGCCAGCTCCACCACCATGGGGAAGGAGTTGACGTTGATGGTGGCCCAGGCGATGCCCGCCAGGGCGAACATGGCGTTCATCAGTGCCGCGGGACTGTCCGCTGTCAGGAACCCGGCCACGCCGAAGGCCACGGTCAGCATCACCACGCCGGCCAGTATGGTCTTCTTCCGTCCGATCTTCCCGGCGATGAAGCCAACCGGCAGATAGGCCGCGATGGCCGCCGCCTGGGCGATGATCAGCGTCAGGTTGTAGTCCTTGTGCAGGATGTTGCTGGCGTATACCGAGTATTTGCTGGTCACGGCGTTGTAGCCGAAGAACCACAGCACGATGCTCAGCAATATCAGCAGCAGGCTCTTCACCTCGTCAGCGGACAGCTTCCGTCCCTCGTTGGGGTGATCGGCCTCCTCCGCGTCCTCAATGCCCGCGGCCACGGACTGTGCCTGCATCTCCCTTGCCCACTCCGGCTCCCGCACCGTCAGCATGAACACCACCAGCGCCGCGAGCATCAGCGCCGCGATGACGCCGAAGTAGCCCGTGTAGCTCATCATGCTGTTGCTCACCGACGCCGTGGCGAACACCATACCCAGCGCCAGCACGATGATGCCGCCGGCGGAGCCCATCAGGTTGATGACGGCGTTGGCTTTGGACCGCATGGGCTTGGGTGTCACGTCCGGCATCAGCGCCACCGCCGGGGAACGGAACGTGGCCATGCTCAGCAGAATGATGAGCAGCAGCCCCACGAACACCACCAGCGCGCCGGGATTGGCCGCCGCCGCGTCCCGGGCGCAGGCCTGCCGCGCCGGCACCACGTAGTTGGTGTACGCCGGATCGGTGACGGTCTTGCCCTCCGGGGTGACGGTCTGGCTGCGGATGGCGGTGAACTCCGCCTCCGTGAATTTATGCCCCAGAATAAAGCTCTCGCCGCTGGGGGACAGCAGCGTGGCGTCCTTCTGCTCGTTATAGATGACCGTCAGCGCCGCCGGGTCGTCAATGGCGGATACCTTGTCCAGCCGCTTCAGCTGCGCGTTGTCCGCAAAGGACAGTGCGATCAGCGCCACCGCCGCGATCAGCGTGCCCACCACGATGAACGGCGTCCGCCGCCCCCTCGGGTGGGTGCACTTGTCGGAGATGTGCCCGAACAGCGGCAGCAGGAACAGCGCCAGCACGTTGTCCATCGCCATAATGACGCCGGACCAGGTCTGGCTCATGCCGAATTTGTTGGTCAGGATCAGCGGCACTGTGTTGTCATAGGCCTGCCAGAAGGCGCAGATCAGGAAAAAGGCAAAGCCGACCAGAATGGTGCGCTTGTAATTCAGCTTCATGGTGTCTCCTCCCACGCGCGGAATACCGCGTTGATATCGTCGTACACCCATGTGGGGCGTATGCCGTCTCTTTCAATGTCGTCCCGTGTCCCCTCGCCGGACAGCACGAAAACGCTGTCGATCCCGGCGTTCACCGCGCAGGCGATGTCCGTGTACAGCCGGTCGCCGAGCAGCACCGCCGCCTCCGGCGGGTACCCGGTCCCCTCCAGCGCCAGCCGTACCATGGCGGGCCGGGGCTTGCCGATGAACTCCGGCTCCCGTCCGGTGGCCCGGTGCAGCATCTCGCATACGCTGCCGCAGTCCGGTACCGAGCCGTACCACGTGGGGCACACCCAGTCCGGGTTCGTGGCCAGCCAGGTGACGCCCCGGTTCAAAAGGATGCAGGCGTCCTCCAGCTTCTGAAACGTCAGCTCCCGGTCGAAGCCGCTGAGCAGGATCTCCGCGCCGTCCTCCCGGTCACAGGTGACGGGTATCCCCGCCGCTGCCAGCTGATCGTAAAAGGACCGGGTGCCCTGCACGTAGCACCGGCGTCCCGGATACCGTCTCCGCAGCAGGTCGATGGCCGCGTCCACCGAGGTCAGGTAGTCCTCCCGCCCGGTGGCGATGCCCATGCCGTTCAGCTTTTCTATATAGCCCTCCACGCCTTTGGAGGAGTTGTTGGTCAAAAACAGATACCGTCCGCCCTTCTCCCGTATGCGGGAGAGAAAGGCCGTTACCCCGTCGAACAGCCGGTCGTCCAGATAGATGGTCCCGTCCATGTCCAGCAGAAACAGCCGCTTATCCTGTAAACGTCCCAAGGAGCGCCCTCCTTTTCAGATACATACCATAAAAAACAGAATACCACACGTTTGCCGCGATGGCAACAAAAACCCCGTCACACCACCTGAAAAATAAAGAATTTCAGATAGTTCGTCTCCTCCACGCCCCACAGGATGGGGTGGTCGGCGCACTGCTGCCGTGCTTCGATCTGCCGCAGCTGCACCCCCGCGTCCCGGGCGGCGTCCCGCAGCATCTTTACGAACAGCGCCTCCGACGCGAAGTGGCTGCACGAGCACGTGGCCAGATATCCGCCCCGGGGCAGCAGCTTCATGGCCCGGTAGTTGATCTCCTTGTACCCGGTCATGGCGTTGTGTATGGTCCTGCGGCTCTTGGTGAAGGCCGGCGGGTCCAGTATGATGAAGTCGTATTTCCGCGGCTGCTCCGCCAGCTGCGGCAGCAGGTCGAACACGTTGGCGCACACGCAGTCCATCACGCCGTCCAGCCCGTTTTTCCGCGCGTTCTCCGCCGCGCAGTCCACGGCGAACTGCGACACGTCCACGGCGGTCACGCGCTTCGCCCCGCCCTTTGCGGCGTTCAGAGCGAAGGAGCCGGTGTGGGTGAAGCAGTCCAGCACCGTCTTTCCCTTCGCCAGCTTTGCCACCGCCAGCCGGTTGTACTTCTGGTCCAGGAAGAACCCGGTCTTCTGCCCGTTCTCAAAGTCCACCGTGTACCGTATGCCGTTCTCCGTGATGTCCTCGGCGGTGCCCTCCGGCGCGGCCTCGCCGGGCAGCGTCATCCAGCCCTTGCCCTGCGCCATGCCCTCCAGCGTCCGGAGGGCCGCGTCGTTGCGTTCGTACACGCCCCGGATGACCTGCCCGTCCTCCCGCAGGATGCGTACCAACAGCGGCAGCACCCGTTCCTTGATGCGTTCCATGCCCAGGCTCAGCACCTGGGCCACCAGCACGCGCTCGAACCGGTCCACCGTCAGCCCCGGAAAGCCGTCCGCCTCCCCGAAGATGATGCGGCAGCACCGGCTGTCCGCCTCGCCCATCACCGTTTTGCGGTAGTCCCAGGCGTAGCGCAGCCGCCGTTCCCAGAAGGCGTCGCCCGCCGGGTCGTCGTTGGCGTTCCGCGTCACCAGCCGCACCCGTATTTTGGACGCGCTGTTATAGAACCCGCAGCCCAGCCAGCTGCCCTTTTTCGACACCACGTCCACCAGGCCGCCGTCCTCCGGCGTGCCGCTGACCGACACCACCTCGCCCTCATAGACCCACGGGTGCCCGTCCACGATGGCGCGCTCCCCCTTGGGGGTGATGGTGACGATGGGATACGGTCTGGCAGCTTTCATGGCGGTTACTCCTTTTGTACAGGAAAATTTCTCCTAAGTATAGCACAAAGACAAGCATATTTCCATACGATGTATAAATAAAGTATCGTTGAAGTACAGACAAAGTATAGTAAAATGCACAGAACAAGTATAGGAGGAATTGCCATGCCGCGTATCTTTTTAAGTCCATCTACCCAGGAATATAACCCATATATCACCGGAAACGGCTCAGAAGAGTACTTTATGAACCAAATTGCCGACGCCATGGAGCCCTATCTTTTGGCCAACACCATCCGTTTTACCCGCAACACCCCCGACATGACCGCCGCCAGCTCCATCCGCCTGGCAAATTCTGGAAGTTACGATTTTTATTTGGCGCTTCACTCCAACGGCAGCACCGATGGTACCAAGGAGGGCGCCGTCCGCGGTGTCATCGCTTTTTACTATCCCACCAGTGCTAATGGCCGCCGCGCGGCGGATATTTTTGTGAAAAATTTGAAAGACATCTATCCGTTGCCGGACAAGGTCTATGCCCGTGCCACTACCACGCTGGGCGAGGTCCGCCAGCCCTATATGCCCTCCGTACTGCTGGAGCTGGGCTACCACGACAACACCGCTGATGCCCGTTGGATCGAGGGCAATATCCAGGCCATTGCCGCCAATTTGGTGCTGTCGTTGACAGAGTACTTCGGCCTGCCTTTCGTCACACCCATAACACCCTGGGAGGGCACGGTGCAGACACCGGGCGGAGGACCGCTGAACCTTCGTGCGGCCCCTGGCGCCCGGGCCGAGGTAGTCACACTCTTGCCCAACGGTGCAAAGCTCACTGTCTACGGTCGCTATCAGGAGTGGTACACGGTGGGTTACCAAGGCCGTCTGGGTTACGCTTACGCCGATTTCATTCAGTGACCCAACAGATACGGTGCCTTGCCTGAAAAACGACAAAAGAAAAGTTTACTTTGCCCTTGACAGTTGACCATAATATGTTTAATATAGTAAAGGATCATTATCGGGGCATAGGAGCCTTTCCGCCCCGGTTGTCATCCGGCACCATATTTTGTGCCGACGCAAAAACCCAATAACAACATAGGAGGAATGTACCATGACCACAACTGGCTGGATCGTGGCCATCCTCTCGTTCGCTGTCGCCCTCGTTCTGGGCTTTGCGGCCTGCACGCTTATCCGCCGCCGCAAGGAAAAGAATGACCAGCGCAAGATCGAAGACGCCGAGCAGGAAGCTCTGCGTATCGTCAACGAGGCCATCAAGAGCTCTGAAAACAAAAAGAGAGAAGCACTCCTTGAAGCAAAAGAAGAGATTTTGAAGAACCGCAGCGAGTACGAGAAGGAAGTCAAGGAACGCCGCGCCGAACAGCAGAAGCAGGAACGCCGCCTGCAGCAGAAGGAAGAGAACCTCGATCACAAGACCGAGATGATCGAAAAGAAGGAAGAGACTCTGGCCCAGAAGCACGCAGCTCTGGACAAGGAGCAGGAGGAGATCAAGCTCATCAAGCGCAGCCAGACCGAAATGCTGGAGCGCATTTCCGGCTTCACCGCCGAGCAGGCGAAGGATTACCTGATCGCCCAGGTGGAGTCCGAGGTCACCCACGAAACGGCGCTGAAGATCAAGGAGATCGAGGCCCGCGCCAAGGACGAGGCCGACCAGCGTGCCCGCGAGATTGTGGCCACAGCCATCCAGCGCTGTGCCGCCGACCACGTGGCCGAGATCACCGTCAGCGTGGTGCCGCTGCCCAATGACGAGATGAAGGGCCGCATCATTGGCCGCGAGGGCCGCAACATCCGCACGCTGGAGACGCTTACCGGCGCAGATCTGATCATCGACGACACGCCGGAGGCTATCACCGTCTCCTGCTTCGAGCCGGTCCGCCGCGAGATCGCGCGGCTGGCCCTGGAAAAGCTTATCGCCGACGGCCGCATCCACCCTACCCACATTGAAGAAATGGTGGAGAAGGCCCGCCGCGAGGTGGACGGCGTCATCCGCGCCGAGGGCGAGCGCGCCGTGCTGGAGACCGGTGTCCGCGGCCTGCACCCGGAGCTGCAGAAGCTGCTGGGCAAGCTGCACTACCGTACCAGCTACGGCCAGAACGTGCTGCAGCACTCCATCGAGGTCAGCCATATCGCCGGCATGATGGCCGCGGAGCTGGGCGCCGATGTGCAGGCTGCCAAGCGCGCCGGCCTGCTGCACGATATCGGCAAGGCCCTGGACCATGAATTCGAGGGTACCCATGTGGCGCTGGGTGTGGAATACGCCCGCAAGTACCGCGAGAAGGAAGACATCATCCATGCCATCCAGGCCCACCACGGCGACGTGGAGTGCCGCACGCTGGTGGCCTGCCTGGTCCAGGCGGCGGACGCCATTTCCGCGGCCCGTCCGGGTGCGCGGCGCGAGAACCTGGAAAATTATATTAAACGTTTGGAAAAGCTGGAGGAGATCACCGGCAGCTATCCCGGCGTTGAGAAGAGTTATGCCATCCAGGCCGGCCGTGAGGTCCGCGTCATGGTCAAGCCCGAGCAGGTCAGCGAGGATGAAATGGTCATCCTGGCCCGTGAACTGGCCAAGCGCATCGAAAGCGAGCTGGAATATCCCGGCCAGATCAAGGTCCACGTTCTGCGTGAGACGAAGGTCGTGGAGTACGCGAAATAAAAATTTAATGTTTGCAGGGGCCGCTTCACATTGCGAAGCGGCCCCTCTTTTGCTATAATGTCTTCGAGTACACAGAAAAACCGACCGGACCCCCGATGGAGGACATACTATGAAGCGTTTTCTGCTGTTATTTCTGCTGCTGGCCCTGCTGCTGAGCCTGACCGGCTGCTTTACCATCACCGGAGACACGACCGACACCTCACCGGAGGGGAAGCAGGAGGAGCCGGAGGAGCAGCACCTGACCGCTGACGTTGACGAGACGCAGGTCTGGCAGCGCACTGCCGGCGCGCCCTGGACCGGCGGAGAACCCCAGACCGTCAGTGCCGACTTTGAGCGCATTAGTGGCGCGGCGGCCCAGGGCATGACCGTGGGGCAGGAACTTCTGCTGCTGGATTTCATGGACTGTTACTACCAGTCCATTGCCGACCTGCGGGTCATTGACCCAGCCGTGCTGTTCGCCGACAGTGAGGAGACGCTCTACCACAAGAATATCTGGCACGGCCTGTGCGTCATCCGCAAGCTCTCGCCCATCGACCTGACCATGACCTCATACAGCTACTCCCTCCGGTGCGTATCCATTAGACCCTCCGAGGAGACCGAGGGCGACGTGGACCTGGTGCTCCGGGAGAATAATGTGGCCTATTTCAAGGGCTTGAATGGCCTGCCCTCGGAGCAGTTCGGTATCAAGCACACCTTTACCCTCCGGGGGGAGGGAGACGACTGGTCCATCGTGAAGCACTGGTCTGATGACAATCCCTATTATAGTGCCGACTATGACCGCACCACCCATCAGGACAAGAATTTTCCCGCTATCACCGACTACATAGAGGGCCGCCGCGACCTGCCCCGCGAGGGACTGAGCGTGACAGCCGCTGCCGATCACCCCTATGACCGCGACGCGGCCCGGGCTTATATGCTCACCTGGGTGGGCAAGCGTAATCCGGCCTTCATGGCTTACGACGACTACGGCGGGAACTGCATGAACTTCGGCTCCCAGGTGCTGGCTGCCGGCGGTATTCCCATGGACACGAACGGCGGCTACGAGACAGGCTGGTACTGGTACAGCGGCGGACAGAGTACGCTGCCCTGGGTCAATGTGGGGTCCTTCCGGGACTATGTGGCGGCACCCCGTGTAAGCGGTCTGGTGGCTGTGGCGGACGCGCCCTATTTCAGCGGTGAGACCGGCGATATCATCACCATGGGTGTGGACGAGCCGGCTAACCATACCACCGTTATTCTGGACGCCATTACGGATGAAAACGGCAATGTGGTGGACTATCTGCTCTGCTCCAACACGGCGGATCTGCGGAATTTCCCCGCGTCCGCGTATTACTATACCAATCGCCAGCTGATCAAGATCATCGGCTGGAACGACTGAGCAAGGAGGCGTATTCCGTGGAATACAAGGTTTTGGCGCTGGGCGATGTGGCCAGCGAAACGGGCCTGCAGCTGCTGGAAAAGAAGCTGCGGGCATTCAAAAAGGAGCATGACGTGCGCTTCACCGTGGTCAACGGGGAGAACATCTCCGGCAGCGGCCTGACGAAGGCGCAGGCGGAGGCCCTGTTTGCCGCCGGCGCGGACGTGATCACCCTTGGCAACCATACCTTCGGTAAACCCCAGATCGCCGCCTATCTGGATGAGGAGCGCTATATCCTCCGGCCCGCCAACTTTACCGGCCGCGCGCCGGGGCACGGCTGCCAGGTGGTAGACTGCGGTGCGTTCAGCGTGGCGGTATTGGTGCTCATCGGCCGCTGCGACCTGGACTTCAACGCCGAAAATCCCTTTACCACCGCCGATAAGCTGCTGAAGGCGCAGACGGACAAGCCCACCTTTACACTGGTGGAGTTCCACGCTGGAGCCACCAGCGAAAAGCTGGCCATGGCCTACTACCTGGATGGCCGTGTCTCCGCCCTTTGGGGTACCCACACCCACGTGCCTACGGCGGACATGCAGGTGTTCCCCAAGGGTACCGGCTACGTCACCGATCTTGGCATGACCGGCCCCGTCCGTTCTGTGCTGGGCATCCGGCCGGAGCAGTCCGTGGAGTTCTTCCTGGGCGGTCTGCCGGGCCGCTATCAGGCGGCGGAGGGCCCCTGCTCCGCCCAGGGGTGCATTTTTACCCTGAACAGCGACACGGGGCTGTGCGAAAAAGTGGATAGAATAGAAATGAAATAACGGATACACGCAAGAAAGCGAACTGAATGAAAACAGGAGTGAATTTTTGACTATGTCTGTGGAAAAAGTAAGAGAATACCTGACCCCCTACGGTGTCGCGGATCGTATGCGCGAGTTTGAGGTCTCCAGCGCCACGGTGGAGCTGGCTGCTCTGGCTGTGGGCGTGGAGGGTGCCCGTATCGCCAAGACTCTCAGCTTTAAGGTGGGGGAGGACCCCATCCTCATCGTGGCCGCCGGCGACGCCAAGGTGGACAACAGCAAGTATAAGCACTTCTTCGGCGCTAAGGCCAAAATGCTCACCGCCGAAGAGGCTGTGGAGCGTATCGGCCACGCCGTGGGCGGCGTGTGCCCCTTCGCTCTGCCCGACGACGTTAAGACGTACCTGGATGTGTCCCTCAAGCGCTTTGATACGGTGTTCCCCGCTGTGGGCAGCGCGGCCAGCGCCATTGAGCTGACCTGTGACGAGCTGGAGCACTGCTGCGGAAAGAACTTCGTTCAGTGGGTGGATGTGTGCAAGGGCTGGCAGGAAGAGGAAGCGTAAATGGTACGGGTCGTTCACGCAGGTGACTTCCACCTGGACAGTGCCTTCGGTGCGCTGACGCCGGAGCAGGCCCGCCAGCGTCGTATGGAGAGCCGCCGCACGCCGGAGCGCCTGGTGGAGTGGGCCAACGACCACGGTGCAGACCTGCTGCTCCTCTCCGGCGACCTTTTCGACAGCGACAGCCCCTATGGCGACACCGCGCCCCTGCTGGCGCAGGCACTGGGGTGCTTCCGCGGTCAGGCGGTCATCGCCCCCGGCAACCACGATCCCCTTACACCGGACGGGCCCTATGCCCGCACGCGCTGGAGCGACAACGTTCACATCTTTACAGAGGACCGTATGCAGACCATTACATTTCCGGACCTGAACTGCGCCGTACACGGCGCGGCCTTCACCGCCCCGGAGTGTCCCACGGACAGTGTACTCCCCGGCTTCCGTGTGCCGCAGGACGGCCTTATCCACATTGGTCTGCTCCATGGCGACGTTACGACCTCCGACAGCCGCTACCGTCCGATCCGCGCGGCGGATATCGCCGGCAGCGGGCTGGACTATCTGGCGTTGGGTCATGTTCACAGCTGCAGCGGCGTTCTGACCGCCGGGGCGGTCCCTTATGCCTATTGCGGCTGCATCGAGGGCCGCGGCTTCGACGAGCTGGGCGAACGGGGTTTCCTCTTCGGTGAGGTGGGGGCGGGCACCGCCGATCTGCGATTTGTCCCCTTTGCCCGGCGCCGCTACTGCATCGCCCAGGTGGATGTCACCGATGGCGATGCCCTCACCGCCCTGGAGCGCACCCTGCCCCATGATACGGAGCAGGATATCTACCGCCTGCGTCTGACCGGTACGCCGGAGCAGCCGCCCCGCCTGTCCCTGCTGGAGGAGGCCCTGTCGGGCCGCTTCTTTGCTCTGCAGCTGCGGGACGAGACTACCGTGCGCCGGGACCTGTGGGACAAGTGCGGCGAGGATACGCTGCGGGGCCTGTTTTTGCAGGAACTGCGCCGCCAATACGACGCCGCCCCGGACGACGCTGTCCGCCGCCGTATTGAGCAGGCGGCCCGATTCGGCACGGCGGCCATGGACGACCGGGAGGTATGAGCATGAAGAATATCCTGATGATCGGCACCGGCGGTACCATCGCCAGTGAGATGACGCCCTCCGGCCTGACGCCGGAGCTGAACAGCACGCAGCTGCTGTCCTTCGTTCCCCGTATCGGCGAGATGTGCCATGTGGATTGCGTTCAGCTCTACAGCCTGGACAGCACCAATATCCGTCCCGCCCATTGGCTGGGTGTGGCCAGGGCCGTGCGGGAGAATTACGATAGATATGACGGCTTTGTCATCTCCCACGGCACCGACACCATGGCCTACACCGCCGCTGCGCTTAGCTATCTGATCCAGGGCAGCCCAAAGCCCATCGTCCTTACCGGCGCGCAGAAGCCTATCTGGTTCGACGGTACCGACTCCAAGCGCAACCTGACCGACGCGTTTCTCTACGCCTGTCGCGGCTGCGGCGGCGTGCAGATCGTATTCAACGGCAAGGTCATCCTGGGTACCCGTGCCCGCAAGACCTGCTCCAAGAGCTTTCAGGCCTTTTCCAGCGTCAACTATCCCGACCTGGCCGTGGTACAGGACGAGCACCTGCTGCAGTATATGCGCTGCGCCTGCTATCCCAGCCCGGTGTTCTATGACGCGCTGGACGACAAGGTGGGACTGCTGAAGCTGATCCCCGGCACCCCTGCCGCCGTGCTGGAATTCATGCTGGACCGGTTTGACGGCCTGGTCATTGAGTCCTTCGGCGTGGGCGGCCTGCCGGAATATGAGGGCGACGCCAGCTATTTCGATATCATTCACCGGGGCATCGCGCGGGGCAAGCTGGTGGTCATGACCACCCAGGTGCCCAACGAGGGCAGCAATCTGGCGGTCTATCATGTGGGCGGGCGGCTGAAAAGCGCCCTGCGCCTGCTGGAGGCCTATGATATGACCACGGAGGCCGCTGTGGCCAAGCTTATGTGGATCATGGGGCAGACCCGTGATTTCGACGAGGCGGAGAGGCTGTTTTACCGCCCGGTGGCCCGGGATATACTGTATGAGAATTAAAAAGGAAGCGCCGGGGGCGCTTCCTTTTTTGCAGTTTATGACGAAGAGGGGATACGTTTGCCTCAGCTGTTCTTTTTTGTCACCGGGCGGCGGTACAGCAGACGGGCCAGCTTCTTCCGGTCAAAGGGAATGAGAGGGTACAGGTATCCCTTACCCACCAGCGGCTTTGCTGTTACGATCAGCATCAGCGTGATCACGATCCCCGCCGCGAAGCCCCACCAGTCCCACAGCCAGATCAGCACCAGCAGCAGCATCCGGCACAGCTTTGTGGCGTAGCCCATCTCATAGCTGTGCTGGGCGTAGTTGGCCACTGCCACGAAGGCCATATACACCAGCACCTCCGGTACCAGCCACCGGGCCTGCACCGCGAAGTCGCCCAGTATCAGCGCACCCAGCATACTGAACGAGTTGCTCAGCACATCCGGTGTGTTCAGTGACGCGATCTTCAGTATGTCAATGATCAGCTCCACCAGCAGCAGCTGCACGATCAGCGGCACATAGTATTCGTCCTGCACCAAAAGGAAACGCAGGTTCTCGTGCAGCGTATCCGGGTTCTTCACCAGCAGGTACCACAGCGGTGTAATGAACATGGTCAGCAGCAGCACCAGGGTCCGTATGATCTGCAGATACGTGCCGATGAGGGGCGGGAAGTAGTAGTCGTTGATCTCCTCGTTGAACCGCAGGATCGTTGTGGGTAGCAGCAGGGCCGACGCTGAATTGTCCACCAGCACCACCACATCGCCCTCCATGATACACGCCGTGGCCACGTCCGGACGCTCGGTATACCGCACCTTGGGAAACGGGTTCCAGAACTGCCTGGGCGCGATGGCCTCCGCAATGGTCTCCTGACTCATGGCCACCGACCGCAACTGGATGTGCATCAGCTTTTCCCGCAGGGCCCGCAGCAGCCCCTCGTCTGCCTCGCCCTCCATGTAGCACAGGGCCACGTCCGTGCCCGAGCGCTCCGGCAGCTGCAATCGCTCCAGCCGCAGATGGGTGTCCCGTACCCGCCGCCGCAGCAGCGCCGCGTTCTGCATGAGGTTCTCTACGAAGCCGTCGTGGCTGCCCCGCAGTACCCGGCTGGTATCCGGCTCCTCCACCGACCGGGTGGGGAACTGCTTGGCGTCCAGCACCACCCCGCCGCCGAAGCCGTCGATGATCGCCAGCGTCTTCCCAGCGAATACGCCCATCACCGCTGCGTCACGGTCCGGCTCGGCCGCCGCATCGCAGGCGGACACATACCGCCGGCAGAAGTCCGCCGCGTCTGTCACACCGTTCAGGTCCGGCAGCGCCTGCCACCCGGCGATGACCCGTTCCAGCAGGTCGTCCTGGGCGTAGCCGTTTACCACCCACAGCCGCGCCTGCCGCCCGCCGATGGACAGGTCGCGCCCTGTCATATCAAAGCACCGGCCCACACCCAGCAGCTCGTTCAGCTCCGCCGCTTTCAGCGAAAAGCACCCTGCGCCGCGATAATAGCCCGCCATTTCCGGGGCCGTCTCGTTTCCGCCCTGTTTTGCCTGTTCCATGATGCCTTCTGTCCTCCGTCTGCCATTTTCCGGTAGCATTTCCCGCCTGCGGAATTTTATGTATGCCCCGGACAGGCCCTGCATATCGTGTAAAAAAGGAGGTGGCAGCCATGAAAAAAAGCGCGGCGGCGGCCCTTATTCTGATGGTGCTGCTCTTCGGCGGCGCCTACCTCACCGCCACGGAGCCGGACGCGCCTGCGCCGGAGACACCGCAGGCACAGGGGGATGGGGAGGTCGTGCTGACCATAAAAACCGGGGAGGCGGCGGAGCGGATGACGCTGCGGGACTACCTTGTGGGCGTGGTCCGCGGTGAGATGCCCGCTTCCTTTGAGATGGAGGCGCTGAAGGCCCAGGCCGCGGCCGAGCGTACCTACGTCTACTACCAGCTGGCGCAGGGCCGTAAGGACGCGCATCCCGACGCCGACTTCTGTACGGACCATACCTGCTGCAGCGCCTATCTCTCCGAGACAGCCGCAAAGGAAAAGTGGGCCGCCGACTTTGCTCCCTGGAACACCCGCGTCGTCCAGGCTGTGGCGGACACGGACGGTCTGGTGGCCCTCTACGACGGGGAACCGATCCTGGCGGTGTTCCACTCATCCTCGGCGGGCAGGACCGCCGCAGCCGGGGATGTCTGGTCCGGCGACCTGCCCTATCTGGCCAGCGTCGCCAGCCCGGAGAGTGCCGACACCGTGCCCAACTATTACAGCACAGTCACCTTTACTGCGGCGGAGGCAAAAGACCTTCTGCTGGCGGCCCACCCGGAGATAAAACTCACCGGCGCGCCGGAGACGTGGTTCGGTGCGGTGACGGAGAATGATTCCGGCCGGGTAGAGACTGTCTCCGTGGGCGGTACGGACATCGAGGGCACGGAGATGCGCCGCATCTTCTCCCTGCGATCGGCCTGCTTTACCCTGACGGCGGATGCGGAGAGCGTTACGTTCCGCGTCACTGGCTACGGCCACGGCGTGGGCATGAGCCAGTACGGCGCGGAGCAGCTGGCAAAGGCGGGGAAGACCTGGCAGGAGATACTGGCGTGGTATTACACCGGTGTGACCATCGGACCGGCGGGCTGATATCGGGGCAAGGGGTCAGGGGTGCAGATGTCAAGAAGAATTTTTACAAATGACAAAAAATATCAATCTTGAGATGTAACACAAGAAGATCTCCGGGCGCCAGGCAGCTGGCGGCGGAGTGTGTTACAAGCGGTATCGCTGCGCGATGTAGCATGGAAACACCGCGCCAATCAAGACCACGAAAAAAGCAGCTCTCACGGGGGAGCTGCTTTTTTCATGCGGAGTGCCCTTGCGGGCAGTCTTGACAGGCGGGTGGTTCCCTGCGTTGGGTAACCAACATGGCCAGCTTCGCCGGCCATGCTGACGCAATTTCATATCATGGGGACGCGGAGCGCGGCGTAACACAAGATTGCTGCAGCAGCTCCGGCGACGTGGGCGAATTTGTGTTACAATCATTGAAAGACCACGAACTATCCTGAAACATAAGGGAGGCTCTCATGGGACACTACATGACGAAAGAGGAACGCATTATCATGCAGACGCTGCTGGACGAGAAAAAGCCGGTCAGCTACATCGCCCAGAAGCTGGGCTGCTGCCGCCAGACGGTCTACAACGAGATACGGCGCGGACAGTATCTCCACGACTACGGCTACTATGACAAGCTGCGGTACTCGGCAGACAAGGGGCAGCAGATACACGACTACAATCAGACTGCCAAGGGCAGGCCGTTGAAGATCGGCAGTGACCACGCCTTTGCTGCCTACATCGAGCACAAGATCATCGTGGACAGGTACTCCCCGGCTGCTGTTCTGGCAGCGGCACGGAAGTACCCTTTTGCTACAAAGATATGCGTCAGCACCCTGTACAGCTACATCGACAAGCGGGTGTTCTACAAGTTGGGCAACCGGCACCTATGGGAGAAGTGGAAGAAGCGGCCCAAGAAAACCGAGGACAAGGAGCAGCGGGTAGTACACCCGAAGCTGCCCAGCATAGAGATGCGCCCGGAGCATATCACGCAACGCGCAGAATACGGGCATTGGGAAATGGACTTGGTGGTCAGCGGTCAGAATGGAAGAAGTGTACTTCTCACACTGACGGAGCGACTGAGCAGACAGGAGATCATCGTCAAGCTGCCGGACAGACGGGCGGAGACCATACGCAGGGCCATAGACCGAATGGAGCGTAAGACGCCGGGCTTCCGGCAGAAGTTCCGGTCTATCACCACCGACAACGGCAGCGAGTTCATGGAGTATGACAAGCTGGTCAAGAGTTGCCGGAGCAAGAGCAGCCGCTTTGACATCTACTACTGTCACAGCTACTCCGCATGGGAGAAAGGCAGCGTGGAGAACCACAACCGCATGATACGCCGCTTCTTTCCCAAAGGCACCAACTTCGACGAGGTATCTCCGGCAGAAGTGCGGCGGGTGCAGGATTGGATGAACCGGTATCCGCGCAGAGTGTTAGGTTGGCAGACACCCAATGAAGCCGCAGCATAGGCAGGGGCCCCGCGCGGCTGAAGCCTTGGCGCGGGGCCCCGCTGTAACACATTGTGCAGCTGCAGTCGGCTTGGATGGGCGCCGCAGCAGGACCAGGACGTGTTACATCACTTGCGTAATTTCTTCTGACTTCTCCGCCACTTCCGGGAGGGCTTGACCACACCGTCCATATTGGCCTGCTGCTCGTTCCGGCGCAGGGAGAGTATCTCCTCCTCAGACAGCATATCGCCCTCCTTGAAGGACTTTTGCAGATTGCCCACACAGGCCAGCGTGTCGTATGCCGCATAGTCCTTGTTGGTCACGAACCAGCAGCGGCGGGTAAGCGGTGTGAGCAGCTGGGTATTGGTAGCGTTCTCCATCTCCCATGCGTCATAGAGGTTCTGACGCTGGAAGCGCCACAGCTTATCACAATCCACCACGCAGCTTGTCACCTGACGGAGCAGCGCATCCACATGGCCGAAACGCTGGGCGGTGTAGTACATGGAAATATGGTAATGGCGGCAGGTCAGCAGAGTGTTGAGGAACAGCGGGTCGATGTTGCTCTTGAAGTTCCGGCTGTTCATCTGGACGCTGAACTCGTCGCCCAGCACCAGTGTAACGGTGAGCGTGTCGTGCTCCCTGTCATACTGGCCGTTCTTTTCAGCACAGTAGACCACCTGCTGGAGGGAAACGAAGTCATCATAGGGGATGGACAGCGCCACATTGGACAGCACCTTGACCCGCTGCTCTACCCACATGGCCCGGTCCTTATCCCAGACCGGCTTACCGTCGTACTGCTCGTACATGGAGACCACCTTATGGACAGCGGAGAGTGTCTTGCCCTTGCCGAACAGGCCGACGTAGGCCACCAACTCGCCGGTCCTGCACTCGTTCCATTTGCGGTACTTGAGATATTGGAACAGGTCAACGGCGCCATAGCGTACCAGCTTCACCGGGTGGAAGAAGGCGCAGCGGATGGTGGGACAGAGCGCCAGCACAAGGCCGAGGCCGATAAGTATGATGACCGCCATATCAGAACCTCCGCCAGTTGACCAGCGCGGCGGCCACGGCCGCCACGATGCGGAACACGGCGGTGACCAGTACGACGGCCACAAATACGGTCAGCAGATAGGGTATCAACTCGGCCATGGTGGTAGGCGGCACGATGTCCACGCCGGTGATCTGGAAGAATTCAGCCACAACAGACGCCATCAGAACACCCCCTTTACAAAGTACCATAGCATGAATATGAAGCCCAGCACGAGGAACAGGAGCAGCATACCCTCCGTGACGGTGTACTCGTCAAAGGGTTTGGAGAGGAACAGGCCGGGGTCCGTTTCCTCCTGCGGCAGCGTAGTGGCCTTGACCATGTCGACCAGCGCCGGGTCATCCGTATAGAGGATGGAGCCGTCTGTATCATAGATGGTGGTATACTCCTGCTTTGTTTCAGCCTCCGTGGTGTCGGTGTCATCGACGGCGGGTTCCTCGTCCGGTTCCAGCGCCGGTCTGAGCGCCCACTCCGGGATGTCCTCGGTCGTGGAATCAGTGTCAGCCGTTGTGGCGTAAGCGTTCACGGTGAGCATAAGCAGCAGCGCCAGCAGCGCGGAGGTCAGCGGTATGTACTTCAATTATCATCACCCCACTTGAACAGAAGATAGATCACGGCGCCGGCCACGATGAGCCAGAGGAGGATATTCCAGAGGGTGAAGGTCAGACCGTCCACGGTGAACTCTATCTGGAATATCTGCAGACAGGCAGACAGGACTTGTCCGAGACCTTGCATCAGAATACCCTCCTTTTGATAATGACGCCGATGACCAGAATGACCAACGCCGCTTCGATGATGGTCAGCCACTCGGCGGGGATAAAGGGAAACAGGCTGGTGCCGAGGTTCAGGAACGCCGTGAAGAAGTTTTTGACGGAGTCCACCGTATGGTCCAGCAGCAGGTCCACATCGTCCAGACCATCCAGCAGGTTAAGGATGAAATGCAGGGAGCCAACGATAAGGCCGTTGATCAGGCTGGTGATCATATTCAGCAGAGCCCGCAGCGGCTCAAGTAAAACAGACATGGTATCTCACCCCTGTAACACAAATTTCAGATCCTGGCGCCGGAGCTGCAGCAAGAAGTGTGTTACGAGAAAAACAGCTTCTTGCCCACGATGCCCAGCACCATACAGACTACGGCGAAGGTCAGCGCGACCTGCAGTTCAGACGGCAGAACCGTCCAGAAGCCGGTGAGCCACGCCGGGTAATCGCCGCCGAAGCCGCTGATCTGCTCCGTATACTCGTTGAACTTGGAGATGACCTCGTCCACGCTGGAGATGGCCTTGTCGAACAGCCGGACGATGAAGCCTATCAGCTTACCGGCGAAGGTGCCCAGCTTGGAGAACACCTTGACCACCAGCTGTGAGATGGAGCTGCTGCTGTAGTCCTCGTCCGGGGCACCGTCCCCGGTGTGGTCCTCGTAGGTCTTTCCGCAGCGGGAGCAGGTATAGACGTCGTAGGCGGAGGCGGTCTCCTGACCGGTCTCCGGGTCGGTGACGGCGTCCACGTGGGAGGTGACCACCCAGTCGTGGCCCAGCGGGTCGATGATCTCGGAATAGCTGTCTCCGCACTGGGAGCAGGTAGAGATCTGAAGGCCGGGGAGCGTGCAGTCCGCCTCCTGCTCCATGTGCTGCTGGTAGGTGTGGTCACAGGTGGCGGAGCCGGAGGTGTCCTGAAGCTGCGCGAGGATGGCGTCCAGACGTTCCAGTACCGGCGTCAGGTCCAGCTTCTCATCCAGCCACGTCTGGAACGATTGCAGCCATGCGAGGATAGAACTGCTGCCGGACACATCCGGGGGAGGAGCGCCGGTATCGGTGTACCACTGTTCGCCGCAGACGGAGCACTGGTAGAGCGTATGGCCCTGGGTGGCTACGGTGCCGTCCGAGTTATAGACCATGTTGACGTGCTCAATGACCTTCCAGTCGTGGCCTTTGGCGGCGAGGTTTTGTTCATACGTTTCGCCACACAAAGAGCAGGTGTAGAAAGCATGGCCGTCCTCCAAGCAGGTGGGAGCCGTGTCTATGGTCTCCTGCCAGTCGTGCTTGCAGGTGGTGGGGGTATCGGGATCGGAACCGGTATCATCCTCAACCACATAATTGTAGGTGTTGGAGACGTTATTATTTGTGATCGTCACGTTGGTATCACCAAACTGTACCGTAAGCTCAACGTCATTGTCCAGAGTGAGGAAGTACGTCCGGGAGGAGTAATCGTATGACCACGACTTGATGTCATAGTACGTTTTCGTAGTCATATCGTAATACTTGTTATTGGTCTCATCGACAATGGTGACATCCGTATAGTAGTTGTCGGAATTGTCGACGTAGATACCGGTGAGGTTGTCAACCCGATTGTTGATGGTATAGTCGTTAACAATGACTGTCGATGCGGGAAAAACTTTCCAAACCGGGGTACGAATAGTAACAATTCGGCGATCGACGTAAGATGTATCAATTCGGTTACTATATTGACTGCCAGAAAAGTACGCATAAACCGTATCGCCAGAAGAAACGGTCCATTTAGTTCCCTCCGACTGATATTGACGCCAAGTCCCATCGACAGTCTTTGCGGTTAGTGTATGCCCATCAGTGGAAAATAAGGAATGTTCAAGAAATGGAGAAGACCAAATCAAAGTATACACGCCGGCAACAGGAACCGTGAATTGTAGGGTTTGATCCGTCTTGCCGAGCCTGTACTGGTATAAACGACCGTTATCGTAAGCGGAATTAATAACAATACACGAGCCCAAAAGACGCACATCATAAAAATCAGCATCATAACCAGATAAATAAACAAAGTTTCCGGTCGTATCGATAGAAAATACTGGTTTTGCGAAGAACCCACCAGCTTTGGACCAGTTAGAGACGTCCGACCACTTGGGTTGCCAGAGCAACTTTCCATCGCTGGTATACCCCGTGGCCGGGAGCTGATCAACATACTGGTTATAGTCCAGCTTCATATCATCCGGGCTTGTCCATGTGGGCGTGGTGGGTGTATCAGAACCACCTCCGGAGCTACCGCCGCCAGTCTCACCGGAGCCACTGCCGGAGCCGGAACTGCCACCGGAACCACCAAAGCCGCCACCACCAAAGCCTCCGCCACGACCGCCGCCGCTGAAACCACCGCCGCCGGACCAGCCGCCGCGACTGCCGCCGCTGATACCGGTACCGGAACTGCTGTCACCAAAGAGCAGATTATAGACGATGTCCCAAAAAGTGGTCGGCTTATATGTACGGCTGCCGCCGCCGAAGCCATCGGCAAAAACCGGGGAAATGCACGAAGATGCTATTGTAATCGCGCAAATAACTGATATAATGCGTTTAGGGAGATACAAAAAATCACCACCCGGAGGAGAGAATATGAACCACTACATATACGCCCAGATACTGAATATGCAGGCCATGGCAAAAACCTTTGGGCAGTCCTGCGAGCTGGCGGCCATGAAGGATGACGGCCAGATCAGCAAGGACGAAGTCAAGCAGCTGAAGCGTATCAAAGCCGCCGTGGAAGCGTTCTGTAAGGAACTGGATAAAGTGAAGGACTGATCTCTAATCCCTCGCCGCAGGCGGGGGATTTTCCTTTGTAACACATTTTCCCGATTTGACGCCGGGCAACTAAGATCTGTCTGTGTTACGCTTCTTCATCGGCGCGGCCTTGCCGCCGAAACGCTGGGGGAACAGCCAGCGCAGCAGGCGCATGACCACCCAGACCATGAGACAGGACACCAGCACGAGGATGAACAGGCAGATTAGCACAATAGCCGCCGTTACGAGAAACTTTATCATAGCAATACCTCACTTCAAAATCGTTTCGACCTGCGGTAGATATATAGAAACAGACCGGCCACCACGGCCAGCAGCGTGGCCGTCATGAAAAACGCCAGCAGCGGCTGGGCGAATACCGCCGAGAAGACGCCGCTGATCAGCGAGCAGATGCCGGTCAGAAATGCGGAAACAGTCATAGACACCTCCAAAAGAGAGAAAGGGGTATGGGGCGTTCCCCATACCCCTTGTGTGCGGCATCAGCCGCGGGCAGCGCGCTTGGCCTTGCGGAAGATGGAAAAGCCCAGAGTCACCAGACCGGCGCAGATGAACAGCGTCAGAATGGGATTGGCGGTCATGATGTCCCAGACATCACCGACCAGCGTAGCCAGCGTACTGGTGTTACCAAGGATGGTAGCAACGGTGGTGGAAGCAGCAGTCTCGGCAGTGCCCTCCTTTCATAGATTTGATGGTTGCGGGAGGAGGACTCGAACCTCCATCTCCGGGGTGAGAACCCGGCCAGCTACCCTTACTCACATCCCGCCATGTAACACACTGCGGAGCTGATCGGCTCGGCCATGCGCGCCGCAGCGTGTCGTTGTTGTGTTACGATTGCGCGTCAAACAGGCGATCCAGCTCACGCAGCCGGACATCCAACTGACCGAGGAATTGTGCGGCCTTGTAGTAGCGATCTTTCAGCGCGTTCAGGCTCTCACGCTTCTCTGTGATACGCTTGTCCAGCTCCGCTGTCTGCCGTTCCTTCTCCGGAAGCAGCATATAGCAGTTGTAGACCAGGCGCTCGAACTTTTGGGTGAAGTTGTCGCCTACCTGCTGCTCGATGATCTCTATCAGCTCGTCCGAGAACCGAACGGAACGTATGTTGTTCTTTGCCATGTTATCCTCCTATGCCGGTCTGCAGCCAGTGGAACAGGAACCGTCCCAGCGCATAGGCGAAGCCGCCTATCACGCACCACTTGAGCCTGTCACAAAACCGCATGACCTTCCTCCTGTACTTATACCATGCGTGGCGGAGACACCGCCACACGGCGTAGAATATCTGAAACTCGTTCATGTCATATACCGTCCCGCCACCGCCGAGAGCCTGTCGGCCTTATACTGCTGTACCAGCCTGGTATACTTGGGGTTCTCCACCGTGGGGCGTTCCCTGATCATCCGCTGGAACTCATGTATACCGTAGATCTGAAGCAGAGCGTCTATGGCGTTGCCCGCCTGATTGACCACATACTCCCGGCAGCGGTCTATGTTGTAGTCCATGCCCGGTGCCGTATATATCTTGATGGGTGTCAGCACCTCCAGCATATCCAGCCAGTAATCCGTCATCTGCCAGCGCCACTTGTTGGTATCGGTATCATCCGGAATGACATACCGAAGGTAGTTCAGCAGCACACCGGAGAACACCTCGCCCACGGTCATGGGTATCTTGGTGAACTGCAGCGCCCGGTCGTCCCGGAGCTGCATCTCCACACGCACCCAGTGAGTACCGGGTTCGCAGTGCCGTTCGGCGGCCTTGTCGTAGATACGGACAAGCACCTTGCTCTGCGGGCTGCCGATCTGCACCGTGGAGCCCTTGGAGCTGAGTACGGTCTCCCAATAGTCGCTGCGGCTGACGTAATGCTTGCGGCGGGTGTCCTCCACGACTTCGTCTATATCCAGTATGCCGGTGTGGTCATCAAAGGCCACGTCCAGACGGGTGATCTTCAACTGTTGGATGGCGATCCAGCCGAACAGATCGTCCCAGCTTTTGGCGGAGAGGGACTCGAACGTCCGGCAGCCCTGGCCGGACATCTCCACCCATACGCCCATATCCTCCCGGCCGTTGTAGTGGACACTGATGCAGGAGAAGTATTTGCGGTCACGGTAGCCGTGCGCGCCCTTGGTCTCCTGCCACGGACAATGGGTAAGCCCCAGCGCCTCTATGAGCTGCTCCGGGGTGTGGTTCTTGCTCGTAAATGAAAGCCAGTCGTAAAGAACGATGTTCTCCTTTCCTTCCATAACAGACCCCCTAACCGGCTATCTTGTAGGTAGTGACCCCCTGTTAGCGGGGGGGTCACGCCGGGAGGAGCGACCTCCCGGCGTTGCAGGGATGAGGGGTTTGCGACAATGGCCTTAGAAGGAGACCTCGTTCAGCTCGACAGAAACGCCGGTAGACGCAGCCAGCGACACGCGCTTCTTCTCGTCGAAGTACAGGTTGACGACTTCCAGCGGCTTAAGGTCTTTCCATACGGCGTTGGACACGCAGCGCAGCTTCTCAGCCTTCATGCCGTTGGCGCTGTAGTTGTCAGACTTGTAGGAGCTGACCGGGGAAATGACGAACAGCTGATAGTACGGCTGCATGACAATGACCTTCTGGCCCTTGTCGTCCTCGCGCTCGGTCTCCATCTGACCTTCCGCCCAACCAGTTACGACCCACTCACGTTCTTTGAATGTGTACAGCTTGCTTTCGTTTGCGCTCATATAGAGCCTCTCTTTCTGCCCATGTAGGGCTATATAATATGAAAGACAGGCCCGGATCAGTTGACCCAGCCTGTCCAAGTACATATTAAAACCTGCAGCAAGGGGTCAGGGGCACGGAAATGCGTGACAAGCGGGCAAAAACGTGGTATAATCTATAAATTATGCGGGATATTCACAAATTGTTCAGGAAAAGCTGGCCCCGCAGGATGTAAGATATACCCAACGATATGTACCGGGAGGAGAGCGCCTATGGCACGCAACATTCTGGTGGTCGAGGATGACCGCAATATATCCGATCTGATCCGTATGTACCTGGAGAAGGAGGGCTTCGAGGTCCGCAGCGCCTATGACGGCGGCAAGGCCATCGAGGAGTACGACAAGCAGGCCCCCGACATGGTGCTGCTGGATATCATGCTGCCCGTGGTGGACGGCTGGGGCGTATGCGCCCATATCCGCGAGAAGGGCAAGACGCCCATCATTATGCTCACCGCCAAGAGCGACGTGGGCGACCGCATCACCGGACTGGAGATGGGCGCGGATGACTATCTGGTCAAGCCCTTCGAGATGAAGGAGCTCATGGCCCGGATTAACGCCGTGCTCCGCCGCAGCGAGATACCCGACGATACCAAGAAAAAGCTGGTGTTCGACAAGCTGGTCATCAATCTGGACAGCTATGAGCTGCTGGTGGACGGCAAGAAGGTGGACACGCCCCCCAAAGAGCTGGAGCTGCTGTATCATCTGGCGGCCACGCCCAACCGGGTCTATACCCGTAACCAGCTGCTGGACGAGGTCTGGGGCTTTGACTATTTCGGCGACAGCCGCACCGTGGACGTGCACATCAAGCGCCTTCGGGAGAAGATCGAAAATGTCTCGGACCAGTGGGAGCTGAAAACGGTCTGGGGCGTGGGCTATAAGTTTGAAGTGAAGTAAGCATGGGCGAGAGGATCAAACGTATCACCGGCAGCCTGTACTGGCGGCAGTTTATGCTCACCGCCGGTATGGTGGTGCTGACCATGGCCCTGCTGGGCGTGTCCTTCTACGCGCTGAGCTATAACTACACCGTCTCGGAGAAGCGGCAGGAGATGCAGGACCGGGCGGTGCTGGTGGCGCAGCTGTCCGTGGACTATTTTACCGCCGGCGATGACGCCGAGCGTGACCAGGGGGACGCGCTGCGCTCTCTGGCCGGCGTGGCCTCCCGGATGACGGACGTGGACTTCCTGATCTGCGACACCACCGGCAGCGTCCTGCTGACGACGGATGCCGATTTGGCCGGAAAGACCGTCGTTGTCCCCGAGGACATTACCCAAACGGTGCTGGGCAGCGAGAGACTGTACGAGGGCCGCAGCACCGTGGGCGTATATGAGAAAAAGCAGTTCGTGGTGGGCGTGCCCATGACAGACGCGGACGGCAACACTCTGGGCCTGGTGCTGGCGGTGATGAACAGCGCCGAGCTCATGCAGATGTGGCGCTCATTCATCGCCCTGTTCTTTATGACCAGCGCCATTATCCTGCTGCTGGCGTTCGTGGCCAGCTTTGTCACCTCCATGCGGCAGATACAGCCCCTGACCGAGATGGTCAAGGCGACCCGTGCCTATGCCGGCGGCGATTTCGATGTACGGATGCAGGAGACCGGTGACTGCGGCGAGATCAGTGAGCTGGCGGCGGCCTTCAATGCCATGGCCGACTCCCTGCAGGAGACGGAGCGCCAGCGCCGGGACTTTATCGCCAATGTGTCCCATGAGCTGAAGACCCCCATGACCACCATCGCCGGCTACACCGACGGCATTCTGGACGGCACCATCCCGCCGGAGAAGGAGCGCCAGTATCTTCAGATCATCTCCGACGAGAGCCGCCGTCTCAGCCGCCTGGTGCGGCGTATGCTGGATATCTCCCAGATACAGAACAAGGAGATGAAGAAGGAGGAGTTTGATCTCTGTGAGTCCGCCCGTATTGCCCTGCTGTCCATGGAGAAGAAGATCACGGACCGTGGGCTGGACGTGGACGCGGAGATCCCCGAGGACTCCGTCATGGTCCAGGGCGACCGGGACCTGATCACCCAGGTCATTTACAACCTGCTGGAGAATGCGGCCAAATTCGCCACCCCTGGCTCCCAGCTGTATCTGGGTTTGGCGGTCAACGGCGAGAAGGCCTATGTCACCGTCCGCAACCTGGGGCCCACCATTCCGGCGGAGGAGATACCGCTGCTGTTCGAGCGCTTCCACAAGTCCGATAAGTCCCGCAGTGAGGACAAGGATGGTTACGGCCTGGGGCTGTATATCGTCAAGACCATCCTGGCCCAGCACAAGGAGCAGATCACCGTCACCAGTCAGGACGGTGTAACGGCCTTTACCTTTACCATGCAGATGGCGCACGGCGCGCCCCGAGAGGTACTCTGAATATGTATGATGAAAATAAAATGCCGCTGACGCCCGATCCGGCGGCTCCTGCCCCGGAGCAGGAGCCGGACGAGGTCGTCAGCTGGTATGTCCGTCCGGACGAGGGGCAGGAGATCACGGGCTGCTATGTGCAGCCGGGCCCCATGCCCGCTGCCGCGGCGCCCAAAGCTGTCCGGCAGGAGAAGCGCCGCAGCCGCAAGGGCCTGTGGACGTTTCTGGTCATCCTGGCCGTGCTGGTAGGCGTGGTGCTGGGGGTGGCCATCGTCTCCGCCCTGCGGGGCGGCAATACGGACGGCTACGGCGGCGATTTCGACGACGGCGATCACGATGCCAGCAGTATCGTGGATATCTTCCAGAGCGATGTGCCCACCATCCCCCGGGCAGACACGGACCCCGATCTGCGCTTTTATTGCGAAAAAGCGGGGGAGGAGAGGCTGACTATCCAGCAGGTCTATCAGCAGGTAAACCCCGCCACGGTGCTGGTGCTCACCGACCTGGGCGAAAAGGCCAGTGTCGGCACCGGGGTCATCCTGACGGCGGACGGCTATATCGTCACCAACGCCCATGTGATCGCCGGCGGGCAGAACGCGCTGGTGGCGCTGTACAACGGCGACCGCTACGAGGCGGAGCTGGTGGGCTTTTCCAGCACCGAGGATCTGGCACTGCTGAAGGCGGTGAACGCCTCTGGCCTGCCCACTGCGCCGCTGGGCGACAGTGAGGAATGCCAGGTGGGCGATACGGTCTACGCCATCGGCAACCCGCTGGGCGTCGAGCTGCGGGGCACACTGACCCAGGGCATCATCTCCGCCATCGACCGTCCCGTCACCATGGAGGGCCGCGTGATGACACTGCTCCAGACCACCGCTGCCCTGAACAACGGCAACTCCGGCGGCCCGCTGATCAATGAGTACGGCCAGGTCATCGGCATCAACACACTAAAGATGAGCAACACCCTGTCCGACATCTCTGCCACGGTGGAGGGCCTGGGCTTTGCCGTCCCGTCCAGCCGTGTGGTATCTGTCATCAATGATATCATCGCCACCGGAGGCTTCCGCGGCCTGCCATCGATCGGCGTCTACGTGCAGGAGACGGAATTTGCCGACGGTACGATCCACCCGGTGATCGATTCCGTCACGGAAAACTTCGGCGCCGAGGAAGCGGGGCTGCAGAAGGGCGACGTAATTCTGGCGGCGGACGGTATAGGCGTCAGCACCAACACCGATCTGCTGGCCGTTCGCCGGACCCACATCGCGGGCGAGAGCGTCGTGCTCACTATCCGGCGTGACGGACAGACCTTTGATGTGACGGTCGTCCTCTACCCGGTGGAGGGATGATCACTTTACAGCGCAGAAACAGGGACAAGGCCATGGCCTTGTCCCTGTTTTACACCGCAAAACGACGGATATTTACAGATAATAAACAAATAGTATACATTTTATTGCCGGAATTTGCGGCTATTTTCGCCTTCGTTCCCGCCATAGCTGCCGCAGGCTGCCGGCGGCCGCCAGCAGCAGATATGCTCCGAACAGCCGCCGCAGTACCGCTGTGTCCGCCGCCGTCGCCGCCAGTGCACCGACCGCCGCAGCCGTTGTGCCCCATGGGATAGCGGATTTCAGCACCTCCGTTTCCAGCAACCCGTTCCGCTTGTGGGCGATGACGCCCATGGCCGCCGTAGGCAGGAAGTACAGCAGATTGACCGCAGCGGCCTGCTGCTGCGGAACACCCAAAATGAGCGTCATAACCAACAGCAGCAGGGTCCCGCCGCCCACGCCCCAGGCGGACAGGATGCCGGCGCCGAACCCCGCAGCCATTGGTATCAGCCAACTTTTCACAGGATATACCTCACGCCGCCGTACAGCAGAAAGGCGGCGAACAGTCCCCGCAGCCATGTGACGCTGACCCGGTGGAACAGCCGTCCGCCCACCAGCCCGCCTGCCAGTCCGCCGATGAGGTACGGCAGCGCGGCGGCCCAGTCGAAGGGCTGCCGCAGCAGGTATACTGCCGCGCTGACGGCACTTAGGGGCAGTATGGCCGCCACGCAGGTGGCGAAGGCCTGTTTGCCAGCCAGACCGCACCAGCCGTTCAGCAGGGGCACCAGCACCATGCCGCCGCCCCCGCCGAACAGTCCGTTCACCAGCCCTGCCGCCGTGCCGGACAGGGCATATTTTGTCTTTGCCTGCATTGTGCCGCCTCCTTTATGTATGCGCCCATCCGGGCGCGGGGTTTACTGGCACTTCTGGTAGCTTTGGCAGTCGGTGCACTGGTCCATGGTGGGGCGGCTCTCGTGGGTGCCCACCTGAATGGCGGTCAGACCGCAGTTGTCCACGTCCTTGCAGTGGTGGGCGCAGTTGGTGACGGTGCACTTGATGGACGCATTGGGGGTGCAGGCGCACCCGTCGTTGGTACAGGCTCTGTTCATAGTGTTTCCTCCCTGAAAGAATAAAAAGTCAAGCCCGAAGGCTTGACTCTATTTTTGCCCGGAGCGCAGGCGGATATGCACATTTTTTATATGCCAAGAAGCGCCGAAGCGAAGCTGAAATAGATCAGCAGACTGGTGGCGTCCACGATGGTGGAGATAAAGGGACTGGCCATCACCGCGGGGTCCAGACCGACCTTTTCCGCCAGCAGCGGCAGGGAGCAGCCCACGCATTTGGCAAACACCACCACGAACAGAATGGTCAGGCACACCACCAGACACACCAGCGGCGTTACCGCCGCATTGCCCAGCAGCAGCCGATCTACCAGCAGCATCTTCACGAAGTTGGCCCCGGCCAGGCATACGCCGCACAGCAGCGAGACCCGCAGCTCCTTCCACAGCACCCGGAATACGTCCGAGAAGTCCACCTCGTCCAGGCTCAAGGCGCGGATCACCGCCACGCTGGCCTGCGTACCGGAGTTACCGCCGGTGCCGGACAGCATAGGGATATAGGCGTTCAGTACCAGGCAGGCTGCCAGCGCGTTTTCGTAGTGGTTCAGGATCATACCTGTGAATGTGGCCGACAGCATCAGCACCATCAGCCAGGGCAGTCGGGCCTTCCAGGTGGCGAAAACGCCGGTACGGAGGTACGGCTTGTCCGAGGGCAGCATAGCCGCCATCTTTTCGAAGTCCTCCGTGGTCTCCTCTTCGATGACGTCCATAGCGTCGTCAACGGTGACGATACCCACCAGCCGTTTTTCCAGATCCACGATGGGCATGGCCAGGAAGTCGTATTTGCTCAGCGCCTGGGCCACGTCCTCCTTATCGTCCGTGGTCTTGGCCCACACCACGTCCGGGTCCATGATCTCCTCGATCAGGTCGTCCTCCTCTGCCAGCAGCAGGTCGCGGACCGACAGCACGCCCAGCAGGTGCCGGGTGGGATCGGTGACGTACAGGATGTTGATGGTCTCCAGCTCGCCGCCGATACGGCGGATGCGCTTGAAGGCGTCCTCCACCGTCATGTCCTTTTTCAGGGACAGGAACTCCATGTTCATAATGGAGCCGGCACTGTCCTCCGGGTATTTCAGTATTTCGTTGATGGATTTACGCATCTCCGGCGTGGCCTTGTCCAGGATACGGATGACCACGCTGGCCGGCATCTCCTCCACGATGTCCACCGCGTCGTCCAGATACAGCTCGTCCAGCACCTCGGTCAGCTCCGTGTTGGAAAAGCCGTTGATCAGCATCTCCTGACTCTCCGGCTCCAGTTCCACGAATACCTCTGCCGCCGTCTCCTTGGGCAGCAGACGGTACAGCAGGGGCATCTGCTCCTGCTTGCCCTCTTCCAGCAGCAGGGCAATATCCGCCGGCTCCATGGGCAGGAACAGGTCCCGTAGCTCGGCGTAGCGTTTTTCCTTCGCCAGTTCGTCTATCCGTTCCTGGTATTGCTCCAGTTCCTCCTGATAATCGATCAAGCCTGTTCCCTCCCTTCAGACAAAATAATACGCAGCAGGTAGTAGCCTGCTGCGTGCCGCAAAGTGCGCCAATGCGCCCCATTCTGCACCGTTACAAGCTTTAGCATCGCGGGGCGGTGAAACTGCATTAGATGCCACCTTGCTTTCGATGGCACCTGCTCAAACCCTCTGATGGTGTCTCCACCACTTCGCGGCAGCAGTCCGTATCCCTCGCGGTAGCCTTACCTACCGGATCCTATTCAACACATCTATGTTATGCCAAAATCGTCGGCCTGTCAAGGCGTTTTCTTGTCATTCCCGCCATTTTTCTTTACAGGTACACCTGCACATTGTCCTGCGCCAACAGGTGGCCCTTCAACTCCTGCAAAAATCGCAGGGCCGGCGGCGTCAGCGGTTCGCCCGCTCGCGTCACCAGATAATTCACCCGGTCCGGCGGCGGGCTGGTAAAGCGGCATACCCGTGCGCTCTTTCCGATGCGCGACGCGGCGGCGATGGCCGGGGCCGCCACCCAGCGGCCCTCGGTGGGCGGCAGAAAATTCGCCGCCTGTAGGGTGTCGGCGTACAGCAGGGGCCGCGCACCGGTGCCGAACCACCGGTCGTGCCAGCGGATGAACTCCGGGTCCCAGGTGACCAGCAGCTCCTCGGCTATGTCCAGCGAGGCCGGGTCCACCTCCTCCGGGTAGTGGCTGTCCGGCGGCGACAGCAGCAGAAACGGCTCCCGAAAGGCCGGACGTACCGTCAGCCGGTCGTCAAATACCGTGTTGCTGTCGATAAAGGCAAAGTCCAGCTCATGGCTCAGCAGCGCCTGGGTGATATCCACATCCCGCAGGGTGTGGATCCACAGGGATACCGGCAGCCGCAGGGCAAGAAAGCGCTTATACACCGGCGGCAGGATGTATTGGTTAGTGGTGTAGGTGGCGGCGATACGCAGGTAGGCGCGCTGCTCCAGCTCCGCCAGCGTCTCCGTCTCCGAGAGCAGCTGCTGCCAGCGCTGGGCCAGCGTCAGGAATTTCTGGCCCGCCGCCGTCAGCGTGATGTGCCGCTGGCCCTTGCTCCGCACGAACAGCGGCGTGCCAACCCGTTCCTCCAGCGCCCGTATCCGCATGGACAGCGTGGGCTGGGTGATGTACAGCGCCTCCGCCGCGGCGGTCATGGTGCCGTGCTGCACCACTGCCCAGAATGTCTCGATATCCAGGTTGGTCATACTACCGTCTCCCAAAATATAAATTTTCGTTGATATTTTATACGAAAACAATCAATTTTACAAGTGCGGATATCCGTGCTATGATACGGATGTGTTCAGGGAACACCGCTGGTTCCCTAAACCAAACGCTATTTTGATTCTTTCTTTCTTCCTATTTTCCCTATTTCTCCCCCTAATACCCGATAAAAAAGGACAGGTTTTTCCAGCCTGTCCTTTCGGGCTGTTTAGGGGTAGATTTTTCCCTGCGGACGTGGTATGGTAGTGCTGTTGTACACAGGAGGGATAACGATGCCCGGTTTTCAGTTTTATTTTGAATTGATCGGCGCGGTGGCCTTCGCCATTTCCGGCGCAGCCCTGGCGGTGAAGAAGCATATGGACCTGTTCGGCGTGGCCATGATGGGCATGACCACTGCCGTGGGCGGCGGTATCCTGCGGGATCTGCTGCTGGGCATCACGCCGCCCGCAGCGCTGCGCGACCCCTTGCAGGCGTTGGTGGCCATCGCTACGTCCCTGCTGGTGTTTCTGGTGTGGAAGCGCTTTCACCCCGAGGGCGATCACCGGAACTGGGAGGCACTGCTGCTGGTGGCGGACTCCATCGGCCTGGGCATTTTCTCCGTCCACGGGGCGGCGGTGGCCATCCGGGCCGGGCTGGGCGGCAATGTGTTCCTGACGCTGCTGGTGGGTATGCTCACCGGCGTGGGCGGCGGTGTTCTGCGTGACCTGTGCTGTATGGAGCGCCCCTACATTTTCACCAAGCATATCTACGCCTGCGCGTCCCTGGCCGGCGCGGCGGCGTGTATGCTGCTGTGGAGCGCCGGAGAGAACCTGGCGCTGCTGACAGGCTGTGCCCTGACGGTGGTGCTGCGGCTCTGTGCCGCGGTATTCCGCTGGAGCCTGCCGAAAGCGTAAACACATAAAAAAGACCGCGAAAGCGGTCTTTTTTGCTGTTATGCGGTGAGCTTAAGCCCGACGAGGCCGACAAGCAGCAGCCCCACGAAAATGAGCCGCGGGACAGTGACAGGCTCCTGGAAGGCCAGAATGCCCACGATGACGGCGCCCAGGGCGCCGATACCCGTCCAGATGCCGTAGGCGGTGCCCATGGGCAGCGTCTTCGTGGCCTGTGACAGGAAAAAGAAGCTGGCGATCATGCCCGCGACCGCCCATACCGACGGCCACAGCTTTGTGAAGCCCTCAGACAGTTTCAGAAACGTAGACCAGAACACCTCCAGTCCGCCTGCGATGAATAGATAGAGCCACGCCATACCGATTACCTCCAAAAACAAAAAATGCGCCCACAGGACGCACCTTCTAAGACCTAACGGCGCGCCCGCGAACGCCTGCCCGTCACCCGGTGGCGGCGGACAGCACAGGTACTATACCACGCCGCCGCCACAAAGTCAAGCGATCCTGCACCGCAACAAATGTTCGAAAAAACAACTTGTGACACATGGAGATATGTGGTATACTATATTGTCGAGAATTTACAGTTTTAGCCGCAGGAGGGGAGGGGAGGGGTCATCATGGGCCTGCACGACGGGCATCGCCAGCGCAGCAAGCGTCGGTATCTGGCGCTGGGCGCAGAGGGGATGGAGGACCACCAACTGCTGGAGCTGCTGCTGTTCTACGCCATCCCCCGGCAGGACACCAACGAAACAGCCCACCGCCTTATCCAGCGCTTCGGCTCGCTGCAGGGGGTGCTCCACGCTGCGCCGGAGGAACTGACCTCCGTAGAAGGCGTGGGAGAAAACGCCGCCGTGCTGGTGCGGCTGGTAGGGGACATGGCCCTGCGGGCCCGGTGCTCGTCCCTGCCCCAGAAGGTGCTGAACTCCCCTGACCGCACCGGCGCGTACTTCATGGAATTGCTGGCGGGGGAGAAGAAGGAGATGCTCTACCAGGTCTGCCTGGACGCCAAGGGCAAGCTGTTGACCTGCCGCTGCATCAGCAAGGGCAGCGTGGCCGCTTCGCCGGTCAGTGTGCGTCAGGTGGTGGAGAACGCTCTGTACGCCGGCGCCAGCAGCATTATCCTGGCCCACAACCACCCCAGCGGCGTAGCCCTGCCCTCCCAGCAGGATCTGCTGGTGACGCGGCAGATACAGGAGGCGCTCTCGCCGCTGAATATTCGCCTGGCCGACCACGTGGTGGTGGCTGACAGCGATTATGTCTCCATGGCGGAAAGCGGCCTGCTGGCGCGATAAACGGAGGATACCATGCCTGATCTGAAAGTCGTTTCTGAATACCAGCCGGCCGGCGACCAGCCCCAGGCTATCGATAAGCTGGCGCAGGGCCTGGAAAACGGCCTGCGCGCGCAGGTGCTCAAGGGCGTCACCGGCAGCGGCAAGACGTACACCATGGCCAAGGTCATCGAGCGTGTCAACCGGCCCACGCTGGTGCTGGCCCATAACAAGACGCTGGCCGCCCAGCTGTGCGAGGAGTTCCGGGAATTTTTCCCCAACAACGCGGTGGAGTATTTCGTCTCCTACTACGACTATTACCAGCCGGAGGCCTACGTGCCCCAGACGGACACCTATATCGAAAAGGACGCATCCACCAACGAGGAGATCGACCGCCTGCGGCTGTCCGCCACCTGCGCGCTGCTGGAAAGGCGGGACGTTATCGTGGTGGCGTCGGTCAGCTGTATCTACGGCCTGGGCGAGCCGGACGACTTCGCCCGCATGATGATCTCCCTGCGGACCGGCATGACTTTGGAGCGCGACGAGCTGCTGCGGCGGCTGGTGGAGGACCGCTACGAGCGCAACGACGTGGCCTTCCAGCGCAATGTGTTCCGGGTACGGGGCGACACGGTGGAGCTGTACCCCGCCTACTATAAGGACCGGGCCATCCGTGTGGAGTTCTTCGGCGACGAGATCGAGCGTATCACGGAGTTCCATCCGGTCACCGGCGCGGCCCTGAAGCAGCTGACACACGTGGCGGTGTATCCCGCCAGCCACTACGTCACGCCCAAGGACAAGCTGGAGCGGGCGGCGCAGGAGATCGAGCGCGAGCTGGCGGAGCGCAAAAAGTGGTTCGAGGACAACGGCAAGCTCATCGAGGCCCAGCGCATCGACCAGCGCACCCGCTACGACGTGGAGATGATGCGTACCCTGGGCTACTGCTCCGGCATTGAAAACTATTCCCGGGTCATCTCTCAGCGTCCTGTGGGCAGCGCCCCCATGACACTGCTGGACTTCTTCCCGGAGGACTTTGTGCTGTTCGTGGACGAGAGCCATGTGACCCTACCCCAGGTGCGGGCCATGTACAACGGCGACCATGCCCGCAAGCAGAGCCTGGTGGACTACGGCTTCCGTCTGCCCTGCGCCTTTGATAACCGTCCCCTGAAGTTCGAGGAGTTCGAAGAGCGCTTCTCCCAGGCGGTGTTCGTCTCCGCCACCCCCGGGGACTTTGAAAAGCAGCAGGCGGACCAGATCGTGGAACAGGTCATCCGGCCGACCGGCCTGCTGGACCCCAGAGTGGAGGTCCGCCCGGTGCTGGGCCAGATCGACGACCTGGTGGCGGAGATACACGCCCGGGCGGAGAGGAACGAGCGCGTGCTGGTGACCACCCTCACCAAGAAAATGGCCGAGGACCTGACCGCCCACTTCCGCGGACTGGGTATCAAGGTGCGGTATATGCACGCCGACGTGTCGGCCCTGGAGCGCATGGAGATCATCCGCGACCTGCGTCTGGGCGAGTTCGACGTGCTGGTGGGTATCAACCTGCTGCGTGAGGGTCTGGACCTGCCGGAGGTGTCGTTGGTGGCCATTCTGGACGCCGACAAGGAGGGCTTCCTTCGCAGCGAGACCAGCCTGATACAGACCATCGGCCGCGCCGCCCGCAACGCCGAGGGCCTGGTCATCCTGTACGCCGATACCGTTACCCCCTCCATGCGGGCCGCTATGGACGAGACGGAGCGCCGACGGAAGCTGCAGGATGACTTCAACAAGGCCCACGGCATTATCCCGCAGACCATCCGCAAGAGTGTCCGCGAGATGGTGGAGATCAGCCGCAGCGCCGAGGAGGCCTCCAAGCTGTCGAAGAAGAAGCTTTCTGACCGTGAGCGAGCTGAGACCATCGCACGTCTGGAGAAGGAAATGAAAGAGGCCAGCCGTATGCTGGAATTCGAATATGCCGCCCTGCTGCGTGACCAGATCATCGAACTGCGGGGGGAGAAATAAACCGAACCGAGAAACGACCTATGAAAAAGTACCTTTCCTATATCTACGTGATCCTCAGCGCCGTGTGCTGGGGCTTTATCGGTTTTTCCAACCGTATGCTCACGGAGGTGGGCGTATCGCTGGGCAACCGGGTGTTCATCCGGAACTTCGGCACGCTGGTGATCCTGACCATCGTGTTCGCCCTGTTCCACCGTCAGGTGTTCCGCATCAAGCTGAAGCATCTGCCCATTTTCCTGTGCTCCGGCCTGCTCAGCATCCTGACGCTGAGCCTGGTCTACTTCCAGTGCCAGACCATGTGCTCCCTGTCGGTGGCGGCGGTGCTGCTGTATCTGGCCCCGTCCTTTGTGGTCATTTTCAGCGCTGTGCTGTGGAAGACACCGCTGACGAAGCGCAAGCTCATCGCCCTGGTGGTGTCCCTGCTGGGATGCGTGATGGTCAGCGGCATCATCGGCGGCGATATGACCGCCTCCTGGGCGGGTATCGGCCTGGGCGTGCTGTCCGGCCTGTGCTACGCCAGCTATACGGTGTTTGCCCACTACGGTCTGGCCCATTACGAGAGCTATACCATGATCTACTGGACATTTCTGGTGGCGGGGCTTGGCTCGGTATTTTTCGCGGACTTCGAGACGCTGCAGCTGGCCTTTTCCGGCACGCAGGGCATCGTGGGCGTGTGCGGTGTGGTGATCGTGGCCACGGTGCTGCCCTACATCTTCTATACGAAGGGGCTTGAGGGCGTGGAAAGCGGCCGTGCCTCCATCATTACCAACATCGAGCCGGTGGTGGAGACCCTTGTAGGTGTGTTCGTGTTCAAGGAGGCGCTGACCGTTTGGACCGTGTTGGGTATGGCCTGCGTGTTCGGCTGCGTGATCCTGCTGGCCAATGGAGATAAAAAATGCGAAGAAAAACCTGTCAAGTCCTGAACGGCTTTCACCTGAAGCTCATCGCCGCCTGCACCATGTTCATTGACCACATGGGGCACACGCTGTTCCCAACGGTTTTGTGGCTGCGCTGCATCGGGCGGCTCGCCTTTCCCATCTTCTGCTTCCTCATTGCCGAGGGCTGCGTCTATACCCGCGATCGGAGGAAATACGCCCTGCGGCTGCTGGTGTTTGCCCTGCTGTCCGAAGTCCCCTTCGACCTGATGGTGGGCGGCACGGTATGGTATCCCTATTCCCAGAATGTCCTGTGGACGCTGTTGGCCGGTGCGCTGATCTGCTGGTGCGTCGATTGGGCGCTGCGAAAGAAAACGCCGGCGGCCTTTTTGCTCACCGGCGCGGCCGTGGCCGCCGCGTTCTGCCTGCTGGAGCTGGCCGGGACGGACTATCGGGGCTGGGGTATGCTGCTGGTGGTGCTGTTCTACGGTGTCCGCCGCGTGTCCTGCGGCACCGTCGTGAAGCGAACGGCGCAGGCGGTGGGACTGGCGGTGTTCAGCATCGGCATTATGGGAGGCGTGTCCATCGAGCTGTGGTCGCTGGCGGCGCTGCTGCCCCTCTGGCTCTACAATGGCCGGCGCGGCTATTCCAACCGGGCGGTGCAGTACGGCTTTTACGTCTTTTACCCCGTGCATATCCTGATACTGTCCCTCATCGCCCTGTATGCGTAAACAGATAAGGAGGCTGTTCCTATGGCAAAGAACAAAGAGGAAAAAACCAACGTCATGCGGACGCTGGACCAGAAAAAAATACCCTACACCGCTCACAGCTACGACCCGGATGGCCCCATTGACGGTGTGTCCGTGGCGCAGATACTGGGCCAGCTGCCGGAGCAGGTGTTCAAGACCCTGGTGACAAAGGCCGCCAGCGGGGCATACTATGTGTTCGACATCCCTGTGGCCGAGAACCTGGACCTGAAAAAGGCCGCCAAAGCGGTGGGGGAGAAGTCCGTGGCGATGCTGCCACAGAAAGAGCTGCTGCCCCTGACCGGCTACGTCCACGGCGGATGCAGCCCGGTGGGCATGAAAAAGCAGTTCCCCACGGTGTTCCACGAGACAGCACTGCTATACGGCACCATCTGCGTCAGCGCGGGCAAGATCGGCCATCAGGTGGAGTGCGATCCCAACGCCCTCATCGCCCTTCTGCGGGCGAAAACGGCTGACGTGATCGTATAAAAATTATTTCGCTGTTGACATTAAAAATTGATTTCACTACACTTATCTGCAACCATATGTTGCAGAAATGAGGCATACCATGCAGACTGAAATTTTCATTAAGGGTGCGCGGGAGAACAACCTGAAAAACATCGATGTCACCATCCCCCGGGATAAGCTGGTGGTGCTGACGGGCCTTTCCGGCTCCGGCAAAAGCTCCCTGGCCTTTGACACCATCTATGCCGAGGGCCAGCGGCGGTATGTGGAGAGCCTGTCCTCCTACGCCCGTATGTTCCTGGGGCAGATGGATAAGCCCGACGTGGATTACATCGAGGGCCTGTCCCCGGCCATCTCTATCGACCAGAAGACCACCAGCAAGAACCCGCGCTCCACGGTGGGCACGGTGACGGAGATCTACGACTATCTGCGTCTGCTGTGGGCTCGGGTGGGCACGCCCCACTGCCCCCACTGCGGCAAGGAGATACGCCGCCAGACGGTGGATCAGATCATCGACCAGATACTGGCCCTGCCCGAGGGTACCCGTATCCAGGTGATGGCCCCGGTGGTGCGCGGCCGCAAGGGCGAGCACGCCAAGGTGCTGGAGGATGCCCGCCGGTCCGGCTTCGTCCGGGCCCGGGTGGACGGCAATATGTACGAACTCTCCGAGGACATCTCTCTGGAGAAGAACCTCAAGCACCGCATCGACATCGTGGTGGACAGACTGATCGTCCGCCCGGACATCGCAGGCCGGCTGACCGACTCGGTGGAGACGGCCTCCAACCTGGCGAATGGCCTCGTCACCGTTAACCTGCTGCGGGAGGAGAGAGATATCACCTTCTCCCAGAACTACGCCTGTGACGACTGCGGTATCTCCATCGAGGAGCTAACGCCCCGTCTGTTCTCCTTCAACAGTCCCTTTGGCGCCTGCCCCACCTGCACCGGCCTGGGCCTGCAATTAAAGGCTGATCCGGCCCTCATCATCCCCGACGGCAGCAAATCCATCCTGGAGGGCGCCATTACCGCCACCGGCTGGGCCTCCATCCGGTCCGACGGCATCAGCCGTATGTACTTCGAGGCCCTCAGTAAGAAATACCGCTTCTCCCTGACCCAGCCCTACGACAGCCTAAGCGACGAGGTGAAGAACGTCATCCTCTACGGCACCGGCGGCGAAAAGCTGGAGCTCCACTACGACCAGCCCCGGGGCAAGGGCGTGCTGTACCAGGCCTTCGAGGGCATCTGCAACAACCTGGAGCGCCGCTATCAGGAGACGCAGTCCGACGCCAGCAAGAAGGAGATCGAGGGCCTGATGACCCCCTGCCCCTGCCCGGCCTGCCAGGGTAAGCGCCTGCGGCCGGAGGCACTGGCCGTCACCGTGGGCGGCAAGTCCATCTACGACGCCACTACCCTGCCGGTGGACGACGCCCTGGCCTTTTTCGACCATCTGGACCTGACCGGCAACCAGCAGATCATCGCCGCCCAGATCCTGAAGGAGATCCATGCCCGTCTGGGCTTTTTGCAGTCCGTGGGTCTGAGCTATCTGACCCTCTCCCGCGCCTCCGGCACCCTGTCCGGCGGCGAGAGCCAGCGTATCCGGCTGGCCACCCAGATCGGCAGCAGCCTCATGGGCGTGCTGTATATCCTGGACGAGCCCTCCATCGGCCTGCACCAGCGGGATAACGACAAGCTGCTGGCCACGCTGCAGCGCCTCCGCGATCTGGGCAATACCCTCATCGTGGTGGAGCACGACGAGGACACCATGCGCGCCGCCGATTACCTTATTGACATCGGTCCCGGCGCCGGTGCCCTGGGCGGGCAGGTGGTGGCCTGCGGCACCCCGGAGGAGGTCATGGCGAACCCTGACAGCCTGACGGGCCAGTATCTCAGCGGCAAACGCACCATCCCCCTGCCGGCACAGCGCCGCAGGGGCAATGGCAGGCTGCTGACCGTCCGCGGCGCCCGGGAGAACAATCTGAAGCATATCGACGTGTCCATCCCTCTGGGGACGTTCACCTGTGTCACCGGCGTCAGCGGCAGCGGAAAATCCTCTCTGATCAACGAGGTGCTGTTCAAGGCGCTGGGTGCCCAGCTGAACCGCATGAAGGTGCGCCCCGGCAAGCACGACGCCATCGAGGGCATGGAGCAGCTGGACAAGGTCATTGCCATCGACCAGAGCCCCATCGGCCGGACGCCCCGATCCAATCCGGCCACCTATACCAACCTGTTCAACCTGATCCGCGACCTGTTCGCCTCCACCCCGGACGCCAAGGCCCGGGGCTACGGACCGGGCCGGTTCTCCTTCAACACCAAGGGCGGCCGCTGCGAGGCCTGCGGCGGCGACGGTATGCTGAAGATCGAGATGCACTTCCTGTCGGATGTGTACGTTCCCTGCGAGATCTGCCGCGGCAAGCGCTATAACCGCGAGACGCTGGAGGTCCGCTACAAGGGCAAAAACATCGCCGACGTGCTGGATATGACCGTGGACGAGGCGTGGGAGTTCTTCTCCGCCGTGCCCGCCATCTGTGACAAGCTGGCCACCCTGCGGGATGTGGGGCTGGGCTATGTGAAGTTGGGCCAGCCCAGCACCACCCTCTCCGGCGGCGAGGCCCAGCGCGTCAAGCTGGCCACGGAGCTGAGCCGCCGCGCCACAGGGCGGACGGTGTATATTCTGGACGAGCCCACCACCGGCCTCCACGCCGATGACGTGCGGAAGCTGTTGGAGGTGCTCCAGCGGCTCACCGATGGTGGCAATACGGTGCTGGTCATTGAGCACAACCTGGACGTGATCAAGTGTGCCGACTATATCATTGACCTGGGCCCGGAGGGCGGCGTGGGCGGCGGCACCGTGGTGGCCTGCGGCACGCCGGAGGAGATCGCCGCCTGCCCGGCGTCCTACACCGGCCAGTATCTGAAAAAATACCTGAAGTGACCGGCCTTTCCCCTGCCGCATAGGATAGGGCAGGGGGGGTGGCTGCATGGAGCTTTTACAGGACGGCGTGGTCGCTGCGCTGGCGGCCATCGGCGTCACGGCGCTGATATGGCTGGCGGCATCGCTGCTGCTGTGGCGTGAGCGCCCGGTGGACGCGGTGTATCTGGTCCGGGTCTCCGGAGACGGGACGGGACTGGATGTGACGCTGCGCCGTCTGGCCCAGAGCCGCCGTCTGCCGGTGCTGCTGGTGGACTGCGGACTGACCGACGAGGGCCGCCGCGCCGCGGCGCTGCTGTCCGATATGAACACGAAATTGCTGACGCCCCAGGAGCTGGCGGCGTACTATACAGAGGAAGATACCACCGAACAGGGGAGGTGAGCCGATGGGCGAGCGCGTGACCGTGGAGGGCACCGTAGAAAACGTCATCTTTCATAACGAGGAGAACGGCTATACCGTGCTGCTGCTGACCGTGGAGGGCGAGGAGGAGCCTGTCACCGTGGTGGGCTGTATCCCCTGTGCCGCCGCCGGCGAGGGCATGACCGTCACCGGCGTGTGGAACGTCCACCCCGTCCATGGCAGCCAGCTCACCGCCGAGAGCGTGGAGCGCCGGATGCCGGAGCGTGAGGAGGACATGATCGCCTACCTGTCCTCCGGCATCCTCAAGGGTGTTGGTCCCGCCACCGCACAGCGGCTGGTGGAGCGCTTCGGCGCGGACACCCTGCTGGTCATCGAGCAGGAGCCGGAGCGCCTGCGGTGCATCAAGGGCATCACCGCCCAGAGGGCGAAGGAGCTGTCCGACGCCTTCCGGGCGCTGACGGGCCTGCGCCAGCTGATGGAGTTCCTGGCCCGGTATGACCTGCCGGTGTATCTGGCCATGCCCCTCCAGCGCACCTACGGCGACGGGGCCATCCAGGCCCTGCGGGACGACCCGTATATCCTGTCCCGGGCCCAGTACGGGGTGGATTTCTCCACGGTGGACGAGATCGCCATCAGCCTGGGCTTTGGCGGGGACGATCCCTGCCGCCTGCGGGCGGCGCTGACCTATGAGCTGGAGCACAACGCCGCCAACGGCCATGTGTTCCTGCCCCGCGAGAAGCTGCTCTTCGCCACGTCGCAGCTGCTGGCCGTGACGCCGGACGAGTTGGAACTGGCGCTGGACAAGCTCATCGAGGGCTTCGGCGTGGTGGAAAAGACCATCGCCGGGGTGCAGGGCTGCTATCTGCCCCGGCTGTACCAGGCGGAGACTTTCGTGGCGGAGCGCCTGCTGTCACTGGTGCGGACGCCGGTGGAGGTGCTGCCCCGGGCGGAGAAGGTCATCGATGACATTGAAAAGGAACAGGGCGTGGCCTATGCGCCTCTGCAGCGGCAGGCGGTGTGCCTGGCGGCCCAGGGCGGTATACTGCTGCTGACCGGCGGTCCCGGTACCGGAAAGACCACGTCCCTGCGGGGCATCGTGTCTCTGTACGAGCGTATGGGCCTGGATGTGGCGCTGCTGGCGCCCACCGGCCGCGCCGCCAAGCGCCTGGGCGAGGTGACGGGCCGGGAGGCCCAGACCATCCACCGCGCCCTGGGCATGAGCTACAATGAGCTCACCGGCCAGACGGCCTTTAAGAAGAACGCACAGGATCCGCTGGAGGTCCACGCTGTCATCGTGGACGAGATGAGCATGGTGGATATCGAGCTGATGCGCTCCCTGCTGGAGGCCATGCGGCCGGGAAGCCGCCTGGTGCTGGTAGGCGACCCGGACCAGCTACCCTCCGTAGGCCCCGGCAGCGTGCTGGGGGATATGCTCCGCAGCGGTGTGGTGCCGGCGGTGTCCCTGACCCAGGTGTTCCGTCAGGCGGAGCAGTCGGCCATCATCCGCGCCGCCCACGCCGTGGACCGTGGCGAGCTGCCGCCGCTGGAGAATAGCGGCAGCGGCGACCTCTTCTTCCTGCGCCGCCGCGCGCCGGATCGTCTGGTGCAGACGGTGGTGGAGCTGTGCCGCGACCGCCTGCCCAAAAACATGGGTATTCCCGCCGAGCAGATACAGGTGCTCTCCCCCACCCGAAAGGGCCCCTGCGGTACGGCGGCGCTGAACCGGGCCCTGCAGGCGGCGCTGAACCCGCCGGAGCGCGGTAAGCGCCAGAAGCAGTGGGGCGACATGACGTTCCGGGTGGGTGACCGGGTCATGCAGACCCGGAACAACTACGATGTGCTGTGGGAGAAGGAGGATGGCTCCGGCGGCAGCGGTATTTTCAACGGCGACGTGGGCGTTATTCAGGACATCGACCCCGGCGGCGAGCTCATCACCCTGCGGTTTGACGACCGCACGGCGGTGTACACCGCTGACCTGCTGAGCCAGCTGGATATGGCCTACGCCGTCACCGTACATAAATCCCAGGGCAGCGAGTATCCGGCGGTGATATTGGCCGCGGCGTCCGCCGCGCCGTCGCTGCTGGTGCGCGGCGTGCTGTACACCGCTATCACCCGTGCCCGCAGGCTGCTTATCCTCGCCGGGGACGATGCCGTCCTGGCCCAGATGGCCGCCAACAACAAGCAGCAGCGCCGGTACAGCGGCCTGCGCCGCCGACTGAAGGAGGGATACCATGAGCAATAACGGTAGTATCAACGACGCATTGGACAAGGCCCAGCGGGGCTTGCTGGACTTCTTTTTCCCCCGCAAGTGCCCCTTCTGCGGGCGCGTGGCGGGCCGGGAACTGCTGTGCGAGGCGTGCAAGGCGTCGCTGCCCCGGTGCGATAAGGTACGCACCGGCACCTTCGGCGAATGTGCCGCGCCGCTGTATTATGAGGGCCGCGTCCGCGACGCCCTTCTGGCCTTCAAATTCAAGCGGCGCATCGAGGACCTGAACGCCTACGGTGTGCTGATGGCCGAAAAGGCGGCGGAGGTCTACGCCGACCGCTTCGATGCCGTCACCTGGGTGCCGGTGAGCAAACAGCGCCTGAAAAAGCGTGGCTTCGACCAGTCGCGTATGCTGTGCGCCAGCCTGTGCGTGGACTGGCACACGGAGCCGCAGGAGACACTGCGTAAGGTGCGGGACAATCCGGCCCAGTCCGGTATCGGTGACCCGGCGGAGCGCCGGGCCAATGTGCTGGGCGCTTACGAGCCGGTGGACCCGGACGCCATCGCCGGCAAGCGATTCCTGCTCATCGATGACATCATCACCACCGGCGCCACGCTCACCGAGTGCGTCCGGGTGCTGAAAGCCGCCGGGGCGGCGGACGTGGTCTGCCTGACGCTGGCCATGGCCCGTGATAATTGAGGTATGGACTTCGGCGTTTCCGTATAGAATACAGAAAATACCGCGATTTTCATTTCACAGTTGCAATATTCTTTCTCAATCGGTATAATAGATAAATCAGAGGGTAACGGGCGCACCCGCCCGAAACGAAAGACAAGATAGAGGTGCAGTAGTATGTGTTCCATTGCAAAAGATATCGGCATCGACCTGGGCACCGCCTCCGTACTGGTGTACGTAAAGGGCAAGGGCGTCGTATTGAACGAGCCGTCCGTGGTGGCCATTGACAAGAATACCGGCAAGCTTCTGAAGGTGGGCGCCGAGGCTCAGGCCATGCTGGGCCGTACCCCCGGCAACATCGTGGCTATCCGTCCCCTGCGCGAGGGCGTGATCTCCGACTACGACATGACCGAGCGTATGCTCCGCGAGTTCCTGCACAAGGTGGTGGGCGGCTTCCAGCTGTTCAAGCCCCGCGTCATCATCTGCGTGCCCTCCGGCATCACCGAGGTCGAGGAGCGTGCCGTGGTGGACGCCGGCATCCAGGCGGGTGCCCGCCGTGTGTATCTGATCGAGGAGCCTGTGGCCGCGGCCATCGGCGCCGGAATCGACATCTCCAAGCCCGACGGCCACATGGTGGTGGATATCGGCGGCGGCACCAGCGACATCGCCGTCATCTCCCTCTCCGGCGTGGTGGAGAGCGCCTCCATCAAGGTGGCCGGCGACCAGTTCAACGAGGCCATCGTCAAGTATATGCGCCGCAAGCACAATGTGCTGGTGGGCGAGCGCACCGCCGAGCTGATGAAAATGCAGATCGGCTGCGTCTTCCCCAAGGAGCAGGAGACGTCCATCGAGATCAAGGGCCGCTGCCTGGTGACAGGCCTGCCCAAGGTCATCAACGTCAGCTCCACCGAGATGCTGGAGGCCTTCGAGGAGCCGGTAGAGCGCATCCTCGAGGCGATCCACGGCGTGCTGGAGCGCACCCCGCCCGAGCTGGTGGCCGACATCTCCAACAACGGCATCGTTATGACCGGCGGCGGCAGCCTGGTGGACGGCTTTGACAAGCTGATCGAGGCCCGCACCGGCATCCACACCGTGGTGGCCGAGGGCGCTATCTCCTGCGTGGCCGAGGGCACCGGCCGCAGCCTGGACTCCCTGAATTCCATGACCGACGGCACCGTGAACCTGAGCCGCCGCAAGCAGATGAACTGAGCACAATGTAAAAGGCCGCCAAAGGGCGGCCTTTTTCTCAAGTTGCTCTTGCAACTTCCGCGAAAAAGCGCTACTATTACGATACACGAGAACGAGATAAGGAGGAACCACCATGAAGTTTTCCAGCAAGGTCTTGAAATGCGGCCTGTCCCCCATGCGGAAGTTCCACCCCTACGCGGTGGCGGCGGAGGCCAAGGGCAGGAAGATCTATCATCTGAACATCGGCCAGCCGGATATCGAGACGCCCAAGGCGTACTTCGATGCGGTGAAGCACTTTGACCTGCCGGTGTTGGCCTATGCCCCGTCCCCCGGTATCCCGGAGCTGATCGAGGCCATCCGCAAGTACTACGCCGATCTGGGTATGCACTTCGATGCCGGTGATATCCTCATCACCAACGGCGGCAGCGAGGCGCTGCAGATCACCATGAACTGCATCCTGGATGACGGCGATGAGATCCTCATCCCCGAGCCCTTTTACCCCAACTACAACACCATGGCCTACACCTGTGGCGCGAAGATCCACCCCATCCCCACCTCTCCCCACGACGGCTACCACTACGCCGACCGCGCCAAGGTCGAGGCGGAGATCAACGAGCACACCCGCGCCATCATGGTCACCAACCCCGGCAACCCCACCGGCGCCGTCCTGACGCCGGAGGAGATGCGTATGCTGGTGGACGTGGCCAAGGCCCACGACCTGTTCATCATCGGCGACGAGGCCTACCGCGAGTTCGTCTACGCCGGCGAGCCTCTGCAATCCATGGGCCAGTTCGAGGACGCGGCCGAGAACGTCATCGTCATCGACACCGTCTCCAAGCGGTTTTCCGCCTGCGGTGCCCGCATCGGCTGCATGATCTCCCGCAACAAGGAGCTGATGGCGCAGGCCATGAAGTACGCCCAGTGCCGTCTGTCCGTGCCCACACTGGACCAGGTGGCCGCTGCCGCGCTGTACACCGTCGGCCCCGACTACTTTGCCGCCGTCCGTGAGGAGTACAAGCGCCGCCGCGACACGGTGGTCAGCAAGCTGCACGAGATACCCGGCGTGGTCTGCGAGTGCCCCCGCGGCGCCTTCTACATCATGGCCGCCCTGCCTGTGGACGATGCCGATGCCTTCCAGAAGTGGCTGCTGGAGGAGTTCGAGGACAACGGCGACACCGTGATGTTTGCCCCCGGCGAGCCCTTCTACGGTACCCCCGGCAAGGGCAAGAACGAGATCCGCATCGCCTATGTGCTGAAGCAGGCGGACCTGGAGCGCGCCATGGACCTGCTGGCCAAGGGTATCGCCGCCTACAACGCCCGGTAAACTGATATATGCAAAAAAAGAAAGCCCTTTTGGGCTTTCTTTTTTTGCGTAGCTTACCCCTTCAGCGCCATATCGCAGCGTGCGGGCAGGTCAAAGGCGGTAAAATAGGACTCCTCCAGCGGGATCCAGCGATCCCGGAACATCCGGAGCTTCTCCGGGCCGCTGCGGGCTTCAATGCGGCGGAGCTGCTCGGCAGCGTCCACGGTAAGGAATACCCGCAGATCATAGCTGTCCCACAGGGCCGGATGGCAGGCGTAGGCGCCCTCCACGATGGTCAGGCGCGCCGCCGGGACCGTCACCGGCTCGTCCAGCGCCTGCCGCGCACAGCGGAAGGGGTGGTAGGTGACCGCCTCACCGCGCAGTGCCGGCTGCAGTACCTCCGATAGAAAGCGCTCGTGGTCCACGTTTTCGCCCGGCTGTGCCAGCCGTGCAGCGGTGCGCTGCTCCGGGCGCAGAAAGAAGTCGTCCATGTGGAACACCCGGCAGGACAGCTGCGCCTGCAGCTGTGCCGCCAGCGTGCTTTTCCCGGCGCCGCAGCGGCCGTCGATGGCCGCGATGACCCGCGCCTGCCGGTCCAGCAGCGCCCGGATAACCGTCAGCAGGCGGTCGTAGTCAGCAGGGGTCATTTCGCCCTCCGGGCGGCGCGGCGCTGGATGAGCTTCACCAGCTCCACCACCGGAAGGACCAGGAAGGCCAGGGCCAGGGCCACGCCGTACTCCGTCCAGCTGACGGGGGTGAAGCCGAAGGCGTTGGCGATGACGGGCACCTCCAGCACCAGTGTTGTCAGAGCCAGCGAGCCGATCATAGCGCCCCACAGCACTTTGTTGTGGCTGGGCAGCGAGAATACGCTCTTGCGCTGGGAGCGCATATTGAAGCTGTGGAAGATCTCACACATGCTCATGGTCAGGAAGGCCATGGTCATACCGTCGTTGGACACGCCCTTGGGCATCTCGAAGTACCCGACCTCCATGCAGTGGCCGATGATATAGGATGCCAGCGTGATAAGGGTAATGAGCAAGCCCTGATACACGATGTCAAAGCCCAGGCCACCGGCGAAGATGCCGTCCTTGCTGTCCCGGGGCGGGCGGGTCATGGTATCCGGCTCACCCTTCTCCAGACCAAGGGCCAGGGCGGGGAAGCAGTCGGTGATCAGGTTGATAAACAGCAGGTGCACCGGGTTCAGCAGCGTGAAGCCCAGCAGCGTGGCGAAGAACACGCCCAGCACCTCGCTCATGTTGCTGGCCAGCAGGAACTGGATGGCCTTGCGGATGTTGTCATAGATCCGGCGGCCCTCCTCCACGGCGGTGACGATGGTGGCGAAGTTGTCGTCGCTGAGCACCATGTCCGCCACGTTTTTCGTCACGTCCGTGCCGGTGATGCCCATGCCCACGCCGATATCCGCGGACTTGATGGAGGGCGCGTCGTTGACGCCGTCGCCGGTCATGGCGGTGATGGCGCCCTTGCGCCGCCAGGCGTTGACGATGCGGACCTTATGCTCCGGCTGCACCCGGGCATAGACGCTGTACTTCTCCACCGCCTTGTCCAGTTCCTCATCGGTGAGACCGTCCAGCGCACTGCCGGTGACGGCCTGGCTGGCGTCGGTGATGATGCCCAGCTCCTTGCCGATGGCCACGGCGGTATCCTTGTGGTCGCCGGTGATCATCACAGGGCGGATGCCCGCGGCGCGGCACTCGGCCACGGCGGCCTTGACCTCCGGGCGGATGGGGTCGATCATGCCCGCCAGACCGATGAAGCAGAGGTCCTGCTCCAGGTCCTCCGGCTCCTGTCGGTCGGGCAGTGCGTCGTACAGCCGCTCCGCCGCCGCAAGGACCCGCAGGGCCTTGTCGGCCATGGCCTTGTTCTCCGCCAGGATGGCGGTGCGCTTTTCCTCAGTCAGGGGCAGGATCTGCCCGCTTTCCGTATAGCTGGTGCACCGGCGCAGCACCTCGTCCGGCGCGCCCTTGGTGTACTGGATAAAGCCGTTGTCTGTGCGGTGGATGGTGGACATCATCTTCCGGCCGGAGTCAAAGGGGGCCTCGCCGCAGCGGGGCTGGCGGCTCTCCAGCACAGGCTTCTTCAGCCCGTTGGCGGCGGCAAAGTTCACCAGCGCCGCCTCCGTGGGTTCGCCGATGGCGCCGTTCTCCTCCAGCGCGGCGTCGTTGCACAGCGCCATGGCTGTGGCCAGCAGCTCCGTGGGGCCGGTGTGCTCCACCACGGTCATCTTGTTCTGTGTCAGGGTGCCGGTCTTGTCGGAGCAGATGACCTGGGTGCAGCCCAGCGTCTCCACCGCCGTCAGCCGCCGGATCACGGCGTGCTGCTTGCTCATGTTGGTCACGCCGATGCTCAGCACCACCGTCACCACCGTGGCCAGTCCCTCCGGGATGGCCGCCACCGCCAGGGAAACGGCCACCATAAACGTGCTCAGCACGGTGTCCAGCGTGAACTCGCCGGCCACCACCAGGTCAAAGATAAAGATGAACACGCAGATGCCCAGCACCAGCTTGCTCATGGTCTTGCCCAGCTCATTCAGCTTGCGCTGCAGGGGCGTCTGCTCCTGCTCCGTCTGGGCCAGCACACCGGCGATCTTGCCCATCTCCGTGTCCATGCCGGTGGCGGTGATGACTGCCTTGCCGCGGCCGTAGACCACCGTGCTGCCCATATAGCACATATTTTTCCGGTCGCCCAGGGGAACATTGTCTCCGGTCAGCAGCCCCACCGCCTTGGTGACGGGGACGCTCTCGCCGGTCAGCGCCGCCTCCTCGATCTTCATGGAGGCGCTCTCCAGCAGCCGTCCGTCGGCGGGCACGGCGTCGCCGGCCTCCAGCAGCACCACGTCGCCGGGCACCAGCTGGCTGCTCTCAATGACCACCTGGTGGCCGTCCCGCAGCACCTTGCACTTGGCGGCGGTCATGGTCTGCAGGGCCTCGATGGCCGCCTCGGCCTTGCTCTCCTGCACCACGCCCAGCACCGCGTTCAGCAGCACCACCACCAGGATGATGAACACCTCGGTGAAGCTCTCGCCGCTGAGTGCGTTGGTCACAGCGGACACCGCCGCCGCTGCCATCAGGATCAGCAGCATGGGGTCCTTCAGCTGTGTCAGGAACCGCTGCAGCAGGGAGGGCTTCTCCGCCTCCTTCAGCTTATTGGGGCCGTGCTTGGCCAGACGTTCAGCCGCCTCCGCCTCTGTCAGACCGGTGGGACAGGAGCCCAGCTCCTCCAGCACCTCCTGCGGACTGCGGTTGTATTCCTTTTCCATCGTCTATTACTCCTTTATATCATGGTTTTATAATTTGAAGCAAAAAAGCAGAACAAAAAGCGAAACAGAAAATAAACCAAAGGACAACAAAAAACTCATGCACGGACAGGCTATGTCTGTGCATGAGTCTCATTCTTTCAGGACACATCGGGCGCTGCCGCGCCGGGATGACGGTGTGCCACGCCGCGCCAAAACCGGCGCTGCGGAATTACTCCCTCATTCATTATGGGGTATTTTACCCGCTTTTTTACCCGCTGTCAACCCCAAAAAGGGCGGTTTTTTACACCATTTCCGCGGCGCACAGACCATCGAAATACTTGTACAGCGGCATCAGTGTCCGGAAGCCCTCAATGATATCCTGTGCCAGTTCCTGCGAGAACATACGCTCGTCCGGCGCGGCGTCGTGCTGTAAATTGATAGACTTCTTGTTGTACCACGCCGCCAGCAGGGGAGAGGGGGCAGTCTTTTTCCTGGCATATTCCGGGCCTGAAAGCGTGAATTGCGCCTGTTTATTGAACCTTTTGACCAGCTTTTCCAGCACCTCGGGATGCTCGTCGACGGCCTTGCGGTACGCCTCCATCAGCGCCGCCTTCGGCGCCCAGAAGCCCATGCCGTAGCTGTAATAGTCCGGCCCGATCTCAAAGTAAAACGTGGGCCGCCCCGTCCAGTCCTCGCCGCCGGCGCGGACGCAGAACCACAGGTGGTCCTTGTACGGTCCATTCCCGTGCAGCCGTCGGGCATCCCGATAGATGCGGGAGAGCTTCAGCAGAAACGGCTCCTTGGGGAATGCCGCGTGCAGGGCTTCATACACCTGCTCGCCCAGCGCACGGGTGGGGGCCAGGAGATGTGCCTCATAGTCCTGCTTATGCGCCAGAAACCAGGAGCGTTCGTTGTTGAACCGAATGCCCCACAGGAAGTCCAGTGTCTCCTGCGAATACCCTTCAAATGCCATAAAAGCGCTCCTTTCCCTCAAGACCCGTCCCACTCACATGAAGCGGCACAGCAGAATGGGCAGCAGCAGCGCCGGCGTCATGTTCAGGATACGCAGCTTGGTGACGCCCAGCACGTTCAGCCCGATGCCGATGATCATCAGTGACCCGGTGACGGAGATCTCGGTGATGACCGCGTCGGTCAGCACCCCTGTCAGCAGGGAGGCCAGCAGCGTCATCACACCTTCCACCGCCAGCACCGACAATCCGGAAAAGACGATCCCGATGCCCATGGAGCTGGCAAAGGCCACGGATCCGGCAAAGTCGATGACCGACTTGGCCAGCAGGGTGCCGTGGTCGTTCTTCAGACCACTGTCCAGCGAACCCATCACCGCCATAGCGCCCACGGCGAACACCAGCGAGCCGCTGACGAAGCCGTCGGTGATGGGACCCATTTTCCCGAATTTCTTTTGCAGCCAGTCGCCCGCCCGGGTGACGCCGTCCTCGATGTGCAGCAGCTCGCCGATGACGGCGCCGATGACCAGCGACAGTATGGGGATGAGCTGGTTGCTGCTGCCGATGGCGCCGGAGATGCCGATGCCCATGGACACCAGCGCCGTAGCGCCAAGCACCGTCTGCCGCATTTTCTCCGGCATGAGCTTGCCGCCGAAGGTGCCCAGCAGGCCGCCGACGACAATGGCTCCGCCGTTGACCAGTGCGCCTGTCAATATCATGGTACAAGACCTCCATCTTCGATAATATCCCGCACCACCGTGCCGCCCATCATCAGGCCGGCCACAGAGGGCACCCACGCCACGCTGGCGGGAACGCTGCGCCGTCCGGGTGACGGCGCTTCCAGCTGCTGTGTCTCATGGGGCAGCTCCGGGCTGAACACCACCTTCAGGTGGTGGATCCCCCGGGTACGCAGCTCCTTCCGCATGACCCGGGCCAGCGGGCAGCCGCTGGTCTTGGAGATATCCGTGACCCGTAGCAGCTCAGGCTCCAGCTTGTTGCCGGTGCCCAGGGCCGACAGGATGGGAATTCCCCGCAGGCGGGCCTGTTGGATCAGGTCAAGCTTGCAGCTGACCAGGTCGATGCAGTCCACGATATAGTCGAATTTCCGGGAGAAAAATTCCTCCCGATGGGCGGCGTCATAGGTGGCGCAGATCGGGTATACCACCGTGTCCGGGTCGATGTCCCGCACACGTGCCGCCGCGACCTCCGCCTTGTACTGCCCCACGGTGGAGGTCAGCGCGCACAGCTGGCGGTTGATGTTGGATACGGATACCGTGTCCTGGTCCACCAGTGTCAACGTGCCAACGCCGCTGCGTGCCAGGCACTCAGCGGCGTAGCTGCCCACACCGCCCAGACCAAACACCGCCACATGGCTGCGGCGGAGTTTGTCCAAAGCGGGTGCGCCCAATATCATTTCTGTTCTGAGAAAACGCTCGTTCATAGACTCGAAGAAGGGGCGGTCATCAGCCCACGTGCTTCATGCCGTTCTCCTGCACCACCTCGGCGCTGTCCAGCAGACCGTCCAGCCAGGCCTCGGTGTCGGTGTTGCGCAGAGCGTTCTCGGCCTGTACCTGCCAGTAGGGCACATCGTCGCCCACAAAGTATATCACATGATAGCCCTTGTAGTTGGAGCTCTCACCGTATACAATGCCGGTATCGCCGGACTGACGGCTCGCATCGAAGCACCAGTCGTTGAACTCGGTGACCATCTGGTTTTTGTAGATCTTGGTGTACAGACCGCCGTTGGTGTTGCTGCCGTCATCCGCACTGAGCTCGTTGGCCAGGGCCGCGAAGCTGTCCTCGGTGGCCTCGCCGGCCTTCCACTGGGCCAGCGCGTCCTCGGCTGCGGTCTTGGCCGCGTCCTTAGCCGCCTGCAGGTCGGCCTCATAGGTCTCGGCCTCGCTGTCCAGTGCGCTCTCGTCTACCTTGAACAGGATGTGGCGCACGTCCTTGGTGGCGTATTCCTGACGGCCCACGCTGCGGAACACGACCACATAGCAGTTGGAATCGCTGGCCACAACGGCGCTGTCGCCGGCCTTGCGCGCACTGTCAAATACCCAGTTGGCCACGTCGCTGCCGTTGTTGCTGCCGGCATCGGTGCTGGTGTAGCTGGCGGACTCATAATCCTTGGCCACATCCTCCAGCGCCTCGCCGCCCTGCACGCGCGCCAGCACAGCGGCGGCATCGCTCTCGGCCTTGGCCTTGGCGGCGGCGTTCTCCTCATCGGTGGGCTCCACGGTGTTGCCGTCATCGTCCTTGGTGCTGTCGGCGGTACCCTTGAAGTACAGGGACTCATAGCTGGCCACGTCAAAGCTGCTCTTATTGCCCTGATAGTAGGTCTCCAGGTCGCTGACGGTGTAGGTCAGCTCCTCGGCGTAGTGGCTCTGGTAATGGGTGGCCACGTCCACCAGCTGCACCATCTCCTTGAAGGTATCCACGGTCATGTTCTTGCCGTAGATCAGCTTCAGATACGTCTTCGTGGAGTAGCCGTTCTGCTTGGCGGCGGCGTTGAGCTCTTCCATAGTGGCATCCAGCTCCTCCTGAGTGTGCTCATCGGCGCCCATGCCGTTGGCCTCAGCCTCCTGGGCGGTCAGCACGTACATGGCCAGCTGCTTCACCGCGGTGTCGCGGACATACTGCTCCCATGTGACATCACCCTCGTCCTCGATACCCAGCGCGGTCTTCATGGTGTCGCTCACCACCTGCTGGTCCAGGGATTTGGACGTATCGATGCCGTAAAAGCTGGCATAGCTGCTCTTCAACAGACTGCTCTTCACGTTGGCGTAGAAATACTCCACCTGCCCGGCGGTATATTTCTCACCGTTGATGGTCACGGCGGTGGCGCTGCGCTGCAGCACGCCGGAGTTATACACCAGCAGTACCGCGGCCACGATCACGAACACGCCGGCGATCACGCCGTACAGGATATTGTTCTTGCGTGCCTTGGCCTTCTCCTCCGCCTCGCGGATCTTCTTGGGGTCGGTGACGCCCTGGGCCGCCAGATCCTGCCGGATCTTCTTTTCTCTTGATGCGCTCATTGAAATTCATTCCTCTCGATTTTGGGCGCAATACGCCCTTGTTTGGTAACATACTCGGTCATTATATCGTATACCGCACCTTTTCGCAAGAGGGAAACGCCTGGAATTTGTGAACATTTTACCGCGCTCACTGAGCACAAGACCCCCATTCCGTTTCGGAATGGGGGTCTTGTGCTCAGCGACAGGCAGCGGCCATGTTATAACCTGCACAACTCGCAGGTGGGTCGTCTCCGGCTGACTTTACTGCTTCCAGCATCCGCCCGCATACGGCAGGCGGGAGGCCTGCAAACCATCTGCCGATCCGACGTCCCGTATAACCAATGTCAGGATAAATAGAACCGCTGCCCATCGCTCATCTTTTCCGCCCTGCCTTCGTCAAATCGGCTCGACGTACAGAAAGTACGCCATCGCCGCTTTGCCATCGGCAGGACGAAAAATCCTGCCGAAGGAGTGGCGTGTATCTTTTTCGCTGCACCGCCGCGCCTCGTCTTGGCGAAAAATCCAGTCAATTTTCCGGCGCAGCCGGCGGCGTCTCGCCATCAGCAGGACGAAAAATCCTGTCGAAAGATCACTCGTCCTCGTCGGCCAATATCTGCTCCATGAACAGGTCGTAGACTTTATCCAGCTCCTCATCGCTGTCCAGGGTGCTCAGCAGCTCCTCGCCGTTTTCCATAACGGACTTCAGGATCACCAGGCCGTACTCCTCGGCGGCTTCCTCGTCGGCATCATCCTCCACCACGGGGAAGAACGCCATGTAGGTCTGGCCGTCCAGCTCCAGCGCGTCCACGTATTCCAGTTCAATGTCGTTGCCGTCCTCGTCGGTCAGGGTGATGAAGTTGGGGCCGAATTCCTCGCTCATGGGAGAGTCCTCCTTTGTCTTTATATCCATAGTATACCCGAAAGCTGGAGAAAACGCAAGTGGAAGCATTCGGCAGTTTCTGCCATCTGCCGGACTGAAAATCGGTGGAATGGGGGAAAATAACGGGAATTGAGCAGCCAAACGGGCGGATTTCTGCAAAAAATCCTCTTTTTTGCATTTGACAAGTATGGTAGAATGTTCCTTATAGTGGATTGGTATGTGAATTTTGACCCCGGAACGAAAAGAATACACAGGAACATCAATAAAGAAAGGAAGGTGCCCTGTCTTGAGTGAGAACAAGCGCAGACGGTCGTCGTCCACCGGCTTTTGGGGACGCATCCGGCAGAGCGCCCGGCACATAGAAAACGAGGCAAAGGAGGGTGCGCGCCGGGTAGAGCACAGTGCCGCCGAGGGTGCGCGGCGCGTGCAGCATGACGCGCAGGAGCGTGTGCGGAACATGACCCCTAAGCAGAAGAACGGCTGGAAGAAGGCCGGACGCATCATCGGCACGCTGCTGCTGGTGTTCGTGCTTACGGCGTCCATCTTCGCCGGTATCTTCATGGCGTACATCAACAGCGCCATGCGCGGCAAGGTGGAGGTCTATCTGGACGAATTCGAGACCCAGGTCTCCACCGAGCTGTATTACCAGGACCCCGACACCCAGGAGTGGGTCATGTACCAGACGCTGTACATGGACGAAAACCGCATCTGGGTGGACCTGGAGAACATTCCCAAGTACCTTCAGGATGCAGCGGTGGCCATCGAGGACAAGCGGTTTGAAAAGCACCACGGCGTGGACTGGAAGGGTACCACCCGCGCCATTCTGTACACCCTGTTCGGCAAGAACGTGCAGGGCGGTTCCACCATCACCCAGCAGTTGGTGAAGAACGTCACCGGCGACAATCAGGTGACGGTCAAGCGCAAGATCACGGAGATCTACCGCGCACTGGAGCTGGAAAAGCGCTATGAGAAGGACGAGATCCTTGAAGCCTACCTGAACGAGGTCTACTTCGGCCAGCGCTGCTCCGGCGTGATGACCGCGGCGCGGGTCTATTTCGGCAAGGATGTGTCCGAGCTGACGCTGGCCGAGTGCGCCAGCATGATGGGCATCACCAACAACCCCTCCATGTACGATCCCTTCATTAGCTCCTGGACCCGCGAGAACAACCGGGAGCGCCAGCTGACCATCCTCAGCGAGATGCTCTCTCAGGGCAAGATCGACCAGGAAGAGTATGACGCCGCCGTGGCCGAGGATATCCAGTTTGCCAACGGCTTTACCATCTCCGGCAAGTATGTGGGCAGCGACGGTACCGGCACCGAGCCGGACACGGAGGATACCACCGATACCAGCGACGATACCGACTCCCCGGCGGATGACAGCACCCCCACCATCAAGGGCAGCAACTCCTGGTTCACCGATGCCATGATCACCGATGTGGCCGAGGCACTGGTGGAGAAGCTGGGCATCACCGAAAAGGTCAACAGCGAGGGCAAGAAGGTCTCCGCCTACGACCAGGCCATCAACATGGTCTACAGCAGGGGCTACAAGATCTACACCACCCAGAATCCCAAGTATCAGAAGATCGCGGAGGATGTGTGCTATAATCTGGAGAATATCCCCTATACCAGCAGCTATACGAACGCCGCCGGTGAGCAGGTGGAGGATCAGCTGCAGATCGCCCTGACCATCGTGGACCCCACCAACGGCTATGTGGTGGCTATGATCGGCGGTGCCGGTGAAAAGGTGGTGGACCGCGGCTGGAACTGGGCTGTGAACGCCCGGCAGTGCGGTTCTGCCATCAAACCTGTGTCCACCTACGCCCCGGCACTGGACAACGGCACCATCAACGGCGCGTCGGTCATCGACGACTACCCCATGCTGCTCAACGGCGACGTGTGGCCGCGAAACGACAACTGGCGCTATCAGGGTCTTATGCCCCTGCACCTTGCGCTCCGACAGTCCCTGAACACCTGCGCCGTGCGGACGAACCTGGCCTACGGCGTTACCAATTCTTACGATTTCCTTGTGAACAAGCTGGGCTTCAAGAACCTGACCTACACCGACTCCCAGCAGGTGGGCAACATGGCACTGGGCGGCTTTGAGAAGGGCGTTACCACCGAGGAGATGGCCGCGGGCTTCGCGACCTTCGTCAACGAGGGCGTGTATACTGCGCCGCGCACCTTTATCCGGGTGGAGGATGCCAACGGCAACGTGATCCTGGAGAACGAAGCACAGTCCACCGTGGCCATGAAGAACACCACTGCGGCGCTGATGAACAGCCTCCTGCAGGAGGCATCCCTGCAGGGCACCGGCTATCAGGCGCAGTTCCCCGGTATGCACATCGCCGGTAAGACCGGTTCTACCAACAGCAACAAGGACCGTTACTTCGCGGGCTATACGCCCTATTACAGCTGCGCCGTCTGGGCGGGCTATGAGCATAACCAGCGCATCGTGGCCAGCGGCAACCCCTGCGCCGTGATCTTCCAGAAGGTCATGAAGGCCATTCATGAGGATCTGCCCGACAAGGACTTCTTCTCCTGCGCCGGGCTGACCAGTGTGGCCGTCTGTGCTGACAGCGGAATGCTGGCATCGGAGAACTGTGCCCTGGACGTTCGCGGCAGCCGCGTCTACACGGCCCTGGTGGCGGCGGATAACGCCCCCACCGCCGTCTGCACCATGCACACCGCCCCCACCTACACCGTCAACATGGCGGACAGCGACGGCAACGTGACCACCGTTACCGGCTCCGTGCTGAACTACCAGCGTGAGCTGATCGAGGGCCACGACGAGATCGTGGTGGAGGACGCCTTTATGATGCTGGGCGGCTGGAACGGCTTTTTTGGCGACGAGGCGGACGACGACTTCAATATGCCGGACGGCGACCACGATGATACCACAGATCCGAATAACAGACCGGAAACGGATCCCAACGCCGGAATAGGCGGGTTCCTCGGCGGTTGATCGCGTACAAACAAAAAAGGAGACGGCTTTTGCCGTCTCCTTTTTTGTCCCGGAGTGGGTGCCATGTCAAGGGCCGCCGCTGGCGGCCTTGGTTTTCGCGCAGCAAAATCGCCGCACCAAAAGAAAAGAGACATCCGAAAGGATGTCTCTTTTCTTTTGGTGCGCGAGGCGGGACTTGAATTGTCGTGGAGCGGTCTTGCGTCGTGTTGACCGATGCCGGGAAGTGTTGGAAATACAGGGCTTGCAGGAAATCATGCTGTTAAATGCTGCCGGACTGTATTATCAAATTTTGAAGTTATAAGGCTAAAAATAAGGCTAAATTTTATGGCCGCGCGGAATGTACCTGTGCCTTTAGCTCAGAAAACGCGGTGGACGGATGACTCACCCTTACCGAAAAGCCGTGGATGCTTTTGCGTTATACCCATTCATACCGAGGAAGAACCTCCAATCCCTTGTGCTACAAGGAATTGGAGATTCTTCTTGTGATAGTGCGTTTTAGTATATGTCGGGATATTTTGCACAGATGTCGGAAAGCCGAGCAAAACACTTGCTGACAGAGACGGTTTTCTTCAAATTGAATGATTTTTCAACGTATGCTAAAATATCTGTAACCTTTCTGCGTTTTTTGCGAGTAGATAGATGATGGATATTTCCCTTAAAGGAAAGGAGCAAGGTATGAACGATGATAAAATAGTCGATCTTTATTGGATAAGGTCGGAAGACGCCATTACCGAGACATCAATCAAATATGGGAAATATTGTTACGGCATTGCCTACAACATTCTCGCGGATGCAGAGGATGCAGAGGAAAGTGTCAACGATACATACTTTGACGCATGGAATACTATGCCTCCGCACCGCCCGTCCGCGTTATCTGCGTTTTTGGGAAAACTGACCCGCCGTATCTCTATCGACCGGTGGAGAAAGCGTAGCGCAGCAAAGCGAGGCGGTGAGCTCGCCGCTGCTTTGGATGAGCTAAACGAATGCGTTCCCTCCCATGAAAACGTTGAACAGGATGTCCTTGCCGCTGATCTGGAAAAGAGGATCAACACATTTGTCAACGATCTACCCACCGCAGAGCGGCGTGTGTTTCTCTGCCGGTACTGGTATCTGGATTCTATTTCCGCGATATGCGAGCAGTTTGGCTATTCTCAAAGTAAAGTAAAGGTCATGCTTCATCGGACTCGTAAGGCGCTGCATAATTGTCTGGTAAGTGAGGAGTATGTGTTATGAACAGCAATCAACTGATAGATGCCATCGGCGCGGTGAATGATGCCGCTGTATTGGACGCAAAAGCTTTTCACTATAGGGGAGATGCTGCTGCGAGACCGCGATTCGGAAAAATGACAGTTGGTGTTGCCGCTGTGCTGGCCGTCCTTCTGTGCATTGTCGCCGTCGCCTTTGCCGTGGATCAGGAGTTCCGTGCAGCAGTCCTGTCCTTCTTTCATATCTCCGCAGAGGATCATGTGGAACGCGTTCCGGTAGAGGATCAACCCCTCACAGGCGATGACGCGGCTGGGAAAAATATCACCGTCACAAGAGTGCGTGTTCCCAACAACGGTCACGCCGCAAATGGGTTATTTGCGATCTGCTCCGATGAGATCGAGTACAAACAAGGGAGTCACTACGATTTGTATAAGCAGGAGGGCGGTGAGCTGGTCAAACTCGAGCTGCAAAGCACCCGCAGAGACTTTTCGTACAACGGAACGGCTTACGGTGTATATCTGGAGTGGGCGGAGGATAAAGAGGGGCGCTGTGCTCTCGGCTATGTGGAGCTTCCCGACAGCGTGACGGGTCAATATGCGGTGCTGCAATTTGTACCCGGCACGGGCGAAAAGCTACTCCTGCTTCTGGATGGTAAATATCCCGTTATCATCGACCTGTATGAGGATGGCGTGCAGGAGCTGATTCCCGCCGCAGTAATGGATGAACTGCCGTTCCTCAAAGCTGTTCATATAACGCGTGATGGTAAATACCTCCTTTTGAATGCAGGAAGGTATTACTGTGCAGCGATCGGTACGGAACCGCTCACCTGCCTTGATGAACTGTGCGGCGCGGCACTGACTGGGTGCAGCTACATCGGTGAAGGCATCTTTTCCTGCCATTCGCTGACCGGCGGCGCGGTGGATGAGGCAGACCTTGCGGCGTATGTACGTGGAGAGACACCTGCATCGCCGATAGACTTCGGCATGATTACAACGTGGAACGTTGACGTCCAGCGGCAGGCGGCCGGCGTCGTTGGCAGCACGGCGGCCACGGCGTTCACAAACCCTGATGCCCTCTGGCATGGCACCGAACGACCGGAGCCATTTTCACCCGGACTGGTATATGTGCCGCACGATGAAGGTGCATATATGCTGGAGGTGGACGGAGAACGCCATATCTATGTCGTTGATCTGCGAAGCGGAGAGCGGAATATGATAGAGGGAGCTTTGTGGCCCGATGTAGATTGGCCATATGCGGAACTTGTGGGCAGCCCGGAGGGCGATAAGCTTGCACTTATCCAGCGGGACGCTACCAATGGCAGCCTGTGCCACCTGTCCGTCATAGATTTCAAAAAGATGCGGCTCTTCGCAATAGAACGCGATACGAAAGAAGTCGGAAATGAGCATTATGCGGACTGGTTTGATAACGACACCATCATGGTGGACAACAATGTAACCGATGAGACGGGGCACAACACCGGCGACAGCTGGTATTATCTATACAGGATCTATTAGTGGATAGAAAGGAGGGTGTAGAGAAGTTCCCTAATAGATCAACCAAGTTTTTTGCAGTGAAGACACAGCGAGAGGTACTATTTCTGACGCTTAAAAATGATAGAGCGATCGCTCTTGGAGAGAAAGGAAATCTGCATGAAGATACGAAAATTGAGGCCAATTATTTGCTTGTGTCTTGTATTTGCGTTGCTTTCGCCGACCTTTACGTTTGCGATCAGCGATGGCGCAAGTGATGTGGCAGAAAAAACGATTTTTGAAAACGCTGCGGACATGCGTGGTAATGGCAGTAGATCAACAACATATACTGCCCGTATAATGCAGGGAAATACAAACGAAGAGAATGATTGCAGAGCCGCGGAGAATGGTTTGCTCGACTCGGGTAGCTATACTACGACCAGCATAGTGGAGACGGGCTGGACGTACAACGACAGAAACTCGTCTTCTATGGATCAAATCAGGGCAAACGCAACAAATTTCTTGTATTCGAAACTCTATGACTTTGCATATTATTCTGGACATGGCGGAAGGACTGGCGGAATTGCAACTTTAAACACCGTCCCCAGTGATCCCAGCTCTGCAAGCGGGACGTATTCTCAGTTCAATGTCGCGGAAACCCTAGGAGTCAATAGTAGCACATGGCGTGCAGATTCTGAATGGACTTCAACAGATAAACTGAGGGTACTGATGTTAGCTGCATGTTTTCGGTTGGACAGCAGTATCATGCATTATTATGCACGGGCGATGAGGGCATCTTCCGTCAGAGCTATTGCGGGGTACCATGAACGTGGTCCGGGTCACCCAACAGATGTTACCATAGCAGAGAATTTCTTTACATATGCTAATGCCGGAAACAGCGTGAAGTATTCTTGGCAGTATGGAAATACAGTTGCAAATACTATCCATCCTTGGGCGGTTCTTGTCTATACACATAACAGCAATGAGTACTACCGTATTCCGGGATTCCCAGGAAACACATACTCGACGCCATCGAGTAATGCGGCTGTGTATAGATTTAGAAGTGGACTGACAGGGTCGGAAGTTGTGAGTTATTCTAAAGCGGCAAAAAGCGATGCTGTGCCACTGTATATTACAGTATCTGAACCCGTAACACGCGCTGGAATTGGCGTAGCGTTCGAAAACAGAGAGTCAATTTCTGCCACGGCAGACCTAGTGGTGGATACTGCGACCGCAGATGCTCTTGTCAAGCAAGCATTGGGCTCCGATCGATTTAGCGATTTGGTCTGTGTTCAGACACCTGTATACAGAGATGCGGTAGACATTGAGACGGGTGGTGCGGTTGATGGAAGTGAAACCGTCGTAGAGCGTGTCTATCATTACTTTAACACATACAATGGGATACGAATTTCAGATGCATCTATCGTAGTAGGCGTTGACGCAAACGGTATTTATGCGGTTGAGAACTATTGGAAGGAAGCCTCCGGAGGAAATACTGCAGAATATGCTCGCGTTATCAGTAGAAGAGAGTTGATTTCGGAGACAGCGGCTCTGGCGTCTCTGTCAAGTGCAGAACATAACGATTTCAATTTGCTTCGCTCAAGCTTGGTATATGCTCCGATTGAGGAAAATTCGTCGACCTATAAGCTGGCGTATGAGTTAATTTCTACCGATGGTAGAATCGCCTATGTTGATGCTGCGAATGGGGCGGTAGTCAATTATGACTATTGATTTGGGTGTTATGAACCGGGAGATTTAGTTGCCCTGAGAGTTTGGCACTGAAAGGAAAATAGCACGGAGTTTGATTTCAAAAGAATAAAAGCACAGGTGCGGGTCAACCGCGCCTGTGCTTTTATAATAACAGATTTGCTGTATATTCATTGTGAGCAATACTGTTTCAGTGGTTTAATGGTATCCGGGCAACGGGAAATGATGTTGTCAACACTTGCGTACATATATGCATACAAGTGTTGACAGCTACAACATATTGTGGTATATAAGAATTGTTCAGTTATTTGTGCACCATTTGCAGGTCTGTGATCTGCATCGCACACGTTGTTAAGTTTGTACTGAGGAGTGCCACGCTCCCGTTTGAGATCAGGGCCACTGCGCCCTTGTATTTCAATGACTATGCTGCGGGAAATTTTTCTCGCGGCATTTTCCACCTGTACGCCGCTTTGCCGCCGTGCTATGATGTGCCTGTACTTAAGGCATCAAGCATTTAGGTCGGAGCAGAGCAGGCACGGGTGGAAGGCTATCAACAGCTTTTCGCTCTGACTAAGAACCCGAAGTATGTCAAAATGCGCCTCCCGAAAAACGGGTGGCCATCAAAATTGAACAATACTGCAAACGCAGGAAGGATCGTAAGAGGCCGAAATGGCAGGAAGATTCTTCCTGCGTTTTTGCTTACTATTTTGTCGCGGCACTTGCCACCGCCGCGATACCGCAGGAAAAGAAAGAGCGCCGAAATCAATTCGGCGCAGATCAGGAAAAAGGAGCTTTGTAAAAGCCGTCAGGACGATACGGCAGGAAAATCGTCAAGGGAGAGGCAAGCTCCCGCCCTGTATGCCGCAGTCAGAGTGCGGTGCCGGTCGTACGGGGTATCGCGTATCCATCGATCCGTCGCCGGGCGGATCACAGGACACCGGCGGAGCCTTCCGCAGCCGAGTTCAGCGGCATGGTGTCCGCCACCGCTCTATCGGAGCAGGGCACATTTGCCCCATGTGGCAGCGTACTGACCTGGCACAAGTAAAGAGAGACAGACATACAAGCAAGCCGCGGAAAACACGCAATACCAAGGCTTTCCGCCTGCGGCAGTCTAACAGTTTTGCGGAGATACGCCGGAAACGGATCTCCTTGCCAACGGGTGAAGTGCGCCCATCTGAACACGACTACGATTACAAGGAGCTTTTTTGATATGACCACAAAAGGCATTTACCACACCCTCGTCACCCAGTTGGACAAGCTGGCACGGCACAACCGACAGGGCAGCTTTCGCACGAAAGATCGCTACTACGAGGCGGTCAAACGGTTCTGTGCCTACCTCGCCGCCCACTACCATCTGCAAAAGCTGGAGAACATCAGCGGCAAGCATCTGGTGAGCTACGTCCTCTATTTGCAGGCGCAGGGCAAATCCGCCAGCACCGTCAAAACCGACCTCTCCGCCATTCGCTTTTTCCACGATAAGATGTCTCAGCCTCGTTATGCGCTGCCGGGCAATGAAGATCTGGGCGTTGCCTTGGAACGCCGCCGCTTCGGGCAGCAGGATCGCACATGGACGAACCCGGAGTTCGGCAAGCTGATTGGCCGCGCCATGGCGGAGGAGCGGGAGGACTACATCCTCGCCCTGTATTTGGCTCGCTATGCCGGTCTGCGCATCCACGAGTGTTTCCGTATAGACACCGCTGCGGCGGAGCGTGCCCTGCGTGAAAATGCCCTCACCGTGAAAGGGCAAGGGCGGCAAGGTGCGTATCGTCCCCATCGAGGACGACCGCATCACGATGATGCTGCAACGGCTGCTGGAGAAAACGGAGCGCGGCCGCAAGCTGCTGGTGCCGGACGGTATTCCCACCGACCGGGCCATCAACGGCATGCAGCAATTCATCATCCGCCACCGCGACGCCATCTGCGACCCCGCCGCGCCGAACAGACGCATTACCTTCCATGGACTGCGGCACACCTACGCCGCCGAAAAGTACACTTCTCTCGTCAACGGCGGCATGACGCCTCTGGACGCCCATTTCACCGTATCCCGGCTGTTGGGACATGAGCGGCCCGATGTGACAGACATCTATCTGGCATCCGTGAAGGGAGGAACTGCCCGTGGAGAATAAGTACCGCGACCTGCATGACCTCCCCATGACATTGCGGGTGGAGGACTTGATGCCCCTCCTCGGCATCGGACGCAACACCGCCTACGAGCTGATCCGCAGCGGCCAGATACGAAGCGTCCGTATCGGTAGGCAGATTCGTATTCCGAGAGAGGCTTTGCTGGAGTTCCTGCGGAAGTAAATCTCTGTGTCACAGAAATAAAACTTGCACAACAGCCGCGCGGGATATATCATGGAGGTGGTACATTCCGCGCGGCGGAAAGGAGCGTATATGCCGCGTGCAAAGACAGGAAAAGGAGCCGGCGGCGCCGGTTCTATCAGAAAAATCACAACAACAAGGAACGGAAAGACCTACACCTACTGGCAAGGCCGCTACACGGAGGGCTTCGACCCCGGTACAGGCAAGCAGATCCAGCGCAGCATCACCGGAAAGACGCAGAAGGAAGTGGCGCAGAAGCTGCGCCAGATCACGGCGTCGCTGGACGATGGCACCTACAAAGCCCCCTGCAAGCTGACGGTAGGAGAATGGCTGGACATCTGGACACAGGACTATCTGGTGTCGGTCAAGCCAAGAACTGTGGACAGCTATAAAACAACGGTGGAAAACCATCTAAAGCCCGCTTTTGCTGCAATGAAGCTGGACGCCTTGAAAACGCAGGATGTGCAGCGGTTTTATAACTCTTTGCAGGTAGAGTGTGGAGACAGAAAACCACTGTCAGCGAAAAGCGTTCGCAATATCCACGGAGTTTTTCACAAAGCGATGCAGCAGGCTGTAAAGCTGGGGCATATCCGCACAAATCCAGCCGACCCCTGTGATTTGCCTCGGGCGGTTCGCAAAGACATTCATCCGCTGGATAATGAAGCTATTGCCCGATTTCTGAAAGTAGCCCGTGGACACCGCTATGAAGCCATCTATGTGCTCACACTCTTCACCGGTCTGCGGGAGGGCGAGGTGCTGGGACTGCTGTGGGACTGCGTTGACCTTGAACGCGGTGTGATCGTTGTAAACAAGCAGTTACAAAAAGAACGGCGCGGAAAGGGTGAATATCACCTTGTCACCACAAAAAACGGAAAGAGCCGCCAAATCACGGCAGCTCCATTCGTGGTCGACCTTTTGAAAAAGCAGCGGCGTTTACAAGAGAGCCAAAAGCGGCTTGCGGGAGAGGCATGGGAAAATAGCGGACTTGTGTTCACAAATGAAATGGGACATCACCTTTCAGCACAAACCGTTTACCTCCACTTTAAGAAGTTGGCGGGACAGGCCGGGTTTCCCTCTGCGCGTTTTCACGATCTGCGTCACTCCTATGCAGTTGCCTCTTTACAAAGCGGCGATGACATCAAGACAGTGCAGGAAAACCTTGGTCATCACACAGCAGCGTTTACGCTGGATGTCTATGGTCATGTGACAGAACAAATGAGACGCAGCAGTGCTGACCGTATGCAACGGTTCATCGAGAGTCTGCCGCAAGAATAAGGCTAACTGTAAGGCTAAAATGGCTTCAAGGCAAAAGAAAAATCCTTGAAACCATTGCGGTTTCAAGGATTTTTGTTGGTGCGCGAGGCGGGACTTGAACCCGCACGCCCGTAGTGAGCACTAGAACCTGAATCTAGCGAGTCTGCCAATTCCACCACTCGCGCGTCGAACAAGTGAGATTATAGTATGTACCGGCTGAATTGTCAACCCCTTTTTTCAAAATTTCCAAACTTATTGTTTTCCGGCGCGTTCATGCCTTGACCTGCCGCCCAAAACTTGTTATGATAGAAAAAACCATTCACCGAAGGAGTGCGTATATCTCTATGAAAAAAGAGCTTACCCCCCGGAAAAAACAGGCCCTGGAAATGCGTAGTCGTATCCAGAACGTAGCGCTGGAGCTGTTCGACAAGGAGGGCTTTGAGAATGTCTCTGTGGAGCAGATCGCCCAGGCGGTGGGCTGCTCTGTGGGCAACATCTATCATTATTTCAAGAGCAAGGACGAGCTGGTCATCCAGGTGACCAGCAGCGTGGACGCCCAGTACAGCGTGCTGGAGGAGAGCTACCTGGCCGACGAGGCCAACTCCTGGCACGATAAGCTGCTGGACTTTGTGGGCCAGACCCTGGTCATCAGCGCCGAGGACCCGTCCCTCTACCGCAGCTTTATCCACGGCATCCGCTATCCCCAGCAGGGCATCCTGCGGGACAACGAGAAGCGCGTGTATTTCCGCGTTCTGCGTGAGCTGGTGGACGGCTGCAAGCAGGAGGGCACGATCCACCCCGCCCGCGACCGCGAGGAGCTGGTGGCGGACCTGGTGGCCCTGCACCGCGGTATGCTGCTGGAGTGGCGTATCTACGAAGGTGCTTTCGATCTGCCCCGCCGCGGCCGCCGTATGGCCGCCGCGCTGCTGGAGGGCTGGCGGCACGAGGAGTGAGTAGAGGCATACACAGAAAAGGAGGAGCGGATGGGTAAGAGTGAAGAGAGGCGGCCGCCGGAGAGTGGGCGGGAGCCGGGCGAAAACACAGCTGTTGCGGGCTTGATAATGGGCATTGCCGCCGTGGTATTCTGGTTTTTCGGCTACTCTGCCGTGGCATCTGTTGTACTGGGCATCCTTGGCTTGATATGGACTGACAAGGCAAAGAAAGAGGGCTATACCGGAGACAAGCGAACGATAGCCTTCGTGCTGTCGCTGGTGGGTCTTATCGGCGGGCTGGTTGTACTTATCATTACGGTGATCCTCATCAATGTGCTGGCAGTACCGGGGATAACGGCCTTGAGGGATATGCTGGGAATGATAAGCGAAATGGCAAATGATATCTGAGCGGACAGCCCTGCGGCAAGGGGAAGTAGTTAAACACCGTGAACGTTGTTTTCAACAGCGTTCACGGTCTTTTTTTGTGCGAAATGCTGACTTTTCGAAAAAGCGCAAAAGGCCGTTGACATCCCGGATCGGCGGTGCCATAATAAAGTATAATCACCGAGTGGTTCGGTGAAAAGTTTAACGAAAACCGCCCGCCGGGCGTGACAGAAAAGGAGAGAGACTATGAAGCTGTTGATCATCAACCCCGGCGCAACCTCCACCAAGATCGCGGTGTTCGAGGACGAGGAACAGCTCTTCAAAGTGACCATCGACCACTCCGCCGAGGAGCTGGACCGCTTCCCCCGGGTCATCGACCAGGCGGACTACCGCAAGGAGGCCATTCTCAAGGCCGTCACCGAGGCCGGCTATAAGCTGTCCGACTTTGCCGCCGTCTGCGGCCGCGGCGGTCTGTACCGGGCCATTCCCTCCGGCACCTACGCCGTCAACGACAAGGTCATGGCCGACGTAGAGGCCGCGCCCTACGGTGAGCATCCCTCCAACCTGGGCGCTTACCTGGCCCGTAAGCTGGGCGACATGGTGGGCATTCCCGCCTTCTTTGTGGACCCGGTCTGCGTGGACGAGATGACCGAGGTGGCGCACTACACCGGCTTTGCCGAGTTCCGCCGTCTGTGCCAGTTCCACGCCCTGAATCACAAGGCCGTGGGCCGCAAGGCCGCCGAGAAGCTGGGCAAAAAATACGAGGACGTGAACCTCATCGTCTGCCACCTGGGCGGCGGCGTCAGCGTGGGCGCGCACCAGCACGGCCGCGTGGTGGACGTGTGCAACGTCAAGGACGAGGGCTCCATGGGCATGGATCGCGCCGGCGGCCTGCCGGTGAACCAGCTGATCAGCTACTGCTTCAGCGGCAAGACCAAGGAGGAGGTCAAGCGTACCTTCGGCCGCCGCGCCGGTATGTTCTCCTACCTGGGCACCACTGACTTCCGCGTGGTCTGCGCCAAGGTGGTGGAGGGCGACCCCAAGGCCGTGGAGGCCTATCAGGCCCTGGTCTACCAGCTGGCCAAGGACATCGGTGCCATGGCCGCCGTGCTGCACTTTGACGTGGACGCCATCGTCTACACCGCCGGCATGGCCTATGAGGACTTCTTCTGCGACGACATCACCGCCTATGTGGGCAAGATCGCGCCCATCATCCGCCTGCCCGGCGAGGAGGAGATGCGCTCCCTGGCGGAGGGTGCCCTCCGGGTCCTCCGCGGCCAGCAGGAGGCCGGCCAGTATTGATCTGATATTCCGGCAGGAATATAGATAAACCGTTTTTGATTTGCAAGTGGAAATAAGAGGAAAAAGACAAGAAAGGTGGAAACTGCTATGAAACATCTGATGTCCGGTAACGAGGCCACCGCCCGCGGCGTCTACGAAGCCGGTATCAAGGTCTGTTCCGCGTATCCCGGAACCCCCAGCACCGAGATCCTGGAGAACCTGCCCCAGTACGGTAAGGACGTGTACTGCGAGTGGGCCCCCAACGAGAAGGTCGCCACCGAGGTGGCCTACGGCGCGTCCGTGGCCGGCTCCCGTTCCTTCTGCACCATGAAGATGGTGGGCCTGAACGTGGCCGCCGACCCCCTGTTCACCGCCGGCTACATGGGCGTCAACGGCGCCTACGTGGTCGTCACCGCCGACGATCCCTCCTGCCACTCCTCCCAGAATGAGCAGGACAACCGTCACTACGCCCGCGCCGCCAAGATCGCCATGGTGGAGCCCAGCGACGCCCAGGAGTGCAAGGACTTTGTCCGCCTGGCCTGCGAGATCTCCGAGGAGTTCGACACCCCCGTTCTGTACCGCACCACCACCCGCGTCTGTCACAGCAAGGGCCTGGTGGAGTTCGGCGAGCGTGTGGAGCACGTGGCCCCCGCCTATGCCCGCAACACCCGTAAGTACGTCTGCGCCCCCGCCAACGCCTACCTGAACCACCCCATCGTGGAGGAGCGCCTGGTGAAGCTGGCCGAGTACGGCTGTACCCGCGCCCTGGAGAACGGTCTGAACAAGGTGGAACTGGGCGACGGCAAGGTTGGTGTCATCACCGCCTCCATCAGCTACCAGTACGCCAAGGAGGTGTTCCCCGAGGGTACGTCCTTCCTGAAGCTGGGCCTGACCTATCCGCTGCCCATGGACCTGATCCGCGACTTCGCCAAGAAGGTGGAGAAGCTCTACATCATCGAGGAGCTGGATCCCTTCATGGAGGACGAGATCAAGGCCGCCGGCATCGACTGCGTCGGCAAGGAACTGACCGGCAAGCTGTATGAGCTGAACACCGAGCTGGTGCGCGAGCGCGTGCTGGGCATCAAGCCCGCGTACAAGACCGTGGACGAGGTCAAGGTCGCCAAGCGTCCCCCCGCCCTGTGTCCCGGCTGCCCCCACCGCGGCTTCTTCTACACCCTGTCCAAGAACAAGAACTATGTGGTCACCGGCGATATCGGCTGCTACACTCTGGGCTTCGCGCCTCCGCTGAACTGCATGGACGTGTGTATCTGCATGGGCGGCGGCTTCTCCGCCGGCATGGGCATGGCCAAGTCCTTCCAGCGCGAGGGCGTCACCGATAAGGTGGTCTTCGGCGTCATGGGCGACTCCACGTTCTTCCACTCCGGCATGACCGGCGCGGCCGAGATCATCTACAACAACGGCCGCATGATCCCCTGCGTGCTGGATAACCGCATCACCGGCATGACCGGCCACCAGGACAACCCCGGCTCCGGCTTCACCCTGATGGGCGAGCCCGCCCCCATGATCAGTGTGGAGAAGGTGCTGGAGGCCTATGGCTTCGCCCCTGTCTTCACCGTGGATCCCCAGGACCTGACCGCCATGAAGAAGACCGTGGACGACGCTGTGGCCGCCCTGAACGAGGGCAAGCACCCCGCCATCGTCACCCGCCGTCCCTGCCTGCTTATCAAGCGCGTGAAGCACGACACCGGTATGTGCGTCGTCAACGCCGACAAGTGCAAGAGCTGCAAGAGCTGCCTGAAGGTGGGCTGCCCCGCCATCTCCATGGAGAACGGCAAGGCGTTCATCGACCGTACCCAGTGCGTGGGCTGTACCGTCTGCGCCCAGGCCTGCCCCTTTGGTGCTATTGAAAAGGAGGAGAAGTAACATGAACGATGTGAAAAGCTGCCTGTTGGTCGGCGTTGGCGGTCAGGGCGCTATCCTGATCTCCAAGATCATGTCCAACGGCTTTATGAAGGCCGGTTACGATGTCAAGCAGAGCGAGGTCCACGGCATGGCCCAGCGCGGCGGCTCCGTGTCCACCCAGGTCCGCTGGGGCAAGAAGGTCTACGGCCCCGTGTTCGGCAAGGGCGAGGCCGATATCATGGTGGCGCTGGAGAAAATGGAGGCCGTCCGCTACGCGGAGTTCCTGAACCCCAACGGCGTGGCCGTCATCAATGACTATGCCATCAAGTCCACCACCATCGCCTCCGGCGCCGAGGCGTATCCCGAGGGCTGCATCGAGGCCATGCAGAAGAACTTTAAAACCATCGCCGTCCCCGCCAGCGATATCGCCATTGAGCTGGGCAATCCCAAGTGCATGAACGTGGTGCTCTTCGGCGCCATGTGCGACTCCCTGGGCTGCCCCGAGATCGACTGGGAGCAGGTCGTGGCCGAGACGGTCCCCGCCAAGGTCAAGGAGCTGAACCTCAAGGCCTTCCGCGCCGGCCGTGAAGCCGCCAAGGCCGCTAAGTAAACCGATACCGCAAAAAGGACCGCCTTTCCGGCGGTCCTTTTTCCTCTTTTTTTTCCCAAAGCCTTCCCCTTGAGGGCGCCCCAGTGATCACACTGGGGTGTGCACAGCTGAAGGTGTCAGCGAAGCTGACGGGTGAGGGGTTCCCCATCCCGCCCGCAGGCGTACTTTCAATTTCCCCGGCGGCGTCAGCCGCCACCAACCAAAGCCGCCCTTCGGGCGGCTTTGGCGCGATTTGATAATCGCCTAAACCGTCCAGCGCACCAACCCCTACCCTCGCTGTTGTCAGCGGCAGCGGCGCAGGAGGTACAAGCAGTCCCCCGAACCGACAACGATACCCGCCGTACTAATTCCGCGAGATCAGCACCGCCAATTTTGCATGACCCATAGCGCGCCAAGGGGTCCTTAGACCGTAGGTCTAAGTGGTTTTCTTTGGTACCTTTCTTTTTACAAAAAAAGAAAGGTACTCGTGCCGGAGCACGAAACGCCCCATCCCGCGCCCGCAGGCGCAATTCCCCTCACCGGGGACGAAAGCCACTCACCGCGGCGGCGAAACGCCCGCCGCGGGAATTTATTTGTTGCACTCCGTCTCGCGCTGCATTATAATGGACAAAAAATCAGGAACGAGGTGTATCACCATGACCTATGGCTTTATCGGCACCGGCAACATGGGTGGGGCGCTGGCCCGCGCCCTGGTCAGGACGGTTTCCCCTTCGAACGTCTATCTCAACAACCGCACGCCTGCCAAGGCGGAGGCCCTGGCAGCAGAGCTGGGGGCCCGGGCGGACACCGCTGCCCACATCGCCGCTGCCTGTGACTATATCTTCCTGGGCGTCAAGCCCAACCTCATCGCCGGCGTGCTGGCCCAGCTGGCCCCCACGCTGGCGCAGCGGACGGACAAGCCCGTGCTGGTGTCCATGGCCGCCGGCGTCACCATCGCCGCGCTGGAGCAGGCTGCTCCCGGCTGCCCCATCCTGCGTATCATGCCCAACACCGCCTGCGCCGTGGGGGCGGGGCTGACGCTGTACGATGCCAACGCCCTGCTGACGAAACCACAGCTGGACGCCTTCCTGGCGGACATGGCCGCCTCCGGACGGCTGGAGGCGTTGCCGGAGCACCTGATCGACGCGGGCAGCGCCGTGGCCGGCTGCGGCGGTGCCTTTGCCTGCCTGTTCATGGAGGGATTGGCCGACGGTGCCGTCACCTGCGGCCTGCCCCGTGACAAGGCCAACACCTTCGCGGCCCAGATGCTGCTGGGCGCGGCCCGGCTGGCCCTGGAAAGCGGCAAGCCCTTCGGGCAGATGAAGGATGAGATATGTTCCCCCGGCGGCACCACCATTGCCGGTGTCCGTGCGCTGGAGGAGGGCGGCCTCCGCGCCGCCGCCATGAACGCCGTCATCGCCGCCTACGAAAAGACCCTTCAGCTGAAGAAGTGAACCACGCCGCCCCCGGCTCAGCCGGGGGCGGCGTATCGTGTAAAGGAAGGCCCTCCCCACCGGGGAGGGCCTTTGTCCTTATTTTCCGTACAGGCAGTAGATGAGCCAGTTCAAAAATCGTGCCGGCAGCACCTTGGCCAGGAAGGTGAAGAACTTGTAGTCGAAACGTATGGCGTACAGCGGGTGGTGATGTCCCTCCCGCATGGCCACACTGGCGATGTACGCCCCGGCCTTGGCCGGGTCCATGCCCGTCTCCTCGTCGTGCTCCATGCGCTTCACGGACCGGGAGATGCGTCCCTGATAGATAGCGTCTCCCGCACTGACCTTCCGCCGCGCGGCGGTGAAGCCCGTGTGGATATCCCCCGGCATCACGGCGCATACCGTTACGCCGAAGGGCCGCAGCTCGTTGGCCAGCGCCATGGTGTAGGCGTTGACAGCCGCCTTGGTGGCGGAGTAATAGGCCTGGAAGGGGATGGGCACCGGTGCGGCCACGGAGCTCAGGTTCACGATCCTTCCCCGGCCCGCCTGCCGCATCAGGGGCACCACGGCCCGGTTCATGTTCACCATGCCGAAGAAGTTGACATCGAACAGCGCCTTGGCCTCCGCCGTCTCCGTGAACTCGATAGCCCCGGAGATGCCGAAGCCCGCGTTGTTCACCAGCACGTCGATGTGCCCCTCCGCTTCCATGATCTGCGCTGCGGCGTCGTTGACGGCCTGCTGGTCCGTCACGTCGGCGGAGATGTGGTGCAGACCCTCCACGCCCTCCGCCCGGCGGGACAGCTCATACACGGTATAGCCCGCGTCCTTCAGCGCCAGGGCGGTGGCCCGCCCGATGCCGGAGGTGCCGCCGGTGACGACAGCGACCTTACTCATGGGCCATCACCTCCCCGATGATGTCCATGGCCTCGTCCAGCAGGGCCTCCGTGTGGGTGGCCATATAGCTGGTCCGCAGCAGCGCCTCGCCCTCCGGTGTGGCCGGCGGCAGCGTGGGGTTCACATATACGCCCCGGTCATAGATCTCCGCCGCTACCCGCAGCGTCCGGTACGTCTCATAGGTGTAGATGGGGATGATAGGCGTAGGCGCCTCCAGCGCCGAGGGCCGGATGGTCAGTCCCCGGTCCGTCAGCCCCTTCCGGGCATACAGACTCAGGGCGCGCAGGCGCTCCGGCAGCTCCGGATGCGCCTCCAGCTTCCGCAGGGCCGTCAGCGCCGTGGCGCAGTTGGCCGGCGGGATGGATGCCGAGAAGATGAATGGCCGCGATGCGTGCCGCACGAAATCCGCCACCTCCGCGCTGGCGGCCATATAGCCGCCCAGGGACGCCAGCGACTTGGAGAAGGTCCCCATGTACACGTCCACCTGGTCCTCCAGGCCGAAGTAGCTGGCCGTGCCCCGGCCGCCCTCGCCCAGCACGCCCAGGCCGTGGGCGTCGTCCACCATGACCCGCGCGCCGTACTGCTTCGCCAGGGCGCAGATCTCCGGCAGCTTGGCGATGTCGCCGCCCATGGAGAACACACCGTCGGTGACGATCAGCGCTCCGGCCGTTTCCGGCACCTTCTGCAGGCACTTTTCCAGCTCTGCCATGTCGCTGTGGCGATAGCGCAGCATTTTGCCGTAGGACAGCTGGCACCCGGCGTAGATACTGGCGTGGTTCTCCCGGTCACAGATCACGTAGTCGTGCCGCCCCACCAGGGCAGAGATAATGCCCACGTTGGACTGGAACCCGGTGCCGAAGGTCACCACCCCCGGCTTCCGCAGGAACCTCGCCAGCTCCGCCTCCAGCTCCAGATGCATCTCCAGCGTGCCGTTGAGGAACCGCGACCCGGAGCACCCGGTGCCGTACTGCTCCAGCGCCCGGATGCCGGCCTCGATGACCTCCGGGTCCGTAGTCAGTCCCAGATAGTTGTTGGAGCCCAGCATGATGCGGCGCTTGCCCTCCATCTGCACCTCCACATCCTGCCGGGACTGCAGGGCGTGAAAGTAGGGGTACACGCCCTTTTCCTTCAATTCCCCCGCCAGGGACGGCGCAAAGCACTTCTCAAAGATATCCATACAAGACCTCTCTATCTGATATAGAATATTAGTATAAACAAAAAGTTAGCGAGATGATATCGCCTTTTTTGGGTGAAAATATTATATAGGCAGATAGAAAACTTGTCAACGCCCACTTGCGTCAGCGTTCCTGTCCGTCGATAACGTCCAGCAGCCGCAGTATGCCCCGGCTCAGCGCCGCCGCCCCGCACACCGTGCAGATCATCGTGATGGCTGTCATAAAAACGTCCTCCTTGCTGTGTTTTCCCCATCATAGCAAAGCTGCTGTCCAAAAAAACGGACAGAAAAATTCTTTCAAAAGCCATGGAACCTTTTTTGCCCTGCGCGCATCTAAGAGGTGTACAAAGAAAACGGCGCTGTGCTCCACCCGGAGACACAGCCCGCAAAAAAGAAAGGAAATCTGTACGATGATGAAGAAAATTGTGTGCGCCGTTCTGGCGCTGGTGATGGTGCTCTCTCTGGCCGCCTGCGGCAGCAAGCAGGATGACAACGGCGGCAAGACCGACGTGGACCTGACGGCCCAAGAGGTACTGGACAAGCTGAAGGAGACTCTGGGCGACAGCTACGGCTGTGACGCGCAGGATGACGAGGACCGCATGACCAACTACTACGGCCTGGATATGTCCCAGGTGGACAGCTGGGCGTCCGAGGCCAGCTCCATGAGCGCCCTTGACCCCAGCACCGCCGTTGTTCTCAAGGTCAAGGACGGCTACGCCGACACCGCGGCCGATCTGCTGCGTGAACGCTATCAGCAGGTGCTGGACTACAGCAAGATGTATAACATGAACGTTCCCATGGTGGAGCAGGCCCGTCTGTTCGTCAGCGGCAACTATGTGGCGCTGCTGATCCTGGGCCAGACCCCCGATGGCGATGTGACCGCCGAGGAGGAAGCTCAGCTGGCCCAGGACGAGGCCGCCAAGGTGGATGCTGCCTGGCAGGACATCTTCGGCAGCGCCGGCAACAAGATCAACGCGCAGTAAAGCCCCCCAAGCCTTCCCCTCGAGGGGCCCGTGTTGCTGAATGGCACGCCCTCAAGCCTTCCCCTTGAGGGGTTCGCGGTGTTGAATGACACGCCGGTGGCGTGTCAGACCCGCGGACCGACCGACCCGCAGGGAGACAGGTGGCACGGCGAAGCCGTGACGGATGAGGTGTAGCCGCGCCCCGGCGCAAGCGTTTCTTTTGTCTCCGACGGCCCCATTTCTTCCAACAGCGGAAGAAATGGGGGAAAGAACGCCGGCAGAAACTGCGTTTCTGCACTTCCTCAGCGCGCTATGCCTGTTCGCTGCCGCCCGCGCTTTCCCTCACGTAACCGGCGTTTTCCTGATCGTTGTCGTTCCCCCGACTGTGCCAGCACAGCTTTCCGCTGCCGCTGCCCGTTGCTACGGTAAACTCTTTTGTTTTCTCGTGTTACGGGACAACAAACATATCACACCCCGTGCCCGCAGGGCACACCTACCCATTGCGGTGCTTCGCGCCGCAATGGGCGCGATTTGATAATCGCCAAAAACGACCAGCGTACCAGCCCCTACCCTCGCTGTTGTCAGCGGCAGCGGCGCAAGAGGTACAAGCGATCCCCCGAACCGACAACGTCCCCCGCCGCTCCAATTCCGCGAAGCCAGCACCGCCAAATTTGCACTTACCCGCCCCGCGCCAAGGGATCCTTAAACCGTAGGTTTGAGTGGTTTTCTTTGGTAACTTTCTTTTGACAACAAAAGAAAGTTACTCGTGCCGGAGCACGAAACGCCCCATCCCGCCCGCAGGCGCAGCACCTGCTCGCCGCCGGAGCGGCGAAACTCCCCCAACCCGGCAGAAGCAAATGCCCCTACCGTGGCTGAAGCAAGCGGCCGCGCCAGCCTCCGCGCCGGTGAGCGCAGGCACAGTCCTTTTGACCGACAGCGATGACGGAAAACCGCGTCCGCGAGAATACGCTGCAAGTCACAGCCGACCATAGCGCGCCAAGGGATCCTTAAACCGTAGGTTTAAGCGACTTTCTTTCCCACATTTCTTTCTTCGCAGAAAGAAATGTGGCCGCCGGAGGCTCGCGCCCGCAGGCGCGAAACCCTCCCCCGCCAAAAGAAAAGCGCAAAAAAAGAGACTGCGAAAGCAGTCTCTTTTTTATATGCTTTTCAGCAGGTCACATGGCCTTGATAATGTCCACGATCTCCGCGCCGATGCGCTTCTGGGCCTCGTTGGTGGCAGCGCCGATGTGGGGCGTGCAGGACACCATGGGATGGCTGTACAGCGCCTTGTTGGTGGCGGGCTCGTCGGCGTACACATCCAGACCGGCGGCGCGCACCTTGCCGGACTCCAGAGCGGCCAGCAGGGCGGCCTCGTCCACGTTGGTGCCGCGGGAGGTGTTGATGATCACCACGCCGTCCTTCATCTTGGCGATGTTCTCGGCGGAGATCAGAGCGCCGCCGTCCACAGCGGGGGCGTGCACGGATACGAAGTCGGACATGGCCAGCAGCTCATCCATCTCCACATAGGGGATGCCCAGCTGCTCCTCGATGCCGGGGATGTGGAAGATGTCGAACGCCACGACCTTCATGCCGATGGCCTTGGCCATCACGCCCAGGTGCTGGCCGATGCGGCCGAAGCCCACGATACCCAGGGTCTTGCCCTGCAGCTCGATGCCCTTGCCGTAGGCCTTCTTCTCCCACTTGTCCTCACGCATGGTGTGGCCGGCGATGGAGATGTAGCGGGCGCAGGAGAACATATGGCCCATAGCCAGCTCCGCCACGGACTGGGAGGAGGCCTTGGGGGTGTTCTTTACGTCGATGCCGTTGGCCTTGGCGTAGTCCACGTCGATGTTGTCCACGCCCACGCCGCCGCGGATGATCAGCTTCAGCTGGCTGCCCTTGGCCTCGTCGATGTGGTTGGCGCGGACCTTGGTCTTGGAACGGACCACCACCACGTCGAAATCACGCAGCGCCTTGCCCAGCTGATCGGGCTCATAGAACTGCTCCACGACCTCGTGACCCATTTCACGCAGCTCCGCCATCGCGGTCTTATCCATACCGTCAGTAACCAGAATACGCATGGTAATACTCTCCTTCTAAAATACGTTTTGTTGTCGGAATTTGCCGACCAAGAGGGGAATGCGATCATTTTTGCCGCGGCGTGTACGTGGCAAAAATACCACGGCCCAGCCGCCTTGGGCGGCGTTCACCAGTGACCGATGTCAGCTGGTGAGGGGGATATACAAGGGGGATGTTATCCCCCTTGTACGTTACTTCGTGTGCTCGGCCTCAAACTTCTTCAGGAACTCCACCAGCGCCTGGGCGCCCTCGATGGGCATGGCGTTGTACACGCTGGCGCGCAGGCCGCCCACGGACTTGTGGCCCTTCAGGTTGTCGTAGCCGGCGGCCTTGGTGGCGGCCACCACCTCGGCGTCCAGCTCGGCGCTTTCGGTGACGAAGGGGATATTCATCAGGCTGCGGAACTCCGGCTCCACGGTGCCCTTGAACATCTTGGAACTATCCAGGAAGTCATAGATGACCTTGGCCTTGGCGATGTTGCGCTTGTGCATCTCCTCCAGGCCGCCGATGCTCTTCAGGTACTTGAACACCTTACCGCAGCAGTAGATCGCCCAGCAGTTGGGGGTGTTGTACATGGAGCCGTTGTCGGCATGGGTCTTGTAGCTCATGTAGACGGGCATCTTGGGGTCGATGTCCTCGCGGATCAGATCCTCGCGGATGATGACCACCACCATGCCGGCGGGGCCCACGTTCTTCTGCACGCCGGCGTAGATCATGCCGTAGTCGGACACGTTGCAGGGCTTGCTCAGGAACATGGAGGACTGGTCGGACACCAGGACGTGGCCCTTGGTGTTGGGCAGCTTGTTCCAAGTCACGCCGTGGATGGTCTCGTTCTCGCAGATGTACACATAGTCGGTATCCTCGGGGATGTCCAGATCGGAGCAGTCGGGGATGTAGCTGTAGTTCTTATCCTTGGAGGAGGCGGCTACGATGACCTCGCCGTACTTCTTAGCCTCGGCAATGGCCTTCTTGGACCACGCGCCGGTCTCGATGTACACAGCCTTGCCGTTCTTCATCAGGTTCCACGCCACAGCGGCGAACTGCAGGGTAGCGCCGCCCTGGATGAACAGCACCTTGTAGTTGTCGGGGATGTTCATCAGCTCGCGCAGATCGGCCTCGGCCTCATCGATGATCTGCTGGAACACCTTGGAGCGATGGCTCATCTCCATGACGCACATACCGCTGCCGCGGTAGTTCATCATCTCGTCGCGGATCTCCTCCAGCACGGGCTCCGGCATCATGGCGGGACCGGCGGAGAAATTAAAAGTACGACCGTATTTCATGTGGTTTTCCTCCTATTTGTATATTGTTGGGTCTTCCTTGTGCCTTTTGCGTTTGGTAATATATAGTATACGGCAACACCGCGGCATAATCAACAGGGAAAATGAAAAAAAGTCAGATAAACTGAAAATTTTTCAGCCCTGCTGAAAGTTTATCCGACAGGGTTTGACACACTCCCGCATAGATGGTAGAATAATCGTCTGCAAAGAGAACGTTACAGGAGGCGGCACGGCCATGGAGAAGGTAAAGGAGCGCATCACACACTACAGTCTGTACGTCACTGCCCTGCTGAAATGGCTGGCGGTGGGCGCACTGGTGGGCGGCGTGGGCGGCTTCGTGGGCGCGCTGTTCCACCTGGGCGTCGACTGTGCCACCAACGTCCGCCTGGCCCACCCTTGGATTTTGTACCTGCTGCCCCTGGGCGGCGTGGTCATCGCCCTGCTGTACAGGCTGTGCCGGCTGGAGGGCGCGGGCACCAACGCCGTCATCGAGTCCGTCCACTTCGGCAAAAAAATACCCACCCTTCTGGTGCCGCTGATCTTCGTCTCCACGGTCATCACCCACCTGTGCGGCGGCAGCGCCGGCCGTGAGGGCGCGGCGCTCCAGATCGGCGGCGGCATCGGCTACCGCACCGGCACGCTGCTGCGCCTGGGGGAGAAGGACCTGCCCCTGGCCACCCTCTGCGGCATGGCGGGCGTGTTCTCCGCTCTCTTCGGCACACCCCTGACGGCCACCATCTTCGCTCTGGAGGTCATCAGCGTGGGGGTGCTGTACTACGCCGGGCTGCTGCCCTGCATCACCGCCTCTCTGACCGGCTACTACATCGCCCTCCTCATGGGCGTGGAGCCCACCCGCTTCACCGTGGCCATGCCGGCGCTGGCCTGGCCCACCCTGGGCCTTGTGGCGGTGCTGGCTGTGGGCTGCGCTCTGGTGAGTATCCTCTTCTGCCGCGGCCTGCACATCACCGAGCACCTGGCCGCCCGCTGGATGAAAAACGGCTTCCTCCGTGCCGCCGCGGGCGGCTGCGTGATCGTAGCCGCCACGCTGCTGCTGGGTACTACGGACTATAACGGCGCGGGCATGGATGTGGTGGCGCGCGCCCTGTCCGGCCAGGCGGACCCCTGGGCCTGGCTGTTGAAGCTGGCCTTCACCGCCGTCACCATCGGCTGCGGCTTCAAGGGCGGCGAGGTGGTGCCGTCGTTCTTCGTGGGCGCGACCTTCGGCTGCGTCCTCGGCGGACTGCTGGGCCTGCCGCCCGCCTTTGCCGCCGCCATCGGCCTGGTGTCCGTGTTCTGCGGCGCGGTGAACTGCCCCATCGCCTCCGTCATCCTCAGCATTGAGCTCTTCGGCTCCGGAGGTCTGGTCTATTTCGCCGCCGCCTGCGCCCTCAGCTACCTGCTCTCCGGCTATTGCGGGCTCTACAGCAGCCAGACCATCCTCTACTCCAAGCTGAAGGCGGAGTTTATCAATGTGCATACTCATGAGTAAAATCAGCCCCCGGTAACCCGGGGGCTGACATTTTTATAAGCAAATCTTAACGTTTCGTTCACATGATTTTCCGAAAATCGTGGTATCCTGCGGGTAGTACAAGAAAAAGAGGTATCGCCCGTGAAGCGCACGCTGACCGAACAACAGAAAAAAACACTGTCCGTACTGGCCATCGTCATATTCGTTCTGCTGTCGGCGGCGCTGGCCTGGTTCGTGGGGCGGCCCATGGTCCGCTTTGCCCGCCAGCCGGAGCAGTTCCGCGCCTGGGTAGACGGCCACGGCGCCTGGGGGCCGCTGGCCTATGTGGCCATGGTGTTTCTGCAGGTGCTGGTGGCCATTATCCCCGGCGAGCCGCTGGAGATCGCCGGGGGCTACGCCTTCGGCGCCTGGGCGGGCACGGCCCTGTGCTTGCTCGGTGCCGTGCTGGGCAGCGTGACCGTCTTTGCCCTGGTCCGCCGCTGGGGCCGCGGTCTGGTGGAGGTGTTCTTCCCGGCGGACAAGCTGGAAAAGCTCCATTTTCTCCTCCATACCTCCCCCAAGCGCACCGCCCTGTTCTGGCTGATCTTCACCGTTCCCGGTACGCCCAAGGACCTGCTGTGCTACTTCGCGGGCCTGACGGACCTGCCGTGGGGGACCTGGCTGCTGATCGCCACAGTGGGCCGCCTGCCCTCCATCGTCACCTCCACCGTGGGCGGCAGCGCCCTGGGGGAGCAGAACTACCGGGCGGCGGTCATTGCCTTCGCTCTCGCCCTCGCTGTGGCGGGTGTGGGCTATGTGATCTACCGCGCCGTCTGCCGTCGGCACGGACAAAAACCGGATAACACAAAGACCGACGGCTGAGCCGTCGGTCTTGTATCTTTTCCTGTCTCAGAATGCGCCCAGCGCCTTGAACAGCACCGACCAGGCGAACATGGTCACGATGCACAGCGCGCTGGTGGACACCACGATGTCCCCGGCCAGCTCCGCGTCGCCGCCCATCTGCTGTGTCATGGTGAAGGAGGCGATGGCCGTGGCGCTGGCGAACACGCTGATCAGTCCCGCGAAGCCCACGCCCCGTATGCCGATCAGAAACGCCGCCGTCAGCAGCAGCGCCGGCATCAGGAACAGCCGCACCAGACACACCTCGATCAGGTCCCTCCGGTACCGGCGCAGGCCGCTGAACCGGAAGAAGGCCCCCAGCAGGAACAGCATGAACGGGCTGGTCATGGCGGCCACCTGGTGCACCGCCGACTCCAGCGCCGTAGGCAGCCTCCAGCCGGTACCCAGGAACACCAGCCCCACGGCGGAGCCCAGGATCAGCGGATTTGTGGCCACCATTTTGATGAGCCTTCCGGCGGGCAGTTTCTCGCCCCGGAATGCCGTCAGGGTGATGACCGCCAGTACGTTGAACAGCGGCACGATGATGGCCGCCAGCATGGCCACCGGCCCCATGTCCGCCCCGGGCACCAGCACCGTGGCCAGCGGCAGGCCGATAATGGCCAGGTTGCTGCGGTACATACCCTGTATCTTCACGCCCTGCTTCTCGTGGTCCTTCTCCGTGGGCAGTACGATGGCCAGGGACAGGCCGTACATCCCCAGCGTGGCCCCCACGGCGAACAGCAGCAGCTTCGGCTGTAACGCCTGGTCGATGGAGGAGGTGTACAGGTTCCAGAACAGCATCACCGGCATGAAGAACCGAAATGCCATCTTGTTCAATCCGGGCACGTCCTCCACCCGGATACCGCCCAGACACTTGACCCCGTAGCCCAGTCCCATAATAAGAAACAGGGGCATCACGGCGTTAAAGCAGACTTGCAGATTGCTGAGCATGACCCATCGGCCTCCTTTCCCCGTGCAGTCCCGGCGCACGGTCTATTGCATCCAAAACGTCATGGCTGCCAGCAGCACGGCCAAAAAGCCGAAGCTGACGGCGGAGAACAGTGCCAGGAACCGTCCGGTCTGTCCCTTGACGTGCTTCGTATACTCCCGGAAGGTGATCAGGCTGGCCAGCGACGCCACCAGCGTCCCCGCCCCGCCGATGTTCACCCCCGCCAGCAGCGCCGGGTAATCGTCGGTAAACTGGCTGAGCAGTATGGCCGCGGGCACATTGCTGATGACCTGACTGGTCAGCGCCGCCACCGGCATGGCCCCGTGGGCCAGCAGCTGCCGGAACAGTGTCCGCACAGGCTCTATCCGGGCCATGTTGCCCGAGAAGGTGAAAAACGCCGCGAACGTCACCAGCAGCCCCCAGTCCACGCCCAGCAGTGCCCGGCGGTCCAGCACCAGCAGCGCCGCCGTGATGGCGGCCAGCCCCAGCCAATACGGTATGCCGCGCAGCACCATGGCCGCAGCCGTGCAGAACAGTACGCCGTACACGATGCACCGGCGCTTGTCCACCGGCGTCTCCTGCGCCGGTACCGTCAGCGTCTCCCGGGGAATCAGCAGGCAGCACGCCAGGATCAGCGCCGTGGACAGCAGGAACGGCGGCAGCATGATGGTCAGGAACTCCCCATTGGGGATCGTATAATGATTAAATAGGTATAGGTTCTGCGGATTGCCGAAGGGCGTCAGCATCCCGCCCAGATTGGCGGCGCAGTTCTGCAATATGAACGTCAGCGCCGTGTGCTTCGTCTGCCCTGTGCCCTCCAGCACGAACCAGCTCAGGGGCAGAAACGTCAGCAGCGCCGTGTCGTTGGTCAGCAGCATGGAGCCGATCAGCGTAACGACAACCAGCGCCGTCACGGCGCTGCGGGCCGTGTGAAACGCCCGCACCAGCCGCTGCGCCAGCAGGGGGAACAGTCCCGCGCCCCGCAGGGCGCACACCACCGCCAGTATGCAGAACAGGCATGAGAGCGTCTTCACGTCGTAGTACCCGAGATAGGCGCTGTCCGGCGGCACGAATACGGCGGTGACGGCCGCCGCCAGCACCGCGATCACCGGCATGGCGTTGGCGCGGCACCACTGGAGAACTTTCATGTATGTATGCACCTCCGCACGATACGACTCAACGGCTGTTACCTTACCATATTTTGGCCGGAAACGCAAGGGTTCGCCCCGGCTTTCTTGCCCTTTTCCGCCGTCTGTGCTATACTGAAAGCGATACAGAAAAGGGAGGTGCTCCATGGATGACATTTTGAGCCGTTTTTCCATCAACTGCCACAGCAGCATCCGCTATGCCGGCGCGATGACGGTGTGGTTCGACCCTTTCCGCGTGGCGGACGCGCCCTGCGATGCGGATGTGGTCTTCGTCACCCACGACCACTATGACCACTTCTCCCCGGAGGATATCCACCGGGTGATGAAGCCCGGCGCGGTGCTGGTGCTGCCGGAGACGTGTGTGGGGGCGGCGCTGCAGGCCGGCTTTGCCTCGGCGCAGCTGCTGCCGGTGCGCCCCGGAGAGGCGTACACCGTGAAGGACCTGCCCTTCACCGCCGTGCCCGCCTATAACCTCGGCAAGCCCTTCCACCCCCGCGGGAACCGCTGGGTGGGCTATGTGGTCACGCTGGAGGGCCGGCGGGTCTATGTGGCCGGCGATACCGACGATACCCCCGATGCACGGTCCGTGTCGTGTGACGTCGCCTTCCTGCCGGTGGGCGGCACCTACACCATGACCGCCGCCCAGGCCGCCGGTCTGGCGGCCGCCCTCCGCCCGCAGATCGCCGTTCCCACCCACTACGGCTGTATCGTGGGGGAGAGGACGGACGGCGCGGCCTTTGCCGCCGCCCTGCCGGCGGACATCTCCGCCGTGCAGCTGATCCGCCAATGACCCCGTACAGAATTCCGCCCCGGTGTCGGCCGATGCCGACCAGACGGTGGAGGTGACGGCCCCGGCGTCAGCCGGGGGGGATGATCGGATGAGCAAAAAAGGCATTCAGCGGCCCCCGGCGTCAGCCGGGGGGGATGATCGGATGAGCAAAAAAGGCACTTAGCGGCCCCCGGCGTCAGCCGGGGGCCGTCACTTCATTTTTGCTGCATTTTGCTTACAAAAAACGCACAAAAAGGGAACCAAAGAGTACAGGGCGGGTACAGAAAAAGTAAAGCAAATGTATCAAAAGAAAGCACTATTTCTCACTTTTTTCCTCCCGCGGCAGCACCAGATTGAGCAGTACGGCCATCAGTGTGGCCACCACCACCGGGGACTTTCCGAAGATGGTCGTCACCGCCTCCGGGAACTGTGCCAGGGCCTCTGCCGCCTGGGAAATGCCCACACCCAGTGCGGCGGAAAGCCCGACGATCGTGGTGTTTCGGGCGGTCAGCCCCTCGGCGGCGATGAGCTTCATGCCGGTCATGGCGATGGTGGAAAACACCGCCGCCGTGGCCCCGCCCAGCACGCATTGCGGGATGGTGGTGAGTACGGCGGAAAATTTCGGAATGATACCGGCAAGCAGTAAAAACGCGCCGGTCAGCGCAAAAACGTTGCGATTTACAACTTTATTTGTGGCTACAATTCCCACATTCTGGGAGTATGTCGCCGTGGGAAGACCGCCCAGCAGCGCTGTCAGAATGTTGCTGACGCCATAGGCTGCGATGCCGCCCCGCAGCTCCTGCGTGGTGGGCTCCCGATCCATGCCGCCCACGGTGGTGGCCGTCAGGTCGCCGATAGCCTGAATGGCGTTGATGGCGAACAACAGCCCCAGTGCGACGCACGCCGAGGGTTCAAATGTCACGCCAAAGGGCAGAAATTCCGGCAGAGAGAACCACCCGGCCCCCGCGATGCCGGACAGATCCACCATCCCGGCCCCAAAAGCGACGGCGTAGCCCGCCAGAATACCCAGTAAAATGGACGCCAGCTTAAAAATGCCCCTGCCGCGATTGGTCAGCACCAGCACCACCGCTAGTGTAAATGCCGCAATAGCCCAGTTCTGCCAGGATCCGTACACCAGCGCTTCCGGCAGGCCCCGCTGCACCACAACGCTTTCATATGTGTTGCCGGTGCCGCCGGCCATATAGTTGATGGCCGTGGGGTACAGAGACAGACCGATGGTGAACACTACCGTACCGGTAATGACCGGCGGGAACAGCCTGCGGATAGGCTTGATGAAGATGCCCACCAGCGCTGCCACCGCGCCGCCCACGATCATAGCGCCCGACACAGCGGCCAACCCGCCGTTGCCGGAGACGATGGCCTGCATACTGGGCAGATAAGCGAAGCTGACACCGAAGATCACCGGCAGCCCCGCGCCGAAGCGCCCACCGATGGGAAACAGCTGCAGCAGCGTGGTAACGGCGGACATGACCAGCGATGCCTGTATCAGCAGGACCCGCTGGTCATGCGCCAGTCCGGCCACGTTGGCAATGATGATGGCTGGGGTCACGCAGCCCACAATCATAGCCACCAGGTGCTGCAGCGCCATGGATACGGCCATGCCAACAGGTGGCAGGCCCCGGTATTGAAACAGCGCCTCTCGGCGGCATTCAAGCTTTCGCATGGTGTGGTCTCCTTTGTGCGTAGTGTGCTCAGTATAGCACGTTTTTAACGGGAAACTCAACCGTTTTCTCACAAATAGCTGTACAGCCCAAGCGGCGTAAAACCGCCCTCCGGTATCGTCGGAGGGCGGTCAGATCATGCGTATTTATGCCTGCGGACACTGGCGAAAAACGGGCGCTTCAGCGTGTCTGTACTGCTGAACAAACCGGATTAGAAGGATGACAGCGCCCCGCCTGCGTGCGTGGGCGCTGTTTTTGTGCTTGACAAGGGAAACGCAGCGGCATATAATAACGCATTGTTATTGATAACGCATAGTGATCGTTGAGGTGAGCGTAATGCCGGCAGCAAAACGAATATCCAAAGAGGCCATCATCGACGCCGCAGCGGCGGTGCTCCGCATCGGCGGGTTTGAGGCCATCAACGCCCGCAGTGTGGCGAAGGCGCTGGGGTGCTCCACCCAGCCCATCTATCTGTCCTTCCGCAATATGGAGGAGTTGAAGTCCGCGCTGACCCAGCGGGCCATCGAGCAGCATACCCAGCGGGTACGGGAATCTCTGCGGGCGCATGAGGGGTGCGATAGTCGGTACAGCAGCTACAGCATGGGCTTTGTGCAGTTCGCGGCCCAGGAAAAGCAGCTGTTCCGCTGGCTGTACCTGGAGGACAACCAGCCGGGCCGCCATCAGGAGGACGTGCTGGAGCCGGAGATCATCCGGACCGTCATGGACGAATTCGGCTATGACGAGGTCACGGCCCGGGCCTTTCACCGGGATATGACGTATTATTCCTACGGACTAGCCATCCTCGCCAACACCGGGCATCTGGCGCTGACAGAGACGGAGCTTCGGGAAGCCTTTCGACGGGAGTTCCGTGCATTGGCGGCGTATTACGGTCCGCCGAAGAAGCTGCCGGAATTTGCAGAGAGGGAGAATGCAGTGCATCAATTATTCCGCTAAGAGGCCGTCTTGCAAAATTGCAAGAAAAGCGCAGGAAATGTAAGGAAAAGCAATGGCTGCCATGGGATAATGGCGGTATACTCCTCCGGTGGAAAGAAGGTGTTGAAGTGAAAACAAATAAGACATTGGCACAGAAGCTGTGTCTGCTGGGCCTGGTGAGTCTGCTGTCGTATGCGGCGGCTCTGCTGGCAGCGCTGTGTTTTTTGGTGCTGCTGCCCGGGTGCAGCCTGGGGGAGAAGGTGGATCGCGAGCCGGTGCAGACACTGGAATGTACCCGCCCGGTATCCCTGTCCGGGCTGTATCCGGCGGGCGGCAGCGTGGTGCTGATCAGCTGGGCGGACTATGAGAGCGGCAGGACCACTGTGCAGCTGGTGGATGCGGAAGCGGACACCGTGAAGCGTGAGGTCACGCTGGATGGGGTTTGGGATACGAAGCGGCAGGCCCTGGCGCATGGATTTGCGCTGTGCGACCGGGAGACGAATCGTTGGAAGCTCCTGGACGATGTGCTGACGGAGACAGGCAGCTTTGATGCGGAGAACGTGGATGGCTTTTTCTCATATGACGGGGAGAGCTATTACTTCCTGCGGGACGGGGTGCTGCATTGTCAGAACGTAGCCGGAGGAGAGGCACAGCCGGTAACGGCGCTGTCACAGCTGCGGTTCGCGGAATTGACGGCCTATGATGCGGCAAGCGGGCGGATGACGGCCCTGTTCCTCCTGTCACCCTACGGCAGCGTCTGCGGTACGGCGGTCTTTGACCCGGAGACGGGGGCGATCAGTCTGCTGCAGGAGCAGCGGTATCAGGTGATGTTGGCGCCGGCGGGTGGCATGAGCCTGCTGGCCTTTGACAACGATAAAATGGGATATTCCGCCCTGTGCGGCAGCGGCGATACGTTCTGGTTCGCCGATGCTTCGCTGTTTCTGGACGCGGGAGGCGCGCTGTACGCCGTCGGCGATGCGGAGGAGCTGATCGGTGTGGGAACGGGCCGCACGACGCTGTATAACGTGGGGGAGAGCATCACGGCCTGCGACCTGACGGCTAACGGTATTGCCGGAGAGATGTACGACTGCTGCGTTCTGCCGGAGGCAGGCCTGCTGGTGGGCGGCATGTATGAAAACGGCGCCTTCCGGCTGTACGTTATAGACCCGGCGCAGCTGACCTTCGAGCCGGTAGCGTCAGCGGTGTCCGTCCCGTCGCCGCTGACGGTGAATGAGACACTGCTGCAGGCCTATTGGGGTGCCCTGAACGGCCTGCCGGTGGCAGAGAGCTTACAGGAGGCGCGGCAGCAGGCGGATGTGTTGGAGCAGCGATACGGCGTGCGGATACTGCTGTCCTCCCAGTGCCGGGAGGCGGCAGAACTGAGCAGCTATCCCATCACTCTGTCGGACACCATGGACACGGAAGCAGAGCTGAACGGCGTCCGCGCCGTGCTGGCGGCGATGGACCGCAGCTTTGCCCTGTATCCGGAGGGCTTTCTGGCGCAGTTCCGCAACCGCGCCGGGGAGGGCGGGCTGTGCTTCCTGCTGGTGGCTCACATCGACAGCGACTATGGCGTGGTAGGCTGTACCTACGATTCGGCGGACTGGCAGTATATCGCACTGGACGTGCAGGCCGACTATATGCGGGAGGGCACTGTCTGCCACGAGATCTGGCACGCTACGGAGAACGAGATACTCTCACGCGATTACACCGCCTTTAACTGGGATGACTGGAATGCGCTGAACCCGGCGGGCTTTACCTATTGGAACGACAGCGGTGACTATGACCGGTACGACGCCCGCTGGACCATGTTCGACAACGGCGAGGGCGTGTACTTTGTGGACAGCTACGCCAAGCTGGCGGCACAGGAGGATCGGGCGCGGATCATGGAGTATTTCATGGTACATGAGGACGAGGCGGGGCTGCTGATCCAGTCAGACGCCATACGGCAGAAGCTGACGTGGATGTGCCGCGCTGTGCGGGAGTGCTTCGATACCGCCGGATGGGGAACGCCCCGCTGGGAGAAGCTTTTGTAAAATAAAGGAGAGTCTATGATACCCGAATGGAAAATATATCCCCGTTCTCAGGGACACAGCACCGTGTACCTACAGAACGTGGTCACAGATCCCGCCATACAGGTGGGGGCGTACACCATCTATGACGATTTTGTCAATGACCCCCGGGACTTCCAGCGGAACAACGTGCTGTACCACTATCCCGAGTGCAACCATGACCGGCTGATCATCGGAAAGTACAGCTCCATCGCCTGCGGGGCGAAGTTTATCTTCAACGCGGCCAACCATACGCTGAGCAGCCTCTCTACTTACCCGTTCCCCATCATGTTCGAGGAATGGGGGCTGGGGACGGCGTGCGAGGACATTGCCGCCGCCTGGGATAACCACGGGGATATCGTGGTGGGCAATGACGTATGGATCGGCTATGAGGCTGTGATCCTGGCGGGCGTTACCATCGGCGACGGCGCCATCATCGGCAGCCGCGCCGTGGTGACAAAGGATGTGCCGCCCTACACCATCGTGGGCGGCCTGCCGGCCAAGCCCATCCGCAGGCGGTATGACGAGGAGACTGTCGCGCGGCTGGAGAAGCTGCGGTGGTGGGACTGGCCGGAGGCGCAGGTGCGGCGGGCTATCCCGTTGCTGCAGGCCGCTGATCTGGACGCCCTGGAAAAGTTGGTATAAGGCCGGCGGCCGTGGACCAGGCGTACACGCCGGGCACTTTCTGACCCTGCTGTAAAAGAGTGTCTGAGGGATACGTGTATACGGACAACGAAATGAGCCCTCCGGCAGCTGCCGGAGGGCTTTCAACTGCCTGTTGCGAAACGGGCCGGGGAAAGGTATAATCTAAGGAGAACATACTGCGGAACGGCGAGAAAGGAGAAACCTATGGGTAATGTGACAGCGGACCGCGCATGGGATGTCCATCCGGTGACGGAGGCGGACATAGAGACGTATCTGGACATCTATCTCAATTCCTATCCGGCGTACAAGACGCTGGACGAGGAATGCCGGGCACACTACCGGAGCAAGCATCTTACGGAGCTGCGGGAGGACACCCAGACCCGGACGATGGGCCTGTTTGAGGGCGGCACACTGATCGCCACCATGAAGCTGATCCTGTTCTCCATGAACTTCTTTGGGGTCATGCAGCCTGCCTGCGGTGTGATGGCGCTGGAGGTACACCCCCTGCACAAGAAGAAGGGCGCGGCGCTGTATATGATACGGTATGCCGAGCGCTATGCACGGGAAAACGGCGCGCTGCTGACCATGCTGCTGCCGTTCAACATCGGCTTTTACCGTCGGATGGGCTATGGCTTTGGCGGGAAGTTATATGAATACCATCTGCCAACCGGGGCACTGCCGCGGTTGGACGGAGAGGTGCGGGCGCACCTGCGCCTGCTGCAGCCGGAGGAGTTTGACCAGGCGATGGACTGCCAGCGGCGCTTTGCCGCCCGAAACCATGGCATGGTGGAGAAGTTCGACGAGGAGCTGCGCGGAGCCCGGGGGGATATTCAGGTGCGCCGTATGGGTTATTACGACGGCGGACGCCTGTTAGGCTACGCGGCCTATCGGTTTGAAAGCGCCAGTGCGTGCAACTATACCCAAAACCGGCTCAGCGTGGAGGAACTGGTGTATGAGAGCGGCACAGTGCTGCGGGCGCTGCTGGGCGGCCTGCGGATGCAGGAGGATCTGGCCCAGACAGTGATACTGCGGACAGGGGAGGAGGATTTCCACCATCTGCTGGACGATCCGCAGGACGTGTCCGGAAACTACATCGACTACGGCTTTTTGCAGACCAATGTTTCCGCCGTGGGGACCATGTTCAAGCTGACGGACGGGGCGGACTTCGTGCGGCGGACCGGCTACCGGAATTTCCCGGCGGGGACGCTGACGGCGGCCTTCCGCTATCGGGATGAGATGGCGGACCGGGAGGAGGAGCTGCGTATCGGCTTTGCCGATGGCCGCTGGGCCGTGGCAGAAGGGACCGCGGACGTGACGGTGATCTGCCGGCAGGGGGATCTGGCGGCGCTGCTGATGGGGTCCTGCGGTCTGACGGCGCTGCTGCGGCTGGGTGCGGCGTCCGCAGATGACGCCGAAAAGGCGCGGCAGTTGGCGCAGCTGCTGTACTGTGTCCAGAAGCCCTGGCTGAACGCGGATTATTGAGCTGCGCGGTTGACAAATAGAAAACAACGCAGGAGGACAAGAGATGCGGAACATATTGAAGGAAAAGCTGGCCAGAGGCGAGAAGCCGCTGGGCACATTCGTGGGTACCGGCAGTGCTGCCGTGGTGGAATGTCTGGGCTGTGCGGGGCTGGATTTTGTCATTCTGGACAATGAGCACAGCCCCATCGAGGCGGAGACCACCGCCCGGCTGGTGTGCGCCGCGGAAAGGCGAAACATCACGCCCCTGGCCCGGGTGCGGGAGATCAGCCGCCCGGCGATCTTGAAGCTGCTGGACGTTGGCGTGCAGGGGATCATTGTTCCAGATGTGCACAGTGCGGCGGAGGTGAAGCGCGTGGTGGATTACGCCAAGTACGCCCCGGTGGGGCAGAGGGGGTTCTGCCCGTCCCGGAAGGACGGCTGGGGCACCGATACGCCGGCCGACGTACTGGAGACAATGGCGCACTTCAACGGTGAGACGCTGGTGATCCCCCAGTGTGAGACGACAGAGGCGCTGGCGGATATTGAGAATATCGCAGCGATGGAGGGTGTGGACGGCATCTTTATCGGTCCTTTCGATCTGTCTATTTCTATGGGGCTGCCGGGGGCCTTTGAAGAGCTACGCTTCAAGGAGGCCCTGACGCGGATACAGCAGGCCTGCCGCCAGGCGGGCAAACCCTGCCTGATATTTGCCGGGGACGGTGCGGCCGCCGGTGCACGGCTGGCCCAGGGCTTCGACGGCGTGGCCATCGGACTGGATGCCACGATGCTGATCGCCGGTGTACGGGCGCAGTTGGCCGCCTGCTGCGGATAAAGAAGAAAAGAGGACGGCGCCCCACGGGGCGCCGTCCTCTGCATATCACATATCCTTCATTTTTTCCAGCAGCTCTGCCATCTTGTCGTAGAAGTACCGACATTCGCGGATGCTCAGGTACTCCTGAGTGGAGTGGCAGTTGAAGGCGTTGGGCGTCAGGGAGACGGCGTTAAGGCCCGGAATGCGTGTGGTGAAAAAGCCGATCTCGCCGGTGCCGCCCAGGTAGTAGGGGGGATACTCCGGGTACATCTTGCGGAGCATGTCCATCCACTCATCGCTGACGCTGTACTCCCACTCCGGCAGTTCACAGATCAGCTCAGTTTTTACGCCCAGCCGCGCACACAGCCGCTTGAGCTGCTGGTAGTTGTAAAAACGCTTGGTGTCCGTGCTGCGGATGGTCACGGCCAGCTCGACCTCATCCTGCCGCGTCTCCAGTACGCCCACATTGGAGGTGCTGCCCAGGGTGTGCTCGAAGGTCTGGTGGGTGGAGCGCAGGCCGTCCGGCAGCAGTGTCATCAGGTCCAGCAGCATCTCGCGGTCGCCGTCGGTCATAGCGTCTGTTTCCACCTCGCAGGGGGAGACAGCGATGCTCATATTGGGCTCCCGGACGGAATACTCCTTTTTCAGCTTTTCCGCGCTGGCGGCCAGTACCGTCTCCGCGGCCTTGGTGTCCGGTACGGCGATGATGGCCGAAGCTGTGGCGGCGATAGCCGTGGCCATGCAGCCGCCTTCACGGCCGCCCTTGGCGGTGATGAGCTGGAAAGTGGACTGTTCCTCCAGATCCAGCAGCAGACGGTCCAGCAGAATGATGGCGTTAGCGCGCTCCAGCAGAGCCTGATTGCCGCTGTGGCCGCCGTGCAGCCCCTCTATCTTGAGACACAGGGCCTGCCAGCCCGGGCGGACCGGCTCGTGACCGCGGGGCATGAGAACGCGGGCGTCGATCTCTCCGGCGCTGCCTACGGCGAAGCCAAATCCGTCAAGATTGACATAATATTTTGCTTTGAACTGGCTGTAATCCAGATGGATGCCGCCGTTCATGGTGGTCTCCTCGTCTGCGGTGAACACGCACTCCAAAGCCGGATGCTTGGCCTGCTTGTCCGTCATGTAGGCCATCATAAAAGCCACGCCGATGCCGTCATCACCGCCCAGAGTGGTGCCCTCCGCTGTGACCACGTCGCCCTCGGCATAGACGCGGATGGGGTCCTTGGCGAAGTCGTGGTCCACGCCCTCGTCCTTGATGCAGACCATGTCGCTGTGGGAGTGGAGAATGACGGGTGAGGCATCTTCATAGCCCGGGGTGGCCGGCACCCGGGCAATGACGTTATACGCTTCATCGCGGTAGGCCTCGATGCCGTGGGCCTTGCAGAAATCCAGCAGGTACGAGGTGATTCCCTCCGGGTTGCCGGTCTCCCGGGGAATTTGGGAGATCGCGTAGAAGTTTTCCCATACACTGGCCGGCTCCAGGCCTGTCAGATGATAGTTTCTTGCCATGTTTCGTTCCTCCTGTTCCGTTGTTCTCTGTTTTATTTGCTCTCATTTTGATAGATCTGCCAATACATCATCAGCGCATAGGCCAGGGCGTCCTCGTCCACAGTAAAATGACTGCTGTGCAGCGGGTATATGGCGCCCTTTTCCGGGTTGCCCGTGCCCAGACGGAAGTAGGCGCCGGGGCACTTCTCCAGATACCGGGAAAAATCTTCGGTGATAAAGGTGTGCAGCAGGTCCCGACAGGGAAGGTGCAGCGCCTGCGCCGCGGCACGGACTGTATTCACCTGATCGGTGTGATTCACCAGCACCGGATAGCCCCGGCTGTACCGGAAGTCAAAGGCCGCGCCGTAGGCGTCGCAGGTGCCGTGCAGCTCCCGTCGCAGCAATGTCTCGATCTTTTCGAACGTCTCATCATTGAAAGCACGGATCAGTCCGCCGAAGTTGGCCTCGGCCGGCAGCACGTTAAAGGCGCTCTGCCCATTGATATAGCACACGCTGATAATGCCCTCCTCGCCGGGGCCCAGCAGCTTGCCGGGGATGGCGTCGATGGCAGAGACGGTGTGACAGACAGCGCCCAGCACATCGGTGGTCAGGTGGGGCAGCGCACCGTGGCCGCCCTGGCCGCGGATAGTCACGTCAAAGCGGCCGGAGCCGGCCATGTAGGGGCCGTCCTTGATGCCGATGGTGCCCACAGATAGTTGGTTGTCCACGTGCAGACCGTAAATGCGGTCTACACCGGCCAGACAGCCGTTGGCGATCATATCGATGGCGCCGCCGGGATCCGGCTCCTCGGCGTATTGAAAGATAAATCGCACGTTGTATTTCAGTGCTGCACGGTGCTGCGTCATAGATCGCAGCAGGCCCAGCAGGGCTGCCGTGTGGCAGTCGTGACCGCAGGCGTGCATGACGCCGGGGTTTTCCGAGGCAAAGGGCAGGCCCGTTTCCTCCTGGATCGGTAGGGCGTCCATGTCCGCGCGAAAAGCGATGGTTTTCCCGCCGGTATGGCCGTGCAGGTCGGCCACCAGACCGTTCTTCCCGCAAGGCCGCAGCGTGTCCGGGCCGAGTGCCGCGATCTCCGTGGCCAGATAGTCCCGGGCGTCCTCCTCATGGAAGGACACGCAGGGGTGCCGGTGCAGATAGCGGCGCCGGGCGATCATGTAGTCCAGCTGTTTCTTCGCTTCTTCAGTAAGGTCGAAATTCATAGTATATCTCACCACGATTATATAGGAATACATATAGCATACTCCGGTAAAAGCAGAGCGTAAAATATATATTTTATATGAAGCTATATGGAAAAGCATATAACTTCGGCTTCCAAAAACGGACGAGACGTGGTATGATGGACGCAGATCACGGACATGGAGGCGGTTATGACACGACAGCAGCTGATATGTGCCCTGGAGGTCGGCCGGGCGGGCTCCATCAATCGGGCGGCGCAGAACCTGTTTATGGCGCAGCCGAATCTTAGCAGCACCATTCGGGAGCTGGAAGCAGAGATCGGTATCACCCTATTCAAGCGCAGTTCACAGGGAGTGGAGGTCACCCACGCCGGTGAACAGTTTTTGCGGCAGGCGGCAGACATCGTGGCGCAGTTCGACGCGCTGGAGTCTGCCTATCACAGCCGGGACGACAGCGTCTCCCTATCCGTTACCACCGCGCGGTCCTCTGCCATTTCGGACCGTATTGCCCGGTACCTCAACGACTTTGCGGAAAGCGGCGTACCGTTCCGGGCGCGTATCTGCGAGGCCACCAATATGCAGGTCATCGAGGATGTGGCCGCCGGCAACGCGGATATCGGCATCCTCAAGCCCAACTATATGACCGCGGACTACTATCTGCACACGGCGCAGCTGCGCGGGCTGACCGCCGTGAAGCTCAGGCCGCAGCCTTATGTGCTGCTGCTGTCCGGCAGTCATCCGCTGGCCGGGGCGGCGCATATCATGCCGGAGCAGCTGGCACCCTACACCGAGGTGGTCCACGCTGACTACGATATGCCCATCTATCCCTGTTCCGACTACCGCTATACCGGCGGCCGGACGGCGGACCGCCGGAAAAACATGATTTTCATCTATGACCGGGGCACGCTGATGGAGATGCTGTCCAACGTGCATGGCAGCTACATCTGGACCACGCCCACCGCCCAGGCGCTGAAGGATGCTTACGGTCTGGTGGAGCGCCCCTGCGGCGCGGAGCCAATCCAGGGTTGCGATGTGATACTGTATCAAACGTCCCGCCGCCTGTCCCCCTATATCCAGCGGCTCATCGACAGGATCGAGGGAGAAGACCGGGCGTTCCCGACGCAGTCCGAGCCGGAATAGCGTCCGACGCGAGCTGCCGTGAAATTTTGCTGAACAGCTGTGTCAGCGCTGTGCAGCACACGGTAAAAAACAGATCCGCCTGAGGGCGGGTCTGTTTTTTGCAAAGCGGGCTGTTCTGTGTAATGAAGCACCATGTGCGGCGGATGTATATTCCTCCGACACCGGACAAAGACTACGGATGTAAAATCTGCTTTGACTGGAGGAATTTCATATATGAAAGCAACAGGCATCGTGCGCCGCATCGACGACCTGGGCCGCGTGGTCATCCCCAAGGAGATCCGCCGCACCATGCGTATCCGCGAGGGCGACCCGTTGGAGATATACACTACCCGTGACGGCGAGGTTATTTTCAAGAAGTATTCCCTTATCGGCGGGTTGGAGGAGTTCGCCGCACAGTTCTGCGATACCCTCAGCCGCAGCACGGACTTTTCCGCCGCTGTTACCGACCGCGATGCGGTCATCGCCATCGCCGGGGCGGGGAAGAAGGAACTGCTGGGCAAGCCTGTCTCCCCTGCGCTGGAGCAGGTCATGGACCAGCGTGGCCTCTACTGCGGCGAGGGTGTGGCCGTCAGCGATGAGAACGAGCAGTTCCGGGCCGCTGTGGCGGCACCTATTCTTTGCGGCGGCGACGTGCTGGGCGCGGTGCTCTTTCTCTCTCCCGACGGCAAGCCGGCGGGGGAGACGGAGTGTAAGCTTGCCCAGACCGTGGCATCCTTTCTGGGCAAGCACATGGAGTCCTGACAAAAGGCCCCGCGGCTTTCACCGTGGAGCCTTGCATAACGGCTTTCGCAAGCTTTTTGACCGGCCTAAAAAAGAGAAGCGCCTGAAGGGCGCTTCTCTTTTGACTTATCAGCGCAGCAGCAGGCTGACAACCATTCGTACGTCTTCGACGTTAACTTCGCGGTTACCGTTGACATCGCAGCGGAGGAACTTCTCCATGTCAAGTGTGGAATGCTTGGCGTTATATAGGTCGTAGATATACTGGGCGTCGTTGATATCGATACGGCCCGTGCCGTTGACGTCACCGCCGTAGGATACCGACACAGTGGAGTTGCCCTTAACGGAGATCGCAGATTTCGCCGTGGCGGCGATATCTGCCGCTGTACCCTTGTCCACCAGCAGCCAGGCGTAGGCTTCGTATTTCTCTGACCAGAACATGGCCGTATCACCGTAATAGAGGGACTTGGTCGCAGGGAGCTTTGTTTCCGGCACAGCGGTGATGAGCCACACAACGCTACCGTCTGTATACTTCACATACTCGACCGCGTCCACCGTCAATGCAAGCTGTGCCGTTTTGGTGATGGTCACCATAATAATGCCGCCCGTGATGTAGTTCGCGGGAATGGTGTAAGTGCTGGCGTTTTCTGCATTGCGCTGGAGCGTGAGGGTTTCTTCACCGGCCATGACGGTGACCGTGTAGTCAAATCCCTCTTGGTGATTGATACCGAATGTAAAAGCTTCACCGCTTTTTACGGTATAGGACGTAACGCCACCCCAGACATCGGCGGCGCCGCTGCCCGCAAGCACGATTTGCGTGGTGCCGCTTTGCGGGGCCTTCTTCACCGTAATGACCACCGGGCCGGTGACGGACTTTGCCGGGATCGTGTAGGTATAGGCGTTGCGGCCGCTGCTGCTGACAGCGCACGTCCCCGGTTGGCCGTTTACCGTTACGGCCACCGCGTAGTCGTAGTTGGCGGCCTGCGTGACCGTAAAGGTATAATTCTGCCCATGCGTTGCGGAAGTGGGGGCGTTGACATCGCCGGAGCCGTCGCCCTCAACGGTCACCGCGTATGTTTTGATAGTGGGTGCGCTGTTGGCGCTGATGACCAGCTCGCCGGTAACATTTTCGATCGTATAGCTGCCGTCGTCGTTGTTGATGATGTCAACTTTTTCATTATCCACAGTGGCCGAAAAGTCGTAGTTATAGCCGGGATCGGCGGTGAAGGTATAATCGCCGTTTGCGGTCACATAAGCGTCACCGGTGGCACATTTTGGAAGCACAACAGGGAAACCGCCGCACAGGATCGTCACCGTGTCGCTTTGGCCGGCCGGTACACTGGCAGTTTGGGCGTCCTTTGCCGTGTTGGCGCGGACATCCATCTGCGCTTTGACCAATTTCACAGTGGCCTCACCGGCGGCCTTTACGGTGAAATTCAGCATGATAGAACTGTCGGAGCGCACTTCTCCGTAGCCGCCTATGGTCAGCAATCCAGCGTCAGAGTTGTCGTTGATAATGGCGGGAGTTTCACTGCTGTTGCCGATGGCTGCGTTTGCGAAATCAAGCTTTTCCGCGTCATAGGAGAACTGGAAAAAGAAGGTATTGTAGGCCAGATCCCCCGGATCCTGACCCATGAACAGCGCCACCGACACTGGTTTATTTACTTCGGCAGATGTTGCTGTGCTGTCCAAAGAGACATAGTACTTCGGATCCTCGCCGCTGGCGGACGCCGGCAGCAAAAGCAGTACCATAACCGCCGCTAAAAGCCCGGAAAACCATCGTTTCATCTTAAAAACCCCTCCATTTCACCACTTTTCGGTAAATACCAACCTAAATTTATCACCGGTCACTGAACAATTCAATTCGCAATAGGCAGAAATTTAAGGGGGATTGTTGTGCAGAATGACGATAAAGCCCATGAAAATGGGCAAAAACCTTCCTCCAGGGGGAGGGATTTTTCGTGCCCCTGTTAGCGTTCCGTTAAAACCGCGTTAAGAAATCACCGATTTTCTTGAAACTACAATCATAGAGTGCTACCATAAAACAACGTAGGGGGCGTGAGGTACAGGCCTCGCGCGACAGGAGGGGAGCTCCCGGGAGACAGATCATCTGTTTCCCGGGAGCCTTGCTTTGCCTACAAAAAACCCATCGGCCGCACAAAAATGCGGCCGATGGGTTTACCATAATCTGTATTATCGTCAACTCACTCCTGTGGCTGCTCACTTTCTGCCACCGGAGTCTCGATGGCAGAAACGGCAGCGGGCTCCGGAACCGCCTCGGGTACCGACTCCTGCGGGGAAGCCTCGGGCGCAGCGGGGACTTGCGGGGCCGGTTCCACCTGCGCGGCTTCAGCGGCCTCCTGGGCCTCACGGGCCAGGCGCTCGTTCTCCTCGCGGATGGCGGCCTTCTGCTCGCGGCGGGCATCAGCGGCAGCGAAGAACGCCCGCACCAGAGCCAGCAGCACGAAGAACGCCGCGATGGCCAGGCCGATCCAGCCCGCAGTGCGGATCAGGAAAAAGTCCCGGATGGTGAAATACTCCTTGTAGATCCCCAGGAAATACAGCGCCACGCCGCCGGCGGCACACAAAATGCACAGCAGCAGGCGGAAGAAGGCCCGGACCTTGTGCTTGCGCCCGGCCAGATACGCCACCAGCAGCGCCAGCGCGGCCAGAAACAGCGCCGGGGACTGGCAGCAGAGGATATAGCCCAACGTCTTGTCCAACATGGCCTCGCCTCCTTACAGCTGGCACTTGCCCCGGGGCAGGTATTTGCCGTCCGGCCCGGCCAGCACCTTGCCCGAGGACACCGCGGGCTTGCCGCGGAGCCACACCTGGCGGATGGAGCCCTTGGTGACCACGCCCTCATAGGGGTTGTAGTCCGCCGCGCCCACCATGTCCTCGGCGCGGATGACATGGTCGGCGTTGGGGTCGTAGACCACGATATCGGCGTCGGAGCCGGGGGCCAGCACGCCTTTGCGCGGGAACAGGCCATACAGCTTGGCGGGGTTCTCTGCCAGCACACGGCACATGGCGCCCAGACCGATCTTCTTCTTGGCCACGCCGAAGGTGTAGATCAGCTCGCCGCGGGTCTCCACGCCGGGGATGCCGCCGGGAATAGCGGTGAAATCGTCGCGGCCCGCCAGCTTCTGCTGGGTAGTGAAGCTGCAATGGTCGGTGGACACGGTCTGCACCTCACCCCGGCGGATGGCCCGCCACAGGGCCTCACGGTCAGCCGGTTTCCGGATGGGAGGCGAGCAGACGTATTTGGCTGCCTGCAGCCAGTCCTCGTTATAATACACGCTGTCATCCAATACCAGATACTGGGGGCACGTCTCCACAAAGACCTTCTGGCCCCGCCAGCGGGCGTTGGCGATCTCGTCCAGCGCCTCGATGTTGGTGGTGTGGACGATGACCACGGGGACGTCTACCTGCTCGGCGATGCGGAGCAGACGGCCCACGGCCTCGGCCTCCATGATGTCGGGCCGGGTCTCCGGATGGCAGTGGACGCCGTTCTCGCCGGCGGCCTTCTTTTCGGCGATCAGCGCGTCGATGACCCCGGCGTTTTCGCAGTGGACGCCGCAGATGCCGCCCTTTTCCTTCAGCTTTTTCAGCGCCTTGTACATGGCCTCGTCACCGATCATCATGGCAGGGTAGGTCATGTACATCTTGAAAGAGGAGATACCCTCGGCGTACATATCGTCGATCTCGCGCTCGATGGTCTCGTTCCAGTCGTCGATGGTCATGTGGAAGCCGTAGTCGCAGGCACACTTACCGTCGGCCTTCTTGTGCCACAGGCGCAGGCCGTCGTGCAGCGTCTCGCCCTTGTTGGGGCAGGCAAAGTCGATGATGGTGGTGGTGCCGCCCCGCAGCGCCGCCCGGGAGCCGCTGGCAAAGTCATCCGCCGTGGTGGTGTTGCACACGTCCAGATCGAAATGGGTGTGGGCATCGATAAAGCCGGGGAACAGCAGCATCCCGGTCACGTCCACCACCTGTGCGCCGATGGCGGGAATATCGCGGCAGACATCGAGGATCTTCTCGTCCTCCACCAGAACATCGGCCCGGCGGGGGCCCTTGCCGGTGACCACGGTACCGCCCTTGAACAGCAATCTCATCACAAGACCTCCTCGTTTGTGTTGATTTCTGTCGGTATTATACCACTTTTCGCCCTACTGTGTAAAGCACAATAAAAACGTCTATTCGCCTTCCCCCAAGGGTGCAAAAGCTTTCCCAGTGAGGGCAGTATCGCGAGACTTCCCCTCGAGGGAATAAAAAGCCTTTCCCTTGAGGGCGCCCCAGTGCTCACACTGGGGTGTGCACAGCTGAAGGTGGCGCGGCGAAGCCGTGACGGATGAGGGGTAAAAAGAAGCTCTTATAACCCTCCCGCGGCAGCGGGAGGGTTATATATTTATCCCCCGCGGCAGCAGGGGATATTTATTTCGTCCGCGCCGACAGGCCAGAGATAATTAAGCGCAAAAAGAAGCCCCCGCAGAAAAGCAATCTTTACTATTCCTCCCGCGGCAGCGGGAGGAATAATTAAGCGCAAAAAAGAAAGGCCCAGCGGGCAAACAATCTTTATTCACCCCACCCCCGCCAGGGGGTGGGATAATTAAGCACAAAAAAAGAAAGGCTCAGCGGGCAAGCAATCTTAATTATCCCTCCCGCGGCAGCGGGAGGGATAATTAAGCGCAAAAAGAGAAGCACCCGGTAGGGTGCTTCTCTTTTTTGCGTTTAATTAGAACTCCTTTTTCTTGCCGATGACGACGGCGGAGCCGGCGACGGAGGTCAGAGCCATACCGACGTACATAGCGATGCCAGCGTCAAAGGTCTTGGGGCTGGAAGTACCATCAGCGGGCTTGGTGGTGTCAGCGGTCTTGTCAGCAACAACGAACATGCCCTGCACCTGATCGGGAGTCACACCATTGGGAACTTCCACGAAGGTCTTGTAGACCTTACCGGTAGCGCCGCAGTCAATGCACTTAGCAACCATCTTCTCAGTATCGACCATCCAGTTGTGAGCCAGAACAGCGTCATCCAGAACATCGATGAAGTCGCAAGCAACGACCTTGCCGCCAACGAGGAAATCATAGCGGCCAGTGGTAGCGGCCTTGAACAGCTCGACCTTGCCAGTCACAGGATTAGTAGCAGTGTAGAACTTGGTATCCTTGGTCTCACCAGCAGCAGTGTCCAGCTTGTACTGACCGCACTTGGTGCCGATGTTGGTATAAGCAGTGGCCTCGCCATCCTTATAGTTAACAGTAGTAACCTCTTCCAGATACATGACAACGGAGGTCTTGCCGGAATACTTCAGGACATAGTTGGCATCAGCAGCGGTGGAGCTGACATACATCTTGTCCTTGAACTGATTCTCCTTGGCGGCTACATAGCCCTCTTCGCCAGCTGTACCAACAGCCGCAACAGCATTGTTCAGGGTGTAATACGCGATAGTCTTGTTGGTCTTGCTTGCGGGGGTGTAGGTCAGAGTGGCATCAGCCTGAGTGCTAGCCAGAGTGCCAGTCTCAGCATCGTAGACCTCATAGGTCTTCTCCGCCGCGAAAGCGGTGGTGCACAGTGCCAGAGCCATGACCATGGCCAGCACAGT
>OLNX01000048.1_pt1 | contig 115966 bp, 82 predicted proteins | sample 1672611 | NCBI WGS metagenome assembly OLNX01 (sample SAMEA3136705, study PRJEB25190) | human gut metagenome | reverse complement strand
CATGCGGCTGTTAACCGCAGGGTCGTTGGTTCGAGTCCAACTTGGGGAGCCAAAGGAAAGCCGATACGCATAAGCGTATCGGCTTTCCTTTCGCTATTTTATTGACTCGGACCAACGACAAGTTGCTCCAAATTTGCATTATTGCAAATTTGGGAGAAACAGTCCGGTGGACTGTTTCGTAGCAGGTTGCATAGCCTTCGGGCGTTGATTTTCACATTTATTAACGGAGATATAGCGGGCCGATGTGGGCATCGGCCCCTACATTTTTATGTTTTTTATTGAACATGATTATAAAAAAGCGGGCGGATAATATCCGCCCCTACGGGTACAGGAACAATTTATTGGTGGTGTCCACAGGAAAGTCCTCTGTAGGGGCGGCAATCTGCCGCCCGAAAGTTATAGAAACATAATTCTTCTGCCAACAGTACCATAATCCGGACGGTTGGTTGTCAACTGTGCTATTTCTGCTACATTTATTCCAAAATATCCAGGTTATAATCGCTTAGGAGTTCGTTAACTTCCATTAAGCAGGCCCCTTTATGTAGGCAATAGATGAATACGCTGTCCCGCGGGTTGCGGGCATACAGGTCACAAGCGCCGGCGATCTTCAACAACTTACGGGTTTCTAATACATTCAGTCCCATACCGATGGCAAGGGCAATCATCTTGTCTCGGGACGGGTGGGCCTTGTTGCCGTTGAAAATCTGGTAGGCATAGTTTTTGTCCATATTGCTGCGCTTGATTACATCGCTTTTGCGGAGCCCTTTTTCGTTAAGCAGCAGTTCCAGGTATTCAGCTAGGGACGCGAATTCCAGTTCGTCGATTTCTTCCGTAAAATACGCATGTATGGACTTTTTCTGTTTTAGGATCTCCATTAACTCTTCGGTGGTTTTTTTCATCATCTTCTCCTTATTTTGGCAAAAATCGCCAAATGCCCTTGCATTTATGATATAATAGTAACACTTTAAAAGCAAGGTAATTTTTATGCATTATGAAATTTTAAAAGAAATGAACCCGCGCATGAAGCTGGCCATAGCCGACGGCAGCTTGTATGTGCTGAAGGAAATCGGGCTGGAAGATACAGAAATGTATCAAAAGCTGATCCGCCTGGATTGCAAGAACATTGTGCGCTTTTACGATACAGTGGCACAGGACGGACGCTTTTATGCAGTAGAGGAATTCATCAACGGCGGCAGTACCCTGCGGGCGTATATGGAGCGCCGGGGTCCGCTAAGCGATTTGGAAACCAAAAATATAGCGCTCCAGATCTGTAATGGGCTGAAGCAGGTGCACAAGCTGGGTATTGTTCACCGGGATATTAACCCAAACAATATTATGCTGGCGGCGGACGGCACGGTGAAGATCATCGACTTCGGCATCAGCCGCACCGTCAAGCGTAATCAAAGCTGCGATACGGAGATCCTAGGCACCCAGGGCTTTACTGCGCCGGAGCAATTCGGCTTTCACCAAACCGGGCCAAAAGCGGATATTTACTCTATGGGCGTGCTGATCAATGTAATGGCTACCGGCTGCCTGCCGGGTGTGCAGTTGGTGAACGGCTGGCTGTCTGAGATCGTTTTGAAATGCACCCAGATTGATGAAACCAATCGGTACAGAAATATGGACGATCTGATCCTGGACTTGGAGCGGCGCAGCAAGCTTCAGCGGCTTTTGCGCACCGTTCCCGGCTTTCGCAAGGGGATCTGGTGGCACCAGTTGATTGCCGTCTTGTACGATATCGCCCTGCTGTTTTTCATGATTGTTGCGATGACGACTGCGCATTCTCTGTTGGACGCCCTGTGCACCTTTGGTTTTTTCTTCTTCGGTTATGCCGTGCCGGTGCCCATCCTGACCAACTACCTGGAATGGACCCATCGGATCGCCCGGTTGCAAAATAAGACCAAATCCCAACGCATTTGGACCCAAATCAGCCTGACTGCCCTGGCTCAGGTGCTGTCTGTGCTTTGTATTATAGCATCGCCGGCCACCTGAATGTTGTGCTGGCAGCACACCAAATCTCCTTTTTGCTGTTGTATAATGAAACCATCAAAGTAAAGGGGGTTTGCAAAATGGCAAACGATGCAGAGGTGCAACTGGCTGTTGACCAGGCAATGAAAGATCAAAAGAAACAGAAACGAAAGAAGAAGCTGATTATCTTTGGGGTGATCCTGGCGGTGATCGTGGTGATCGTCGTGGTCGCCAATCGGCCAAAGGATTATAACTTTGACCAACCGGCAGCACGAGTAACGGTGGACACGGTAATGACGGATTTCAAAAACGATGCCGCCAACGCCAGCGAAAAATACTCGGACAAGGTGATCGCCGTTACCGGTCAGGTGGGCACCATTCAGGACGAATATGTGACCCTGCGGGCTTATGATGACGACCTGTGGCTGTATAATGTGAATGTCTACATGGAGAACAACCAGGATCTGAAGAAGTTTAAGGTAGGCGACACGGTGACTATTGAGGGCGTGTGCGACGATACAGACCTGTTTGGCGATGTGGATGTGAAAAAGTGCGTGATCGCCGACCAGTTTGCCACCGTGCCGGACTATGACGGCGCCCAAAAGGTGAAAATCAACGATTTTGTAAAGCGCTACAAGGAAAACCAGGTGAAAGCCGACGAAAAGTACAAGGGCAAGACCGTGCAGTTCACCGCCAAGGTGACCCATGTGGCAGATGAGTACGCCGTGGTGGAGCCGTTCAATGCGGATGTGTGGGACTGGGATTGCGATGTGCAGATCTGCTTTGAGGATATGGACGACCTGAAGAAAGTGACCGAGGGCAAGATGGTCACTATCGTTGGTGAGTGCTACGGCCAGGCGGATATGTATACCGCCAAAATCTGCCGCGCCATTGTGAAGAAATAAGCGGTTCGTCGAATTCGGCATACAACCTAAGATACACTGTTCAAAGGCTCCCCTTAATGTAAGGGATGACTCCCCGCAGTGCGGGGAGATGTTGCGCAGCGACAGAGGGGACGGGCACCGGTTAGGTGCTGTCAACTTTGTTGACGGAGGAGATAATATAACGCTCTACGGTGTATGGACGCCAATATAAAAGGCGAGCGCAGGTTGCCGCCCGCCAATTCGAAAAAACGATAGGCATACAAAGAAAGGCACAGCCATACGGCTGTGCCTTTTTGCTATGCGTATGCAGTTGGGGGTAGGTAGAGCTACACCACAAAACAAGGAACCGTTCCTTATTTTACTGTTTTATACCCTGTTTTATTTTAGTAAAAGCTCTTGACAAAACACTTGCGATAATGTTTAATAAGATTAGATAATTATTTCAAATAATTGCCATTGATTAATTGCTTTTACAACACTATCGATTGTTGAAACTATGGAAAATATTTTGATTAAATTTAAGCCCAAAAAAACAGCAATGAAAAGTTCATAGATAATATAATGGAAGATTGCGAGCAATACAGAACGGATTTAATTTGTTATTGACATCAATTTTTTGAGTATCAATATGAGTATGCAGAGGATTGTACTCAAGAGGTCTGCAAAGTTTTGTATGATAATTTATCTCGTGGAAATGAAATCAGGAATTATAAATCCTGGCTCTATAAAGTTGTGTTGAATTATAACAACAAAGCTGTGAAAGATGAAATAAAAAGAAACAAGATAGACTTTTTAGATAACGAAGAAAAGGATCAAGTATTAAATAATCGCCTTTCTTGTGAACCTGATTTTGTAGAAAATATGGTTGGTGATAAAACTATAGAAGAAAGGATGATGATAATTCTATCTTCTCTAATAAAAGATGAACAGTATTTATATTTTGCTCATTATCATGAAAAATGATTTTCAATCAATTGAAGCATTAAATATTTACAATATCATTTCGGAATTGGACTTAAATACAGATGCACAAGAAACAATTTGTATTCTTAAAAATATTATTGAAATAAATGACTATGTTGAAGAAGAAAAAATTGCTGATGCTACAGCAGGTTTTAATATGTTTGATCATATAGGTGGTTTGTTCTCTGAAGAACTATCATTAAATGGTGGAGTTCAGCCTTTATGGGGGGCAGGAGTTCATAGGGACGATACTACATCACTTGCTAAATCCTATTTCAGTGCTGCGGTTGCTGAAAAAATAGGAAAATACAACAGAGAAGTTGATATAAAATATAGTTCAGGTTGGGGTGCTATAACCGGTTCTGCCAATCAGTATGTTCATTTCAATGAATATGCTTCAGGAAGTGATGACAGCAGAGATTATGCTGCATCTGCATGGTTTGTTGCGAGCGAGTTGGCGTGGAAAAAAGGGCAAAAAGAAAATGCTTATATGTATCTAGGCTATGCTCTTCATCCGTTACAGGATAAAGAAGCACACGGACAAATCGGCAGAGGAAAATCAACACCGCAACACTTAGTATCTTATACGAAAGGTGATAATATTACCCACGCAGATGATAAAACCGGCTGGGAATGGACGAATAGTAGTAGAAATGCACTTAAAGCGGTTAGTGGAAGTAAAAAAAGATATAATGCAGCTGTTGCAGTAACAAAACAGTATCTTGCACAATGCTCAAAAATACTTAAATAAGCATACTTTATGTAAATATAAGTATGTTTCTTACGCTGTTGTTTATTGATGTGTTATGTGGATTCTAATCATTAAATACGGAAGATGGTTCTTCTTTTGAAGGGGTGGTTAACATAATGGGTGTAATTTTTAATAATTTAAAGCCATTTATTGCTTATTGGATTTCTTTTGCAGTTTATGTAATGATTAGTTTACTTGAAGTCTTCAGTTCCAAGAACTTAATTATTGCTTTTTTTATAGTATATATAATTTCAAGTGTCCTCATTGGTTGCTCTACGAATATAAAAGAAATTCGTTTCGGAATAATCCTGTTTGAATTGCAATTAATAGTATGTGCGATTATTTTTTCAATAAATACAGAATCCTCTGGATTAAACACCATTGCTTCAGCAGGAAATATTTTTTATTCAACATTTTTTGAAAGAATAAAAAATGTTCTTAATTTTATTCTATCAGTTCTTCTTCCTGTTTTATTTTTAGGAATCGGTTTCGGTTTAACTGAACTGAAGAACAAAAAAAATAATAGTTATAAATAGAAAATTCTTATATTATTTCAAAATAGCGGTAGGGATTAACCTTATCGTTATTTTTGATAAAATTAAAATTTGTTTATATTTTATGAATTTATAAAAACTTTTATAGTAAGTTATTAACATAGGTTGACCTAATATAAATTGCAAGTAAAAAAGCGATCTGTTTGTTACAGAACGCTTTAGTTTTTTGGTGACTACCTTTGCATTTTCAAAACAAGGAACCGTCCCCAGTTCTACAGGTGCTATTGCGGCCGCTTGGGGTGTCTTTTTGATTGATTCTACTATATGAAGTCACTCATATAAGTCTTTTATATTTTTACAATCATCTATTTTATCTAACCAATACATACCAGCCACTCTAGGCCATTGGTTTGTGTTATAGATCGTTGTTGCGTTTATATTGCCCATGTGGCAATGAAAGTGTCTAAATTGACCCAGAATTAACGATAATCTGTTATACGCACACCCATCGGGCTTTTCATATAAATCCGCATCGCTTAATGAGCTTAAATATTCCATGATTTTCTCTTGGATCGATTCAAAATAATCAATTAACAGCTCTCGTGATAATACCTTTTTATTATCATAATCATCAAGACTATTCAAATTTGGTTCATGAAAATCCGGTTCAGTATATACTTCCGGATTGATGTACCATTGATCCAAAGAATGTAAAGTATGGTACACATGTTTCCATATTGGCATATCGCATAAGGTCGTATCCATATCACATGTCTTTAATGTGATCGAAAAATTATAAAACATCACTTTCGTATGCTCAATAATAGTGTGGATTAAAACATCATTCATAGCGTATCTCCGATTTTATTCATGCGGTACAGGGAACCGTCCCCTGTTTTTTGCAGGGGACGGTTCTCGGCTTTTGTGATTTACTGCTTTGCGTCTTGCTGCTTGTCCAGGTCAAACATTTCTTCCATGGTGTGCCAACCCAGCACAGCGCATTTGACTCTGGCGGGCATGTGGGCCACATCTTGCAGCGCCGCTGCCTCGTCCAGCTCCTCCATTTCCTCCTCGGTAATGGAGTCTTTGATCATCTTTAGGAACAGCTCTGCCAGGTGCAGGGCATCTTCTTTCTTTTCGCCGATGATCAGGTCCAGCATAATATCCGCCGAGGCCTGAGAGATGGCGCAGCCGTCGCCTACAAAAGCGCCGTCGGTGATCACGCCGTCCTCCACTTTCAGCTTTAGCACAATGTCGTCGCCGCAGCTGGGGTTGACCCCCTCCAGCACCAAGTTGGCGTCTGCCAAATCGTGCTTGTGCTCCGGGTGCAGGTTGTGCTCCGTTAAGATCTGGTTATAAAAATTTCTATTCTCCATAGCCCATTTGCCTCCTTAGGGACGCCACCGCGTCTAAAAATCGCTGTACTTCTTCTTCTGTATTGTAGAAGAACAGGCTGGCGCGGGCGGTGGACGGGGTGCCCAGGTGCTGCATCAGCGGCTGGGCGCAATGGTGCCCGGCACGAATGGCCACATCGGCCGCGTCCAAAATGGCGCTGATGTCGTGGGGGTGCACGCCGTCAACGGTAAAGGTCAAAATGCCGCAGTGCTCCTCTGCCTTTTCCGCGCCGATCACATGCACATACGGCATGGCACGCAACCCTTGCAGGGCAAAATCCGTCAGCGCTACCTCCTGGGCATGCAGCTTGTCCCACCCAATGGCGGTCAGGTAGTCAATGGCGGCGGCCAGACCCACCGCACCGGCAGCGTTCACCGTGCCGGCTTCAAATTTATGGGGCAGGGGGGCGTAAGTCATCTTGTCCCTTGTTACATATTCGATCATCTCGCCGCCGGATAAGAAAGGCGGCATTTCTTCTAACAATTTTTCCTTGCCATACAGCACGCCGATGCCCATAGGGCCCATTAGCTTGTGGCCGGAAAAGGCCACAAAATCCACGCCCAGCGCCTGCACATCAATCGGCATGTGGGGGGCGCTTTGAGCGGCGTCCATCACTACCACGGCGCCGTGCTTGTGGGCCAGGTCAATGATGGTGTCCATTGGATTGGTGCGGCCAAATACATTGGACACCTGCGCCACAGCCACCAGAGCGGTTTTGTCAGTGATCTTCGCTTCCAGCTCCGCCATAGGCAGGCTGCCGTCCGGCCGGCATTCCAGATAGCGCAGGGTGGCGCCGGTTTGCCGGGCAACCATCCGCCAGGGCAGCATATTGGAGTGGTGCTCCGCAATGCTCACCACGATCTCGTCCTCCGGGCCGATTCGGTGCAGGCCGTAGCTGTATGCCACCAGGTTCAGGCTCTCTGTGGCGTTGCGGGTAAAGATGATCTCGCTGTCGCTTTTGGCGTTCAGAAAACGGCGCACCGTCTCTCGGGCGGCGGCGTAGTCCTCCGTAGCGTCCATACCCAGTTGGTACAGACCCCGCAGGGGGTTGGCGTTGTGGGTCTCGTAAAATTTGCGCTGCGCGTCCAGCACGCAGTCCGGGCGCTGGCTGGTGGCGGCGTTATCCAGGTAGGCCACCTTGCTCTCCCGCAGCAGGGGAAAGTCCGCCCGGTAATTCATAATTTCTTGCTGGGTCATTGGGCATTCTCCTCCAAATAACGGTGCACCCGATCGGTGAGCCCCGGGTCGTTTGCCTTGGCGCAAAGCGCCTCCAGCTTGGAGCGGGTGATCAGCAGCTCGGCCTCTGCCCGGCTCAGCCCTCTGGAATTCATATAGAACAGAATGTCCTCGTCCAGCTGGCCGATGCTGGCTCCGTGGTTGCCCTCTACATCTTCCTCGGCGCACAGGATCAGGGGAATGGTACGGTTCACTACATCTTCACCCAGCAGCAGCACATCTTCCTTTTCGTCGCCCTTAGAGCCGGCGGCGCCCTTTTGAAAGTCAATGGTGCCTCGGAACAGCTTGGCGCTGCGGTCTTGCAGCACCCCGTCTGCGTTCATATTGCTTACGGTGCGGCGCCCGGTTTGCAGGGCGTCATAGTTAAAGTCAAAGGTGCGATCCCCGGTGCCCAGGTAGCCGATGTCTGCCATAAAGCGGCTGTCGTCTCCGTCCAGGTGGGTCTTGCACCCGGCGTAGGTGGCTTTGCCGCCCAAAAACAGCTGCACCAGCTGAAAGTCTGCACCGGCATCGCAGTGGGCGCCAATGTTGTTGACCACCGTGCAGTCCGTGCCCGGCAGGCTCAGCTGCACCAGTCGCACTTTGGCACCGGGGGCCAGTTCTACCCGGGTTTCCAGGGCCAGGCAGGGGGCGTCCGCCGTGCTTTGCAGGTCCATTACCACAGTCAAGTGGCTGTTTGCCTCTGCGGTCAGCTCCACTCGGCGGGCGTTCTTGTCGCCGTCGGCGCACAGGGTCAGCCGGGCGGTGGTGTCGGTATTCGCTTTGGCGGTGATCCGGTCCGTCCCCAGGGAGGCAAAGGCCGCTTCCGCTTCTTGGCCCATACCGGTGGAAACCACCGTGGCAGGGGCCGAGGCGGTGGTGACTTCCGCGCCGCTCCAGTCCGCTTTGCAGGGGCCGTCCAGCGGGGGCAGGGTTACCGTGGTTTCGTTCATGTGCAGTCGGTTCCAGGTGGGGGACGGCAGGGAATTGACTGCAAGGGTATTTTCTTTTGTCATACTGCTACCTCCCATCAGCCAATGCTGCCTTTCATCTCTAAGCGAATTAAGTTATTCATTTCAACGGCGTATTCCAGCGGCAGTTCCTTGGACACATCGTCTGCAAAGCCGCTGACGATCATGGCCCGGGCCTCTTCCTCGCTAAGCCCGCGGGACATGAGATAAAATACCGCGTCGTCGCTGATTCGGCCGATCTTGGCCTCGTGGCCCACATCCGCGTCACGGGTGCGAATATCCATGGCGGGAATGGTGTCTGACCGGGAAATATCGTCCAGCATCAGGGACTGGCAAGACACGGTGGACTTGCTGCCCGGTGCGGTCTTTTGCACCTGTACGCTGCTGCGGAAGGTGCTGATGCCCCCGTCCTTGGAAATGGAGCGGGCGTTCATCACGGAGGTGGTCTCCGGCGCAGCGTGAACCACTTTAACGCCGGTGTCCAGGTTCTGCCCCGCCCCGGCAAAGGTAATGCCGGTGTACTCCATGCGGGCGCCCTTGCCCTTTAGAATACTCATGGGATACAGGTAAGACACATGGGAGCCAAAGGAGCCGGACACCCACTCAATGGTGCCCCCCTCCTCTACCAGCGCCCGCTTGGTGTTCAGGTTGTACATATTCTTGGACCAGTTCTCAATGGTAGAGTAGCGCAGCTTGGCGTTCTTGCCAACGAACAGCTCCACGCACCCGGCGTGCAGGTTGGCTACATTGTACTTGGGTGCGGAGCAGCCCTCGATAAAGTGCAGGTACGCCCCCTCGTCTACGATGATCAGCGTGTGCTCAAACTGGCCGGCGCCCGGCGCATTCAGCCGAAAGTAGGATTGCAGGGGAATGGTCACGGACACCCCCGGCGGCACATATACAAAGGAACCGCCGGACCAAACGGCGCCGTGCAGGGCGGCGAATTTGTGGTCCGTGGGTTTTACCAGTTTCATAAAGTGCTTTTGGATCATCTCCGCATAAGGGCCGTGCATAGCGCTTTCCAGGTCTGTATAGACCACGCCCTGGGCGGCCACTTCCTCTCGCACATTGTGGTACACCAGCTCTGAGTCATACTGGGCGCCCACGCCGGCAAGGGACTTGCGCTCTGCCTGGGGAATGCCCAGACGCTCAAATGTATCTTTAATATCTTTGGGCACATCGGACCACTTGGCGCTCATTTTGGTGTTGGGGCGCACATAGGTTACGATGTTGTCCATATCCAGTCCGTCAATGGGCGGGCCCCACTGGGGCACCCGGCTCTCATTGTAAACTTGCAGGGACTGGAGCCGAAACAGCTGCATCCATGCCGGATCGTTCTTCTCATCGCTGATCTTCTGTACGATCTCCGGGGTCAGGCCCGCTTGCAGCTTGTAGGCATCTTTTTCGTCGTCTTTTATGTCATAGACCGTGCGGTCAATGTCTGCCACATAGGTTTTTTCTTCCACAGGGAACACCTCTTTTACACCTGCTCGTAGGCTTCAAACCCACGGGCGTTGATCTCGTCCACCAGGGAGCCGTCGCCGGTCTTTACGATCCGTCCGTTGACTAAAATATGGGTGTAATCCACATGCAGGCTCTCCAAAATACGGGTGGAGTGGGTGATGATCAGCAGGGCGCCTTTTTGCTCTTTTTGATAGGCTTCCACGCCACGAGATACGGTGCGCACCGCGTCCACATCCAGACCGGAGTCCGTCTCGTCCAGGATCGCCAGACTGGGGCGCAGCAACAGCATTTGCAGAATTTCCGCTTTTTTCTTCTCGCCGCCGGAGAAGCCCACATTTAGGTCCCGATCGCCGTAGGCCGGGTCCATTTGCAGCAGCTCCGCCGCCGCATTAAACTGTTTTTCAAAGGCAAACAGCTTCACCCGCTTGCCGGTGCGCTGCGCCAGGGTGCTGCGCACAAAGCTTTTCAGCGACAGGCCGGGCACCTCCAGGGGATTTTGGAAGGACAGGAACATACCCTCCTTGGCCCGCTGGTCGGCGGATAGCCCCTGCTGCTCCTTGCCGTGGAACAGAATGGAGCCGCCGGTTACCTTGTACTGGGGATTGCCCATCAGGGCGTAGCCCAGGGTGGACTTGCCGGCGCCGTTGGGGCCCATGAGCACATGGGTCTCGCCCTCGTTTACCTGTAAATTCACGCCGTGCAGGATCTCTTTATCCTCTACGGCAACGGTCAAATTCTCAATATCCAGTAAGTGCTGGGACATGGTTTTGAACTTCCTTTCCGTGCACAAAAACCGTGCTTTTACTATTTTCTGCATAATAATATAATCCGTATTTCCTACTCTGTCAATAGGAATTAAAAAACTTGGGTTGCTTCGTACAAAAGGCACAAAAACAAGGGGGCAAAATTGTCTATTTTATACATATATAATGCAGGGGCTTTTTACGCCCAGTCCACACGGCGGCGCCGTTGCAGCAGATCAAGCGCAAATACCACAGCGCCTGCCAGCAGCAGCGCTGTCAGCGTGTTGCTGCCGATACCGGGGCGGGGCAGGGTCTCCGCTATATTGGAGAACACCGCCGCCGGTTGGGGAAACAGGCGCAGCAGTCCCCGGCAGTAGCCGTCTGCCAAAAGTGCAGCCCCGGCGCGGCAGGCCAAAAAGGTCGGGTAGGGCAGCCCGAACCGCCCGGCCCAGCCCAGCAGCTGCAAGTGCACGCACAGCCCGCCAAAGGCCAGGAATGCCGCCGTTTGGGTCAGGGTGTAGCCGGTGCCGGTACACAGCCCGGCGGTGATCTCTACCAGCGGCAGCAGCCATTTGGGCACCGGCACCACAGCGCACAGAGCGGAGAAGAGAATGATGCAGGCAGAAAGGTGCAGCAGGCTCTCCATGGCGCCTTTGGCGGCAGCGGGCAGCGCTTCTCCCGCAGACAAGGGCGGGGCAGGCGGTACTTCTTTGGCAGCGGGCGGGTCGCTGAGGGGAACAGTCACCGCCGCCACCGTTAGGTTAGCCAATATATTGGCGGTCAGCAGCAGCCACCCGGCAGTGCCGCTATGGAGCGCTGCCGTTCCCACAGCTGTGCAGATAAAGCCCACCCCGCCGCACACATTAAAGCACAGCATACGCCGGGCGGTGGGGCAGTCGATCACGCCCCGATCCAGCAGTTCTCCGGTGAGCACCGCGCCGGTGGGATAGCCGCCGATTTGGCCAAACAGCAGCGCTCCGGCAGCCTGGGGCGGTAGGCGCAGTGCCTTTGCCGGTAAGGTCAGCGACCGGCTGAGCAGTACCCCCGCCCGGGTGTTTTGGATCATTAAGAACAGCATCAGCAGCGGCAGCAGACTGGGCAGCACGGTGTTCTCTGCCAGCGCCAGCCCGGCCTTGGCGCCCGCTCGTGCCGGTGCGGCAAACACCAGCAGAATCGCCGCTGCCGCCAGCAGCAGTGCCAGCAGGGGCAGCGCTTTTTGGTTCTCTTTTTTCATATCATCACCAATAATTCCTATGCATAGTATGTACAGGTGATACAATGGAGCACATACCAAAAGAGAAAAAAAGGGCAAAAAATCGTCGGGCGTGCCCCTTGCCCGGGGACGAAAGCCAGCTGCCGGTGCATTACAGCGCCGGGGAGCCGCGGCTGGAGATCATCGGCGATCGGGTGCTGGTGGACGGGCTGCGCCGGGTGCTTAGTTACACCTCGGAGCGCCTGGTGCTGCAAGTGGGCAAACGCCGGGTGACCCTGGTGGGGGCGGATCTTTGTATGCTGGATTATTCGCCTTTGGGCGTGCAGGTGATCGGTACGCTGTTGGCTGTGGAGTTCGGCGACCTATGACCCGATTGTACTGGTATCTTCGCGGGTATGTGCAGTTTGTATTTACAGGCGGGTTTGCAGAGGATTTTATCAATGCGTTGGGGGAGCTGGGCATTACGCTGCCCGGCTTGCAGCGACAGGGGAGCGACCTGCGCGGTGTGTGCAGTGTGGGGACTTATATGCAGCTGCACAAGGCGGCGCGGCAGGCCGGCGGCCGGGTGCGTATTACTGCCCGGCGAGGGCTGCCCTTTTTCCTTCGACGACTGCGGGGGCGTTGGGGACTGCCGATGGGGGCGGTGGCTTTTGCACTGGTGCTGTGTGTGCTCAGCGGGTTTATTTGGAATGTGCAGGTGGTGGGCAATAACCGGGTAGGCACCGGCACACTGGAGACTTATTTGGCGCAGAATGGCGTGGCCGTGGGCAAGCCTTGGCAGGGGGCGGCGCGCAGTCGGCTAAACTATCGATTGCTGCGGGATTTTCCGGATCTGGCCTGGGCGCATATCAACAAGGTGGGCGCCACCGCCCGGCTGGAGGTGGCAGAGCGGGTAGATACCCCGAAGACGAAAAGCGACAAGGAGCAGAGCCAATGGGGCGCTGCCCGGCGTGAACTGCGCTGTACCGTTCGTCGGTTGCAGGTACACCGGGTGCAAACCAGGCGGCAGGTGTACCGCGGGGTGTATTTTTACGGCTTGACGCTGGTGCCCATGGGTAAGGACGCACCGCCTATGACGGAGGTGACGGAGCAGCGCCGTCTGTTGCGCCTAAACGGTCGGGCGTTGCCTATGGGCAGCGTCACGCGCACCCGCACCGCTTACCGCCGCGTGGAGCAACGCCTAACGGTGCAGGCGGCCACGGCGCTGGCTAAGGCGGCACTGGAGAAAAAACGGGCGCAGGAGCTGCCGGGCGCCACCATCATCAACGCCCATGTGACGGTGGAGGTGACCCCGGATACGGTCACAGCCGTAGGCGCCTACACCGTGCAGGTGCAAAGCCTGCAAACCGATCGAGATCGGGCATGAAAACCGGCGGAAAAACTTGCCGATTTGGCCGTTATTTTTCATTTTTGGAAATTTGCCAATTTACGCAGCGGACACTTGCAAGCGCGCCACCCTTGTGATAGAATAAAAGCGCAAAAATCTATGAAACAGGAGGCGATGCTATGCAGATGACATTCCGCTGGTTTGGCAAGGAAAAGGACACGGTCTCTCTGGAGCAGATCCGTCAGATCCCCGGCGTGACCGGAGTGGTGCCTGCCTTGCACGACCTGCCCGCCGGTGCGCCGTGGACCATGGACCGAGTACAGGCCATGTATGACGAGATCACTGCTGCCGGGCTGACCATGGAGTGCATTGAGAGCGTCAATGTGCACGAGGATATTAAGATCGGACTGCCCAGCCGGGATCGGTATATTGAGAATTACAAAACCTCGATTCGCAATCTGTCCAAGGTTGGGGTCAAGGTGATCTGTTACAACTTTATGCCGGTGTTTGACTGGACCCGCACGGACCTGTATATGCCCCTGCCGGACGGTTCTACCTGCCTGAGCTATGACGGCAAGCAGGTGGAGGGCAAGTCCCCGGAGGATATGTTCCGTGAGATCGACGACAACTCTAACGGTTACGCTATGCCCGGCTGGGAGCCGGAGCGCATGGGCGAGATCAAAGAGCTGTTCGCAAAGTATAAAGATGTGACCGCCGAGGATCTGTGGGCCAACTTAAAGTATTTCTTGGAGGCGATTATGCCCGTTTGTGAGGCATGCGATGTAAAGATGGCCATTCACCCGGACGATCCGCCATGGGGGATCTTTGGCCTGCCGCGGATTATTACGGACAAGGCGGCGGTAGAGCGGCTGCTGACCATGGTGCCCAGCAAGTATAACGGCTTGACCCTGTGCACCGGTTCTCTGGGCGCCAGTCCCAAGAACGATATGGTGGAGATCATCCACGCTGCCGGGGATCGCATTTACTTTGCCCACCTGCGCAATGTGGCGATCAATGACCGCTGGTTTAACGAGACGGCACATGAGAGCGCCTACGGCTCTTTGGATATGTATGAGATTGTAAAGGCCCTGCAAGAGGAGGGCTTTGACGGCTATGTGCGCCCGGACCATGGGCGTATGATCTGGGGCGAAGTCGCCCGACCCGGCTATGGTCTGTTTGACCGGGCACTGGGTGTGTCTTACCTGAACGGCTTGTGGGAAGCGGTAGAAAAATCCCGCAGGGCGTAAATAGAGAGGAAGTAGAAACCATGTTTAATCACGAGAACTTAAAGGGCCGCGTGGCCGTGGTCACCGGTGGCGGCGGCGTGCTGTGCGGCGGCTTTGCCAAAACCTTGGCGGCGCAGGGCTGCAAGGTGGCTGTGCTGGATCTGAACGAAGCGGCTGCCCAGGCAGTGGCTGACGAGATCAACGCCAACGGCGGACAGGCGATTGCCGTGGGCTGCAATGTGTTGGAGCCGGCGTCTATGCGCGCCGCGCGGGATGTGGTTGCCGAGAAGTTGGGCACCTGTGACATTCTGTTAAACGGTGCCGGCGGCAACAACCCCAAGGGCACCACCACCAAGGAGACTTTGGAAAAGATTGATCTGGCTCAGCAGGATCCGGAGGTCAAGACCTTCTTCGATCTGGATCCCCAGGGCATCAGCTTTGTATTTAATTTGAACTTTTTAGGCACCCTGATCCCCACGCAGATCTTTGCCAAGGATATGGCAGAGAAGGGCAAGGGCTGCATTGTGATGGTTACCTCTATGAATGCGTTTCGTCCGCTGACCAAAATTCCGGCGTACAGCGCTGCTAAGGCTGCGGTAAAGAACTTTACCGAGTGGATGGCCGTGCACTTTGCGGATATGGGTATTCGTGTCAACGCCATTGCCCCGGGCTTTTTCTCCACCAAGCAGAATGCGACTCTGCTGTGGAACCCGGACGGCACCCCCACTGCCCGCACCGGCAAGATTTTGGCTGCTACGCCGATGGATCGCTTTGGCGAGCCGGAGGAGCTGGCCGGCACGCTGCTGTTCCTTTGCGATGAGGCGTACAGCGGCTTTATTACCGGCGTGAACATTCCTGTGGACGGCGGCTTTAACGCCTATTCCGGTGTGTGATTGAAAAAAGTCCCCGAGTATTCGGGGATTTTTTGGGTGTGTGCACCCCTTTTGCGCAGACTATTTGTATAGAAAAGAGTGTTAAGATGAAGCCTTTTATGGACAAGGACTTTTTGCTGGATACCCCAACGGCCCGGCACCTGTACCACGACTACTGTGAGGCGCTGCCCATTTGTGACTATCACTGCCATTTAAGTCCCAAGGAGATCTATGAGAACGCCCAGCCCACGGATATTTCCGCCCTGTGGCTGTCCGGCGATCATTATAAGTGGCGGGCCATGCGCTCCTGCGGTGTGGACGAGCGGTACTGCACCGGCGACGCCAGCCCCAGAGAGAAGTTTCAAAAATTTGCCTACACCCTGCAATACGCCATCGGCAACCCGCTGTATCACTGGGCGCATATAGAATTGCAGATGTATTTTGGCATTGATACCCCTTTGTCTGCCGCCACGGCAGATGACATTTACGACCGAGCCAATGGGGTCATCGCTGCCGGGGATTTTCGCCCCCGCACGCTGATTGAAAAGAGCAAGGTCAAGGTGCTGTGCACCACCGACGACCCGGCGGACGACCTGGCGTATCACAAGAAGATCGCAGCGTTGCCGGACTTTGACTGCAAGGTACTGTCCACTTTCCGCCCGGACAAGGCCCTGAATATTCAGGCACCGGACTTTGCGGACTATATGGGCGCTTTGGCTGCCGCTGCGGGTATGGAAATTCATACGGTGGACGATGTGATCGCCGCCCTGCGCAGTCGGGCAGAATACTTCCATTCTGTTGGCTGCCGGGTGTCTGACCAGGCCTTTGATGTGCCGCCCTACGCCCCCGCTGCACCGGAGCAGGTGCAGGCTGTCTTTGCCAAGGCACTGGCCGGGGCGCCGGTGACGGAGCAGGAGGCGCAGATTTATAAAACCCCGGTGCTGCTGGCACTGGGTAAGCTGTACCATGAGCTGCACTGGACCATGGAAGTGCACATCGGTGCCATGCGCAACAACAACAGCCGAATGTTCCGCGCCCTGGGGCCGGACACCGGTTTTGACTCGGTAGACGACGGTCGGGTGGCACGGCCCCTGTCTCGCCTGCTGGACGCTATGGACAGCACGGACAGCCTGCCCAAGACCATCCTGTTCAACCTGAACGACAAGGACAACACGGTGCTGGCTACCATGCTGGGTAACTTCCAGTCTACGGAGGCGGCGTCTAAAATTCAGTATGGACCGGCTTGGTGGTTCCTGGACACCATGGACGGTATGACCGCCCAGCTAAAGAGTCTGGGTAACCTGGGCGTGCTGGGCAAGTTTGTGGGTATGGAGACGGACTCCCGCTCCTTTACTTCCTACGGTCGCCACGCCTACTTCCGCCGCATTCTTTGCGCCCTGATCGGTCGCTGGGTGGAGCAAGGCTGGTACGCCAATGACGACGTGATGCTGAAAGAGATCGTACAGGGCATTAGCTACAATAACGCCATTGCCTATTTTGATTTTGCATAAGGAGAGATAAAAATGGATTTGAAATTAAGACCCAAGGAAGAATGTAAGTTCGACGAGATTTCGTTGGGCGAGATCATGCTGCGCCTGGACCCGGGCGAGGGACGGATCAAGACTTCCCGCACCTTCCGTGCCTGGGAGGGCGGCGGCGAGTATAATGTGGCCCGCGGGCTGCGCCGCTGTTTTGGAATGCGCACCGGCGTGGTCACTGCTTTTGCAGAGAATGAGGTGGGTTACCTGTTGGAGGATTTGATCCTCCAGGGCGGGGTAGATACCTCCCTGATCCGCTGGGTGCCCTTTGACGGCATCGGCCGCAGTGTGCGCAACGGACTGAACTTTGTGGAGCGGGGCTACGGTATTCGCGGCGCTGTCAGCACCTCTGACCGGGGCAACACCGCTATTTCTCAACTGAAGCCCGGCGATGTGGATTGGGATTATATCTTTGGCACCCTGGGTGTGCGCTGGCTGCACACCGGCGGGATTTACGCCGCTTTGTCGGAGAATTCCGCTGCCGTGGTTCTGGAGGCAGTAAAGGCTGCCAAGAAGTACGGCACCGTGGTGTCTTACGACTTGAATTACCGTGCCTCTCTGTGGAAGGGCATCGGCGGCCAGGAAAAGGCCCAGGAAGTGAACAAGGAGATCGCCAAGTATATTGATGTAATGATCGGCAATGAAGAGGACTTTACCGCTTGCCTTGGTTTGGAGGTTGAGGGCAACGACAAGGACTTGAAGAGCCTGAATATGGACGGCTATTACAAGATGATCGAGGCCGCCACCAAGGCGTACCCCAACTTTAAGGTGATCGCCACCACTCTGCGTACTGTAAAGACCGCCACCGTCAATGATTGGAAAGCCATTTGCTGGGCAGACGGCCAGATCTACAAGTCCATGGAGTTCCCGGGATTGGAAATTCTGGATCGTGTTGGCGGCGGCGATAGCTTTGCATCCGGCTTGATCTACGGTTTGATGACCTTTGGCGACGCCCAGCAGGCGGTGAACTATGGCGTGGTTCACGGCGCATTGGCTATGACTACCCCCGGGGATACCAGCATGGCATCCCTCAAAGAGGTAGAGGCTAAAGTCCATGGTGCAGGCGCCAGAGTGCAGCGATAAGCAAAGATAACGTACCGGCGTGCAACGCTCTTTGAGGGATGCACGAGTGTCCAAATCTGCACGGCAGATTTGGTAGCAAGGCTCCGGGGGAGCCTTGCGCAACTGAGTGGGTGTATTGTCTGACCTTAACAGCAGCGTGACCGTCCGTAATCCATGGTGCAGGCGCCAGAGTGCAGAGATAAGCAAAGATAACATACCGGCGTGCAGCGCGCTTTGAGGGATGCCGCCGAAAGGGTTAGCATATAAAAATGAAAAAATAAGCCCCGCAGCGGGCTTTGGAGGGATTGTATGTCTAAAGAAGCAGTTTTGAACAAAATTAAAGATGTTGGGATCGTGGCTGTGATCCGTGCGGAGTCTGTGGAGCAGGCTGCCAAGATTACAGACGCTTGCGTGGCCGGTGGCGTGACCACCGTGGAGCTGTGCTTCACCGTGCCCAATGCGGACCAGCTGATTTCCCAGATGGTAAAGAAGTACGAGGGTACGGATGTGACCATCGGCGCCGGTACGGTGCTGGATCCGGCCACTGCCCGGATCGCCATTCTCAACGGTGCCCAGTATATTGTGTCGCCCCACTTTGACCCGGAGATCATCGCTGTGTGCAACATTTATGATGTGCCGGCTATGGCAGGTGTGGGTACGGCCACCGAGGCCATTGCCGCTATGCGCTGCGGTGCCAGCGTGCTGAAGGTGTTCCCCGGCGATGTGCTTGGTCCCAAGTTCATTAAGTCCCTGCGCGGCCCGGTGCCCTATGCCCAGTGCATGCCCTCCGGCGGCGTGGATGTGGACAATGTAGGCGATTGGATTAAGGCAGGCGCCATTGCTGTTGGTGCCGGTTCTTCCCTGACCGCCGGTGCCAAGACCGGGGATTATGCCAAGATCACTGAGACCGGCAAAAAGTTTATTGAGAACATCAAAAAAGCCAGAGCGTAAGCGATAACAAACAGAAAATACCCCCGACTGGGTACAGATTTTGTACACAGTCGGGGGCTTTTTTGTAGGGCCGCTTTTATCCCCTCAGTCGCAAAAATGCGACAGCTCCCCTTGCAACAAGGGGAGCCAAAAAGGGTGACCGTAGGGGCGGCAATCTGCCGCCCGCTTTTGCTTTTGATAGAACATTATTTCTTCCGCACCAGGGTCACGCAGAAGTCGTTATAATTCTTTACGGTGTATTCTTGCTGTCGGGTTTTATCCAGCTGGGGCACGGTGCCAAAGAAAATGTAGCAGTCGCCGGTCAAGTCGCGGTTTTCCTCCACCTGCACATAGCGCCAGCTGCCGTCCTTGGTTACCGGGCGCAGGCGGGGCGCCACATTCGGGTTACCGGCACTCAGCCCGCCACGGGCGCGCAGTTCCGGCTCCAGTGGGGTCATTTGGTCGATTTTGTCGTCCGCATAAAAGCGCAGGAATACGCTCTCTCGCTCTCTAAAGTACGGGTCCTGGCTGTCTACCAGCAGAATTTCGCTGCTGCCGCTGTCTCTGGCGGCGGTCAGCGCCTGTTCAAAGCTTTTGCCGTACAGGGCACTGTTGTGGGTGGCAAAGTTGCCAAAGGCAAAGCCGGTGAGTGCCAGAGACACGACGGCCAGCCCGGACAGCAGGCGGGGCACCGCCGGGGCGGAAAAGCTCTCCAGCAGCCAGCACACCCCAAAGGCGGCCAAAATATGCAGCAGCGGATAAAAGGCTGCGTAGCGGTACATGGCGTTGGAGGCGTAGCTGACCACAATGGCGTACACCAAAAAGGCGCCTAAAAAGCTGCCGATCACCACACGGGCGGTGGTGGTTTTGGCAAAGTCCGTATCGGCTTTGCGGTGCTTCTTGGGCCACAGGAACAGCAGCAGCCCCGCCAGTGCCAGCAGCCCTGCCACTGTGTGGCCAAAGGGATAGTTGCTTACATTGCCGCTGAGGGTGGGATAGCGGGCGCTTTGGAGCAGCATTAAATCCGGTACCAGGAGATTGTACAGCACGCCGCCCAGGTTGGAGAATGCTCGCTGAAAGACAGCACCGGCAGACCCGGCAGAGCCAAAGATGGTGGTGCTGTTGCCCCTGGCGTAGCTGTCCATAGCCGTGATGGACAGCCCCAAGAAGTTGCAGTCCTTTAGCAGACCCGCCTGCACCAGTCCTAAGAGCAGAAACGGCAGAGCACACACAGCCAATACGGCTACGGACCACAGGGCGTAACGGAATTTCATTTTCTTTTTGATCAGCAGAGATAGATACAGGATCACCAGCAGCACCGGGATCAGAATGGCTGCCGCCATATAGGCGTACAGCCCCAGGGCGAAGCAGGCCATGGATAGGGTGTAAAACAGCAGCCGTGCCTTAGGCTTTTCCACCGCGTGCACCAAAAAGTACAGGGCAAACAGCAGCACAAAGGGCAGGTAGGCGCAGTCCAGGGTCCAGGCGGATTGATACAGCCGCCACGGCTCGATCGCTGTCAGCAGAAGGACGGTATTTTGTACCGTGTACTGCCCGGGAAACAGCAGACGCACCAGCCCTTTTAGGGCAAACAGACTGGCAAAGGCGGTCAGCGCCAAGGGCAGCCGAGCAATCCAAATTTGGTTGCCAAACAGGCGAATAAACGCCGCTGACAGGTAGGTGGCCAGAGAGGACTGGCCGCCGTACAGCCAGGTGTCAAAATACACCGGCATACGCTGGCCGAAAATGTCTGTGCCCTCCCGCGCCAAACTGCGGGCGTTGAGTACCAGCATAGCCTCGTCCACATGCACATCGCCGTTGATCAGGTAAAGTATAAAAAAGAGGACCTGCAACACGGCGCCCAGCAGGATCAGCCCATTGGCTGTGCCGGGCGCAGACAGTGCGCGGGTCAACGCCCCCTTGCGGGGGGCAGAAGAAGCGGTTTGCATAAGCGTTCGTTCCTTAGGATTTGGTGTGTTCGTCCAGTGTCAGGTAGTAGGCGGGCATAAATTCTTTCCGGAAGTAGGCCACCTCCGGCAGGTCAATGGCCTCCACTTTGGCCTCCTGGGCACGCAGAGCCATCTCAAACTCCCGGTTGCCCATACGGTCCTCCTCAATGCACTTGATCAGTGCGCTGATTTTGTCCGCCGCCTTCACCAGCTGCCACAGTTCTTTGTCCGCCGGGTCGGGGTGAAAGCAAGGGTCGTAATCCGGTCGGAATTCCTCCGGCAGCATGGCCAGCAGACGATCCCCCGCCGTGGCCTCGATCTCTTTATAGGCACGGCGAATGGTGTCGTTATAATATTTTACCGGGGTCGGCATATCGCCGGTGATCACCTCGGTGGTGTCGTGGTACAGCGCCAGCAGCGCGCACCGCTCCGCGTTGTAGCTGCGGCCGAATTTCTTATTGCCGATCAGCGCCAGCGCATGGGCAATCACCGCTACGGTGTGAGAGTGCTCGGCAATGTTTTCCTTGCCGGTGTTGTTCATCAGTGCCCAACGGTCAATCAGCTTCATGCGCTCTACCATGGCAAAGAAGTTGCTGCTCATGCGTCCGCCTCCGGCAGGGGCATACCCAGCTCCTCCAGCTGTACGGCATCGATCTCTGCCGGGCAGCCGCTCATCAGCTCGCTGGCGTTCTGCACCTTGGGGAATGCGGTCACATCACGCAGGGAGTCTGCACCGCAGATGAGCATAGCCAGTCGATCCAGCCCAATGCCCATACCGCCGTGGGGCGGTGCGGCGTATTGATAGGCCTCTACCAGGAAGCCGAATTTGGCGTCGATCTCCTCCTTGCTCAGCCCCAAAAGTTCAAACATTTTGTTTTGCAGCTGGCAGTCGGTGATACGCATGGAGCCGGAGGACAGCTCAATGCCGTTGAGAACCAGGTCAAAGGCCTTGGCACGCACCCGAGCCTTGTCCGTATCCAGGTACGGCAGGCACTCCTCCATAGGCATGGTGAAGGGGTGGTGCATGGCGATCCATTCGCCGGTTTCCTCGTCCTGTTCAAAGAAGGGCATTTCCGTGATCCACAGGAAGTTCCATTTGCCCTTGGGAATGATGTCCAACTCCTTGGCCACCATCAGGCGCAGAGCGCCCAGAATAGGCAGTGCCTTGGAGGTTTTGTCAGAGATGATAAAGACGCAGTCGCCTTTTTCTGCCCTCAGGTGGGTGAGCAGAGCGTCCAGCTGGCCCGCTTTTAAGAATTTGTTAAAGGAGCAGGTGGGAGTCTCGTCTGCCCAGCGTACATAGGCCAGGCCACCGGCGCCGATCCCGCGGGCGTGCTCTGTTAATTTGTCAATCTTCTTACGGGTATAGGCAGCGGCGGCGTTCTTTGCTACAATGCAACGCACGGTGCCACCGGCGGCAATGGCGTTTTGGAACACCACAAAGTCCGTCCCTTTGGCCCAGTCGGTGATGTCCTCAATGCACATATCGAATCGGGTGTCCGGTTTATCGGAGCCGTAGCGAGCCATGGCGTCCGCGTAGGTCATGCGAGGAAGGGGAGCGGCAATGTCCACGCCTACGGTCTGTGCCATCAGGGTCTGAATAAAGCCTTCGGCCATCTGCATAATGTCCTCGCAGTCCACAAAGCTCATTTCCAAGTCGATTTGGGTAAACTCCGGCTGTCGGTCGGCGCGCAGGTCCTCATCTCTAAAGCAGCGGGCCAGCTGAATGTAACGGTCCAACCCGGCAATCATGCACAGCTGTTTGTAGATCTGGGGGCTTTGGGGCAGGGCATAGAACTTGCCCTTGTGTACCCGGGACGGCACCACATAGTCCCGGGCGCCCTCCGGGGTGGATTTGATCAGCATGGGGGTCTCGATTTCTACAAAATCGTGGCCGTAGAAGTATTCCCGGGCAATCTTGGCGATTTTGTGGCGCATGAGCAGGTTCCGGGTGAGCCGCTCGTTGCGCAGGTGCAGGTAGCGGTATTTCAGCGTGGTCTCGTCGCCGACTTTATCTGCGTTGGCGATTTCAAAGGGCGGAGTCTGCGCCTTGGAAAGCACGCGCAGGTCTGTGACCGCCAGCTCAATCTCGCCGGTTTTCAACTCTTTGTTGACGCTTTCCCGCTTTTGCAGGGTGCCGGTGGCAGCCAGCACATACTCGCTGCGTACGCTCTGCGCCTTGGCAAAAATCTCTCGATCAGTGGCGTCGTTAAAGCTCAGCTGCAAAATACCGGTGCGGTCCCGCAGGTCAATAAAGATCAGGTTGCCCAGGTCCCGCTGGCGCTGTGCCCAGCCGTAAACGGTCACTTCCTGCCCGATCTGCTCGGTGGTGAAGTTGCCGCAGTAGTCTGTTCGTTTCATTCCCGTTAAAGTATCCATTATTCCGTTTCTCCTGTTTGAAAAAGGCTTGTAAAGTCAAAGGCTTCGCCGTTGATCTCCAGATCCGCCAGCTGCGCCTGCATGCTGACGCTGTAAAATCCGTTGACAAAGGTAGAAAGCGCTATTTCTGTTTCCTCCCCGGTGTCCATAGCTTTTAGCTGCACCCGGTCGGTATCCACTTCGTTGTCGCCCAGCACCACTGTGTAGCGGGCGCCCAGCTTGTTGGCATATTTCATTTGGGCACGCAGGGAGCGCTGGTTCAGATCCATCAGCACTGCAAAGCCCTCGCCGCGCATATCCCCGGCCAGCTCCAGCGCCTTGCCGGTGGCCTTGTCGCCCAGGGCGATGATAAACAGGTCTGCTTTTTCCGGCTCCGGGTAAGCGCAGCCCTGTGCCTCCATCAGCAGTTGCAGCCGCTCCAGTCCAAGGCCGAAGCCCAGAGACGGGGTCTTTTGGCCGCCCAGTTCGTCAATCAGGCCGTCGTAGCGCCCGCCGCCGCACACGGTGCCCTGGGCACCAATGGAGTCAGACACGAATTCAAATACCGTCTTGGTGTAATAGTCCAGCCCGCGGACAATGCGGGAGTTTACGGTGTAGTTGATATTTTGCGCTTTTAAGTAAGACTGTACTTTATCAAAGTGTTCCCGGCACTCGTCGCACAGATAGTCGGTCACTGCCGGGGCGTCCTTGGCGATCTCCTGACATACCGGGCTTTTGCAGTCCAAAATGCGCATGGGGTTGCGCTCCAGCCGGCCCTGGCAGGTGTCGCACAGTTCGTCTTTGCGGGCAGCAAAGTAGCTGCGCAGGGCGTCATAATATTTGGCACGGCAAGTGGGACAGCCAATGGAGTTGATCTCCAATCGCAGTCCGGTGACCCCCAGCCGATCAAAGATCGCGGAAGCCAAGGCGATTAGTTCAGCGTCTGCCAGGGGGGATTGGGTGCCGAAGCACTCCACACCGAATTGGTGGAACTCCCGCAGGCGACCGGCCTGAGGCTTCTCGTACCGGTAGCAGCTGTCCAGATAATAGACCTTTTGGGGCAGCGCCTCGTTGCACAGCCCGTTCTCCAGAAATGCCCGGGCAGCACCGGAAGTGCCCTCCGGGCGCAGGGTAATGGAGCGACCGCCCTTGTCGTTAAAGGTGTACATCTCTTTTTGCACCACATCGGTGGTGTCACCCACGCCTCGCTGGAACAGCTCCGTGTGCTCAAACACAGGGGTACGGATCTCTTTGTATCCAAAGTCGGCGGCCGTTTCCCGAGCCGTGGCTTCAATATACTGGATTTTGTAGGCGTCCTGGGGCAGCACGTCCTTGGTGCCCTTAATCGCTTTGGTAATCAGTGCCATAGTTCTTTCTCCGTTCGTGTAATACCAGCAAAATCGGGTGAGCTGGCTCACCCGTTGCGTTTTTAGTGATTGTATTTGGGGTTGACGATCTCTCGCCATTCAAAGTCGCCCCGCTCCACGCCGCGGATCAGCGCCTCTGCCGTGGCAATGTTGGTGGCAAAAGGAATGTTGTGCACATCACACAGCCGCAGCAGGTCGTTGTCGTTAGGTTCATGGGGTTTGGCGGTCAGCGGATCTCTAAAGAAGATCAGCAGGTCAATCTCGTTGCAGGCAATACGGCTGGCGATCTGCTGGCCGCCGCCTTGGCTGCCGCCTAAAAAGCAGTTGATCTTTAGACCGGTAACTTCTGCCACCAGCTTGCCGGTGGTGCCGGTGGCACACACCTCGTGGCGGCTGATAATGCCGCAGTAGGCAATGCAAAACTGCACCAGCAGTTCTTTTTTGGCGTCATGTGCAATCAGTGCAATATTCATAATGCTCCTCCGTTTCTCTTAGGTGGTCAGGTGGTTAGGTGCGCGCGGGGCGCTGTAGGTTCAGCCGTTTCTATGATAAACGGCGGTTGTTTTTTATTTTACGGTTCATCATACCATATTTTGGCGTTTTATTCAACAAAAAATACAGGTCAGTTTAGCAGGGCTCCGGTTTTTTGATTGGTTTTTTCGTCCGTATTGTTCTGATACCAGTATTTGATGATGGAAGAGGTGATCTCTGCGGTGGAAGTACCGCTGCCTGCCAGCTCAACCACGGAGGCTACGGAGATCTCCGGATTGTCATAGGGGGCAAAGGTGATCAGAAAGCCGTTGTTCTTCTTCACGCCGTTGACGATCACCTGCGATGTACCGGTTTTGGCGGCCACTTCGGTGCGCAGCTGGTTGAAGATTAGCGAGGGTGCACCTTGCGTTGCCACCAGACGCATACCGCTCTTCACGGCAGTAAGGGTGGATTTGTGCAGATCCAGGCTTTCCTCTATCTTGGGCTGGGTCTCGTTGACCTTGCCGCTGCTGTTGTCAATCAGGCTCTGTACCAGGTGCAGCTGGTAGCGGGTGCCGCCGTTGGCCACAGTGGCGCAGTAGTTACTCAACTGTAAGGGCGTAAACAGGTTGTCAGACTGGCCGATACCCGCCTGAATGGTATCACCGCTTTGCCACACGCCGCCGGCAGCTTCACGCTCCTCCGGCCCGGCCAGGGTACCGGCAGACTCGGCGATCTCCACGCCGGTCTTTTGTCCCAGGCCAAAGGCACTGGCGTACTCGTTCATCTTGGTAATGCCCAGGCGCTTGGCACAGTTGTAAAAGAAGATGTTACAGCTGTCGCGCAGGGCGGTCTCCACATTCTCGCCGCCGTGGGCGTTTTTGTTCAGGCACTGGAAGGTCTGGTCATAATAGCGAAACAGACCGCCGCAGTTGAAGATGGTGCTGCGGGTGATGGCGCCCTCCTCCAGGGAGGCCACTGCCATCATGGGCTTAAAGGTAGAGCCGGGGGCGTAGGTACCCAGGGCAAAGCGGCTCCACAAGGGCCGCCGCCGGTTGGTGGCCAGCTGCTCGTATTTGTCATAGTAATCCGCCAGGTCAAAGGTGGGATAACTGGCGGATGCCAGTACCGCGCCGGTGTTTACATCCTGCACCACCACGGCGCCGGCAGAATTGTAAAGATCCGTTTTGTCGCAGACCTTTTTCAGTTCTTTTTGGGCCAGGGTTTGCAGGTCACGGTCGATGGTCAGCACCACCGTGTTGCCCTGTACCGGGGCTTTGGTGATCTCCTCGGTCACATGGCCGTCCTTGTCTACGGTAATGGTCTTTTCGCCGGGGGTGCCCCGCAGAGCACTCTCCATGGCGCTTTCAATCCCGCTTTCGCCGATCTGGTCGTGAATGCCGTAGCCTTTATCCTTCAGCTGGGCGTACTCCTCTGCGTTGATCTTGCGTACGGTGCCCAGAATGTGGGGCGCCAGGGTGGAGTCCGTATATTCCCGGTGGGTCACCACCTGTACATCGGCACCCAGGTAACGGTCCTTGTCCTCTTTGATGGCGGCTACCGTCTCGCTGCTTACCTCGTCGGCAATCACTACCGGGGTGCTGATGGAGAATTGCAGACGGGTCAGCTCGTAGCGCAGGTTGCCGATTTGCAGGGCGGTCTTGGTGTCGTATTGCTCCAGACCGTACTTCTCCACCATCGCGTCATAGCAGTTTTGTGCTGTGGCGTAGGGTTGCAGGTTGAACATATCCGCACTTTTCATAGTGGCAATGTCCGTCTTTTTACCGGAAAAGACGATTTTGCCGCTTTTCAGCTTTAAGGGCAGGTTTTGTGTGTATTCCTCGCCGTTTTTCTGGAATAGCGCAATGAGATTTTGCAAAATGGCGTTGCGCTTGTCGTTTTCCGTAGCGGCAGGGAAGTAGGCAGCGTCCAGAATAATGGAGTTGGTCTCTCGGTTGGTGACCAGGGCGTTGCCGTTGCGGTCCACGATTTCGCCTCGGGCGGCCTCAATGGCGACCTTGTAGGTCTTGACCGTATTGTTTTGGGCGGCGTAGTATTCGTGATCCTGAACCTGGATTTTATATAGCGTGGCGGAGAAGCCGATGATCATCACTGCCACCAGCAGCAGGGCAATGACCGAACGGGCGCTTTTGTATCGACTTTGCATCGGCTTTTCTCCTTTCGTTTTTTTATAGGATGCCCATTATTGCAGGGCCTTGCGGTTCAGCCGCTGGCGCAGGGGTCGCAGCAGGAACCAAAGAATGGGGGCAACCACCGCTGTGTACAGGGCACAGGGTAGGTAAAAGGTGAACAGGGTGTTTGTGCCGCCGTCCACGCCCTTAATGAGAATAAAGCACAGCCAGTACAGCAGACCGTACAGGAAGGGCGCCGGCAGAGCAAACAGCATGTGGGTCACAAAGGTGCTGCGAATATAGCGCTCCATCACCGCGGACACGCCAAAGCACAGCAGCATAAAGAACAGGGCGTTGAACCCGGCGGATTTAGCCGCGTGCAGGTCCCACACGCACCCGGCAAACAGTCCCAGCAGTGCGGCGGGCAGCTCTCGCTCGCCCATGACCAGCAACAGGGTCACCGGCAGCAGTAAAAAGCAGCGGGCGCTGCCGATTTGCCAAAACAGGCCGGGGGTATTCTGCAACAGGCCGGCGACGGCGATGACCAAACAGTAGACCGTGTATTTCACCGTCTTTTGATGTGTTGTCAGTTCCATTACTTGCCTCCCTTAGCGGGGGTAAAGCCGGTGAGCACCAGGCAGTCGGTAATATTGGCAATGTCCGTGCCGGGCTTAACAATGGCGTAGGTACTGATGTTGGTGGTCTCGTCCGCCACCTCCTCCACCGTGCCAATGATCAGGCCCTTGGGCAGTTTAGAACTGATGCCTGCGCTGGCAATGATGGAACCGTAGGTAATGTCCGTAGAGGTGCTCAGGTTCTCAAACTTGCAGCAGCCGTCCGCCGCCAGCTTGGCGTCGCCGGTTACATAGCTGACTTCGCCGGAGTTGATGTCGTAGGCAGAGACGGAGAAGTCCGGGTCCAGCACCGTGGTGACGATGCTGTATGTGGGATAGGCTTTCTTCACAACGCCGATCAAATAGCGGCCGTAAAGCACCGCGTCGTTCTCCTTGACGCCGTTGACGGCGCCTTTGCTGATGGTAAAGCTGAGATACGGATCTGCGCTGTCCCGGCCGACCACATCGGCAGCCACATACTGAAAACCGCTGTTCTCGTTTTTCAGCTCCAGTGCCTCTTTGTACTCCTCATTCTGGCTCTTGATATTTTTATAATCCGCCAGCTGCTCCTGCATTTCGCCCAGTTGGCGTTGCAGCTCGTCAATCTTCTTTTCGTATTCGGTATTGCCCTTGGCGTTGCCGGAGAGGGTGGCCAGCCCGTCGCTGATCTTCTCCGCAGCCCAGTGGGCGGGGGCAAAGACGGTACCCAGTACGCCGCTTTGGGCGGTCTCGCCGTGGCCGGTGGCTGCCGCAATGAGCATACCCAGCACCAGGAGTGCTGCCAGTATGCCTACGGTCTTCACCGGGCGGCTTTTCCAAAATGCTTTCATTATCTCGCCCTTCTCAGTTTGATGGAGGTGCCGATAGCCACGCAGTCGGTGGGGGCGTCCGGAATGTGAATTTTGATTTTCGTTTCCTGCTCGATCAGGTCCGCCAGCCCCCGCAGGGTGCTGGAGCCGCCGGTCAGGTAAATGCCCCGGTCCATAATGTCCGCTGCCAGCTCCGGCAGGGTCACCTCCAGGGTCTCCTTAATGGCACGGATGATCTCCTGCACCGGCTCGGTCAAGATTTCCCGTACCTGGGCGCTTGTGATCTCCATGGCGCCGGGCAGGCCGTTCGTCAGGTTGCGTCCCCGCACTTCCATAGCGCCCTCGCCGTCATAGGGTGCGGCAGAGCCGATCTTCAGCTTGATCTCCTCCGCCATGGGCTCGCCGATAAGCAGGTTGTGGTGCTTTTTGATATAGTCGATGATGGCCTCGTCCATAGCCTCGCCGCCTACTTTAATGCTCTTGCAGGCTGCAATGCCGCCCAGGCTCAGCACCGCCACATCGGTGGTACCGCCGCCGATGTCTACGATCATGGAGCCGGTAGGCTCATACACCGGCAGACCGGCGCCCAGCGCTGCGGCCATGGGCTCGTCGATCAGCTCCACATCCTGCGCACCGGCGCTGCGTACCGCGTCCTCCACGGCACGGCGCTCTACCTCGGTGACCCCGGAGGGCACGCTGATGACCACCCGGGTCTTGGAAAACATGGAACGCTTGTCCGAGCGGAAAATAAAGCTGTGGAGCATATCCGCGGTCATATCAAAGTCGGCGATGACGCCGTTTTTCAGCGGTCGCACAGCCACAATGGAGCCGGGGGTGCGGCCGATCATCTGCTTGGCCTGGGTGCCGGTGGCAACCACCCGCTTGGTCTTTACATCTACGGCTACCACGCTGGGCTCCCGCACAATAATGCGACCCTTGCGGTCGCAGATCATGGTGGTGGCAGTACCCAAGTCGATACCGATATCTCTTGACAAAATCATATGTATTCTCTCACTTTCAAAAACAGGGGGCAGTGCCGCCGCCCGCTGTATAAACTTTCAGCGATAATATTATATATTAAATATAAGGGGAACACAACACCCAAACGCCAAAAAATCGAAAATTCATAACTTGGTCATTTTTCAGGTCGGTGTTGGTGGGTGCTGCCGCATTTTTGGCAAAAAAAGACCGCCGCTCCGGCGTACCGGGGCGACGGTTTTTCACTTGTTTTTATATCTGCTCTCGGGCGATCAGATTGATCTGGTTGGAGTAGACGGTTTGCAGCTTGCCGTTTTGGTCGTAGTAATTTACATACCCTCTGGCCGCCCAGTTGTAGCGGTTGGAGAGTTTCTTTATATTCACCACATAGGTCTCCTCCAGGCTGTCTGTATTGAAGTTGCTGGCCAGCATTTTGTTGTTTAGCAGCAGGGTAAAGTCGGTGGGGTCCAAGTCGGCGGCGTCTTTGTAGTAGAACGCTACGCCCACGGACTGAATATCCAAGTAATCCGGCCACCCGGCAGCCATCACGAAGGAGCCAACATTGTTCTTTTCGTCCAGTTTGTAGTACAGATCCAGCACCGGTACCCCGTCCTTAGCCGGGGAGGGGGTGGGCAGGGAGGTACTGTCCGCCGTGTAGGTGGGCAGCAGGGTCACATTTTGGCCGCTGCGCAGCTTTTCCAGCACGGTGCGTTCGTCACAATCCCAGCCGGTGGCGGTGTAGCCGTAGCGATAGGGCACCTCCGGCAGCAGATCTGCCAGACTGTCCGTTGCCGCCCATTCCGCCGTGGTGCGGGTAACGGTGGCGCTGATCCAGCCGCTTTCGGTGGCAAAGGTCAGGGTGGAGCTGCCGGTCTTTACGCACACCGCTTGCAGCTGCGCATTGGTGGTGGCGGTAAAGTGGTAGGTGGTGTTGCGGCTCATATAGCGGTGATTGATCTTGTCGTACCAACCCACAAAGGTGTAGCCGTCATAGGGCAGTGCCACCAGGGTCACGTCGGCACCCTTTAAGGGCTTGTAGCCGCCACAGCCGCCGGTTTGATCGCCTACTGTGGCGGCGCAGGTGCCGTTCAGGGAGGTGACGGTCAGGTCAAAGTACGGCGCCAGTTTATAAATGGCAGTAAGTACCGCCGTGGTGCCTGCGTCGATCTGCGCCTGGGTCACATCGCCAGTCAGGTAGGGGGTGTAGGCGTCCACTTCCTTTTGCAGGGCAGCCAGGCTCTCGGCCGAATACTGCGCCTCTTTGCAGGCGGCAGCCAGGGACAACGCCGCTTCCAGCGCACTGCGGTCCACCTCTGCTTTGGGCGGAATCACTGCTTTGCTCTTAAAAGTGATCTTTTGGTCCGCGCCCCGCACATAGCTTAGATACACGGTATTGCTCACCGGGCAGGCGGTGAGGGTAGACACCGGGCTGTCAATGCGTTCGCCCTCCTGGGTAAAGGTGCCGTTGTCGTAGCGGTACAGCAGCAGGTTGCCGCTCTCCGTGTTGGGGCTGGCCACCAGGTACAGAGCGCCGCCCAGGGTGGTCCATGCGGTTTCGCCGCAGGTGATGCCGCTGTTCGGGCCGAGTGTCCAGTTGCTACCGTCATAGATGGCGGTTTGCAGGGTGGAGCCGCCCAAAGACAGGTACAGCTTGCCGCCGCTGCTGATCACATCGTAAAAGTTGCCCTTTACCGTATCGTCAGAGAATTTTTCAAAAGCGGTGCCGTTCCATTTGAGTGCGGTGATCACGCTGTTACCGGAGCGATACAGCAGGCAGGGACCGCCGTAGTCCACCAGCTTGGGCTGGCCGATAAAAGTGCCGGTTACATAGGTGCCAAGATCGGTGGCGGTGGTGTCGTCCACCTGCATCAGCAGCAGGTCGTTGTAGTACATATAGCCCACCTGCCGGTTGGTGATGCAGGCCATATACAGCTTGCCGCCGATTACCCGCAGGCTGACCCCGGTGCCGGCGTTATCCACCGTGCGTACCGCTTGCCAGCTGCCCCCGGCGGTGAGGTCGTAGCGCATCAGTCGGGCGGCACCGTTGGTGTCGTTAAAGGCCATATACAGGTTGCTGCCCTGCCGTGCCAGTTGGAATTCGCTGGCAAAGTTCTCGCTGATCTCCGGCGCAAAGTCCGTCCAGGCACCGTTTTCATACTTGCGGGAGCGGATCTTTTTGTTCTCTGCCGCCACGGTGTACAGGGCGCCGTCTACCTCTGTCATGGTTACGCCGTAGGTCATGTTTCCGGTGGCGGCATAGTTCAGATCCTGCCACAGGTCATAGTCGCTTTTTTGCGGAATTTCCACTTCCAGGGTGGCCTGCTGTTTGTCTGCGGATACGGCAATGTTCTTTAGCACAATGCCGGAGTTGCTGCCGTCGCTGAAGGTCAGGGCCCCGTCTGCCAGGGTGGCGCTCATATCCGCAGAGCCGATGGTGCTGCGGGTTTTGCCGGTGCTGTCGTCCTTGTAGGGCAGGTAGGCGTGGCTCACATCCAGTATCTCGTTGCCGGTGTAGCCCGGTTGGCCGGATTGGGGCCGGAACACATAAATGCCCGTGTAGCCCCGCAGGTTGGTCAGCCCGTCCACATTCAGGTTTACCCGGTAAACGATCACCCCGGTGCCGCCGATGCGGCAGTCCAGGGAGTCCTGCTCCGTGTAGTTAATGGGGGGCTTTTTGCGGTATTCTACCACAAAGATTTCGTGGTCGTTTAAGGGCGATTTCAGGATAAAGGCCTGGTTTCCGTCAGCGTTGGCCTGGTCATCCAGGGTTAGGGTGCTGTTTTGAGTTACCGTATCTATGTCGATCCAGTGGGTAAAATACATCCGCTCGTATGCCAAGGGGTATTGGGGCGAGCCGGGGATGACTCCGCCCATTACGGACCAGCTGTACACCGGCCGGTCGTTGCCGGAATTGCGGTACAGGTCCGGGTAGCCAAAGGTGTGCAGGTACTCGTGGGCCAGCAGACTGCTGCCCTCGGAGCGCAGTCGGTCGGTGCCAAACACATTGTAGCCGACCACCGGCTTGTTATTGATCTTGGCAGAGCCGGAGTAGTCGCTTTTGTGGGCTACCAGTGTGGCAGAGGAGGAGGCTTTGCTGGACTGGCTGGCCTTTAGAATCACCATCACATTGTCCACATATCCGTCCCCGTCCAGATCCACGGCTTTGTCTGCAATAGAGGGCATTTGACGGATCAGACTCTCTATGATTTGGGTGTCCAAATTTTGAACCAGGGCGTCGCTTTCCTTCACCGGTACTTGCAGGGCGTGCACCGTGGTGCCGTCGTACTGGGGAATGGTGTTTTTCATTTGCAGCTGACCGTAGGAAATGCTGCTCAGATAGTTCTTCAGCGAGCGACCAAAGCTGCCGTCGATATAGCCTACCAGTTCCCCGGCGTATTGGTCAAAATAGGCGTCTGCCGCCGTCTGCGTGTCGTCTGCAAAGTAGCCGAACAGCACAATGTTGGCCTTGTTGACCGTTTTGTTGCCGGTGGTCTTGGCCTGGGCACGGATGGGCAGTGCCGTGCATAGCAGAATCATGGTCAGCAGCAGCGCCAAACCCCGCTTGATCTTGTTCATTTTTGCACCCTTTCGCGCCAAAAAATGGCATAATTTCTACCCGAATCATACCATATTTTCTATTGTCAAGTCAATGCGCTTTTAGCGTTGACAAACAGAAAACAGGCACCGGAATTTCCGGTGCCTGTTTATGTGCAGTGCGAATGTGGGCTTGAGTCCTGTAAATGAAAAAAGACGGCGTAAACAAACGCCGTCTTGGTGGTTGCGGATGTAGGACCGATATTGCGCACGCGCTACGAAACAGTCCCCCGGACTGTTTCTCCCAAATTTGCTGCTCGTTACACTCGCCAAATTTGGAGCCTCCTCGTCGTCACAAGTTCCATATCGCTCCAAACCACTTTTGTTTATGCGTAAGGCGAAAGTGATTTGTCGCTTATTCCACTGCTCCTCCTCTCCCCAAAAAGGCTTTCGCCTTTCCGGGGACCCCGATGTAGGTTCGAGTCCAAATAAATAATAAAAGACAAACACCGTTTGGTGTCTGTTTTAGTGTCTTTGTACAGCATATTTGATACAATGTGACCACCTGTCCAAATATGCGACTATTGTTTAAGTCGTGATTTTCATTTTCACAGTTATCTATTGCACTTGTGGTTAAATCATTCGAATGTTACAAACACTGATATGATTGTACTAGGATAGTGAAAAGTCCCTCGTTATGTTCTCTTTATTAAAAGTCAACCTCAAAATCAAAACATTTTCCACTATAACCAACAGTCCAATTAGCCGGGTCATTTAGATATAATGCGTTGTTTTCAATTATGTATCCATCGTAAAAACAACTTTTGATAATAAACCCATCAATATTATCTTTTATAAATTCACTTAAATAGTTTTCTTCGAAAGTACGGTCACAACACAATTTTATATTACTTTCGAATAACGAATCTGAAGATTGTGAGCTTAATCCTAAACGTTTTAATTCTTTTTTTTCAAGATAATACTGACGCTCTACACGTTCTTTTTGAAGATAATCCACAGGTGCAATTACACGATTAGATTTCAACGCAGAATTATATTTATAAGAAACTTTGTTAAAAAAATTGATTTTTTTAACCGTTTCATATATTTCGCATATCAAAAATATCTCGTTAATATCACTATCCCAACCACTACAATTTTTGTAGACATATGCGATTCTGCCAAAAATTTTTTTAGGGTTTTGATCAACATATAATCCTTGTGAAGCGGCCTTTAATAAAGTAGATTTTATTTCATTTACAAACAGTGAATATCTTTCTCGTCTCAATTTATCTTGGATAAGTTCGTTTTGTCTTTGTCTATTTTGTTCTTCTTTTTGTTCATTTAATAATTTAATTTCTGCTTCATGCTGCTGTTCTTGTAAATATTCGTCTCTTGTACGAGAACATGAATTTAAATCATTTGAAAATGTACCCATGATTTTTCTCCTTTGCGAATTACGTAACAGTTAATTTTGATCAATTAAAGTATTCCATAATTTTTATGTTATGTCAATAATATAAGTATAGCATTATCACATTTTTCTTAAATAGGTATGTCGATAATTCTGGTGTGCAACTCTCACGAAGTGGGTTTATTTTCACGCAGTGCGTTAAATTTTCACGGAGTGCAACAATTAGGCAATTTTACTATAAAACAGAATATAAAAATAGCGCCTGCTGATGAAACAAAAACATCAACAAACGCTGAAAAGCCTTTATTTACAAGGCTTTAGGCAAAAAAACAGGACACTGAAAATTGTATCATTTTCAGTGTCCTATGGTGGTTGCGGAGGTAGGACCGAGATTGCGCACTCGCTACGAAACAGTCCCCGGACTGTTTCTCCCAAATGCTTGCGCATTTGGAGCCTCGTGTCGTAGGTTCGAGTCCAAATTTCGAGTCCAAATAAATAATAAAAAACAGACACCAAACGGTGTCTGTTTTGGTGGTTGCGGAGGTAGGACTCGAACCTACGACCTCCGGGTTATGAGCCCGACGAGCTTCCAACTGCTCTACTCCGCGATATGGTCGATGCACTTTCTTAGTGCTATATCATTATAGCAGATATTTTCATTTTGTCAACACCTAAATTTTGGCAAAGGGAAAATTGAGGGCGGCCTGGGCAATGAAAAAGCAGCGGGCCACTGAAAACCCACTGCTCTCCCATCATCTGCCGATGATAACCTTAACCTGTGCTTAAGCACAAAAATATAATACTATATTCCGGCCAAAAAGGCAAGCGAATTGCAGATATTTAACGAATTTATTTATGGTGTATCATTACAGCGGGTATAAATTCAGCTGTGCAGCGGTAGCAAAAGGTACAAAATGCCCCGATAAAATCCAAAAGTAGGCAAAAAACAGCCCTGCCGCATGGCAGGGCTGCAAGCGATTTTAACTTATTTTACGCGGCTGATCTCGCCATGCTTTGCCAAATACTCGTCGCTGGCCGGGAAGTGGTTCTTGTAAGTGATGCTTACCACGGCGCTCTTGTCGTGCAGAACGGTTACATTCGCGTGGGACACATCTACGGTAACTTCCATATCATAGTCGGCCTCTACGATCATGCCGGTCTTGGTGTCGATTTTCACAACGCCGGTGCCACCCTTATAATATACCTTGCAGTTATCGGCAGTGGTGCCCTCAGACCAGGACAGCGGCTTAATGCTGTCTACAACAGAGTCGATGCCGCCCAGTGTATTGAAGAACCGACCCTGAGAGTCCTGACCCTTGTGGCTCATTTCAGCCATCTTAGGCTGGATCTTCATAGTGATGGTGCCGTCGCCGTTGTCCTCAACTACAACAGCCAGCACATCATCGGCAGTCAGAGAAGAGGTGACTAAGCTGTTGCCCTTCTCGTCCACATCGTCCTTCTGCACTTTGCCGGCGGTGGGAGGCAGGGCAGAGGTGCCTGAGTGAAAAATGCCGCCTACGATACCGGGTACCATGCTATTGATGGTTTTGTTCTCGTTACCGTCGATGATGACACTGTTAATCTTTAAGTCCTCATCGCCGATAAAGGCGCTCCAAGTCTGCTTGCCGTCCGGGGTATTGAACTCGGCGGTCTCAGCCTTGGTCTTGTTGTAGGCCTCTACATAGTACTTGACTGCGTCCTCAGCGGTGTCCATCTTAATACCGCCGTAAGTGCCGGCCTGAAACTCGCCGATTACGGACTTGTCCTCATTAGCGGTAGCGTCGGCAGCTACGGGTGCGGTCTTGGCGGCAGAAAATACCACCTTAACGGCAAAGACAACCAAAACTGCGACCAGCGCAATCAGAAGGATGCGGATGACAACATCCAGTTTGGATTTGCGTTTCACATTCATAATAAAAAATCCCCTTTCTACAGTATAATAACCGATAGGAACATAATTTTCAACTGCTTTTTTCAAATCCGTCCAAAAAAAGTAGAAAATTCCGTTTTCGGTTGACTTTCCCGACCAAATTCAGTACACTTAAAATCAGCAAGTAGTACCTAAAAATACAAAATCCAGAGATACTATCTTGCAGAAGGGGGATTTTAATTATGGCGGAGACGCTGCAAGAAACCAAGAAGAAAGCCGGGCGGAAAAAACACCGTGCCGGTCGTATTGTGCTGGCGGTACTGGGGGTACTGATCCTGGCCATTGTGATTACGGATGTGGTGGTGTGCCACCATCGGTCGGACCCGGGCCAAATTCAAACGTACGACACCCAAAACCCGTATGTTTTGGAACAGACAGACATTTCCGGCCACCGCAGCGGCGGCGGGATCGAACCGGAGGAGACTCTGCGTGCCTTTAAGAATTGCGCCGAGAACCCGGACTTCTCCATTGATGTGTTTGAGTTTGACCTGCATGTCACCAAGGACGATGTGCTGGTGCTGCTTCATGACGACACGGTGGACCGCACCTCGGACAGCCAGCAGGTGTTTGGCGAGAAGGATGTGCGCCCGGAGAACAAGACGTATGACGAACTGCGCCAGTTGAATATGGGCGCGCAGTTTGAGACGGAAAGCGGCGAAAAGCCCTATGCGAACCTGCATGGGGATCAGGTGCCGGACGATCTGCGCATTTTGCGGGTGGAGGACGCGCTGGACTACCTGATCGCACAGGGCAAGGGCGAATATAAGTATATTATCGAGATTAAAAACAGCGGCGATTTGGGCACCCACGGTGTGGACCTGCTCTATAATATTATGAAAGAGCGCGGAATTATCGACCGGGTGATCTTCGGCACCTTCCATAAGGAAGTGAGCGCCTATGTGGACGCCACTTATAAGGATATGACCCGCAGCACTTCCATTGCCGAGGTGGCGGAATTCTGGGCTGCAGCCCTGCGCAATGACGAGAATTACACGCCGCCCTGCAAGGTGCTGCAAATTCCCTATTGCGCGCCGTACAAGAACCTGGGCTTCAACCTGGGCACAGCCACGGTAATCAATTATGCCCACGCCCATGATATGGCCGTGCAGTATTGGACAGTGAACGACCCGGAGGACATGGCCTACCTGGTGGATTTGGGCGCCGATTGCATTATGTCCGATTACCCGGATAAGCTTTATGATACCATGCAGGATAAGGCATAAATATCCGGCGATTGTGAAAACAGAATAGAATCCGTGTGTACCGGTCGGCATTTGTCGGCCGGTATTTTGCGCGGTAATGTGTGCCCAGTATAAGCGAGCGGGGATTTGCTCCCGTAATTGTAAAAAAGAAAAGGAACGGCATTGCCGTTCCTTTTTTGCTATACACGATGGATTACAGTACCTTATCCAGGAAGGTGGTCAGGCGCTCGGCCTTGGGGTGGTCGAATATATTCGTGGGGGTGCCTTCTTCCAGCACCTTGCCGTCGTCCATAAACAGCACCCGGCTGGCAACCTCCTTGGCAAAGCCCATCTCGTGGGTGACCACCACCATGGTCATACCGTCGTTGGCCAGTTCTTTCATCAGATCCAGCACCTCGCCCACCATTTCCGGGTCCAGGGCGGAGGTGGGCTCATCAAAGAGCATCACCTTAGGGTTCATGGCCAGAGAGCGCACGATGGCGATTCGCTGCTTTTGGCCGCCGGAAAGCATGGAGGGATAGACGTCTGCCTTATCCCGCAGGCCGATCCGATCCAGCAGGCGCAGGGCGTTCTCGTTGGCCTCCTCCTTGTTCATCAGCTTCAGCTGAATGGGGGCCAAGGTAATGTTGCCCAGCACGGTCTTGTTGTTAAACAGGTTAAAGTGCTGAAACACCATGCCCATACTGCGGCGCACCCGGTTGATGTCTGTCTTTTTATCCGTAATGCACTGGCCGTCAAACCAGATTTGACCGGAGGTGGGGGTTTCCAGCAAATTCAGGCACCGCAAAAAGGTGCTCTTGCCAGAGCCGGAGGGGCCGATCACTACGATCTTTTCGCCCTTTTCGATGTTTTCGTCTATGCCTTTCAGCACTTCCAGCTTACCAAAGCTTTTGTGCAGGTCAGATACCTTTATCACTTTTTCTCAGGCTCCTTTCCATCAACTTAATGCCCAGGGTGATTACCAGTACGATCACAATGTAGATCAGAGCCATCACCAAGTAGGGGATCATAAATTCGTAGCTGTTGGAGCCAATGCGGTTAAACGCAACATACAGGTCCATAGCGCCTACGAAGCTGACCACCGAGGTCTCTTTGATCAGCGAGATAAACTCGTTGCCCAGCGTGGGCAGAATATTCTTGACCGCTTGGGGAATCACAATCTTCATCATGGTGGTGGCGTAGCTCAGACCAATGGCCCGGCCGCCCTCCATCTGCCCACTGTCTACGGACAGAATACCGGCGCGCATGATCTCGGAGATATAGGCGGCGGAGTTCATACCGAAAACCACCACGGCTACGGCCACGGAGTTCATGTGCAGGTTCATCAGTGGCATCAGCACATAGTAGAATACCAGCAGCTGTACCACAATGGGGGTGCCTCGGAACAGGCCCACATACAGCCCGGACAGACCGTTAAAGAACTTAGCCACCGGATTGGTGCGTGGAATCACCCGGGTGGTGGCGATCACGGTGCCGAAAACGATACCGATCAGCAAGCCCAGCATGGCGATCTCCGCCGTATTGCGCAGGCCAAGCAGTACTGTCTTGTAGCCGTCGTGATGAATAAAGTAGTCAAGGAAAACCTGAACTTTGTTGCTAAAATTATCCATAAGTTGCGTTCCTGCCGCCAAGGCGGCTTCTTGTCAAAAAATGCCCCACCCCCGTGCGGGGGTGAGGTGCGGATTCGTCTTTGTTTATTTGACCTGATTATGCCACATTGTTGATGGCGGTGGTGATGGCAGCTGCCGGTGCGGCATCTACGATCACATAATTCAGGTTGCCGTTGATCAGGTCCTGCATAGCCAGAGAGGCGTTGTCATAGCCAACGAACTGTGCCTTCAAACCGGCAAAGCCCATATCCTCGCTGCCCTGTACATAGGACTGACCGGTGGTGCCGTTCTGGCCGCCGATCTTTACGCTGCTGTCCAGGCCGTTCAGGATCTTCTCCACATCTTCCTTGGTCTTGCAAGCGTCAAAGGTGGTGTCGTCGCCCTTTACAACCACTTTCTGAGAAGCGGAATAATAAGAGTCGGTAAAGTCTACCTGCTTTGCGCGGGTCTCGTTGACGGTCAAGCCGGCCATAGCGATGTCGCACTTCTGCTGCTGCACGGAGGTAACCACGGCCTCAAACTTCATGTCCTTGATTACCAGTTCTTTGCCCAGGCTGTCTGCCAGTGCTTTGGCAATCTCCATGTCAATGCCGTAGAAGGTGTCGCCCTTCTTGTACTCAAAAGGCTCAAACTCGGCGTTGGTGGCAACCACCAGCTGATCCTTGGCGCTGTCCTCGGTGGCGCTGGTCACGCCTGCCGGTTCACCGCTGCCAAAGTAGTGATTGCAGATTTCGTCCAGCTTGCCGTTTTCTTTGAGCTCTTTGATGAAAGCGTTGGCCTTCTCTTTCAGCTCCGGCTGCTTTTTGTCCACGCCAAAGGCGTATTCCTCGTCAGACAGTGCAATGTCGATCACCTTGACCTTCTGGGTCTTGGCGGCCTCTGTGGTGCCCTTGTCATCCTTGCCGCTGTTAGAGGAGCAAGCGGCGAAAGACGCAGCCACAAACAGGACAGCCAGCACCAGGGCAATGACTTTGTTAAACTTCTTCATTGTTTTGTACCTATCCTTTCAAAAAATTGCCGTACAGATACTCATAAATATACGGTTTATCGTGGTTCACTGTAGCACATTCCCGTGGAAAATGCAAGAACTTTTCATAGATTATGCGCATAAATATGCAGTCTTTGCATAGCGAATGTATAGGCGCACAAAAAGGGGCGAAAAACAATACGCTTTTTTGTGCAATGTAGCATAAATCCGCTGCCGTTGACGAACGCCTGCCGGGGCGCTATAATAAGTAATAAATCACGCCCGCCCGTCAAGGGGGGCTAAATAAGAGAGGTACAGTGTGATGATGACAAATATTCCTGAGCTGAAGCTGGGACTGGTGAGCGTGTCCCGAGACTGCTTCCCCATGGCGCTGTCCGTTGGACGGCGAGACGCATTGGCGGCATCCTATGCCAAGTACGGCATGCTGCACAACTGCCCGGTGTGTATAGAGAGCGAGACGGATGTGGCGCCGGCTTTAGCAGACTTAAAGGCTGCCGGGGTCAACGCCTTGGTGATCTTCCTGGGCAACTTCGGTCCGGAGACGGCAGAGACCACTCTGGCCAAGCGGTTTGACGGCCCGGTGATGTTTTGCGCAGCGGCGGAGGAGAGCGGCGACAGCCTGCTGGACGGCCGCGGCGACGCCTACTGCGGTATGCTCAATGCGTCCTATAATTTGAACTTGCGTGGCGTGCAGGCGTATATTCCCCAGTACCCGGTGGGTACGGCAGCGGACTGTGCCGCCATGATCCGGGACTTTGTGCCGGTGGCAACGGCGCTGCTGGCACTGTCTGATTTGAAGATCATTTCCTTCGGCCCCCGTCCCCAGGACTTTTTGGCCTGCAACGCGCCTATCGCGCCCCTGCACCGGCTGGGCATTGAGATTGAGGAGAACAGCGAGCTGGATCTGTACGCTGCGTTCCACGCCCACGCCGGGGACGCCCGCATTCCCGATGTGGTAGCGGAGATGGAGGAAGAGCTGGGTGAGGGCAATAAGAAGCCGGAGATCCTGGCCAAGCTGGCGCAGTACGAGCTGACGCTGCTGGACTGGGTGGAGACCCACAAAGGCGCTCGCAAGTATGTGGCCATTGCCGGCAAGTGCTGGCCTGCATTCCAGACGGAATTCCAGTTTGTGCCCTGTTATGTAAACAGCCGCCTGACCGCCAAGGGCATTCCCGTGTCCTGTGAGGTGGATATTTACGGCGTGCTGTCCGAGTTTATCGGCACCTGCGTCAGTCGGGACGCGGTGACCCTGCTGGATATTAACAACAGCGTGCCAGCCGATCTGTATGCGGAGAAAATCAAGAATGCGTATCCGTACAGCCTAACCGATACTTTTATGGGCTTCCACTGCGGCAACACTCCGGTTTGCAAGCTGTCCACCTGCGAGATGAAGTACCAGAAAATCATGGCGCGCACCCTGCCGGTGGAGTACACCAACGGCACCCTGGAGGGGGATATTGCCCCCGGTCCCATCACCTTCTTCCGGCTCCAGTCCACGGCGGATTGCCGGCTGCGGGGCTATGTGGCAGAGGGGGAGGTGCTGCCGGTACCTACCCGCTCCTTTGGCGGCATCGGCGTGTTTGCCATTCCTCAAATGGGTCGGTTCTATCGCCATGTGCTTATTGAAAAGAACTTCCCCCACCATGGGGCAGTGGCTTTTGGCCATTACGGCAAGGCCATCTTTGATGTGCTGCGGTGCCTGGGCGTTACCGATGTGGGCTTTAATCAGCCCCAGGGTATGCTCTATCCTACGGAAAATCCTTTTGCGTAAATCCGGATCACCCATTGCCCGGCTCTGCAGAGCCGGGCTTTTTTGCGCCTTTTTGGGGTCAAAATGTGGATTTTTGCCCCCGGGGTTGACAAATGGAAAAATTGGATTATAATAACAATTAGCACTCGAAGTCAAAGAGTGCTAATTCTGAAATAACAAAGGTGATTTGAATGAGAAAAAAGCAATTCAAGGCAGAGTCTAAAAAGCTGCTGGATATGATGATCAACTCCATTTATACCCATAAGGAGATCTTTTTGCGGGAGCTGATCTCCAACGCCTCCGACGCGCTGGACAAGCTGTACTTCCGCTCTTTGACGGACGACACGGTGGGCATGAACCGCAGCGATTTTCACATTCGCCTGGCGGTGGACAAGGACGCCCGCACCCTGACCGTGACAGACAACGGCATCGGTATGACCGGCGAAGAACTGGAGCAGAACCTGGGCACCATCGCCAAGTCCGGTTCCCTGAACTTTAAGCAGGAGAACGACACCAAGGCTGCCGACGATGTAGAAGTGATCGGCCAGTTCGGCGTTGGGTTCTACTCCGCCTTTATGGTGGCGGACAAGGTGACCGTGGAGTCTAAGGCCTTTGGGGCAGATACAGCCAACTGCTGGACCTCTACCGGCGCAGACGGCTACACCTTAGAGCCTTGCGACAAGGCAGATTGCGGTACGGTGATCACCCTGCACTTGAAAGAGAACACCGAGGAAGAAAATTACGACGAGTTCCTGGAGCCGTACCGGATTCAGGGCCTGGTGAAGAAATACAGCGATTATATCCGCTATCCCATTATCATGCAGATGAGCCACCAGGTGCCGAACCCGGACAAAGAGGGCGAGACCGTGACAGAGGTGGCGGACGAGACCTTAAATTCTATGGTGCCTTTGTGGCGTAAGGCCAAAAGCGAGCTGAAGCCGGAGGACTACAATGCATTTTACAAGCAGCGGTTTGGCGACTATGAGGACCCGGTGGATGTGATGCACTTTAAGACCGAGGGTCAAGCCACCTTTGACGCCCTGCTGTATATCCCTAAGAATCCGCCTTTTGACTACTACACCAAGGAATTTGAAAAAGGGCTGGCGCTATACTCCAACGGTGTGCTGATCATGGAGAAGTGCCCGGATCTGCTGCCGGATCACTTTAGCTTTGTGCGCGGGCTCATTGACAGTGCAGACCTGAGCCTGAATATTTCTCGTGAGATGCTCCAGCACGATCATCAGCTGAAGATCATTGCCAAGGCCATTAACCGCAAGATCAAGAATGAGCTGACCCGCATGCTGAAGAATGAGCGGGAGAAGTACGAGGCATTCTTTAAGACCTTTGGCGTGCAGCTGAAATTCGGCGTGTATGCCAACTACGGCGCCGAGAAGGACGACCTGAAAGACCTGCTGCTGTTCAGATCCTCTGCCGGGGAGGGTATGATGACCCTGAAAGAGTATGTGGATGGTATGGCCGAGGGGCAGGATACCATTTATTATGCCTGTGGCGACACGGCGGAGAAGATCGCTTTGCTGCCCCAGACGGACGCGGTACTGAGCAAGGGTTACCAAGTGCTGTACCTGACGGATGATGTAGATGAGTTTGCCCTGCAAATGCTCATGGAGTACGATGGCAAGAAGTTCGCTAACATTACTAAGGACGACCTGAATTTGGAAAGCGAAGATGAAAAGAAAGCCATGGAGCAAAAGAATGCCGACGCCAAGGGTTTGCTGGACACGATGAAAGAGGCGTTGGGCGAGGAAGTCAGCGCCGTGAAATTCTCCGGCAATTTAGGCAGCCACGCAGTGTGCCTGTCGGCAGAGGGTTACCTGTCCATGGAGATGGAAAAAGTGCTCAGCAGTATGCCCGGCGGCGGCCAGGGCGCCAAGGCCCAGCTGGTGCTGGAGATCAACGATAAGCACCCGCTGGCAGAGAAGTTGTTCGCCCTCTTAAAGGACGATCCGGAAACGCTGAAGAAATACACCAAGATCCTGTACGATCAGGCGCGGCTCATCAGCGGGCTGGATGTGCAAAACCCCACAGCGCTGGCAGACAGCATTGTGGATATGATGTTATAATCCATATAAAAAACAAAAAACGGCACCGCTTGCAGTTGCAGGCAGTGCCGTTCTTTTTTGTTCAGTCTGTTGTGCGTACCCACACGGCCATTTGGTCCTCTTTACCGTTTAGTCTGCGGCAGAAGGGGATGAAACGAAGGGTGCGGGGCACGGCCTTTGGCGGGGCTGTGGTGTACAGATGATCGCCGCCTTGCAGACAGGCGCCCGCGGCCAGTAGGCAGCCGTCCCGATAGACAATAGGTGATTTGGGGTCCAAAGTAAGGGCATGGATAGAGGGGGCACCTTGGGTCTCCAGCGCATAGATCAGCCCGCCACGGCTGAGCGCTACTCGTCCGGCGTTAGCACCTACCCGAGCGTTGCTGTACAACAGTCGAACCGTGGGTGCAAAGCAAAAGCGCAGGGTGGTGGGGGCAGTGATTTGTTGCACATAGTAGCCGTCCTTCGCCGTAACAGGCTGGCCGTCCAGGGTAGGACATTTGCACCAGTCCGGCAGACGTAGTCGTAGGGTAAAGGGTCGCTTTAGCCGGGTGATCTTTACGGTGAAGTCACCGCTTTCCGGTAGGGCAGAGATGATTTGCAGATGCCCAAAAGGCGTGTCCACCTGCGCACCCAAGGGCAGCTCAATAGCCAGGCTGTTGTCATCTGCATAAAACCCGTATTGTCCGATCCCGGCAGTGACCCGCGCCACATTGGGTGGACAGCAGGCGCAGTCAAACCAGTTTTGGCGGCGCAACGCCTGGTGTTTGCGCTCCGGTACGGTATCGTTCAGCACACCCTCCGCCTCCAGTGGATTGGCGTAGTAGAAGTGGCAGCCGTCGGCGCTCATGGCTCCGGCAACTGTGTTCCACAAGGCAAGCTCCGCTACGGCGCCGTACGCAGCGTGCGGGTGGCAACGGTACAGCCTCTGCGCAAAGAATACCAGCCCGGCAGAGGCGCAGCTTTCCCCATACGCCAGGTCGTTCGGCAGATAATAGGCCGGGCCAAAAGCCTCGCCCACAGCCGTCTGGCCCAGCGCACCGGTCACATACAGTTTGGTGCGACACAGATCTTGCCACAGCGTTTCGCAGGCGGCTTGCAGCGCCCGGTTCCCGGTATGCTCTGCCACGGCGGCAGCCCCGGCATATAGGTACACGCCTCGCACTGCATGGCCCACGGCAGTTGTCTGTGCGGTCAGCGGGCAGTGGGCCTGGTTATAAATATAGTCGCTGCCGTCGGTGTTAACGCCTCGTTCCCTGTCAAAAAACAGCGGTCGGGTGCCCCGCGTGCGGATAAAAAAGTCGGCTGTTTGCAAATAGTCCGCCTTGCCGGTGACCTCATACAGTTGTACCAGCGCCAGTTCTGCCAGCGGGTGGCCGGGATAGCCGGGGCGCTTTCCTCTGCCAAAGGTGCGGCAAATGCAGTCCGCTGCTCGGCAAGCAATATCCAATAGGTCCCGCTCACCCTGCATGGTCCACCGGGCACAGGCAGCTTGGGCCAGATGGCCGAAGCAGTACAGCTCATGGTAGTCTTTTAAGTTAGTGAATCGGTTTTGCAGGCCGTTGATGGAATACAGGGTGTCCAAATAGCCGTCCGCTTCCTGGGCGGCGGCAATGATCTCCACCGCTTCCCGGCTCTTTTCAGTCAGGTACGCTCGGTTGCCGTAGGGTATGGCATAGGCGGCGGCCTCCAGCCATTTGTACAGGTCGCTGTCCTGAAACACCCATCCCATAAAGGCGTTCTCTTGGCTGTTCTTGTCATCATAATACCATTTGTCCGTGGGGTAGGTGGGTCGGGGGCCACCGGCTTTTGCTGCGGCAATGGCATGCGCGGCCTTTTGGAAGTTGGCGATGCAGCTGCTCTTTGGCGCACCGGGCACCTGATCGTGCAGCACCTGCCATTGGTAGGGCAGTACGATGTCAGCTACTGTGCGAATCCGGGGCGCCCAAAAGGGGTCGGTTACGGTGATGTGTTTGGGGCTGATAGGTTTCATAAGCCTGCTCCTTGGGTAAAAAAATAGACCTGTTTTTGTACAGGCCTATTATAGCATATTTTGTTTTAAGCGGCAATGTGGCCGGCGTTTGCAGTGGTGGTGGAAACCAGGCGGCGGGCGGTGGCGTCTTGCCGTGCCAGCCGGGCGCGGCGGCGCTGTCTGCGGGCATAGGCGGCTTTTTTGGCAGCCAATTTCTTTTCCCTGCGGGTGATCACCAGCCCCAGCACGGTGATATACAGCACAAATTCGGCGGCGAACACCAGCTTCATTTGGGTGGGGTCCAGCCAGTCCATCAGCCGGAAGGGCAGGCTCAGCAGGGCGTAGCCCACCACCAGGGCGGTCAGACTCAGCAGGGCGGATGTGATCAGGTGTTTTACAGTGTATTTTTTCATGGCGTTGTACCTCCTTCAAATTGCAACTTCATTGTAGCAATTCCCAAGGGTGGGCACAATGGGACTGGCAGCCAGAGTACCAAACTTGTCCCTGTTAGTAAATATCTTTACTTTGCTTTGCTTTTGCCGCTTCTTCCGCTTTGTACAGGGCGGCAGCCACGGCGTGGGCGGCTTCTTCCAGCCGATCGGCAGGCACAGCGGAGGGAGAGACCACCAATAGATTTTTGCCGCTTTTCTCTTTTACAATATACAAGGCAAGCCCCGCCTGCTCAAAAGGGGCGCTGTCCGGCAGCATCGGCGTTTCAATCTGCACCTGCAGGCCGTTTTCGCCCACGCGCACCGGATGATCCGGCAGGGCCTTTGCCAGCAGGGCACACAGAGTCTTGGCTTTGCCGGTGTACAGACGGCGGATTTTTTTGGTGCGGGACTTCATATTCCCGTCCCGCAGGTAGGCGCACAGGGCAATCTGCTCCGTCTTGGACGCGGTTTGGGCAAAGGTGTCTTTCATTTGATGATAGGCGGCGGCCAGCGCCGGGCTGAGCACCATAAAGCTGATGCGAATGCCTGGCAGCAGCAGGGCGGAGAAGGCGCCCATATACACCACATTGCCGCTGCCCAGGGCGTACAGCGAGGGGGTGGGGGTGCTGCTGTACAGAAAGTCGTTTTCAAAGTCGTCCTCGATCACTACTGCGCCGGTATCTGCCGAGTGGGCGCACAGCTCCAGCCGTCGCTGAATGGGCATCACATCCCCCTGCCGGTTCATGTGGGAGGGAGATACATAGATAATGTCTGCGTCCTTGTACCGGGTGCGCACGGTGTAGCCGTGGGCGGCAAACACGGTGCTGCCCTGTACAAAGCTGCCGTCCGGGAAGGACACGGTGCGTCGCCCTTTCAGCAGCACGCAGAGGATCTCCAGCAGCATTTGCACCCCGGCGCCTACCACAATATGTTCCGGCGCAGTGACCACATTGCGCCGCTCCCGCACATAGTCTGCCAAGGCGCACCGTAAGTCGTACTCTCCCTGCGGCTCGCTGTAAGTGAGCAGCCGCTGCCGCTGGCGTAAGGCGCTCTTAATGTAGCGCTGCCATAGGGAGAAGTCAAAGCTGGACAGATCGGCGCTGTTGCCGGTGAGATCCAGCCGAGGCGGTGTCTGCACCCGCGGGCGGGGCATGGGAGCTGCCGGTGCCTTAGGACCTCCCGCCACAAAGTAGCCGCTTTGGGGCTTGGCGTAAATATAGCCTTCCGCCGCCAATTGAAAGTAAGCATTCTGCACGGTGGTGCGGCTGATCCGGTAAAGCTCCGCCGCCCGTCGAATAGAGGGCATCCGTTCCCCTCGGCGCAGTCGTCCGTCGGCGATCATTTCCTTAAACATGGTGTAGGCTTGGGTGTATTTTAGCATAACTGTACCTTAAAAAATCAGGGCTTTTGTGTCTTTTATTCCTGTCAAAATTAGTATATACTATATATAACAGAAAAGCAAGGGGGCGAGAACTTGAAAAACTGCGTGGTTTTTAACGACCTTTCCGGCTACGGCAACTGCTCGCTGATGGCGGCCATTCCGGTGCTGACTGTCATGGGCGTGCGGGTGCACCCGGTGCCTACGGCGGTGCTTACCCGCCAAACCGGCTATGACCGTTACTCTATGGAGGATTTGACCGGCTTTATGCCCCAATTTACTGCGGACTGGCAAGAGGTACAGCCGGACGGCATCATCACCGGCTTTCTCAGCAATCCGGCCCAGGGGGACTGCATTGCGGACTTTCTGGCTGTCCACCGCACGGCGGATACGCTCCTGGTGGTGGACCCGGTCATGGCGGACGACGGCAGCCTGTACGATGGGTTTGATGAGGCACGGTGTAATGCGGTGCGCCGTCTGGCAGCACAGGCAGATGTGCTCACGCCCAATGTAAACGAACTGGCGCTGCTGTGCGGGGCGGAGTATACCGAGGATCCGGCGGCGGTGCGGCAAATGGGCGCCCGCTTGGCAGAGGATCACCGGGTGGTGGCGGTCACCGGCTATCGGCAGGGAACGGAGATCCACACCCTGGTGTTTGCAGGCGGGGACTGCACAGACTTGGCAGCGCCCTTGCGCCCCGGTTCCTTTAGCGGCACCGGCGATCTGTTTGTTTCTGTATTCACCGGCGGCTTGCTTCGTGGCCGGGCGCCGGCACAGGCAGCCAAACAGGCGGTGGATTTTCTCAGCCACGCCATCGCCGTTACCCACGGTACAGACCCCCGGGACGGCGTAGATTTTGAAAAGATTATGGAGGATCTGTTATGAACAAGACGGTAAAAAAGATTTCATTCACGGCGCTGTTCGCCGCTATGGTGTTCGGCCTGACCATGCTGCACATTCCCATCGGTGCCGGCGGCTATATTCATGTGGGCGACGCCATGATTTATCTCAGCGGGCTGCTGTTGGGGCCTTGGGCGTTCCTGGCTGCTTCCATCGGCGCTGCGTTTTCTGATCTTGCCAGTGGGGTTGCCACCTATGCCATTCCCTCTGCCATCATCAAATTCCTTATTGCAATTCCCTTTGTTGCATTATATAATAAGAGCAATAAATTGCTGACGGTGTGGACGGCGCTGTGCACCATTCTGTCCGGTGCCATTACTGTTGGCGGCTACTATGTGGCGGATCTGGTGCTGTACCGGGAGGGCGCCATCGCAGATATACCGGCCAATGCCATTCAGGCGGTAGGCAGCGCAGTGGTGTTTATTGTACTGGCGCTGGCGCTGGACAAGGCCGGAATTTACAAAAGATTGAAGGGTTATCTCAATGGCTGATATTGTTTATCGCTATTACGACGGTGTGTATCTGAATATTACAAATCAGTGCCCCTGTAACTGCGCGTTTTGCATTCGCTCTAAGGGCGACGCTGTGGGCGATGCGAAGGAAATGTGGTTTGACACGGAGCCTACCTGGGAGGAAATCAAGGCGGCGATTGACGCTTACGATTTTGCCCACACGGACGAGGCGGTGTTTTGTGGCTACGGCGAGCCCACCAATGCGCTGGACCACCTGCTGCAAGCGGCGGATTATCTGCGCACGGTGAATCCAAAGATTCGCCTGCGGCTGAATACCAACGGCCTGTCGGACTTAATCAACGGCAAGCCTACCGCAGAGCTGCTGTGCCGTCATTTTGACAGCATTTCCGTGTCTCTCAACGAGCCTACGGCAGAGAAGTATGATAAGATTACCCGCAACTGCTACGGCGGCAAGGCGTTTGACGCCATGCTGCAGTTCACTCGGGAATGTGTGGCGCACTGCCCGGATGTGCGTATGACGGTGGTGGATGTGATTTCGCCGGAGGATATTGAGAAGTCGCGCCAAGTGTGCGAAAGCACCGGCGCCAAATTCCGTGTGCGCAGCTTTGCTGCCGGAAGATAAAAAGGAATAACCATTCGGTTTAGCTAAAGTGCTGTAACGACGATTTTAACGGAAGCGGAAGTCATCGTTACGGCATTTTTAATTTTTGGCAAATTTTGGTGTCACAATACAGGCAAAAAACGACTCTAAACAGGTGAACGCCCGAAAGCGGGGCGGTTGTAAAGCAAGAAAAAACAAAAGCCTGATAAGGAGTGCGTGCGTATGAAAAAGACCATCGGAACAATTTTAGCGGTACTTTGTCTGGCTGCAGCATTGCTGCTGGGCAGCGGCACGGCGTTTGCGCAGACAGCCGGGCAATGGACGCCCAGAGAACATCCCCAGGACACCATCGGCTGTGTAAACGGTGCGCAAAGCGATGAGATTATTGCCCAAGCAGATCGAGACCTGGGCGGCTGCAAATTCACCTACCGGGGCAAGGGGAAACTGACCGGATGGGAAGTGCCGTTGCTGGAGGAGGGCAAGGATTATAAAATTCTGTCGCAAAGCGGCCGCAGCATTACCATTGCGGCGTTAAACGCAGAGGGCTGTCTGCCCTATATCAATGCCAAGGTGCAGCAGCCGTCTGCTGTTGCCTCTACGGCTGCGGCAACGACTTCCGGCGTGGCTGCCGTACCGCCTGCAACGAAAAGAGAAACGGAAGCGCAGGCACAGATGCGCACGGAGAAACAGACGGAAAAAGCACCGCAAATGGAAGCAGGCAGCACAAAAGCAGCCACGGAAGCGGTGGACGGCGAGAAAGAAAGCACCGCCAAGGGAAGCCGGCCGGTATTGCCTTTGGCTGCGCTGGGCGCTTGTGCTTTGGCTGCGGTTGCCCTTGTACTTTGGCAAAGAAAGCGGCGCCGATAAGAGAATAAGAAAAGAGAAAAGGGGGATCAGTCTATGACACAAGCAGAATGGGTGCGGCAGGCACAGGCCGGAGATGTAGACGCCTTTTGCGCCTTATATACCGCGTATCAGCAAAAGCTGTTTCATTATGCCTATTACAAGCTGGGCAATGTGCAGGACGCTGAGGATGTGGTGCAGGATTGTATGCTTACGGCCTTTGAACAGCTGGGTATGCTGAAAAAGCCGGAGGCGTTCGGGTCGTGGCTATTTTCCATTTTATATCACGGTTGCGCCGGTGCGATTAAAGAGCAGATCACACGCCGCAACCAATCGGATATTGCGCAGCATGCCAACAGCCTTGCCTGTGACCAAACCGCAGCGTTTGCGCGGGTCGAGCTGCAACAGGCGTTAGCTCTGCTTAGCGACACAGACCAAAATATTATTTTGCTGTCTGTGGTTGTTGGGCTGAAAAGCAAGGAAGTGGCGAGGATTACCGGATTAACTGCTGTAAATGTTCGACAAAGACGAAGCAGAAGCCTGGCAAAAATGAAGCGCTATTTGTCATAAAGGGAGTGCGTGCTATGAAACAAAAGGATTTTGACTTTATTCAGCATAAATTTGAGCAAGCGCAGCCGCCGCTGCCGGACGGCTTGCGTGCAGAATGCCTAAAGCAGCGCATTTTGAAAAAAGAGTCCCATAAGGTGATTGCAATGCCTAAGCGAACTTCACGGTACAAAGCATGGGCAGTAACGGCGGCTTGTTTGGTCATGGTGTGTGCGGCTGCTGTGGGCGCAGGTGCAAGCTGGTACGGCGTGCCGGTGGACGGATTTCAAAGCGCGGCCCAGTTAACGGCTGTGACCGCTGCAATGACCCCTGTGGATACAGGAGAGGCCGGTTGCGCAGAGGCAACAACGGTTCTGCTTAAAAAGCAACCGGGGGTACAGCAGATGGCAAGGGTTCAAACGGAAAACGGATATATGTATTACGCATACAGCGCAAGCATGGCAGAAAAAGGGCGCAATTGCGTTTATGTGTTTGAAGCGGCGTCTAACCGACAGCAACCGCTGACGGTGATTGAAAATGTTGCCCCGGCGCAAGCAACGCTGCAAGGCGTGATAACCCACGGGGAGCGCTTAGCGGTTTTGGCTCGGGGCGAGAATTGCACTTATTTGCGTATTTATTCGATTGCAGAGCCAACAAAGCCGGTGCTGCTGTCTGCCATAGAGCAAAGCGGCGCTTGTGTGCAGGCCGGATTGGTGGGCGAAAACGTGTATGTGCTTTCTCATTTTGTTTTTGACCCAAAATCGGAACAGTCGGTGCCTGCCTTGACGGTTAACGGCGAGATACACCGGGCGCTGCCGGAGCATATCGTGCGCCTTGCCGGTGCAAATCAGGCACAGTACACGGTTTTGGGCACGGTGGATGTACAAACCGGTAAAGCGGCGGAGGATGTGGCGGCTGTGTTGGGCGGCGGCACAAAGGTGCAGCTGACAAAAAAAGCGGCTTATGTGGGCGCTTCTGGGGACGCAGACCGTACGGCGTACGGTGTAAAATGGAATTTGAAAAGCCAAAGATGTGCAAAAATCACGCGGCGAGAAGCCAAAACACTTTTTCAGTTGCCCCATGAATTTGCGGCGGATTCTACCGAGCGTACCCTGTATGAGATGGGAGATGGTTGGCTAAGCATAGAGGAAAACTTGGAAACCGCTGCCCAAAGCCTGGCTCTGTATGATCGGGATTTTCAACTGCTGGATCGGTTGCAGCTTGAAGATGTGACTGTGTCGCACCGAGCCGCCATAGAGCAGGGGCAAAGGGTGTTTGCCCTGCCGTCTTATACGGCGGATGCGCAGCAACGGTACTATGGTGCTACGGTGTTTGAAATTCGGCAAAACAAAATTGTGCTGCTGAAAACGGTGCAAAATCCGCACCCGGAGGCAATGTATCCGGGGGATTGTGTGCTGACGGATTCATACGTGTATTGCTTTGATTTTTGCGAAAGTGGGGACGGTGTGTGCGCCAATCGATTTGCACACGCATACCGATAAGTAAAAAGAGAGACTGCGGAAAAATTCGCAGTCTCTCTTTTTATCTGTGTGCTCTTGCACATTGGCGACAAAGGGGCATAGAATGGTCTATCCGTGTGCTTGAACAGCAGGCACATAAAGTTGAATGCAAAAGGAGAGACTTTGATGACCCCTGTTTTACAGACTGCCGTAGGGCTGGCCATTCCGTTTGTGGGCACGGCGCTGGGCGCAGCCGCAGTGTTTCTTTTCAAATCCAATATTCCGCCCCGGGTGCAAAAGATTTTGTTGGGCTTTGCTTCCGGTGTGATGCTGGCAGCCTCCGTTTGGTCGTTGCTGCTGCCTGCTTTGGAGCTGTCCGGCAGCTGGCTGCCGGTTGTGGTCGGTTTTCTCGTGGGGATCGGGTTCCTTTTGGGACTGGATCAGCTTACGGCTCGGCTGCATTTAGAGCCAAAGCCGGGCACGGCAGGCGCCAATTCTTTTTTGTTGGTGTTGGCGGTGACTTTGCATAATGTGCCGGAGGGTATGGCGGTGGGCGTGGCGTTTGCCGGTATGCTGGCAGGTGACGGGGCCATTACGCCGGCGGACGCCTTTGCCCTTGCTGTCGGAATCGCATTGCAAAATATTCCGGAGGGCACCATTGTGGCGGCGCCGCTGCGCAGCGACGGTTGCTCTCGCAGCCGTTCCTTTGTGTATGGGGTGCTGTCCGGTGCCGTAGAGCCGGTGGGCGCGGTGCTGACCATATTGCTCACCGCTCTGCTGCGTCCGGTGCTGCCGTTTTTGTTAGCTTTTGCCGCCGGGGCGATGGTGTATGTGGTGCTGGAGGAGTTGAACCCCCAGGCCCAAACCGGCCCCCACGGTCATACCGGCACCATGGGCGCTGCTGCCGGCTTTGCCTTGATGATGGCCATGGATGTGGCGCTGGGCTGAGTGGCCCTGGGGATAAAAAAGGCCGTCCGCTGCTTTGTGCAGCGGGCGGTTTTGCTTTTCTTTGCAGTTTAGAACTGGTTTTGCCCCAGCTTTTCGGCAATTTTTTGCCCGGTGGGGGTGGTGGCCAGTCCAGCCTGTGAGGTCTCGCGCAGGCAGGCGGGCAGTTGGCAGCCGATCTCGTACATGGCGTCAATTATCTCGTCCGGGGGGATCACGCTTTGGATCCCCGCCAGCGCCATTTGGGCGGCCACCACTGCATTGGCGGCGCCGGCGGCGTTGCGCTTAATGCAGGGGGTCTCTACCAGCCCGGCTACCGGGTCGCACACCAGTCCCAGCATATTTTTCAGCGCCATAGCGGCGCCCTGGGCAATGGCGTTGTTGTCGCCCCCTGCCAAATATACCAGACCACCGGCGGCCATGGCGGCTGCAGAGCCGATCTCTGCCTGGCAGCCCCCTTGGGCACCGCTGATGGAGGCGTTCTCGGCGATTACACTACCAATCCCGGCACTGACCAGCAGAGCACGCAGCAGTTCTCGGCGGGGCAGACCCTGTTGTTTCTGATAGGTGATGAGCACGGCTGGAATTACCCCGCAGCTGCCGGCAGTGGGGGCGGCTACAATGCGCTTCATACAGGCGTTGCTCTCTGCCACCTGCACCGCTGCGGCGATCACAGCGGACAGGTAGTCCCCCAGCAGGGTATCGCCTTTTTGGTTATATTCCGCCAGCCGGGCGCCGTTTTGGCCGCCCATTTTGCCGGTGGTCACCGCTGTCGGATCGTACTGGGTGATGGAGTCCTCCATGGCCTTTGCCATTTGGCCCATTTGGTCCAGCACGGCACTCTCCGGTAATTGGGTTTCCTTGGCCTGGGTGGTGAGCACTACCTGCCAAAAGGGGCACGCCCGATCCCGGCAGCGGCGCAGGATCTCGTCTATTGAATGGTACGGCATGGCGTTTCCTCCAAACTCAGATAACTGACTTTTTTAATGCCCTCCAGGGCGCGAATGGCGGCAATGGTGGCGGCGGGTATCTCTTGGTCGCATTCGGCAATAAAGGCGGCCCGCTTGCCCCGCCCGGAGCGGTACAGCCGCATTTCCGCAATATTCACCTTTGCCTGTGCCAGTAAGGCGCTGATCTTGGCTACCATACCGGGCACATCGGTGTTGCTGACAATCAGGGTGGGGTAGTCGCCGCTTACATTGGCCTCCAGCCCGTCGATCTCTGCAATATTGATGATAGAGCCGCCCAGGGACTGGCCGATCAGGTCCAGCACCTTGCCGCTTTCGCCCACCAGGTGCAGCTGCACGGAGTTGGGGTGGGCGTTCTTCAGCTTGGCCTGCTCCAGCCGAAAGCGCATGCCCCGAGCCTTGGCAACGGCAAAAGCCCGAGGAATTCGGGCGTCGTCCGGGTGCATACCGCACAGCCCGGCGATCAGTGCCAGGGGCGTGCCGTGGCCGCTGCCGGTGAGCCAAAAGGAGCCGTACAGCCCCAGGGTGGCGTCCTTAACCGGCTCCCCCAGTAGTTGGCGGGAAATGTAGCCGATCCGCACCGCACCGGCGGTGTGAGAGCTGGACGGCCCCACCATCACCGGGCCTAAAATCTCAAAAATATTCATCACTTTGTCCTCCCTTGCGGAGTGGATAAAAAAACAGGCAACGGAGCCTTGCGCACCGTTGCCCTTTCTTATTATATCCGTCTTTGTCCCAACAGGCAAGCGCTTTTTTTATTCCTCCGTGTGCTTACGCTTGGCGGCGGTCAGCGCCAGCAGCGCAGCACCGCACAGCAGTGCGCCGGCAGCAGCGCCGGTGTGGCCGGTGGAGGGGGATTTGGCTGTGCTCTTTTTGGCGGTCTTGGCGGATTTTGTGGTGGTCTCTGTCTGTTTGGTGGTTTCTTCCGTCGTAGTAGGCTCTGTGGGGACCACCGGGTCGGTGGGCGCTGCGGGGTCCGTAGGCTGTACCGGGTCGGTGGGACCTTCCGGGTCCGTTGGCGGCTTGGGATCAGTGGGGCCTTCCGGGTCGGTGGGCGGCTCCGGCTCGCCGGTCCCGGGCACGGTGAGGGTCACCGTTTGCAGGCTCTGGTTGTCGCCCAAGGGGCCGGGATCAAAGAGAAAACCGGCTTCTTCCAGTTGGGCGGCGGTGTAAAAGGCCTTGACCGTCAGGGTAACGGTGGTGTCTGCCTTGGCGGGCGTCACGGCGCCGGTGGCGGGGTCGATCACCTCCGGGTGGTCGCTGGTCCAGCCGGTAACAATGCCGTAGTAGCTGAAGTCGTCGTCGCCGGTGGGCAGGTTTACCGGCTCGGTCACCCGGTCGGCTGCGGTGTTGTCGCCCAGCAGGGTTTGCAGATCGGCAGCCTTTTTGGCAGCCGCGTCCAGGCGCTCCTGGCGGCTGTAGGTGTGCATGGGCACCAGCACAGTCACTTCGCTTTCCTTGGTGCTTTGCAGGCAGGTGAGGGTCACGGAGACGGTCAGCTCTGCGCCGGTCTCGTCAAAGTTCAGCATATCCTCGGTAACGGCGTCGTAGTGGATCTTGCCGTTCTTGTCGATCACGGTGTAGTCCTCGTCCCACTGGTCGTTCTCTACCTTGTCCACCGTTACGGTGATCGGGTAGTCGGACTTCACTTTTTTGGCCAGGTATGCTTCAATGGCGCTCTGTACATTTACATCCTGATCGTCGGAGTCAATGTCTGCATAATGACCAAAGTCCGGGTCGCTGTGCACGCCGCTGTACTCGATCATCGCCAGTCCGTCGCCGGAGACGTTGAACAGAGCGTTGTCCGCCTGGGTCAGCAGCTTGTCCGCCGGGCTTTCCAGCTTAACGGTGATCACATAGTTGTTGTTTTTCAGCGCGGTGTCTGTGGCGTTAAAGGTCTTGCTGACGGGGGCGTAGCCCTCGGCGCTGACGGTGTAGCGGTACTGACCGAAGATGATGGTGTAGTACCCCTGTTCGTCCGGCAGGATCGGGTCGCCATAGGCGCCGGAAGCGCCGTTTTTGTACAGAGCCACCGTGGCGTTTTGCGGGGTGGTGTTGAACCGCACCTTGTATTGGGTGTAGGTCAGCTGTACCGGGATCCGACGGCTCTCGCCGGCTGTGACGGTAAAGCTGCCGCTGGCGGTCTGGCTGCCGCTTTGGTAGGTGGCGGTGTAGGTGTAGTCACCGGCGGGCAGCAGGTAGTCGTAGGTGTCGTAGCCGTACTCGTCCTCCTGGCAGGATATGGTCTTGCCGTCTTTGTCCTGCACCTTTAGGGTGGCGTAGTCGGTGGTCTTGCCGGTGGCCAGGGTCACGGTAAAGGACACCTGGGCCTGGTCGTCCTGGGCTGCCGGGGTGTAAATGGCGCTGCCCAGGCAAAGCAGCAGGGCCAGCAGGCAGCAAAGGCTGCGGGTCATGTGTTTTTTCATTTTTTCCTCCTTTTGCGGCACAAAAAAGCCGTGCCGATCTGGCGGCACGGATAGTATGGGTACGCAAAAAGAGCCTTAGAATGATCCCGTTCTAAAGCAAAACTGCACTTCCAACCTAAAGCACCGCAAACAACAGCTCGTGCGCGGCAGGTCTCCTGACTTATGCTTCATTCGTAAAAGCGGCCTTCTCACTCCCGGGGGAGCAATGGCTGCCGTTACCCAAACGGCGGTGCTTTCTTGTCGGCAAATACAGTAGAGGTTCGGGCTGCTCCGGATTCCCACCGGATTCCCTTTTCAGCCTTTGGCGGGCGCGCAAAGGCACCAAACGCACGCTAAATTGTCTTTATGAGTATAGCATTTAGCGTGCGGCGTGTCAATATAAGTTCACCGGCGTTTTTCGATAGGTGGCAGTCCGGAGATTGGTAAAGCAGACGGCTTTTATGTAGACGATGTAAAGGTGTACCAAAACGAGAACGACCTGCCCGCCGTGTAGCCGGACAGCGACTTTACCGGCAGCTTTGATTTGGATGAAAAGCGATATGCAAAAAGCGCCTTGCAGCAGCAGGGCGCTTTTTATTGCGTATAGGGATGTGCTTGTGATATAATGAGGATGAGAGGCGCTTCAATCGGTTTTGCACAAGCAAAGAACGCGCATTCTCTCTGGAAGGGGAAACACAAAAAATGAAAGCTATACTGAAAAAATGCCTGTGCCTGCTGCTGACGGCAGGGCTGCTGGCCTCGCTGGCTGCCTGCGCCGGACAAACGGACACAGCGGTGGTAAAAGACCTGTTTAGCGACCTGCAAAAGGTCAGTTACAGCAGCACCTACACATCGCTGAAGGACAATAAGACCAACAAGACAGACAGCTGGCGGCAGGGTATGGTCTCCGGCAATGGACTGCAAGGGTTTGTCACCAGCGGCGATCCGTACAGTGATACTTTTATTTTCCAAAATATGCACTTCCTGCTGCCGAACAAAAACGCCCGCACCTGCCCGGACACGGCAAATGAGCTGGAGACGGTGCGCCAGCAGATCGTTAAAGGGCAGGATATTACAGACAACGCCAGTTATGACGATGTGTACCGGTATCACCCGGGCGGCCAATTACGGATGGCGCAGACCAAGGCGCATGCCAAGGATTATGTGCGCTACACCGATTACGCCACCGGCCAAGTGGGCGTGCGCTATACAGACAAGAACGGCACCTGGCTGCGCCGCTCCATCACCTCCATGGCGGACGGCGTGGTGATCACCCGGCTGGATCCGTCCACGACGGGTACGGCGCTGAACCTGACGCTCAGCTACGACGATCTGTCCACCCTGGCCAACTTTGGCAAAAGTGAAGAGGTGGACCTGCAATATAAAAAGGTCACAGCCCAGGACGGCAGCGCCCTGGGGCTGATCGCCCATTATCCGGATTATGAGAACAGCGAGCGCAAGACCGGCGGCTATGCTACTTTGACCTATGTGCTGCCGGTGGGCGGCACCCTGGAGCGGGTGACGCTGGACAAGCAGACCAAAGAGCGCCAGTTTGTTGGCGACAATACCGGGGTGCGCATTACCGGCGCTGCCGGACTGGTGCTGCTGACCGTTAGCGACTACACCCTGGAGATGGGCAAGCTATCGGACTTTGCCGGGCAGACGGAGTATCCGCTGCTGGCAGATCTGCGCGCGCAGCTGGAGACGGTGGCCGCCCGGTACAGCACCGACGGTGCCTTTGATTATGACGCCGCGCTGGCGGCGCATTTAAAGGTGTACCGGCCCCAATTTGACGCGGTGACTTTGACCCTGAGTGATGAGAATATCCAGCCTAACGAGGCGCTGCTGAAAGCGCAAAAGGGCAAGAAAGAGATCAACGCGGCGCTGGCCCAGCGTACTTACTATGCCGGGCGGTACGCAGCCCTGTGCTGCGCCGGGTATTCTACCGGGCGGCTTTACGGTATGTGGACCGGGGAGTGGAACACCGGCTGGGGCAGCAAGTACACCATGGACGCCAATGTGAACCTGCAAACGGCGGCGCTGAATAGTTCCAATATGAGCCGCGGCCCCCAAGGCTATGTGTACTTCCTGCTGCGCCAGATGCCGGATTGGGAGGAAAATGCCCGGGCCACCCACGGCTTTACAGACGCTATTCAGGCACCGGTGAATACGGACGGGGACAAGGCGGTGCTGACGGAGACCTGCTATCCCTACCCCTTCCGGTACTGGAACGCCGGGGCGTCCTGGATGCTGCGCCCGCTGTATGAGACCCTGCAAAGCTACGGCAATATTCAGATCCCCCTCAGCGACGAATTCAACTTGCAGGCGCTGCGCTCCGTTTTGTCTGTCACGGAAAAGGATTTGACCGATGCCCAGGTGGCAGCCATAGAGAGGCGGGGCTATCTGCGGCTGGAAGAGGATATTCTCTACCCGCTGCTGACCAAGGCCGCCAACTACTGGGCGCAGCTGCTGACCCCGGAATATTACACTTCGGCGGACGGCTCCATTCATTATGAAAAGGGAAAGACGGCGCTGGGCGAGGGCGAAAGTTACTGCATTGTGCCCAGCTATTCGCCGGAAAATAATCCGGATAATTATGCCAGCCCGTCAGACGCCAACTGCGCCATTGATATTGCTGCTTGCCGGGATAATATGGAAATGCTGCTTTCCGTGATGAACGATGTGGCTCCCGGCGCGGACCAAAGTCGGTGGAAGCAGTTGGAAACGAACTTGCCGCCTTATCTGTATGACGATACTGGAGCGCTGAAGGAATGGGCTACGACTGCTTTTGAGGAGAATAACGAGCACCGGCACCTGAGCCACCTGTACTGTGCCTGGCCGCTGATGGAGACCCGGGGCAATGCCCGGCTGACCGCTGCCTGCAAGCAGGCGGTAGAGAACCGGAAAAGCGAGAATGAGGCATCCCACGCCCTGGTGCACCGCAGCCTGATTGCTGCCCGGCTGCAAGACCGCGCTGCCTTGACGGACGCACTGGTGAATTTGATGAACCATAAGATCCGGTACAACTCCCTGATGACCAACCATGACTATGACCGGGGCAGCTGCTACTGTACGGACTTTGCCATCGGCTATTTGGGCATTGTGCACGAGGCGCTGGTGTACTCCAATGCCGATGAGATCGAACTGCTGCCGGCATTGCCGGAGAGCGGATTTGACAGGGGCACCCTCACCGGACTAAAGACCCGCAACCGGGCCACCGTTACCCGGCTGCAATGGGATCTGGCGGCCGGTACGGTGCAGGTGGTGCTCACCGCCGATGTGGACCGCACGCTGACCGTGCGCTGCGGCCAAACGGTACGCACCCTGCACTGCAAGGCCGGTGAGCCGGTGGAGGTGCAGTTCACTCTAGGGGATTGACACCGGGCGGTTGTTACTGCCAACACGACTCTGTAAATAGACAAAAACAAAAAGAGCACGCAGTGCGAACTGCGTGCTCTTTTTGTGTGTATCAAGTGTTTTGGCTGTCCGTCGCTGCCCGGCGGGCTTTCAGCTCCTGCTCCACCTGTGCCCGTTGGGCGGGGGTGTAGCGGATAAACAGCAGCGGGACAATATACAGCAGACTGGCAATGGCCGGGGTCAGAATCACCAGCGGCCAGATCCAGCGGTCAAAGGCGACACTTTGGGTGCCCAGGTAGGTGGACGCCCCCTCAATGGGCTTGTAGTGCAGCAGGTGCAGCGCCAGGGTCGCCAGGCCGGCGGTAATACCGCTGGAGATTTTTGTAAACGAGGTCTGCATGGAGAAGGTGATGCCCTCGGTGCGCTTGCCGGTCTTCCACTCCATATAGTCGATGCTGTCGCAGAAGATGGCAGTTTGGGCAATGGCGGCGGCACCCAGGGGAATACCGCCCAGGCCGATCACCGCCATGGCAAACCACAAATTCTTGCCCTCAAATCCGATAAAGTACGCGGCAATGCGGGCTAAAATATTGCAGGCCTGCATCACGATCAGAGCATTCACATAGCCGTGGCACCATTTTTTGATCTTATCTGCCGCCAGCATGCCTAAAAAGCCCGGCAGCCCGGTCATAATGTAGTAGATGGTGGACAGCCCCAGCGCGCCGATCAGGCTGTTCTCGCCCAAAAAGTCCGCGGCAATTTCGTACTTGAAGAAGTAGGTCACCAAATTGGCGCCAAAGCCCAGAGCGCCCAGCAGGTTGGCAAGGGTCACAAGCAGCAGCATTTTGTTCTTAAACAGCAAGGAAAAGCTCTCCCACAGGCTTTGCTGCTGCACCTCCTGCACCACATGGATCCGCTCCTGTGCCGCATAGCAGCGGTAGCTGAGCATGGAGCCGCCTAACCCAAAAATCAGGGAAAACACCAGCGCCATCAGCGCCATACTTGCCCCGGTGGCGTTGGCTATCATCTCCAGCGCCATGGGAATGACGGTGCTGAATGCGCTATATACGCAGGAGCCGATGGTGCGCGCCCATTGGACGAACCGGTCCCGCTCATTGGAATTGGGCGATACGGCGGCGGTAATGCCCCAGATGGACACATCCTGCACCGTGTAGGCCAGATCCCAACAAATATACATAATCACAAAGTAGCTGACCCGCAGCCACAACAGCTCTTCTTTGGTAGAGAACACCACAAACAGCAGCACGGTAAAGATCCCTACCGGCAGCGGGGTGTAGCGCAAAAACGGCCGCAGCTTTTCGCCGTTTTTGAAGGTGTGTTTATCAATAAAGGAGCCAACAATGGGATCGTTGACCCCGTCCCACACTTTCATTACGATCAGCAGCACGCTGACCACCAGTGCCGGGAACAGGGCAATATCCGTCATAAAATAAGTAAAGAATGACGCTCCGATTAGGGAATAGACCATATTTTGGCCGCTGAGACCCACCAAAAAGCCGGTTTGTTCCCGGCGGCCGATATACTTCTTTTCTTCCATATTGCTTCCCCCTATATGTTCCGGTTGCGTTTTCGATTTTTGGCAACACGATCCTAAGATATAGAGTAGCCTATCCCGGGTAAAAAAGAAAGCCTTTTTTGCAACTTCCATTGCAGAAAAGGCTTTTTGTCTGTATTTATGCGACAATTTGGCGTGACTGCCGTTTAATCAGTGGCGGATCAGCCCCAGCACCAGGATTACGGCCACCAGTACCGGCAGCACATAGCACATATAGCCACGCATCCAGCGCTGCACTTTCAGTCCCTTGCCGGTGTTGGCCTCTTTGGTAAAGCTCTTCCAGCCCCAGCCGTAGCGGGAGGTGCAGAAGAAAATAAAGATGAGAGAGCCCAGCGGCAGCAGCAGATTGCTCACCACAAAGTCCTCCAGATCCAGCACGCCGGTGCCCGGGCCCAAAGGCTGGAACTTGGAGAGCACATTGAACCCTAATACGCAGGGCATACTCAGCAGGAGCATGAGAATGCCGTTGAACAGGCAGGCTTTTTTGCGGCTCCAGCCGGACAGATCCATGGTGCAGGACACAATGTTTTCAAACACGCCCAGCACGGTGGAAAAGGCGGCAAAGCTCATAAACACAAAGAACAGGCTGCCCCACACGCGCCCCAGGGGCATGTGGTTAAAGATATTAGGCAGGGTAATGAAGATCAGGCTGGGACCGCTGTCCGGTTGCACACCGTAGGCAAAGCAGGCGGGGAAAATGATCAGTCCGGAGCACAGAGCCACCAGCGTGTCCAGCGCCGCCACCCGGGCAGACTCGCCCATCAGTGCGCGCTCCTTGCCGATATAGCTGCCAAAGATGGCCATAGCGCCGATGCCCAAACTCAGGGTAAAGAACGCCTGGTTCATGGCCCCGGCCACCACATTGCCAATGCCCACTTTCTTCATCCGCACCAAATCCGGCACCAGGTAAAAGCGCAGCCCCTGGCTGCCCCCGGCGGTGCACACACTGTTGATGGCCAGCACCACCATAATGACCAGCAGTGCCACCATCATCCACTTGGTAATGCGCTCCAGCCCCTTTTGCAGACTAAAGGAGCACACCAAGAAGCCCAACACAACGATAATGCCCATAAACAGGGTCATGCGTAGCGGGTCACCCAGCATTTGGCTGAATTGTGCCGCCACACCGTCGGTGTCGGCGCCTACGAACTGGCCGCCGGCGGTGCGGACAAAGTAGTCCAGCATCCACCCGGCCACGCTGGTGTAAAACATCATCAGAATATAGTTGCCGGCCATGGCCACATAGCCGTGCAGGTGCCACTTGCTGCCCTTCGGCTCCAACTGCTGGTACAGCCGGGCGGGGCTGCGCTGGCCGGCGCGACCCATGGCAAATTCCATGGTCATCACCGGTATGCCCAGGATCACTAAGAAAAACAGATAGATCAGTACAAAGGCACCGCCGCCGTATTGCCCCACCATGTATGGAAATTTCCACACATTGCCAATGCCGATGGCGCACCCGGCGCTCAGCAGAATAAAGCCCAGGCGGCTGCCCAGTTGTTCGCGTTGTTCCATAATTTTCATTTTCGGCAGATGTCTGCCGCCCTCTCGTTGATTTGCCGTACCATTTTACACGATTATGCGTCCGTTTGCAAGAGGGTTTCTTCTACTGCCCGGCGCACGGTGCCCGGCAGGCGGGTGCGCTTTAGCGCCCGGCGCAGTTCCTCCTTGGTTTTGGCGATTTTGAACAAACGGTAGCACTGGGTTTTGTGTGCATTGCTGCCCTGCCAGCGGCAAAAGATGTTCAGCACCCGATCCTTGACCGATGCCGCCTTGCGGTAGGTAGCCCCTTGCAGGTGCAGTTGTGTCCCTACAGTAGGGTCATAGTCGGTAAGAATTACGGTAGCTTCGCCTGCGGCATTTTGGGTCACTTCCGCTTCTGCGCAGGTGAGGACGGACGGCTCCAGATCCTTGAATACCAAGGTTAGCTGTCGCTTTTTCGGCAGCACGGTGCAGTCGCCGGCGGTGGGCGCCACAGTCACCGTCAGTGTACTGCCTTGCAGCTGCTGGGTGATTTGGGTCTCGGCCTTGTGGGTGTCAAAATCCGTTTGGCCGTTGTCCTCATATAAGGTAAAGTCGCCGTCCCCGGCATAGAGCCACAGGGTCAGCGCCGCCGGGTTGCCACAGGCGTTGCCCGGGTCGTCGCTTAGCGGTAGGATGGCTCCGGCCTTGGCCAGCACCGGCATTTCCGTCAATTCTCGGTGAAGGGTCAGGCACAGGGGACCGGTGTAGACCGCCCCGGTGAACAGATCTGTCCACCGTCCCGGCGGGATCCAGGCGTTCACAGCGCCCATACCCAGCTGCTTTTTTTGCGGAGAGGTGATGGGGTACACCAACAGCTGGCTGCCAAACAGGTAGCCGTTGCAATAGGCTTTGTCGTAGGCTTCCTCCGCCTCCGGGTAGGCATAGTACAGTGGCTCACACAGGGCCAGTCCCTCCCGGTGGGTGCGAGCGTCCATTGTGTAGAGGTAGGGAATTAGCCGATGGCGCAGGCGCAGCCAGTCCTTGGCAGCGGCGCACACATCCGGCCGATAGCGCCAAGGCTCTTTGCCCATCAGGTCGTTGGAAGTGGAGTGCAGCCGCAGAATGGGGCTGAATACCCCCAGTTGCAGCCAGCGCAGGTACAGCTCCTCGTTGCGCTCGCCCAGGTAGTGGCCGCCGATGTCGTGGCTCCACCAGGTGTAGCCCACATTGGCGGCCGTAGCTGTAAAGTAGGGCTGAAAGTGCAGCACCCGCCAGTTTTGGGCGGTGTCGCCGGAAAAGCCCAGGGGATAGCGGTGGGCGCCCGGGCCGCTGTAGCGGGACAGGATCAGCGGCAGCCTGCCGTTCTCTGCGTTGTCCAAATAATGGTAGTGGTTCAGTGCCACCAGCGGGTCCAGCCCGGGCACATCGCTTTTTTTGCCCTGTTGCCAGTCCAACCACCAAAAGTCCACGCCCTCTTTTTCATAGGGCTTGTGGAGCACATCAAAGTAGGCGTTCCAAAAGGTATCGTTGCCGCACCGGAACGGAATATCCTGCTTGGCTTTCGGGTCCAGCCCCATCGCCTTAGCCATGGCCGGGTACGGATTCTCAAAGGCGCGCACCCCGTCCGCCGGGTGCAGGTTGACGGTGGTGTGCAACCCCATTTGGTGCAGATCCTGCAAAAAGGCCTTGTAGTTCGGGAACAGTTCCGTATTCCAGGAATAGCCTGTCCAGCCGTCTTTGCCCTTATAGTGGGTGCCAAAGCGTTTGTTGGGGTCCGTCCAGTGCCAGTCCATATCCACGGTGGCTACCGTCAGCGGCACATTTTCCGCCGCAAAGCGCTTCATCAGCCCTAAGTATTCCTCCTGGGTGTAGGCGTGGTAGCGGCTCCACCACACACCCAGGGCAAACCGGGGGATCAGGGGCACCGATCCGCTGATTTTATAAAAATCCTGTATCGCCGCCCGGTAGTCGTGGTCGTAGGCAAACACATACACATCTTTGCCCTTTCTCTTGCGGGGACAGAAACGGCCCTCCACATCCAGCAAAAAGCTGCGGCTGTCGTCTAAGAGGCTCACCCCGTCCCGGGACACCAGGCCGTCCTGCAAAGGTACCGGCCCAAAGGTAGCGTCCAGGGTGCGGCAGGTGCCGTGCAGGTTGCCGAAGTTCAGGCAGTCCGCCGTTTTGCCGTTTGAAAAAGTTACCGTCTGCGGCGTGCCGGTGCGGGCGTGGACGGTGAGGGCGATCTCCGGTGTGGTTAGGGTGATCGTTCCCCGGTGCAGTGTCGCCTTGCACGGTGGCACATCAAAGGCTCGGAACCACACAGCAGTGCTGGCACGGTCTTCAAATGCGCCGTCGGGGCAGTGTTCCACCCGGATCAGTCGCGGAGTCAGTACCGTCAGCCGGCAGTGACCGAAAATAAAAATCTGCTTCTCTTTGGCCGTACCCGCCGTGCGGGCACGCAGTGCTTCTTTTAACATAAAAAATCCCCCTGTCTTTCAAGCCTATTGTACCATATTCAGCGTCTAAAGCAATACCCGATTGTCCCCGGTTGACTTGCCGGGGAAAAACAGGTACAATGAAAGGGAGAAAAAGCCAAAACCGTACAGGGGGGAAAAGTATGGGATTTTTGGAAAATACGCTGGGGGACAGTCCCATTGTGGCAGCTGTAAAGGACGAGCCGGGGTTGGAGCGGTGCCTGAACAGTCCGTGCCGGGTGGTATTTGTGCTGTTTGGAGATTTGAATTCCGTGCCGCGGATTGTGGCCGAGCTGAAGACGGCGGGCAAAACGGTATTTGTGCACGCAGACCTGATCGAGGGTTTGTCTGCCCGGGAGGCGGCAGTGGATTATCTGATTCACGCAGCCCGGCCGGATGGGATTATTTCTACCCGGCTGCCGCTGTTGCGCTTTGCCAAGGCCAAGGGTCTGCGCACCATTTTGCGCTTTTTTCTGATTGATTCCATTGCGATGGAAAATATAGCCAAAATGAAGAATGAGCGCTGTGTGGATTTGATCGAAGTGCTGCCCGGGCTTATGCCAAAGGTGATTCATCGGGTGGCTGCCACCTGTGGCAAGCCCATTATCGCCGGGGGATTGGTGACGGAAAAGGCCGATGTGGTCAGCGCCCTGGAGGCGGGCGCACTGGCAGTGTCCTCCACCAATCCGGGGGTTTGGCAGATGTAAGATAATGTACAGATGTTTATTATCTTTTTTGCGTATTGCCAGCGGCAATTCTTTGTGCTATACTAAAATTACTTTAAGTGCATAACAGCCGAGAGATTTGAGCAACGGTAAAAGCACGGAGCAGAGCGCTCCGTCTTTTTTCGTTGCTTATTTTTTTGCCTGCTTTGCAAGAATAAGGGGGATATACAAATGTATGATGTAGCGATCATCGGCGGCGGTATTGCCGGGTGTGCCTGTGCTTATCGGCTGGCGCGCTGCCGGGTGCGGGTCGTTCTGTTGGAGAAGGAGAACGATATCTGTATGGGTGCCACTCGCGCCAACAGTGCCATTATGCACGCCGGGTACGATCCGCACCCGGGCACGCTGATGGCCAAGCTGAATGTAAAAGGCAATGCCATGAGCCGGGAGATTTGCAAAAAACTCCATGTGTCTTGGAAAGACACCGGCTCCCTGGTGGTGGCCTTGAACGATGAAGACATGGATACCTTGCAGGACCTGCTGGAGCGGGGGCGCGAGAACGGCGTGCCGGGGCTGGAGCTTTGGGACGCCGCGCAGGTGCGAGCCAAGGAGCCCAATGTAACGGAGACGGCCAAGGGTGCTTTGTGGGCGCCTACGGCAGCCATTGTTAATCCTTGGGAGTTTGGTTTGGCTATGGCCGAGGTGGCGGTGCAAAACGGTTGCGAACTGCGCCGTCGGTTCCCGGTGGAGAAGATTGAAAAGACAGCGGAGGGCTATGCCCTGTCTGACGGCAAAGACACGGTAGAGGCACGGTATGTGATCAACGCTGCCGGCGTGTACGCCGATCGGGTGAACAACCTGGTGGCGGCGCCGTCCTTTACCGTAGAGCCTACGGTAGGCGAGTATTACCTGCTGGACAAGTGCGAGGGCAACCGGGTGTCTACAGTGATCTTCCAGTGCCCGGGCAAAGAAGGCAAGGGTGTGCTGGTGGCGCCTACGGTGCACGGCAATTTGATCGTAGGACCAAATGCGGTGGTGCGCCAGGATCCGGACGATACATCTGACACCGCAGCGGGCCTGGCTGAGGTGCGCCAAAAAGCGGTGCGCACGGTGCCCGGCGTGGATTTTCGCCAGAATATCCGCAACTTTGCCGGTATGCGGGCCAATTCCACCGTGGATGATTTTATTATTGATTTTGCGGCGGCGCATTTCCTGAATGTGGCGGGCATTCGCTCTCCCGGACTGACTTCTGCGCCGGCCATTGCCGATTATGCGGCGGAGCTGCTGGCCGCAGACGGACTGGATCTGACGGAGAAAGACAGCTACATAGACAGCCGGGAGAAAGTGCATTTCAACCGGTTGAGCGCTGCGGAACGCAAGGCGCTGATTGAGAAAAACCCTGCTTACGGGCGGGTGATCTGCCGATGTGAGACGGTGACGGAGGGCGAGATTTTAGATGCCATTCATTCGCCTATTCCGCCGGTATCCGTAGACGGCATTAAGCGCCGCACCGGCGCCGGCATGGGGCGCTGCCAGGGCGGCTTTTGCGGGCCGCGGGTGGTAGACCTGCTGGCGCGGGAGCTGGGTGTGTCGCCGTTGACGATTTTGCAGGATCGGGACGGCAGCGAAATTCTTACTGCCTATACAAAAGGGGAGGTGCGTGCGTAATGTATGATCTGATCGTAATTGGCGGCGGACCTGCCGGTTTGGCAGCTGCCTATGCAGCCTGGAACAAAGGGCTGAAACACATTGCCATCTTAGAGCGGGACAAAGAGCTGGGCGGTATTCTCAACCAGTGTATCCATAACGGCTTTGGCCTGCATTACTTCAAAGAGCAGCTTACCGGTCCGGAGTACGCCTCTCGCTTTGCCGCCATGGTGGCGGACACCGGCGTGGAGGTATTCCTGGACACCATGGTGCTCCAGGTGACCCCGGAGAAGCAGGTGCACGCGGTAAGCAAGAAAGAGGGCTACCGGGTGCTGGAGGCCAAGAGCATTGTGCTGGCTATGGGGTGCAGAGAGCGCACCCGCGGCGCCATCTCCATTCCCGGCACGCGCCCGGCCGGTGTGCTCACTGCCGGTGCTGCCCAGCGGTATGTGAATATGGAGGGCTACATGGTGGGCAAGCGTGTGGTCATTCTCGGCTCCGGTGACATTGGGCTGATTATGGCTCGGCGTATGACCCTGGAGGGCGCCAAGGTGCTGGCCTGCGTAGAGGTAATGCCCTATTCCGGCGGGTTGCAGCGCAACATTGTGCAGTGCCTGGAGGATTTTGATATTCCGCTGTATCTGTCCCACACCATTACAGACATTCGGGGCAAAGCCCGGGTGGAGCAGGTGGTCGTGTCCCAGGTGGACGACCAGCGCCGTCCCATTCCCGGTACGGAGATGACCTTTGACTGCGACACGGTGCTGTTGTCCGTGGGGCTGATCCCGGAGAATGAATTGACCCGGGACGCCGGAATCGTTATGGATCCACGCACCAACGGCGCGTTGGTGTATGAGAACCGGGAGACCTCGGTGCCCGGCATTTTTGCCTGCGGCAATGCGCTGCATGTGCATGATTTGGTAGACTTTGTGACCGCAGAGAGCATGGCTGCCGGCGCGGCGGCTGCGGATTATGTGCAGGCCGGCGAGCTGGATCGGGAGCGCACAGTGCAGGTGACCACCAATGCCCATATCGGCTATACGGTGCCCCAGCGTTTCCGTGCAGACAGTGACGGTGTGGAGTTCTACTTCCGGGTGCGGCGCGTGTTTAAGGAGAGCCGCATTCAGGTGACCTGCGGCGATCAGGTCATTGCGTCCTTTAAGCGGGAGCATATGGCTCCCGGCGAGATGGAGACCATTAAGATTCCTAAGGCGCTGCTGGCACGGATTGACGGCGACACCTTGCATATTGCAGCAGAGGAGGTACAGGCATGAAGGATTTGATTTGCATTATGTGCCCCAAGGGCTGCCACTTAAAGGTAGATGAGGAGCACGGTTATACGGTGACCGGCAATCGCTGTCCTCGGGGTGCGGAGTACGGTCACAATGAGCTGAAGAACCCCACCCGGGTAATTACCTCCACCGTGCGGCTGCGCAGCAAAAGCGCTTGCCGCCTGCCGGTAAAGACGGACGGCCAGATCCCCAAGTATATGATGGAGGAGGCCATGCGGCTTCTGGACAAAGTGGAGGTCACGGCGCCGGTGCATGTTGGCGATGTGGTGGTAGACAATATCTTCCGCACCGGGGTGCACTTTGTGGCCACCAAAACGGTAGAAGAATAAGCGTATTCCCTTGGCCCGCTTGCTCCGGTAAGCGGGCTGTTTTAATAGACAGGCGCTGCCGGGTGCCGTATAAATTTCCAAAGTTGAAAACCCTGTCGTTTTTTGGTAAAATAGGGACAGAAGCAGGTGTGCCGCTTGTGGCTGCCGGCGGATAAGGGGGATTTTTTATGAAGTTGAAAACAGTGGCATTAGGCGCCGCCGCAGCGGGCTTGGTTGCGGCAGAAGCAGTCAATCTGTATAAGCAGGTGATGGGCCGTGGGGATCGCCCCAAGCGCCCCATGACCCGCCTGATGGAGATGAAGGACAAGGACGATTACGCTATGGCGGACGCCTGGCGCCAAAAGTACACCGATTGGGTCAACACCCAGCCGGTGGAGAACTGCACCATTACCTCTGACCGGGGTGACCTGCTGCGGGGGTATTATCTGCCGCCGAAGGGTGACTCTAAGGTGATTGTGTTCGGCTCCCACGGGTTCCATGCGGACCACACGGTGGACCCGCATACTTTTATTAAGCACTACCACGATCTGGGCTATGGCTTCTTTTGCTGCGACCATGTGGGCGCCGGTGCCTCCGGTGGCGAGTATGTGGGCTTTGATTACTATGAGAGCCAAGATATGCTCCGCTGGATCGAGTACCTGACTGCCCGCTTTGGGCAGGATATTACCGTGATACTCCACGGGGTGTCTATGGGCGCTGCTACCGTGTTGCAGCTGGCAGGCAGCCGCTGCCCGGATTGTGTCAAGCTGATTATCTCCGACTGCGCCTATACCAGTGCAAAGGACGAGTTTTCCTATGTGGCTCGGAATGCCGGGCTGCGCCACCCCCAGCCGGTGCTGTGGCTGTTAAATGAGATGAATAAGCGCCTGGCCGGGTTTGATTTGGAAAAGACAGATGTGCGCCAAAGCGTGCGAGAGGCCAAGGTGCCCATTCTCTTTATCCACGGTGCGCTGGACGACTTTGTGCCCCCGGAGATGGTGTACGAACTCTATAACCTGTGTCCGGCGGATAAAAAGGAACTGAAAATTTTTGACAACGCCAAGCACGCCCAAAGCTGCCTGCTCAATGAGGAAGAATATCATCGGACCGTGGATGATTTTATCCGCCGACGGTTGCCCGCTACGATATAAAATAATATTCCGGGAGGAAATGTTGTGTCTGTAAAAAAAATAACCGTTACCGCGTTGGAGACGGCGCTGAAGGACATTATGCGCCAAACGCCCTTTGAGAAGATCACCGTGTCCGATATTACGAACCGGTGCCAGCTCAATCGTCAAACCTTTTATTATCATTTTGCAGACAAGTACGCCCTGCTGGGTCAGATTTATAAACAGGAGATTTTTGATCCCTTTACCGACGGCCTGACCTTTGAAAACTGGAATACCCATTTGTTGCAAATGTTTGAGACGATGGCGGCGGACGCGGCGCTTTATAAGAATGCGGTGCTCCACGCAGACGATGAGTTTCGTCGATTCTTGTTTCAGAGTGCTGCGACGCTGTTTCGGGACGCAGTGGCTAAGTTGAACTTGCGCTCCGGTTTGCAGGTCAGTGAGGAGGAGCAACACTTTATTGCGGACTTTTTTGCCTACGGCATTACAGGCACGGTGCTGGATTGGGTGCGTGGCGGAATGCGCAAGACCCCGGACCAGTTGGCGGCGCAGCTGCGTCACTTGGCTGCCGATTGCCAAAAGGTGGCGGTAGAGCGGGCCAGCGGTACGCTGTAACAATCGCATAAAACAGAAAGAACCCCGGCGGTGTAGCACCGTCGGGGCTTTGTTTATGCCGTAAAAAAGGAGCCTGCAATTGCTTACAGGCTCCTTGAAAGGGGTTTGAGTATTTATTTATTCAGCACAGCTTCCGGGCCGTTTGCCATCATCTCTTTGATTTTATGACGATCACGGTAGGCACTCAGCAAGGTGGTTGCCAGGGTGAATACCACCATAATGGCCACCAGGATCAGTACATCCTTGGTAACGCTGCCGTTCCATGTGCCGGCCAGTGCTTCCTTAAACAGGCGCACGGAGTAGGTCATGGGCATGAACGGATACAGCTTCTGGAAGAAGGTGGGGCAGGTCTCGATGGGGAAGGTGCCTGCGCAAGAGGTCAGCTGCAAGATCAGCAGCAGCAGCGCAACGAACTTGCCTGCATCGCCCAAGTGTACCAGGCAGAACTGAATGATCGAGATAAAGGTCAGCGATACCAAACAGCAAGACAGGTACAGCATACCTAAGTTGGCGACTTTAATGCCAAGCGCGTGGTGGATTATGAATGCCAGCAGCACCGCCTGGAGCAGACCCAGCAGCATGAACACGAATGCACGCAGTACCACATGGTCGCTGTCTTTAGACAGAATACGAATTTTCTTTTGATAATCCAGGTAGATACCGAAGAAGATCATCAAACCGCCGACCCACATAGACAGACTCATAAAGTAAGGGGCGAATGCGGAGCCGTAGTTGTCTACCGGCTGCACATGCTGGGTGTCGGTGGATACCGGCTCCTCACTGTAATCGGCCAAGCCGTCCAGAGCCTTCAACTGGTTGTTGGTGGTGGTCAGGTTTTCCTCCACACCATCCTTGGCAGTGTCTGTGCCGGCCTTTAATGCGGCGGCACCGGTGTTCAGCTTGGCAGCACCGTTTTCCAGTTGAGAGGCACCGCCGTTCAGCTGGTTGATCCCGCTTTGCAGTTGGGAGGCACCGTTTTGAATGGTCGTCGTCTTGGTGTTGATTTGGTCAGAACCGTCTGCCAGCTGGGCAGTGGCGACTTTCAGTGCCTTTACGCCTGCCAGCAGATCGCCTGCGCCGCTGTCCAGTGCGGTTACGCCCTTGGCCAGGGTGCCGGAGGAGGACAGCAGTGTGTCGGTGCCGTCTGCCAACTGGCTTGCGCCGGTGGCTACGGCGGCTGCGCCTGCGTTCAGCGCATCATTGTTCTTTTCCAGGGTTTGCAGACCCTTTTGCAGTTTTGCAGTGCCGGTGTTTAGAGCCACAGCACCGTCGTCTAACATTTTGACACCGGCCTGTACCTGGCCGATACCCGCTTGCAGTTTGGCCATACTCTTGGCAGAGTCGGTCTCCAGCAGCTGCAAGCCCTGCTTCATGGTGGCCAAACCGGTATTGATCTGGCTCTTGCCCTGCTTCAGTTTGGCAAGCTTCTCTCGATTTTCTGCGGTGTTGCACTGTTGCAGATACTGACCCACCTGCTGCTGCACAGCGGCGTTGCTAATGTAGGGATAAGCCCCGGTGAGCAGTTTTACGCTGGTCTCAAAGTTGGTGATCAGGCTGTCTACACCGGTGGTATAGACGCTCAGCTGGGTGGTCATCTGGTCCACGCCAGTCTCCAGCTTCTTCTCTGCGGCAGCCAGGTCGGTGGCGCCGTCTGCGGACTGGGTCTTCAGGTCGACCAAGCCGCTTTCCAGACCGGTAATGCCGGACTGGAGCTTGGCGATACCGTCCATCACATCGTCGCTGCCGGCAGAGGCGTTAGCCACGCCGTTGGTATATGCTTTCAGATTGGTACTCAGGGCAGCGGAACCGCCTGCCAACGCGGTGGCACCGTTGTTCAGCTTCTTTACGCCGCTTTTCAGGGCGGGTACATTGTTGTTTAACTGCTGGGTGCCGGCTTTCAAGGAGGCAGCGCCCTTTTGCAGCTTGGCGGCGCCGGTGTCTACCTGGGTGGCGCCGTCTGCCAGCTTGGCGGTACCGGCCTTAAATACAGACAGGCCGCTGACCAGGTCTTTGCTGCCCTTTGCCAGCTTTTCCGTGCCTACATTCAGGCTGATGGTGGCGGTGGACAGCTGCTGGGTGCCGCCTTTTACGGAACCGGCGCCGTCAGACAGCTGCTGTAAGCCGTCTTTCAGGATCTCCAGTGCGTCCGGCACGGAGTAGAGCTTATCTGTCAGGGTGGCGGTGATCTCCTTGTTTACCGCACCGTTGACGGTTTCTTTAATGGTGGGCATCATGCCGCTTTCCAAAATCTGGGAGGCTAAGTAGTTGCGCTTTTGGTTGGCAACATATTGGATTTGGGCGTGTTGCTTCTTGGTATTCTTGGAGGCCGTGGAGATGGAATCGGTCAAGTCTGCCGGAATCAGAACCTCGGCGTAATACTTGTCGTTCATCAGACCGTCTTTTGCGTCTGCCTCACTGACAAAGTGGAAGTCCAGCGAGCCGTCTTCCTCTAAATTGTCACAAATCTCTTTACCTACATTGCGGTCTTTGCCGTTGATTTTAGCGCCGTTGTCCAGGTTGACCACCGCCACAGATACATCTTGCAAGCGGGAATACGGATCCCAGAACGCGCTCAAATAGAAGTAACTGTACATCAGCGGAATGATCAGCACGCCGATAATTACGGCGGCCTTGATGATGGTCTTTGCCATCGGCTTTTTTTGCTTCGTAGCCACAACTAAAACTCCTTTTCTAAAAATTCTACACATAGTATAGGTCTATGATAACGATTTGTAATTAGTTATTTATAGCGAAATGTCTGAAAATTTGACAAGTACCGTAAAATGTATAAAAAGCGCAAAAAACGGACAGCTGCCACGACTGTGCGTTTCTTATATAAATATATATACCATATTATTCCGGGAAGTGCACGGTAATGGTTGTGCCTTGCCCCTCCACGCTGTCCAGCTCCACCGGCGCGTCGTGCACCTGGGCAATATGCTTGACGATGGCCAGCCCCAGCCCGGTGCCGCCGGTCTCTTTGCTGCGGCTTTTGTCCACTCGAAAGAAGCGTTCAAAGATACGCTCCCGGTACTTCTTCGGTATGCCGATGCCGGTGTCGGCCACCTGCAAGGCGGTGCCGCTCTGCTCCGGGTGCAGGGTTACCGTGACACTGCCTTGGGGCTTGTTGTAGCGAATGGCGTTGTCGCACAGGTTGTAGAGCAGTTCCTCCAGCAGGCTTTTGTTGCCCTTAATGTAAATGGGCGCTTCCGGCGCCGCCAGGTGCAGGTCTACTGTTCGGCTTTGGGCGTTGATTTGCAGGGACTGCACGCAGTCCGACGCCAATTCCGTTAAATTCACTTCTTCAAAGAGGATCTCGCCGTCGTTCTCCTCCAGCTGGGACAGTTGAATAATATCCTCTGCCAAAGACACCAGCCGCAGCGCCTGCTTGCGAATGGTGTGGGCAAAGGGCTTTATGTCCTCCGGCCGAGCCATTCCGTTTTCGATCAGTTCAGCATAACCGGCAATGGAGGTCAGTGGGGTTTTCAGTTCGTGGGACACATTGGCGGTAAATTGCTTTTTTTGTTTTTCCAGCTGGCGCTTTTTTTCATTATTGGCCCGGATCTTCTCCACAAAGGGGCGCAGCTCTTTTTCGGTTTGTACCCGGTCAATATGGTCGATGTGTTCGCCCAACTGTTCCAGCGGTTGAATAATTGCGCCGGTGATGGCGTAGCTGACCGGAACGGAAGCCCCCAGCACTGCCGCTAAAATGCCCAGTACATAGGGCAGCTCCTTGCGGATGATGGCGCCGGTCAAGGCACCGGTGTTGTCGTGTGCTACTGTCAGCGCCAGGGTGATGAGCACCACGGTGGCGATCACTGCCAGAGCGGTAAAGCAAAATACACGGAAAAAGACTTTCTTACGCATGATCAGTCACCGATCTTGTAGCCCACATTGCGAATGGTTTTAATGGCGTCCCCGGCGGTGCCCAGCTTTTTGCGCAGGGACTGGATATGTACATCCACCGTGCGGTTGCCATGTTCAAAATCGTAGCCCCAAATTTTTTCCATCAGGGAGTCTCTGGTGAGCACAATGCCCCGGTTCTTCATCAGGTACTTGAGAATTTCGTATTCTTTATAGGTCAGCTCCACTTCGTTGCCGTCTACCTGCACGGTGTGTCGGCTCACGTCTATGCGAATGGTGCCGTAGTTCAGATCCTCTTTCTTCACCCGGTCGATGCGGCGCAGCAGCGCCTTTACCCGAGAGATCAGCTCCATCACCCCAAAGGGCTTGGTTATATAGTCGTCGGCGCCGGAGTCCAGCCCCTTAACTGCGTCGATCTCGCCGGTTTTGGCAGTCACCAGGATCACCGGCAGTTTGCTGTAAGCGGGGGTGGAGCGAATGGTCTCCAGCACTTTCAGTCCGTCTGTGCCCGGCAGCATAATGTCCAGCAGGATCAGATCCGGCAGGTGGCTCTCCATTTGGGCGAAGAAATCCCGGCTGTTCTCAAATCCCAGCGTTTCAAATCCGGCGCTCTTCAGCGCATAGCTTTCCAGCTCTCGAATACTGGCATCGTCCTCTACAATATAGATCTTTTGGCTCACACCGTCACCTCCTACTCCTTTTAGCATAGCAAAAATTCACCGTTAGTGCAATGCGTATTTGCGCAAATAATCCTCAAAGCTTTCCATAAACCGGGCGTTCTCTTGGCTCTTTACGCTCTTTAAGTAGCGATGGGTCTGGTAGCTGCCCTGGCTCAGCTCGATAATGCACACAGCCAGATTGGAGCAGTGGTCCGCAATGCGCTCAAAGCTGTTAATGATGTCAAAGAACAGCATACCGGTCTCAATGGTGCATTCCCCGGCCTGCAAGCGCTTGGTGTGGCGGGCGCGCAGCTCTGCCTTTAAGTTGTCAATCACCTGCTCCAGCGGCTCAATGGTTTGGGCGGCAGCCACATCGTTCTCAATAAAGGCGTTGGTGGCCTTGGTGATGATCTCCTGCACGGCGCTGCTCATCACTTCCAGCTCCTTGGAGGCTTCCTTGGAGAAGTGGATCTTGTCCTCGTGCATGGTGCGCTTGGTTTTTAGAATATTCACTGCGTAGTCGCCGATCCGTTCAAAGTTGCCGATGGCGTGGGACAGCTTGCTCACCTGCATACTGTTCTCCAGACTCAGCTGCATACTGCTGATCTTGACCAGGTAGGTCTCCAGTTCGTCCTCAAAGGCATCCAGCGCCTTTTCATTTTGGTGAATCGCCTCGCTGTCTTTCTTATTGTAGACCCGGATGAAGCCCAGGGACAGCAGGGTGTTTTTCTGGGCCAGGCGGGCCATATCGTTGGTGCGCTCCCGGCACTTCTCAATGGCAAAGGACGGGGACATCAAAAAGCGCTCCTCTACCAGTGCGTCGTTGTCTGCGGCAGCGGGCTGTGCCTTGTCTGCCTTGTCCCGCACGATCAGGCAGGACAGCTTTTCCAGCTGCTTGCCAAAGGGAAACAGCAGCACAGTGCAAAATACATTGAATGCGGTGTGAATAGCGGCAATGTCTGCGCCGTTCACCGCTTTGTCCAAAAAGGCAAAGTGGAAGATGGCATTGGCACCGTAGAACAGCGCCATACCGCACACCACGCCGATGATGTTAAAGGTTAGGTGAATGACAGCGGTGCGCTTGGCGTTTTTGTTGGTGCCGATACTGGAGATCAGCGCCGTGATGCAGGTGCCGATATTTTGCCCCAAAATAATGGGAAATGCGGCGCCCACGGAGATGGCACCGGTGGCGGACAGTGCTTGCAGAATACCCACGGAAGCGGAAGAACTTTGAATGATGGCGGTGAGGATCATACCCACCAGCACGCCCAGAATGGGATTAGAGAACATGGTGAACACGCCGGTAAAGGCCGGATCGCTCTCCAGCGGTGCCACAGCGCCGCTCATAGCCTCCATGCCGAACATCAGGGTAGAGAAGCCCAGGAGAATGGAACCCAGTTCCTTCTTCTTCTCGCTTTTGCAGAACATATAGAGTACAATGCCGATCAGCGCCAGTATCGGGGAGAAGGTGCTGGGTTTCAGCATGGTCAAAAATACATTGCTGCTCTCAATGCCGGTGAGCGACAGCAGCCAGGAGGTGATACAGGTGCCGATATTGGCGCCCATAATAATGCCCACCACTTGGTTCAGTGCCATAATGCCGGAATTTACAAAGCCCACGGCCATCACGGTCACGGCGCTGGAGGACTGGATCACGGCGGTAACGCCGGCGCCCAGCAGCACGCCCTTAATGCGGTTGTTGGTCATTTTTTCCAGCACGGACTCGAATTTGCCGCCGCCCATTTTTTCCAGGCCGCTGCCCATCACATTCATGCCAAAGAGAAAGAGGGCCAGACCGCCGATCAGGCTTAAGAAGTTGAAAATTGTCATCGGATATACCCCGCTGTTTTCTGTTTTGTCTTGTTTTTTATTTCGTTCCCACTTAGCATATAGGAAGTCTGTTAAGTTTGAATTCGGCCAATGTTAAATTTGGGTTAAATGTTCTGCGACAAAAGACTGGATATTTTGTCGGAAAGTGCGCGAATTTGGCTGTAAACGGTGGTTGACGATTGGCGATGAGTATGGTATAGTCATAGTGTACTACTATGTATAGTACAGAGAACGAGAAAAAGGAGCGTGCACGGTTGTTTCATATAGATAATCGCAGTCGGGTGCCCATTCACCAGCAGCTGCAAGCGCAGATCGTGCGGTATGTGTCCCTGGGGCTGTTGCTGCCGGACCAGCAGCTGCCGTCGGTGCGTGCCATGGCACAGCAACTGGGCATTAACCCCAACACGGTACAAAAGGCCTATGCCGCTCTGGAGATGAACGGCGTGCTTTATACAGTAGCCGGGCGGGGTGCTTTTATTTCGCCGGAGAAGGATCAGCTGTCCCAGTTTAAGAAGCTGGCGGCAGATCGCTTTGCCGCAGCGGTACAGGCAGCGGCAGACGCCGGCCTGACCCGGCAGGAGCTGGGGCAGATTGTAGAAGAACAGATGGAGAGGAGGGACCGAGATGATTGAAATTCAAGATGTGAGCAAGCAGTTTGACTGCGTTACCGCCTTGCGCCACTTGACGCTGAAGGTGCAGGACGGCTCCGTTTTTGGGCTGGTAGGTTCTAACGGCGCCGGTAAGTCCACGCTGCTGCGCATTTTGGCCGGTGTGTATCGGCCGGACAGCGGGCGGGTGCTCATTAACGGCCAGGCGCCTTTTGAGAATGAGCAGGTCAAGCGCAGCACTGTGTTTATCTCGGACTATCCGTATTTAGCTCCCACCGCCACCGTGCGGCGGCTGGCACGGCTGTACCGCAGCGTGTATCCCGGGTGGAGCGAGGACTACTTTGCCCGGATGGAAAAGCTGTTCCCTATTTCCTTTGACGCTCGGCTGGGCAAGATGAGTAAGGGTATGCAGCGCCAAGCTGCGATTCTGCTGGGGTTGTCCACCCAGCCTCGCTGTATCTTGTTTGACGAGATTTTTGACGGCCTGGACCCGGTGGTGCGGGAACTGGTGAAGAAGCTGCTGGTGGACTTTGTGGCGGAGAACGGCGCGTCTGTGATGATCGCCAGTCACAATTTGCGAGAGCTGGAGGATGTGTGCGACCATGTGGGGCTGCTCCATCGGGGCGGTGCCTTGTGCGAGGACGACCTGGATCGGCTGAAGCTGGGGATCACCCGTTTGCAGTTTGCCTTGGCGGATCCGGCGGATTTTGAAACGGTGCGCGCCGGGCTGAATTTGCTCAAATGCAGCCAGCAGGGCAAGCTGTTTGAGATGACGGTGCGGGGCACGGAGACAGAGACTTTGGCGCTGGTGCAGCGGCTGCATCCGCTGTTTTGCGAGACCCTACCGATTACTTTGGAAGAATTATTTATCAGCGAAATGGAGGTGGCCGGTTATGACATCAACAAGGTCATCTAAGTGGGTGCTGTTTTCCGCTTTGCAGCGGGAGGGGCGCCGTATGTCTGTTTGGCTGGCATTGTTTCCGTTTTTAGGCTTCTTGTACGCTCTGTGCCATGGCCTTTTGCAGGCACTTATGAATCAGGATACCGACACTGTCGCCGCGCAGGATCAGACGGTGCGCATTTTTGGCAGTATAGCGTTGTTTTTGTCCGCCGCCACAATCATGGCGGGGGCGTTCTTTGCCATATCTGCTTTTCGCTTTCTTTACAGTCGGCGGCAAAGCGATTTCTATTTATCCCTGCCGGTGACTCGGCGCACTTTTTACTTTGTTAAGTGGGTGATAGGGGAATTGGTGCTTTTGCTGGCCTTTTGCGGCGCCGGGATCGGATGCTGGTTGGTGCCGCAGCTGATTCCTCGCAAGTGGCATGTTCAGCTGGATGCCGGTTACGGCCTGCGGCTGCTGACAGTTGCCTTTGCAGCGGCGGCGGCCTTCTACTGTATTTGTTTGCTATGCGCCGTTACGGCAGGCAAGGTGTGGCAATACTGGACCCTGCTTATCGGTATCGGCGGCTGTTTGCCCCTGGGACTGATTTCTTATGCAGAGCTGTTTCCCGCTTTCCTGTCCGGGCTGAACCAGCAGCCGGTACGGATCGTGGCACTGGTCAGCCCTATAGCCTATGTGCCCTTTGGGGTGCAGGGGGTGTTTGATTTTCGTTATTTGCTGCTGGCGGCTTTGCTAGTGGGGGCAGTCAGCTTCTTTGCCGGAATGTTCTTTTATCGGCGGCGCTCCGGCGAGTGCGCGGAACAGACCCTGTCCACACCGGTGGCCTATGTGCTGGCCACCACCGGGGCGGCGCTGAGCCTGGTGTGTTTGCCTATGCTGCTAACCTTGCAGGCGAATCAGTATGGCGTGTATGCGCTGCTGTGTGGTGCCGGTGTGGGCGTGATGACCCTGGTGTGTACCTTGGTGTACACCCGCAAGGTCGTTAATCCCACTGCCGCGGTGCTGTGCAGTACCTTAGTGGTGGTGACCGTTGGCACCGTGTGCCTTTTAGGCGTGCAGGGCAGCGACTACCGCAACAAGGTGCCGGCAGCAGAGGATGTGGCGCAGGTGACGGTGCAGCCTATGGTGCAGGACCCGCTGGTGGATCTGCCGGATTATATGTTGGAGCCGGGTACGCATTCGGTTTCTACCGATACGACGGAGTCGCAAGAGCTGGAGTCCAGCTATACTTTTACGGATCCGGCGTCTGTGGCTGCCATTGTGCAGCTGCATCGGGATTGCATTACCGCAGCAGAGACTGAGGCGCTGGGCGGCAGCGGCTTTAAGTCCAGTTTTCGATACAAATTAAAGAACGGCAAGGTTCTGACCCGGATCTATACCGCTTACGGGGACAACGGCGCCAATGTGATCCGCTCCACCAAGGAATATAAGCAGCAACAGCCCTTTGTGAAGAACAGCGCCAAGGAGAACCTGCTGCTGGTGTCCTTAATCAGCACACAACGGGACGAATTGTACTGGAACCAGTCCATGGAGGACAATCGGGGCGAGGTGCAGGTGGATCAGACCGCCTACTACGCTGCCATTCGAGCAGATTTTATGGAGCTGACCCGGGCGGACTGGACCTATATGAATATGCAAGACGCGTCCTGGAGCACTGTGTCCTTTGCCATTTACCAGGTGCGCCCGGGCACGGACAGCAAGACCCGCCGCCAACTGCAAAAGATGGACCCGGAGGCCTTGCGTACCTATTATAACCGCTTTTACAGCACCCATACAGACAGCGATCCGCCGTGCCCGGTGGAGCGCTCGGTGGTGTATCTGCCCAATCAGTCCGGCAGGGCGAATCGCACCTTAAAGCTGCTGCAAAAAGACGGCTTTATCTATGGGGCGCAGACCACGCTGCCGTCTGCCGATCAGGTGGAGACTATGCTGGTATCGCCGATTTGTACGGTGACAGCGGATTATACCGAAGGGGACGGCTGCCTGCTGGGCGAGCCGGACAGTGAGGACGGCTATTACCTGACCCGCCCGGAGAGTCTGTTGGGCGGCCAGGTGGTGCGCAAAAACTTTGCGTCCCTTTATACCGATCCGTTCCGTACGGTAACGGACCGAAAAGCCATTGCCCGCACGCTTGCCGGTGTACAGCCGGGCGCTGACCAAATGGAACGGCTGAAGCAGGCAAAGCAGGGTTATGCCGTCAGCTTGATCACCAAGGACGGCAAGGCCACCAAGATGTATTTTGTGCCGACTGCCTATGGGTATGCGCAGGGGAAGCCTACAACGGACGCTGCAAGCGATCTGGCCTATGCGCTGGGATAATCAGTGAGTATAAAGCAAAGAGGAAAGGACCGTATCTCTCAGATACGGTCCTTTTTGCATTCTATGTATATCAGGTCAGGCCAAGGCGATCATGAAAGTGCCTGCCACCACCAGTGCCAGCGCCAGTAGGCTGCGGCGGGTCTGCTTCTCTTTTAAGAAGATGGCGGACAGTGCCACGGCAAAGAGCATGGAGCATTTGTCGATGGGCACCACCACGCTGGCGCGGCCGGTTTGCAGCGCCCGGTAGTAGCACAGCCAGCTGGCGCCGGTGGTGATCCCGGACAGCACCAGGAGCACGGCGTCCCGGCGGGTCATCTTTTTCCAGTCGCCGCCTTCTTTCTTGCCCAGCACAATGGCCCAGGCAAAGATCAGCACCACCACGGTGCGCAGGGCGGTGGCCAGGGTGGAGTTCATATCCTGCACGCCCACCTTGCCCAGTATGGACTGCAGCGCGGCAAAGACGGCGCTGCCTGCGGCGTAAAACAGCCAGCCTCTTTCGCCCTTTTTGGCGTCGCCCTTTTCCAGCATTAGGGCTGTGCCGGCGATCATCACGGCGATCCCCAGCCCGGTGAGCCAGTGAAACGGCTCGCGGAAGAAGATCAGCGCCAGCAGAATGGTCAGAAAAGTGGAGGATTTGTCCACCGCCACCACTTTGCTCAGGTTGCCGATGGATAGGGCCTTAAAGTAGCACAGCCAGGACAGTCCGGTGGCGGCGCCAGACAGGGCCAGGAACACCAGTGCCCGTGGGGTAATGGTGGAGACGGCGTTTTGGCACCCGACCACAAAGACCATCAGCCAGGAGAAGATCAGCACCACGCCGGTGCGAAAGGCAGTGGCAAAGTCCGAGGACACGGACTTGATCCCCGCTTTGGCCAGTACAGAGGTAGCGCCGGCAAAAAAGGCGCTGCCTACGGCAAATAAGATCCACATAAAGGGCTCCACCTCTTTCCATCAAAAAAGCTCCGCCGCCCGGTAAAGTACCGCAGCGCCGGAGCGTGCTTTTTGTTAAGATACAAAGGCGTAAATGCCAACGCCCAGCCCGCTGCAAGCCATCAGCAGCGCCAGAATAATGGCGGTCACCTTGACCCATTTTTGCTGCATATTCTCTCTACTTCCTTTCTGTTACGCCATCCAGGCGGCGCTTTCGTCTATGAGCTGCTGCCCCATTTTCTGGGCAACGGCTTTGTCTGCGGCTACGGCGGTCACATAGGTTTTGATCTTCGGCTCCGTGCCGGAGGGGCGCACGATCAGCTTGCAGCCGTTCTCCGCCTTGTATTCCAGCACATTGGATTTGGGCAGGTCAATGGGGGCGGATTTGCCGCTAACCAGATCGGTGGACAGGGAGCTTTGGTAGTCGCTGTGTTCCACCACCGGGCTGTCGCCCAGAGACTTCGGCGGATTTTGGCGCAGGTGGTTCATGATCCCGGCCATTTTTTCCATACCGGCCTCGCCCTCAAAGGTGTAGCTGACCACTGCGTTGTCATAGTAGCCGTAGTCGGCGTAAATTTTGTCCATCACATCGCCCAAACTCAGCCCTTGCAGCTTGTAGTAGGCGGCCATTTCGCAAATGAGCATACTGGCCACCACGGCGTCCTTATCTCGGGCATGGGTGCCGGCCAAATAGCCGTAGCTTTCCTCAAAGCCCATCACAAAGTCGTCTGCACGGCCCTGGGACTCCAGCTGCGTCACCACCTCACCGATGTACTTAAATCCGGTGAGCAGATTCTTAAAGGTGCAGCCGTAGCGGGCAGCAATGGCCTGGGCCAGGTCGGTGGATACGAAGGACTTCACCGCCACGCTGTTTTGGCTCAGGGTGCCTTTTTGCTTTCGCATTTCCAGCAGGTAATTCAGCAGCATAGCGCCCACTTCGTTGCCGCTCATCAGCCGTACTTTGCCCCCTTGCATCACCGCAATGCCTACCCGGTCGCAGTCCGGGTCGGTTGCCAGCAGCAGATCGGCGTGGATATTTTCGTTCATTTTCAGTGCCAGTTCAAAGGCCTGCTTAATCTCCGGGTTAGGGTAGGGACAGGTGGGGAAGTTGCCGTCCGGCAGCTCCTGCTCCGGCACCACATACACATGGGGCACGCCGATCCGGTCCAGGATCGCCCGTACCGGCTTATTGCCGGTGCCGTTTAGGGGGGTGTAGATCACTTTCAGGTCTGCCTTTTGGCACACGCCCCGGTTCATACACTGGGTCTCTACCGCGTCCAAAAAGGCGGTCATCATCTTTTCGCCAATGTATTCCACGGTGCCGTCTGCCACAGCGGCGTCAAAGTTCGCTTTCTTAATGCCGGTGAAGTAGTCCACCTTTTCAATATAATGGTAAGTCTCCGCCGCCTCGTCGTCGGTCATTTGGTAGCCGTTTTTGTTGTAGCACTTGTAGCCGTTATACTTGGCCGGGTTGTGGGAGGCGGTGAGGATAATGCCGCTCTGGGCGCCCAGCTGCCGCACCGCAAAGGACAGGCAGGGGGTGGGCTCCAACTCTTCATAAAGATATACCTTAATGCCGTTGCCCGCCAGCACAGCAGCCGCCTCTTTGGAGAACAGGTCGCTCTTGATCCGGGAGTCATAGCCGATGGCCACGGACGGGTGGTCGTATTTGGCGTTCAGATAATCGGCCAGCCCTTGGGTGGCACGGCCTACGGTGTACACATTCATACGGTTTGTACCGGCGCCGATCACGCCTCGCAGCCCGGCGGTGCCGAACTCCAGTGAGCGGTAGAACCGATCGCGAATTTCCTCATCCTGTCCGGCGATGGCTTGCAGCTCTGCCTGCAGGTCCGGATCAGCGGTGGCCTTTTCCAGCCACTGGGTATAGAGTTCTGTGGTATTCATACTGTCACCTTTGCCTTTCTTTGACGATGGGTCTGTCTCTTTCTGCTCCTCATCACGCTATTATTTTAATCCCAATTTGCACCGGTGTCAATAAGCATTGTCAAACGGCTGTCGGTCGTGTATAATAAAAGCAGAAAATCAGGAGAAGAGGTCGTTATTATGTATGCGAAGGTGGAGAGCTTGGGCCTGAACGGGCTGGACGCTTTTTCCGTTACGGTAGAGGCGGATATCAGCACCGGTCTGCCCCGGTTTGACATTGTGGGTCTGCCGGATATGGCGGTGCGAGAGAGTCGGGAGCGGGTGCGGGCGACCATTAAGAACGGGGGCTACCAGTTCCCGGTGTCCCGTATGACGGTAAATATTGCCCCGGCAGATGTAAAGAAAGAGGGCGCCGTTTACGACCTGCCGGTGTTTGTGGCACTGATGAAAGCCAGCGGCCAAATGCACGGCAGCACCGACGGCTGTGCCTTTTTAGGCGAGCTGTCTCTGGACGGCGAAATCCGGCCCTGCACCGGGGTGCTGCCCATGGTGCTGTGCGCCCGGGAAAAAGGGCTGCACGCGGTGTTTGTTCCCGCTGCCAACCGGGACGAGGGCAGCATAGTGGAGGGCATAGATGTGTTGCCGGTGGCCCATGTGCGCCAGGTGCTGGATCACTTGCAGGGCAAGGTACTGGTAGAGCCTTGCTACCGGGCATTTTCCCCGGAGGAGGACACGCTGGAGTACCTGGACTTTGCAGATGTAAAGGGGCAGCAGAACGCCAAGCGGGCGCTGGAGATCGCAGCTGCCGGGGGACACAATTGCCTGATGATCGGCCCGCCGGGCACCGGCAAGTCTATGCTGGCCAAGCGGCTGCCGTCTATTTTGCCGGAAATGACCTTTGAGGAGCAGATCGAGACCACCAAGATCTATTCCATTGCCGGGGCACTGCCCAGCGGCACGCGGCTGATCAGCCACCGACCTTTTCGCAGTCCCCACCACACGGTATCGCCCCAGGGGCTTACCGGCGGCGGTGCGGTGCCCAAGCCCGGCGAGATTAGCCTGGCCCATAACGGAGTGCTGTTTATGGACGAGTTCCCGGAGTTTGACCGGCGCACGAAGGAGTCCCTGCGCCAGCCGTTGGAGGACGGTGTGATCACCATTTCCCGCGCCGGGGGCAGCCTAACCTATCCCTCTAATATTATGGTGGTGGCGGCGATGAACCCTTGCCCCTGCGGATTTTTGGGTCATCCCACCAAGGACTGCACTTGCAGCCAGGCGGCGGTGAACCGCTACCGGGACAAGGTCAGCGGTCCCATTTTGGATCGGATTGACCTGCATGTGGAGGTGCAGAGCGTGGACTATGCCCAGTTGGCAGATACCACCCGGGGCGAACCAAGCAGCGCCATTCGGCAGCGGGTGAACCGGGCACGCCAAATGCAGGCGCGGCGCTTTGCGGGCACCGGCATTACCTGCAATGCCAAAATGCCGCCCCAAATGACCAAGGACTGTTGCCGCCTGACGGAGGATGCCTCCGCCCTGCTGCAAATCAGCTTTGATAAATTAGGGATGTCTGCCCGGGCGTATGACAAAATCCTGCGCATTGCCCGCACCATTGCGGACCTGGAGCAGACAGAGGAAATTAACGGCGCCCACATCTCGGAGGCGCTGCAATACCGGGCGCTGGACCGGAAATACTGGAACCGATAAGAAAGGAGCGACTGGGATGGACGCAAGAATAGAAGAAACCATCAAAAACTTAAAAAGACGGGGCTTTGAGCCGTATTATTTGGAGAGCCGGGCACAGGTGCTGCCCCTGGTGCAAAAGCTGGTGCCTGCGGGCAGCAGCGTGTCCCACGGCGGGTCGGAGACCTTAAAGGAAGTGGGCGTGATCGACCTGCTCTCCGGTGGGGATTATCAATATATCAACCGGGCCGGACTGGAGGGCGAGGCGCTGCGCCAATGCTACCAGGATGCCTTTGGCTGTGACGCCTATTTCACTTCTTCCAATGCCATTACCACCGATGGGGTGCTTTATAATGTGGACGGCAACTCCAACCGGGTGGCCTGTATTGTGTTTGGTCCCCGCCAGGTGATTATGATTGTGGGGCGCAACAAGATCGTAGATACCTTTGACCAGGCGGTAGAGCGGGTAAAGCGCATTGCCGCTCCCCGCAACACCCAGCGGCTCCATTGCAAGACCCCTTGCGCCGCTACCGGCCACTGCATCAGCTTGGATCAGGAGAATCCCGCTCTGTGCGACGGCTGCTTTAGCCCCCAGCGGGTGTGCTGCAACTATGTGACCACCGCCTTTGACCGCCACATCGGCCGCATTAAGGTGCTGATCGTGGACGAGGAACTGGGTTATTGATTTATTGTATTGCCCGATTATCTATGTGTACATGAAAGGTGCCCCATACGATGGAATACCCATCGTATGGGGCACCTTTTTAGATTTAACTGGCGATAGACTCGATATTGTCTAATGTTAAGATCATATCACTATCTAAAGAATAGACCCATTTACGGTCTTTGTATTTTTTCCAAGCACGAGTATATTCTGATTGTTTCACTTTTTTATCATTTACCTCGTATGTTGGTGTCTTTCCTTCAGGTGTATCTCCCGCATTATTAAATAGAGTTACAACCTTCTTGCAAGTACCTGCGTCTATCCTGTATATTGTCCTAGTTTCGACGCCGTGATAGCAAACATCCGAAGACACTAATTCTCCTTTTTCGATATAACCAATCATGCCATATGTGCCGCCTAAATCACCAACCAATTTGACTACTTTTGAATTTATACAGGTGTAAACATGTGCTGCGGCAGAATGCCCATTACCATCGCGTATCACAAGTTCCGGAGCGTCGTCATTATCTATGTACACAAGGCTAAAACCGCATGCTTCAGGATTGTCTACTTCAGCCAGAAATTGCTTTAAGAAGTTGGTATATGCCTTGCGCCAGTTGCCGACCGTTGGGTGCTTTCCTGCTTGTGTAGTGGCCGGCTTTGTGGTTGTTGGTTTGGGCGTGGTACATTTAGCCACTATTTTTCCTGACTCAATATGCCATTGCTTTTTTATTTTGCTGCTTTTACTGTCCCAGATTTTCCAGGATATTTTTATTTTTAACTTGCCCAAGACGCTATCTTGCGAATTTATAAATAGGTCGAGCGGTACATAGGCTTTGATGTCTAAACAGCCGTATTTGTTTGTGGACGCCTCGGCATTAAATACACCTATGGTCCCGCCAAAGTCAAACATATCTACATTAAATACTTCGCCTGCGATACAGATTTCCGGATTTACATAGCCCTTTACTTTTAATTCCAAATCGGTTTGCGGTGGTGTGTTGGTTTGCCGGAATATGGGCAGTGCGCCTTGCTTGTATTTCATGGTTTCCGTTACCGTGGTTGAAGAAATGACAGACACACTTCCGTCTATGCCAATCTTTACGGTTATCTTTATTGCCGCGCCCAGCACGCCAAAAAGCTTTGCGTCCACGCGCACCGGTATTTTAGTTTCGGTTTTACCGGATACGGATATTTTGGATTCCAGGTCATAAGAGAGGTGTGCGTTACAGTTTTTGACAGTAATACCTACTGCATTGAATTCATCAACTCGCATGATTAACTTCTTGAGCGATATAGTACCGCTGATTTTTACATTGCCTACCTTTTTGGAGAGTTTTATATCGTAGTTGAATGGGCTGGTGCTTGTGCTTGTTGGAATTTCGTTCCCTGCTAAGGCCAATGGCGTAATCGCGGCGGGCGTAACGGTTGGTGTAGTATCGGCATTTTCTGTTTCAATTTTCACAGTTGTATCTTTGTCGGAGGATGAAACAGCTGTTACTACCGGCGACGCTTCACCTGAAAATGTGTATGCGCCCAAAAATTCGTCCAGGCCGGGCGTGGTGAATTCTATGTTTTCTCCTTTTACCTTCTTAATCTTGATTGCTTTTCCCGATGGATATGCGTCGCAAGGCTCTATTACCAATATGTCGCCAACTTTTACTGGTTGTAGCGTTGTGGCCTGATTCCCATGTATTTTTATGGAGCTTGTGTCAATTTTCTTGACATTATCTTTGTATTCTACGCTGCCGCTATTCTTGGGTTTGATGCCCTCTTTGATTTGCTTGGTGTTATTCAATATTTTTGTTGCATAATCGGCGTCAATATACGACTGATTATCAAAACGATCTCCTGTTTTTTCTTTGTAGAAATGAATGATTTCACTATCCGTGCGAATGGGTTTGTCATTAGCCGATATAAATTGTAGTCCGATGGATTTTACTGCAGTAATTACGGCAAATTCAGTCGTAGCTTTGTCATTTGGTAAAAACGATCCACCTTTGTCTAGGATTTCCCATTCGGCGCAGGCTTGTATTTTTTTGAAATTATCATTGCTTTGGTTTATGTCGTCAAAATAGCTTTTGTCATTCTTGCAGTCGGTATAGCCCTCCTGGTCAGCCAGCATTGCAATCCACTCTGTTCTGGTGATGGCATTTTCAGAAGATACGGCCGGGACACTGTGGTTGTTGTTTGCGGTATGCAGTAATAAGGCGACTGCTCCGGCAATGATAGCCGTTAGGAGCAGAAAGATACTTATTACGAGAATGAGTATCTTTGTGCTTTTATTAAGGGCTCGACTTTTTGCCCGGTTTTGGTTTGAGATGGATGGATTGTTGCTTTGATTATATGTATTTAAGGTCCTTTTGCAATAAGGGCAAGTTTGATAGCCGACAGGTATTTCTCTATGACAGTTAGGACATTTCATTATATATCTCCCCTTAATCCATACTATATTTTGTATTGTAGTAAATGGGCAGATCTTTTTCAATACGCTGCCAGCGTACTCTTCATGTCAAATTCGGCTTTATATAAAGAAAAACGCACTTGCATACTTGCAAGTGCGTTCGCTTATGTACGATTATTTGCCTTCCGCGCGGCTCATAGCCAGCTGGAAGTCTTTCTGATGGGTGAAGATCTCGTGACGATAGGGGTTGGTCTTGGTCTCCTTGGCTTTCTTCATAATGAAACCGAATACCACCACATTGACTGCCAGCGACAGTATAGAGATTACGCCCTGCGCTGTGGGGTTGGCAGCGGCGGGGTGCACCGCCGGGTTCATAAACCCGTCAGCATACACACTGGTGATCACGGCGAACTTGCCTTGATCCTGGAACAGCGGGAACACCTGGGCAAACATACACCAAATGGCTAGAGTGTAGGCACGGTTCTGGATCCAGCCGCCCTTGTTCCACAGTGCGTTGGCAAAGGTGGGCGCCAGCAGCAGAGCCAGGCCGCAGTACCAGGAGTGAGTGGGCAGGTTGTTGTAGGTGTACTCAAAGTTCCAAATATCGTAGGCCAGAATGTAGCACCAAGTCATATCCGGCCACAGCATATCTTGGTGGTTCTTAGAGGAGTAAATACCCCACCAGCCGGTCATACACAGAATGTTGATGATACCGGCCAGGCCGTTGAGGATATTCCACCAGCCGCCGAACAGCCACACATTTTCGCTGGAGAGCCACCAACCACCGGCAGCACCGCCGGCGCTGATGCCCTTAATGGCAGACTCAAAGTCGCTGGCCACAGCGATCAGAATGTTAATCGCCACAATTACAAAGGGGAACACCTTGAACCATTGGGTCTTGCCGATGCTCCACTTGTACTTAAGCATCATAAAGCCAATGCACCCTGCGGTGGCAGCATACAGCTTGGCATAATGGAACCAGCTGTTCATGTGGACCACCGTATCGTTATTAACCGCCCAGTCAACACCCTTTGCGGCCGCCACATTGATGACGATAAAGTACACGCTCAGTGCAGCCGGAAGCACCAGGAAAAAGAAAATGCCGCCTGCCTTGGAGCGGCGGGCGATCTCGTTAGCCAGCACCAACCCGGTGAAGACCAATGCCCAGCCCAGCAGCTGCCACAGCGAAGTATCGCTGTAGATTTGGAATAACATAGTTATCTCCTCCTAAAAATAAATCATCTTGCGCCGCAGCGCAACTCTTCCGTGGGCGGTTTTCCGCCCGCTTCAATGTTCAGTTTAGACCTGTTTTTGTAGATTGTCAATCTTTTAACAAGCCCGGCTGCACATTTCTACATATTGGCAAAAACCGGGGCGGTTTTTTGTTGAAATTGAGTAGCAAAGATGATACAATGTCACTGGTATTACCAAGAACCACAGGAGGAGAACCTATGGAATTTGAAAAGCTGCAGACCGCCAGTTTGAAGGAATTGTTTATTTCGTCTGTGGAGGACAAGATTTTGTCCGGCGAGCTGCCCATCGGCGCGCAGTTGCCCACGGAGCGGGAGTTGGCGGAGATGATGGATGTAAGCCGGGGTGTAGTGAATAGCGGCATTGCGGAGATGGCGCACAAGGGCTTCTTAGAGGTGCGACCCCGGGTGGGCACCTTTGTGGCAGATTATCGCCGGGTAGGCAAGTCGGATATTTTTCTGTCCATTATGCACTATAACGGTGGTGTTCTTCCGGAGCAGGAAATTCGCTCCCTGCTGGAGTTTAAGATCCTGATCGACTGTTTTTCCGTGCGCAAGCTCACTGCCCGCGCCATTACGGAGGCAGAGGTGCAAAAGCTGGAGGATTTTGTGGATCAAATGGCCGAGACGGATGACCCGCAGCGGGTGTCAGAGCTGGCTTATGCGTATAATCAGGAACTGAGCTTCCTTAGCGGCAACACCTTTGCGCCGCTGATCTATAATTCTTTTAAGACTGCCAATGTGCAGTTGGGCGCTCGATATGTGCAGCGTTATGGCAAGGCGTCCCTGTACCATTACCTGCAGCAACTGCTGGTGCAGCTGCTCAACGGCGATACCGCCCGGGCGGTGGCGCTGGTGGAGACGCACTTAACGGATATGATGACCGGCGAGCACCAGATTTACGAATAAGCATACACCAATACAGACGCAAAAAACAGGCTAAGCAATCTACATTGCTTAGCCTGTTTTGTATGTTGTTAGGAATTATGAATACGATAGACTTTTACGCCGTGGTGGGGTACGGTGGCGTTAATGGTATTGTCGTTGAACCACTCGTCGCTCCACAGCTCATGCACCTCGTACTTGCCCGGCGTTTTGCGGAAGTTCAGGTACGCATCGTCCGCCAGAGCGTTAATGTCGTAGGTGACCGTGCGGCGGGAGGTGCCCTTGTTAAACAGGCACAGGGCCACATCGCCGTTTTGCAGCGGGCGGGCCAGAATATCCAGCCCGGCCTGGCAGCGAATGCGCTTGCAGGGCTTGCACAGCGGGTCCTGGTCAATGTTGATCAGGTTTTTATTGGTGACAATTTTTAAGGTGGGGTTCTCCCGCACCTGCTCGTTGTTGCCGTCCACAAACTTGCGCACATCGTTGCCAAGGATCAGCGGCGCGGCCATCATGCACCACAGGGAGAAGTGCGCCCTGTTCTCGTTCTCTGTCAGCTTGCCGTTGCCAACTTCCAGCATATCCGGGTCATTCCAGGCCCCGGGACCGGCGTGGTCATACAGGCGTACATTGTGCTCATAAATCGTCTTAATGCTCAGCCACTTGGGCATGATATCCGGCGTGGTGCGCCACATATTGCCTGCTTTGGCTCCCCATTTGTAGGGATAAGCAAAGCCCCATTCGCAGATGGAATAGATGATGGGGCGCTCCTCTTCGCCGGTGATGACAGCCCATTCCTTGGTGGCCTCTTGCAGTTCTCGACCCATGCGGGCGTATTGCAGGTAAGAGGAGTCAGCCCGGGTAACCACCGGGTTGTAGAGCAACAGGTGGTTCTCGCCCGATTGCAGCTCAACTGTCAATTGGATACGGCCGGTGGGGCTGGCGCCCTTGGTGGTGGGGAACAGCAACTCATGTTCCTTGCCGTTGTTGACCCGAATGCGCAGATAGCGCTGGTGGAAGCACAGAGATTTGTTATAGGCCAGGGTCAGGGCATAGGTGCCGCCTGCTTCTACGCTAAAGCGGAATCCGGCGGTGCCGGAGCCGTAACCGATCATACCGATGCCTTGACCGGAGGGCAGATCGCTGCACTTGACTACCCGGCCTTTGCCGGTAAATTCTGCTTCGCCGGGCAGCAGGATCAGTGCCGGTTCTGTGGTACCCGGCAGGTTCAGTTGCAGGTTTTCAATAATGGGCACATCACCCTTTAATACATGGTGATGACAAAAGTCATACTTAAAGAATTCGCAGCCCCAGCTGGCCAAGGTTTTGGCATCCAGCCGTTCGTGACCCAAACTGGCCGGTAGATCCTCGCAGGTGAGGGTCCCGTTAGAGGAGTACAGACCCACCTTAAAGCCCCGGCTGTTCAGTTGCTTGATCAGCGCCGGGATCCCCATAGAGAAGGTGCCCAGATCCCCTTGCAGGCGACCCATTTCGTCCCGCACAGAGCTGTGCCAGCAGTCGTCCAGGTTGATATAGTTGTAGCCTGCTTCCGCCAGACCGCTGGCCTCCATGGCCTCTGCCACCTCCAGAATCAGATCCTGGTTGATGTTTTGGCGAAAGGTGTTCCAGCTGGACCAGCCCATAGGGGGCACGGTAGCGCCGCCGTAATTCGGTGCGTCCGTGGTGTCTATGGTCAGCTTAGAGGGGCGTGCAATCTTTTCCATGGCGCACAGCGGGCAGTTGCCGTTGACGCGGGTGATGATAAACCAGGCTACAAACCACACCAGTAAAATGGCAACGATAGCCAGCAAAATGATACCAAAAATCATAACAATCCCATCTCCTTAAAGAATTCCAGTTCTTCCTTGGCAGCGGCGTAGGCATCGTCGCTGTCCAGTCCCCGGGCGGTGCGCACCATAAAGTCCTTGCGGTGCCGGGTGTTGTAAATCAGACGGTAGCACCAGGCGTACGGGGTCAGCCAGGGGTGGCCGTCTAAAAATCGAATATAGGGTATGTGGCGCATTTGGCTGTATGCCGGAAACGCCAGGCGCAGCTTGCTGCGCAGGGGGCTTGCTTTCTCGCCCTGCTCCATTTGGCGGCGGGCAATGACGGCGCTTTTGTTCCGGTCCGCGTTACCAAAGGCACCGTAGCTGACCAAAAACGATTCACAGTCCGCTGTGTCATCCACATAAGGCGTACCCACGCCGTACCAGCGATAACACACGGTGAGCACAATCTTGGCAAATTGTGCCAAACCGGCTTTTTCGCACAAGGTCAGTACCGCTTTTTCGTCGATCCGGCACCTTTGCAGCATCACAGCAAGATCCAGGATCAGCTTGATTCCGGCGCCGTAAAAGCGAAAGTGGTGGGCCAAGTGGGCGATTAGATAGGCAAAGTGGTAATTGTCCTCCAATTTGCCGCAGCAGCCTTCAAATTGGGCTTGATCCATGGCGTTTGCAAAGGCAGTCTCACACCGGGGATCATCGCTGATCAGTGCTGTGTGCACCTCCAGCAACACATCGCCCTTGCGATAGTCATATACCGGGCCGTTTTGGGCGGTACAGGCAAAGCCGCTGCTCATGAGCGCTTTTTTGGCTGCCTGGCGGTCCGCCGGGTTAATGAGCAGGTCAATGTCGCCCATTAGGCGGCACTCCGGCACCGGGTACAGCTCTTTTAAGATCGCGCCCTTAAAAAATACATGGGGGATGCCGGCGTCGCTGAGAACGCGGTACACCCGCTCTACACCCTGCTTTTGGTGCTCGTACAGGAACACGCTGCTAAAGAAGTGCTCGCTGAGTGCCAGTCGGCAGTCCTCCGGGATCACCTCGGTATTGGGTGCTTTGTTGCACACTGCGTACACCACAGCGATCAGATTATGCGCCTTGGCAATGCCGCACAGCTTGCGATAATCCATATCCGGGCGCAAGGTTACCGGCTCGTCCCGCAAAAAGGCGGCGGTCAGTTCAATTAAATAGGCAGTTTCAGCACACATGGATTCCATCGTTAAATAATGTTGTTTTGGTCCAGAAAATCGTGGGCGGCAATGAGAATACTCTTGTCATTGTCAAACCGCAGCAGCGACAGCGCCCGGTCATAGGTGAGCCAAATGTAGTCCTCAATTTCTTCCTTTTGCATGTGGATCACCGTGCTCGGGGTGGTGGCGGCAAAGATGGTTACCGTCTTTTCAACCCGATCCCGAATCCGATACTTGGACAGGCAGGAGAAACCCTCAATCAGCTTAACCCGCAAGCCCGTTTCTTCCTGTACCTCCCGTAGGGCGGTCTGCTCCTTGGTCTCGCCCCTTTCAATATGCCCTTTGGGAAAGCCCCAGTGGGCGGAGCGCTTGTTCTTGATCAGCAGGTAGCGCACCTCGCCTTTAATATCATGGAAGATGACCGCGCCGCAGCTGCTTTCGTAAAGGCATTCCAGCCGGTAGCCGGGAAAGTCCCGCTCCGGGTCCAGATATTCCAAAATGTCGTTGACAATGAATCGTGTGCTCTTGGGCGCCACAATCCAAATGGATTTCTTTTCTTTTTTGTTTCGGAGGACGGCTATCACACGCCCGTCAAAGTTACGCACAGGGTGGTGGATGCCCATAATGTAGGCAGTCTGGTCCTTTTCACCGTATACTGTGCCGTAGTTCAGCGGATACCGATAGCCCGTACCGTCCGTAGAGCCAATAGGCATAACGACCTTGACTCTGGCGTATTTACCGAGCAATTTGTATTCACCACCGAGATAAAAGTTACTATGCACTTATTATATATAAATTGCAAAAGCAATACAAGGCTTTCGCAAAGAAAATTCAAAAAGCCGTAAAACTTGGCGAAAAAAAGCAGCCCTCCCAGGTAGGGAAGGACCTGCACCTAAAGAGCGTTCTATATTATATACATTATATACAGAAGCCTGTCCGGCGGCGGGCAACAAAAATGGCGTACCCGAAGGTACGCCATTTTTATTTAGGAATGGGGGATTAACCACCCAGCTGCTGAAGCAGGTTACACAGTTCGCCGATTACTTTGTCGGTGTCGCCTTTCAGCATATTCAGCACGGTGCCTACCACATCGGTAATGGAGCTGTTGTCAGATCCACCGATCAGGGAGCCTACCAAGCTGGCTACTGTGTTGTAGTTATCCTTGTAGTTGACAACTTCAACCAGGTACCGCAGCACGGCAATCAAAGTCTCAGAGGCGTCGCCCTTTACAAACACGCGCGTGCCGTAAGTGGCAGCCTGAGAAGCATCGGTCATCACCTTGCCGTGACTTGCCAGCTGGAACCAGTCAATATCCATCAGTTCCAGACCCAGGGGTTTACCCTTGATCTTGATCATGCCAAGCACCTGATTCAGCAGAGGCACAATGTTGTCCACGCCGATGATGGGCTTCAGCATAGCGGTCAGATCGTACAGGTCAATGTTCAGATCCAACTTCAGGCCAACCTTAGCCAGTAAGCCATTCAGATCCACTTTGAAGGCCTTGAATACCTGAGTCAGTACGGTGTTCACATTCACGATGGGCTTCAAAGCATCCAGCAGAGCGGAAACCGGTGTGAACAGGTTCTCGATCAGCTGCAGCAGGCCGTCGTTGGCAATGAACAGTGCCAGGTTGGGCAGCATGGACATCAGGGTCTGCAGCGGTGCATTCAGAATGTCCTCTACCTTATCCCACAGGGAGTTGACAATATCCAACAGGATGTTGTCATAGGCCTTGTTGATGTCCTCTCTGTACTGATACTGGGTCTTAATGTTGTAGCAGCCGAATGCCTCCAGCAGCGGAACGACCACGGAAGAGTAGCCGTTGGAGCCGGGGATATGAACGATGTTGAAGATGCCCAGAGAAGCATCATTCAGCAGTACATCCAATACGCCGTAGAACGGACGCATTACAGCAGCCAGTGCATTAAAGAAGCTATCCTTATCCTTTACGCCCCACTTAAGAGCGGAGGTGTTGACCTTGGACCAGGAGGAGGCGGAGCCGATTACGGCAGCCGCATTCGCGAAGGTCTTGCCATAGGACTCATCGGTGAGCAGCTTGGCAACGGTCTTGGTAGAATAGTCAATGCCGGTCTGGGACAGCAGGGCGGTCAGGTTGGTGGAGTCGTTGATCTTCACACCGTCCAGTGCCTTGCCAATGCCGGTGATCATGCCATTGATGGTGCTGTCCTTAAAGGCAGCGTCAGCGATCAGCTTGTTCAGATCAGCCAAGCTACCGATCAGGCCATCCAGCATAGGCGGAATGTTCTTCAAGAATTCTTGATCCACAGTGGAGGGATAAGAGAACTTGTAGTCCTTGGTCTGGTATTCGCTGTAATTCCAGAACGCGTTGGTGGGATTCTCCTGGAGCAGATAGAACAGCGCACGGATGATCTGGTCTGCGGAGGAGGTGCCGATCTGGTCAAGTACCGCGTTGATGATGGACTTGTAATCCTTGATCGCGTCGATACCGCCCAAAATGGACTTCAAACCGCTGATGTTCTTGGTCAGCAGGTTGGCTACATAGCGGAGCACGGCGATCAGCGTTTCGCCCTGGTTTGCAGTAACGTGCTTTCTATTATAATAGCCTTCGCTGTTCTTTGCAGCGCTCTTGACCGTGCTGACTGTGCCGTGGCTTGCCAGGGCGCCCCAGTCGATCTTGGGCAACTGAATGTTGATTTTCTTAGACTTGAGCAGCTTGTTCACCAGCGGAACGATGGCGTTTTGGATGTCGCACTTGTTCAGGTTGTTCAGATTCAGGTGAATGTTCACACCCAGTGCGTCCTTAACCAGGTCGTTCAGTGACTTGCCGGCCAGAGCCTTGACAATGACCTCAACATCTACGCCGTTCTTCTTCAGTACCGGAAGGAGAGATGTTACCGGCGACAGAAGATTGTTGACGAGCTGTGCCAGGCCATTATTATCAATGTAGTATGCCACATTGGGCAGTACTGCGGTGAGGGTATCGAACGGAGCGTCCAGTACCTTGTTCAGGAAGCCTACGATGGGATTCAACACATCCGTCAGTACGCTGTCGGTAGATTTCTTAATGTCTGCCTTGTACTGCTTATAGGTCTTCACGTTGGGGCACTCCAGTGCCTCCAGCAGCGGAACGATGGCACTTTCGTAACCATTGCCGCCATAGATGCTCAGGGACTTCACATCCTCGATCACTTTGTACAGGTTGATCTCCAGTACAGAGGTCTTGGAATACTTGTCAGAGCCCTTGATGCGAATGCGCAGTTTGCCATTCTTCAGCTGTACGGTGTCCTTAGAGGAACCGAAGTTCAGGTTCTTCACCAAATCGGTAAGGATCTGGCCAACGGCCAAGTCGTCGCCTGCCAGCAGCAGAGACAGTACGCCGTCCAGCGGACGCAGGATCGCAGCCAGGCCGTTTACAAAGCCCTGCTGTGCCTTTGCGGAGCCATCGGTGAAGCCCCAGTTGATGTTGCCCAGCTTCTTCCAGTTCTTGGCGTTTTTGATCGCCTTAGCTGCGGAGGAGTAGGTCTTGCCGTAGCTGCCGTCCGTCAGGAGCTTAGCTACGCCCTTCTTGCTTACATCAATGCCGGCATAGCCCAGGTAATCCTTGTAAGGATCAATGGCGCCGTACAGTGCGGAAGCCAGCTTGGTCAGGTTGGCGTTGGTGAAGATCAGGGAGCTAACCAGGTCTTTCAGGTTATCCTGCTTCACCACATCCAGGCCGGCCAGCAGGCCGATCACGGAGGTGACCATGGTGTCCAGATCGCCAACAGCGTCGCTGGCGTCCTGCGCGGTCACACCGGCGGGATAATAGAAGCCGGTGGTCTTTTCCTGTACATACTGGAGGAAGGTCCAGTAAGCAGTGGTGGGATCCGTGGTCTTGGCGATCACGGCGTTGATGATGTTCAGCAGATCCTTCTTGGTCAGGCGGCTGATCATATCCAGCACTTGGCTTATGGAAGGATTGTCGATCACGACTTTCAGCAGATCAATGATCTGGCGAATTTGCAGTACATCGACCACCAGGTGGGTCAGGTACTTCAGAACAGCCTCTGCATTCTTGCAGTTTGCAATGTCCTTAAACAGGGTGGTGGGCAGTTCAAAGCCGAAGTTAGCCAGCTGGCTGTTTACAGCGTTGATCACGGTCACATCGTTGATGCCCAAGCCAGCCTTGGTTGCGCTCTTCTTCAGCAGGCCGGTTACAAGGGCAATCGTCTGCTTATTCTGCTCGTTTTGATCCTTGTCGTCCGTATTGGTCTTAAAGATCAGGCCCAGTATCGCGGAGAACCATGCGTCGTTCTTTGCCATAGAGGGCATCAGGTTGGACACCTTTGCGCTCAGAATGGTGGATACGCCGTGGATCTCTTTGTACAGCGGGTAAATGGCGGCAGTCGCCACATTGTTCAGGTCCTTGTTCATCACAATGGACAGGCCCTTGATCAGGTTGGTCAGCACGGAGACAGGCTTGCTGTAGAAGCCGTCCAGCAGCTTGCTGATGGGAGTGATGATGGCCAGTAGGCCGGTTGCGCCGTCCTTTACGCTGCCCTTTGCATACACGCCCAGGCTAAAGCCCTGTGCTTTTTCCAGATCCTTAAAGATGGGGTAGAGTACACCGTCATAGTAACCGGCATCCTTGGTCAGCACGCCGATCAGATCGGTGATGATGCCCAGGCTCTCGCCGAAGTTCTGGAAGAACTTGGTGTTGTTGCCTGCGCGGAAGCCCCAGTTGATCTTAATGTTGGTGGCGCCGGTCCAGCCGCTGGTGCTCTTGTCCAAGCGAATGGCGTTGTGCCAGGTAGGCAGGCTTGCCAGCTTCTTGGCGGCGGACTTGTTGGTCAGGTGATTGCTCACTGCGTGGGGAGAAATCAGGCCCTTCAGCGCAGCAGCCAAAATGTTGTAGTGGTAAGCACCGGTCTTGCTGGTGTAGTACACCGGCTTGCCGGCCTTATTCTTCTTCTTGTACAGCTTCTGGTTGCCGTCGTAGAAAACATTCAGGCCCAGAGCGTCCTCGTTCACCAGATAGTAATCAATTACATTCTCCAGTGCAACATACATCTGAACCACCAGATTGGTCAGATGATCCTCAGTGTAAACCTTCTTGTCTGAGGTATCGGTGGACTTCTTGTCCCCGTCGTTCAGGAAGTTTAAGGTCTTATTGAGCATCTTCAGCATCGGGTTGGTGTTGTCGCTGCCCAGGATGTAAGAACCAAGGCTTACCAGACCGCACAGGATGCCGGGGGTGGTGTTCAGGTTGAAGTTGTTCAGTGTGGAGTTCTCCAGCACCTTGGACAGTGCGGAGTCCAGATTGGACAGCAGAGAAGCGCCGCTCTTACTGGAGGTCTTGGGTACCTTTGCCCACTTGGGCTGGGTCTGGATCTTTGCCATCTTGCCGTTCACTTTCGGGAAGCTCACGTCGATGGTGTTCTTGGTCTTGGTGTCCATGGCCTGGATCACATTCACCAGCTGACCGATGTTAGACAGCAGGAAGTAAGCACTTTCGGTGCTCAGACCAACAAACTTGGATTCCTTGTTATACACGCCCATTACGAAAGAGGCCTTGTCGTTGTACTTCAGCTGGAATACACCGTTGAGTACATCGCTGATGGTGCTCTTTTCGCCCAGACCGCCCATAGCGCGGATCAGACCGGTGATGATGGGCAGGTTGGTGGTGATCTTGTTGTCGGTGGCGGTCACATCATTGAGCAGGTCAATGATGGCGTTGAACCAGTCGTTCACAAAGATGTTTACAAAGCAGTCCAGAATCTTGGCCGGCTTGCCGCCGTCTGCCAGGTTCTTAAAGTTCACCAGGGACTGATTGTAGTAGAAATCCGTGCCGCTGATGTCTTTGCTCTTAATTTTGTACTCACTGTAGGACCAGTCGGAAGCCTTCTTGGTGTTGTCAGCGCTCTTTACATCATACTTGGCAATGAAGTTCTTGCCCATAATGTCCAGAATTCTAGGCAGGGCAACGAAGAGGTTGTTGACGCCGTGGTTGTAAACGGTGCCCTCTTCCTTGGTCATGGCGCCGCTCTTGGCGTCTTTTTCACCATAGGCAGCCACATACTGATCCACAGCAGCGGTAAAGAAAGTAGCCAGCTCGGACACAGCCTCATTCACGGCAGTGGCACCGTCGCCGGTGAGCTTCAGTACATCGGCAATGCCGGATGCCTTGGCACCCTGCAGCGCCTTATCGGCTGCATAGATGTTCAGGATCACCGGGGTCTTGGTGTCATCGTACTTGCCGGTGGTGGGGTCACCATACACCTGGCTGACGATCACATCTTTACCGTCGGCATCCTTGCCATACTCAACATTGCTGATGTTGTAGTATGTAAAGTCGTAGTTCTTGTCGCCGATCAGCCAGTGCATCAGGTTGGGCAGAACCTCGTTCAGGTCCCAGCTCAGGCCGCCGCCCAAACCGACGGGGCTGCCAACGCTCTGGCCGTATTGATCCATCAGACCGCTCAGCAAACCGCCCAGGAAACCGTTAAAGGGATCACCCTCCTGGTTGAATACCATGGGGATCAGCACTTCGTCAATCACAACGGTCAAAACAGGCAGCAACTGCATAATGGTTTCAACCGGGTGCTCGTACAGGTTCATCCATATATCGGTGAGCGCGCCCTTCAGGTCAACCTTGGACTCTACCAGCTTGTAGACCACTTCGTTCATAACTGCATTACCGGTGAGGGTCAGGCCTGCAATGGTTACGCCTTCCTGATCCTCAGGATCCAGCAGCACCATGTACTGATTGATGGCGTTGTTTACAGCAGCAACAGCGAAGGAATCCTTAAAGCCGTATTTCGCGAAAGAATACTTTCTGCAAGTATTAGAGATGGTCTTGGCATCGGTGATCTCAAAGTAGAAATCAACAGCCTCGTCAACGCTCTCCTTCAGCTCACCACTGTAAAAGGCCTTCAGCAGGTCCTGGTTGATGGTGGCGATCACATCTTCGGGGGACATGCCGCCGACAGTTCTGTTCTCCATCAACGCTCTGCGGTAAATACCCTCGGTACGCGTATCCAGATCCTCACTGCTCCAGTAAGTGGCCATTGCCGGCTTGGTTACAGGAGCGATGCCCTTGTCTGCATAGTCGCCGTTCAGGTAAGCCTGGAAGGTGTCACGGCTGGAACCGATTTTTGCGCTGCCGCCGGGCACATTCTTGTTCATGTCCGCACGCAGGGCTGCTACGGTAGCGTCATCCAGCTGCGCAGCATAGTACTCGCTAACAAAGGCGTTATCGCCGTTGTTGGCCAGTACGGCAGCACCGATCTTGCAAGCGGCTGCCAGTGCAGCATCGTCATCCTTGATGGTGTTGTAGTCCTTTTTGGCCAGCTTGCACAGATAAGCCTTGGCGGCCTCTGCCAGTTCACTGTTTGCCTTGTCGGACTGATACTGGAGCAACACATACCAAATCGCTTCGCTCATGGTGCTGACTTTCTTCTTGCTGCCGGCTTCTTTGAAGTAGGCGGTGAAGGTGTCAAAGCACTTAGCTACATCCTTGAAATCGTCCAGAGCAATCAAGTCGTCTACTTTGTACGATTTGTCCTTGTAGGTAACGGTAGCTTTCTGGATGTCTTCCAGGGTGTCCAGGCTGCCATTAGCAGTACCCAGCACCTCGAGCACTTTGTTCAGTGCGTCATAGGCAGCGCTCAGGTCTTCCTGCTGCTTAGCCTGTTTCTCGGGGAACTGCTCCAGCAGGGCGTTCAGATCGCTCAGCGTGTCCTCGCACCATTTGGCCAGTTCTGCGTCGCTGGACGAAATGTTGTTGACGCAAAAAGAAAACAGCTGATAAAAGCTCATCTTCGCATCTTTCTCGTCCAGGTAGGCATACGCCACATCGGAATACCCTTTCTGGTAACCGTCAATGATGTCTGCCTTATTCATGGGGCTGCTCAAAAGATTAAGCAGCGTGGGAGACACACCCATGATCAGATCACTGATCGAGGTGGTGTCGGTGACGGTCATCCCCAACTTCTCCTCAAGCGCCTTTTTGATATTCGGCTGATTGAGCAGTACCGGAACATAGGTGTCTACCAGTTCCGTCAGTGCGTCAAAGGTGGAATCGGCACTTGTGGAGTTCTTCCAGATGCCCTTGTCTTTGTCCGCTGCAAATGCAGTGAACCCGACAGAGCAGGTGGTGACCATCATTACTACAGCCAAAAATAGGCTGAGTAACTTTTTGCCCGTCTTCATAATTCATCTCTCCTTCTGATATGTTGACGAACTTGTCGTTTTGGATTCGCCTGGGCAGCGCACCCTTTTAGCGGAGGATGTGCTTGCAAGTTGCGTTAACAATTTGTTCACAATTCCTCTGCTAAAAGGGCGCAGGATACCCACGCGTACAACAAATACAGTATATTTATACCAAATATAGAACGGCAAGTCAATAGGTTTCCGAAAACTTTTTAACAAAATGTGAACGGGTGGGCAAAATTTCCCGATTTATAGCGAAATTCCGGCGCAATATTTTTTTGTGTACTTATATATCAAGCCATGTTTGGTCCGGCCGATGGATCTGCGCTGCATTCTTATCTTGAATTTGCGTGGAGGATCAGGGCGCGTTTATCGTTATTGCTGCATTCGACAACTGCTGACAGAAATTCCACCTGTTTTGGAGGAAAAAATGTGGAAAATCCTGTGGAACTTGTGAAAGTTTCCCGCCGTTACGCCAAAAAATCGATGGTGTAAAGGGGCACGCCTTTGCGTGTGAAAATCGCGCGTAAAGCACATGACCTTTACAAGTCGAAACTTGCAAAATAATGGGCATTGTCTTTTAACTAAGCGATAAAATATGAACAAATTGTTAATTTCGTGTAAATTAAATTTGTCCGTTCGCACAAAAAACGGCCGCTCAAATTGTGCAACATTCCGAAAATCAGAAAAATCACGGCTCTTTATTGATTTTTGGTGACCATCGTGTTTTAATAAGAATGCGATAAATGTGTTTCTATGCGCATTTTCATAATGTATGGCGTCCGGCTGCAATGCCTTCATCCTGAATATCGGATTGCCCGATGGTCAGAGGATGGGACGGCGCGTACACGCAACCATTTATTCGTAAGAATTACAAATTACTATGGAGGTAAAAATTAGTGAAAGCTAAAAAGTTTTCCCGCAAGTTGCTTGCGCTCTTTTTGGCGGTCTTGATGGCGATGAGCTGTTTCTCCGGTGCTATGGTCGCTTCCGCGGCTAATGCTTCGGCAAACACCAAGTACCATGACCAGGACTTGGACTTCAACTCACTGGGTTGGCCCATCCTGAATGATGAGCAGGCCTGCACAGCCCTTTTGGACTTTGTGGATCTGACTCTTGCCCAGGCAAACATCGCACCGATGAATATCGACCTGAGCGTTCTTGGTAGCATCACCATCAAACTGGGCAGCGTGGATGAGGTGCTTAAAACTGTTCAAGATCTGGATTCTTTCCTGAACAGCAAGTCCGCACTGCTTCTGCTGGCCGGCGATGCCCGCTATGTAGATTTGAGCGCAGTTAACGGAATGTCCCGCAGCGCAACTTCCTCTACCGATATTGTACGCGGTATTGTGAAGCTGGTTCGGAACCTTTCTTCCGACGCGGGTCCTGAAGGCGCCAACGGCAATATCGTAAAGAAGTTGCTGCGCGGCGATCTTGGCCTTGGTATCGTAAACAGCTTCTTGAATGTTTACAAGACCATCGGCGACCTGATTGGTATGCCCAACGGCTATCAGCGCAATATGGTATATAATATTGTTCAGCAGCTGGTTCTGGAGAATACCGGTTGGTTTACTGCAGAGGAGAAGGCTCAGATCCGGAACAATCCCAGTCTGGAGACCAGCAAGCTGGATTCCGTCCTGCTTGATAAGCTCTCCACCCAGTTGCTCAGCAACATTACCGCACAGATTACATACGCCGACGGTACCAATTCTCGAGACAGATACGCACAGTATATGGAGAATGGTTCCGCACCGTATATTGACACGATCAACCTGCATTATGTAACGCAGGAGGATCATGACAAGAACGGCGAGGCCATCGGTAATGTATATCTGTTCCGCTACAAGGATCAGAAGCTGGTGCTGAAGCCCACAGATACGCTGTTTGACTTTGGCTTCCAAGCCTTTGAGATGGTGTGGAACACCGCCTTGAAGGATACGCTGGGCCAGTTGAATTCCGGTGTGGGCGGTTACGACTACAACTACTATATGTGGTACACCGGTGCCACGACCCACAACACGGCTTGGGACTACAGCAATGTAGCCAACAACTACGCCGCTGCCGATGTGCAGGCTTGGGCCGCTTATGAGTGCCAGAAGGCTGCAAAGAACTTGAAGCCCGGCCAGACCCTTGGCGAAGAGTACAAGGATGCGGCTTCCTATCTGGCTTACATCAAGGCGGATCTGGAGAAGTACAACAGCCGTGACCTGGTGAAGAATCCTACCTACACCTGGAGAGATATTGACTCCACCACCCTGTTCAACAAACTGCGTTACAGCCCCATGTCTGTTTACTACTTTAAGCAGGCCACCGGTCCCCTGAACTGCAGCTTTGCTGAGACCGGTATGAAGAACATTGAGGCATTCATGGCAAATGATTACAGCAGCTACAGCTCCATGCTGGCAGCGCTGAATGATTTCCTGGTTGCCGCAGTAAAGGACTTCCTGCCGAGTTATGATGCCAGCGTTCTGACGAAGGTGAATTCCGATGATCCCGGCAATGTAGCGCAGACCCTGGTTGGCAATATGCTGAAGGTGCTGCAGTACATCTGTGATCAAACGGATGCGAACATTCTCGGCGCCTTCTATAATAAGAATGGCGAGGGCACTGCTCTGACCGAGGCCAATTTGGAGAGCGCGATGATTCCGTTTGCAATTTCTGCACTGCGGAATATCCCCGACTTCAAGAAGGGCATCCACAATGAGGACCTGGACGCTTGCGACGATGCAGAGGGCGTAGCTGCTCTGGCGTTGCAGCTGTATCTGGGCTATGTGCTGCCGGATCACGACTACTCTTCTCTGGTGCAGAAGGGCGCAGACGGTAAGTACGATGTAACCATCGACAATCTGCTGCTGATGGCTCGTGATGCTGTGGGTTATGTAATGAGCCCCTATATTATCATGCACGACAAGGACGGCAACCTGTGGAATCCGGAGACCGCTACTCAGAATGACGGCGTTTCTCTGTTTGATCTGCTGAATTCCGTTGTTGTTTACTATGCCGGCACCGACACCTTTAAGGACGGCGAGCATGGCAAGGGCCTTGCCAATCTTCTGGGCGTTTGCGACACCAACGGCAATTGCCTGGTGAAGCTGTCCAACTCCCTGTGGGAGAACATCAATGTGATCGCCAACAAGCTGTTGCCTGTTGCAGGCGTGCTGCAGTATGGCGATTCTGCAAAGAAAGGCGCTTTGAATTCCGAAGAGCTGATCTACACCGATGTGATCCAGGGTATGCTGAATATTGGTGTGGCAGATGCGAACGGCCAGTATGGCGCAACCGGGTTTGTAACCCGTCTGCTGACCATGGTTTCCGCACCGCCTATCAAGAGCGAAGGCATTATCCGCACCGTTTACAATGTATTGGCTGATCTGGTGAACGTTGTATTCGGCGGCCGCTACGGCACAGCCCGTAATGTGGTTCCCGCTGCTGCGACCAACAATCATCCCTTCGACGATCTGCTGCAGAAGGATACCTTTGCCGGTACTTCCAGCGACAGCAGTTTCGGCGTACTGGGTACCCTGGTATACAATGTGTATGAAGCCAGCGGCGGTGTAGGCGGCGACAGCGGCAAGACCGATACGATCCTGCCCGGCGCTATGTACACCGTACAAGCTGTGAACAATTTGATCGGCGGCCTGATCACCACTTTGGCGGATCATAACATGAAGCTGGCTTCCGCTCGTGTGGCAGACAGCAACTTGACCCTCAGCTATGGCGGTAACACCACCACCACAACGCTGACGGTTACCAATAACTGCTACGGTCTGAACCGTGCGGTAAAGAACGCCGATGGTAACTTCGTTGCTCGTGGCCGTTACAACATTGAGATCACGAATGTGGTTTCCGATAACAGTGCTTGCACCGTAGACTTCTCCAGCAAGACAGTTGTTCCTGAGAAGTCCGCTTCCTTCACTGTTACCAACGGCGGTTTTGATGAAGATACTGTAGTAACTTACACCGTTACTTACAACATTATCGACACCAACACCAACCAGGCCCTCTACACCGGCCTGACCTGCAAGACTTATCAGTTTGTGACTCCGCAGAAGAACTGGTCCGATTCTGTGTATCCGGGCGGTTCTCAGGACAGCAGATTCTCCAATGGTTCTTCCGGTAAGACCGCCGATGGTCAGGCTACCGTGAACAACACCGGTTACTTTGGTAACGCTTACCTGAACCAGAAGCCGTTCCGTGTAAGCTATCCTACCGATATTGTTCTGGCAAGCTCTAACCTGGATGCAGTGAAGAACTACAAGATTCGTCTTGGCTATGACCGTACCCTTGCCGGTTCTCCCGACAAGACTTTGGACGGCGTTTTTGCTTACAGCACCAGTTCTGTTAAGGATTCCTTTAGCAACAAGACCGTAACTGTAAACAATTCCAACATGATGGCCGCGTTTGATAAGTTCACCGGTGATGTGCTGAACTACGAAAAGGTAGACTACACCACCGATGGCGGTCAGACTTGGGTCAAGGGTGTTGCCGCAAGCCAGGTTCCCTCCAACGGCGTATCTCGTGTGAACCACGCTTACACGCTGAGCGAGCTGAACGGCGGCAAAGCGTTGGCTGCAGCTGTTAAGGATAGCAACGGTTATTACACCGCTGTTTATCTGAAGAGCGGCTCCGGCGACTTCGCTTACAGCAACTTGCTGGGCAAGGTTTCCGGCGCAACCGGCATTGACGGTCTGTACATCCAGACTGGTTCCGTGACTCTGTCTAAGGACAGCTCCTCTTCTCTGGATCTGTTCAAGTATGATGGTTCTACGGATATTTCTCAGGTATCCAAGAAAGAAGTGAAGTTGAGCTTCTTCTGCGACAAGAACCCGGCAACCGGTAGCTTGAAAGTAACCGTTGCTGACGATGGTAACCGTAGCCAGTTCAATAGTGCTTACGATTCTTTGAACAGCTACATTAAGAACTACAGACCTTCTGACTTTAAGGATTACGATAAGGCCAGCGGCTCTTCCGCAACCTATGATGCAGCAACCGCTGCTTTGGCTGCCGGTTTTGAGGCCCGTCAGTCTCCGCTGAATCTGTCCACTGCCGGCACTCTGTCCAGTGCGTTCACGAAGACGCCTGTTACCTCTGAGGTGAAGACCGTGATCGGCGAGCCTGCAACCAAGCCCGTAACTTCCTTGGATCAGCTGCCTGCAGCTCTGGCTGCTTATGCAACGACTGACGGCAATTATTACTATGCTGACAGCGCTATGAGCCAGCCTTATTACACCACGGAGGCTCTGACCGATGCTGATGTAACGGTTCAGACTTCCACCAATGTTGGTGGTCAGGCTTACACCGTGGGTATGGATAAGACCGGCCAGGTTGTTGTGAAGAGCGGTTCTTCCTGGTACTTCCTGAACACCCCGGCTTATGCCACCGCATGGGATACCACCACTTATAAGGATGCTCCCTATGCGATCAACGGTGCTGAAAAGGAAGGCACCTTCAATCAGGCGAAGTTCGTTTACTACAATGCCAATGGCGTTGCCGTGAGCAAGGACTTCACTGTGAAGCACATGGTGACCGAGAAGTCCATTGTCAACAATGGTGAGGAAACCCGTGCACTTGCCATGCAGGCAAGAGACAAGATGCGCTATGCTGTGGATCAGTGTGCGCAGATGCTGAGCGTTACCGTTGCCGGTCAGATCTTCACGGATGTTTCTTCCATTCGTGACGGTATGACGGACGCCAACTTCGATCTGCCCGAGTACCAGAAGATGGTATCCGTGGCGAAGGATGCTGAAAAGATGTACGCTGCAGATATTTACCTGAAGAGTGACGAGTCCAAGACGGTGCTTGCCACCTGCGCTTGGAACCAGATCGACCAGACCATTGCTGACCTGGCGAACACCAACGGTAATGACGCTGCGGATTATACCTATGCATTCTCCACCAGCACTTCTTCTCTGCTGATTGAAGAGGCAGTTCGTATGTTTAGCCTGTACATGGGCACTGTGACCGAGCGCGGCTATATCGGTGACAAGGTGGAGGCTGAGGTTTCTCACGCCAGCGGCAGCGCTTACAGCGCAATGACCACCACCTGGACAGATTCCGGTAAGGTCGATGCAGACGGCAATGCCATCAAGAATGCTGCAATCGCCACCACCGCGACTTCCGCGAAGTACGGTGCTGTTGAGGGCGGCAAGCTGGTTAACAAGGGCGAGAAGGTTTACACCGACGAGTCCTGGACCAACTATGTGAACGCACTGGCTGCTGCTGTGGATGTTGCGACCACCGGTAACGGCGACTACGCCCATAAGGACGCTGCCACCTATGTTCCGGCTGATAAGGACAACTACACCGCCAACCTGTCTGCTTGCTTCACCGCTTACAAGAACCTGGTAGATGCAGAGAACTCTCTTGAAGAGGGCACAACTGCTCCTTCTGAGGGCTTTGCTGTAACCGGTAAGGTGCTTGCTCTGGCGAACACCAGCGGTAAGCTGGCTGGTGACAAGTTTACAGTCATTGGCTGTGATGTGATCATCAATGGCGAGACTGTGGCTACCACCGGTCAGGATGGTACCTTTACCATTCCGTCTTTGGCTGCCGGTAAGTACACGGCAACGCTGAGCTACCAGTATGGCTTTGACCGTAACATCACCATTGAGGTGAAGGACGGCAATGTGGATCTGGGCAGCGTTGGCATGGTTGCTTGTAACTTTAACAAGGACGCCAAGATCGATGATACAGATGCTAATGTCTACAAGAAGAGCTCTGGTAAACGTTCCACAGCTACAGGATATAATGCAGCCTGTGACTTTAACCATGATGGTAGTGTTGATGGTACAGATGCTAATATCTACAAAGCATTTTCCGGTAGGACATTGACTAACGCCATTTACGGCTAAATCCTAACTTAAAGTACCCGGGCGGTGCTTCGGCACCGCTTGGGTCACACTGATTTTGATTATGAAATTGAACAAACTGAAGAGAACACTTGCTGCTTTCTTATCGTTTGTATTGATTTTGACCTTAACCTCTATTTCCCCGCTGGCGGCCCAGGGTACCTTGGGCAGCGAGCAGCCCCACCTCTCCTGTACCTTTACGGACAGCGAGGGCCGGGCGGTAGACGGCAATGCACTGTCTGCCATTATACCGTATCCTTTACGCTTTCCGGTATGCAGTCCTTTGCCGTGATGCAGTACACCATGTCTTATGACGCGGCTGTGCTGACGGTCAACGGGCACAGTGATCTGCTGTCGGACAGTTTGCCGGATCAGCTGCGGGGCCTTGGCGCCGCCGGTGTGCTGGTGCAGAATGGGACCATCAACTTTGGTTTTATCACCAGGGTGGACCAGACCGCAACGACCACCGCCATTGATGCGGCGGGTCAGCTCCTTTTGAAGTTGCAGGTCACCGTAACTACGGAAGCGCCTGTGGACTTTGCAAAGATTGTGACCTTGGATACGGACCCGAACCAAACCTTCATTGAGGCAGATTATGCGGATTATGCCGATTATGGCACAGCTGATCAGGACTGCTATGCGCTGGTCAACGCCTTTGACGGCTATAACGCAACGCTGTATCTCATGAAAGCGGATCTGTCCCCGGCCATCGGCCATGCCGTTACCGGCAAGGTGCTGGCGCTGGCCAATACCAGCGGCAAGGTCGCCGGCAGTGCATTTACCGTCATCGGTTGTGATGTGCTGATCAATGGAGAGGTTGTGGCAACTACCGGCGCGGATGGCGTATTTACTATTCCGTCTTTGGCAGCCGGTACTTATACCGCTACGCTGCGATACGCCTACGGCTACGACCGTGACATTGAGATCACGGTTGCTGACACTGATGTGGGTCTAGGCACTTACGGCATGGTTGTATGCAACTTCAGTAAAGACATGAAGATCGATGGAACTGATGCGAATGTTTACAAAAAAGCATCTGGCAGAAAGTCCACGGTCAACGGGTATAATGCTGCGTGTGACTTTAACCACGATGGTATTGTAGATGGCACAGATGCCAATATTTACAAAGCATTCTCTGGTAAGTCTCTAAGCGAGGCAATTTATACTGATTGAAATTTAGGAGGGAATCTTAATGCGCAAAAGCGTAAAGAAAGTGATTTCCGGTATTATGGCAGGTATGATGATTTTGACCGCTGCCCCGTTGTCAGCAATGGCTGCTGATTATGCTCCGGGTGATGTGGTGGCAAAAGCGGATTTGCCTGCCGCGAACAGCTTGAGCCCCAAGCTCGATGTTGTTTGGACGGCTTATACCGGCAAAAATAAGGCTTTCTACTTGAATGGCGATAAAAATTGGATTCATGATGGAAAGACGGTTACTGATTTAAGCAAAGTTTCCGTAGAAGGCCAGACTGTTGGTGGAGATGATTGCACCCTGAAAGCAAACTCTAATGGCGAGTATTTCGTTGCTGCATCTTTCATTTTGCACGATACGGACAATCAATTTGGCCAAGTACAGTTCAAATACACAGTAGACAGTGCTCTGACCAAGGGGCAAAGAATCAATGCTGCTACAGCGTGGAATGGAACCTCCACGCTGTTGGCTCCTGTGGATAATGCGATTATTGACTCAGAATATAATGGCTATATTCTCGATAACTTTTCTAATTTATCTACCGATGAGCAGTATATTTGCTACGGTGTATCTATGGATGGCAATGAGCTGCCCGATGCGCGTTATCAGGGTGCAACATCTGTTTTAGTAAATGAGGACATGGATCCTGAAACTGCTGTAGTAATTGATGGCATCTATGTTGCCACTGTTGGTTTTAAAGTTGCAGCTGGCACAACAATCAGCGATGATCTGTTGCACTTTATTGACGAGGACTGCGCTTATGGTGCTATCTCCTTTGGTAATGACAACTACAAGGGTAGCTACTATGTAAGCAAAAATCTCAACATGAATGATGGCTCTCCTTCTGCTGGTAATTTTGAAGTACCCATGAAGGCATCTGCTCCGGAGACCAAGTTGTACACCGTTAACTATGTGACCGAGGACGGCGCTTCTTTGGGCACCGAGACTGTGGAAGAGGGCAAGAGCCCCGCTTCTGTACCGGCTCTGCCCACGAAGGCTCCCGATGCTGCCGGCCACTACAGCTATGCTTGGGATACCGATCCCACCACGGCGACCATCTCCGCAGACACCACCTTCACTGCTAAGCTGACCACCACGCCGCATAATCCGCAGACTATGGACAGCAACATTGTGGATGCCACCTGCGGTAAGGACGGTTCTAAGACCGTGACCACCAGCTGCTCCGATTGCGGCTATGTGATCAGCGTTGAGAATAACGTGGTTATCCCCGCTACCAACAACCACACCCCCGCTGCTGCGGTTAAGGAGAATGTGAAGCCCGCAACCTGCGAGACTGCTGAGACTTATGACTCCGTGGTTTACTGCTCCGTCTGCGGTCAGGAGATCTCCAGAACCCAGATGACCGGTGAGGCTGCTCTGGGTCACAAGTGGGGCGAGTGGAAGCATGACGACTCTACCGCTAAGGCTGAGTCCAAGCACACCCGCACCTGCGAGAATGACGCTACTCATACCGATAGCGCAGCTTGTAACTTTACTTCTCAGGTAACCCAGAACCAGACTGCTGATCAGCCTGAGATCACCACTTACACCTGTAAGGATTGCGGCTACTCCTACACTGAGGAGACCAAGCCCGCTCTGGGTCATACCCACAACTACGGTGCCCCCGTTGCTGATTACACCAGCGGTGAGGCCTTCGTTGAGGGTAAGGATTACACCCACACTGCAACCTGCACCGGCGAGGGTACCTGCAGCCAGCCTACTAAGACTGACAAGTGCACCTTCGATAATGGTGTGGAGACCAAGGCTGCTACCTGCACCGAGGACGGCGTGAAGACCTTCACCTGCACCGAGTGCGGCGGCACCTACACTGTAGCTATTCCGGCTACCGGCCACGCTTGGGGCCAGTGGAGCCATGACGCTGCAACTGCTGAGGCTGATGCCACCCATACCCGCGTTTGCGCCAATGACGCTTCTCACAAGGAGACCAAGGCCTGCGACTTCACCGCTAAGGTGACCCAGGAGGCTACTCTGGATCAGGCCGAGATCACCACTTACACCTGTAAGGATTGTGGCTACTCCTACACCAAGGAGACCGCTCCGGCTCTGGCTGGTGTGACCGTAACCGTAAATGCTGTGGAGAACGGCTCTGTAACCCTGGCCGGTCAGGATGTGACCGCCGGTGGTTCTAAGAAGTTCGCTGAGAACGGCACTTACACCCTGGTTGCGACTCCCAATGAGAACTGCACCTTCGTAGGCTGGCAGACCGGTAACAAGATCGTTTCCACCGATGCTACCTACACCACCGTGGCTATCGCTGACGTCACCTACACGCCCGTGTTCGCTGAGTCCGCTAAGCCCGTTCAGTTCACCTTTGTTGATATGTTCAACAACGTGATCTCTTCTCAGTCTGTTGCTTCCGGCGCAGATGTGAAGATCCCGCAGGCGCCCACCTACACCGGCTACACCTTCACCGGTTGGTCCGCAGATGAGGCTACCATTAAGGCCGCTACCTCCTCCATGACTGTTTATGCACAGTATGAGAAGGACGCTGCCGCTACCTACACTGTAACCACTGACGCTGATGCTACCGTTGCTTACGGCAGCAACTCCGCACAGGGTACTCTGGCTGACATTCCTTACGGCACCCAGGTAACCGTGTCTAAGGCCGGCGCTACCGCTTGGGCTATCGACGGCAAGATCGTTGCTTACGGCGACAGCTACACCTTCTATGTTGCTTCTGATGTAACTGTGAAGGCTGCTTCCGCTACCACCCAGGCTCCCGTTGTGGCTGCTGTTTCTGCCAACCAGGTTGCCGGTTCTTACAAGGTTGAGTTCGTTGCTACCCGCGCTATGGTGGATGGCTGCACTTACCTGAAGTCCGGTTTCGTGTATGGTAAGAACCTGGCTGATGCTGACCTGACTCTGGCCAACGTTGGCAAGAAGGGTTCCGCTGATAACTCCGGCGTTGTGAAGGCTGCTTATGCCAACAGCACCGAGGGCAGCACTCAGTTCATCCTGAGCTATGGTATCTCCGCTCAGACCGGCACTGCCTCCGCTAAGGCATTCGTGACCTACAAGGATCAGAATGGCAAAGTGCAGACCGTGTACTCTGATGTGATGAACCACACTTACGCTTAATCGCGTAGACCCCTATTTATCGCTCCTGCCGGCGGGCAACTGCCGGCAGCGATATAAGGCAATTTAGGAATAGGAGGAATGTCTTCATGAAAGAAGCTTATTCTAAGCCTGTTGTCGACGTCAAGGAATTTCAGCAGATCAATGTGATGACCGCAAGCGGTCCTGAAATTGTTGGTGGCGAAGACGACTAATTGCAATTAGTAAAATAATTGCTCGAGCGAAAAGAGCCGAGGGAGCAATCCCTCGGCTCGATTTTTTTGCTTTACCGGTGCGGCCGGTTGGTTGCGCCGGGACGGTATTGTATGGACCGGCGGGGTGACCGTCGGCTTTTTTTGTTTTTTTATGGCAATGGGGTGGCACTTATGGTACAATGAAAGCAGACAAAACGAATTGGAGGCGGCGGTATGAAAAAGATGACAAAGCGCCTGGCGTGCTTGGTGCTGGCGTTGGTACTGGCCTGCTGTGCCCTGCCGGGGGTCAGTTACGGTGCCACCACCTCGGTAGATCTGAACCAAAATTACCTGTTCCGTGCCCGGACTAACGCCTTTTCATTTGGCACCGGTGAGACGGCAAACCTGACCTTTACGCCCCAGTACACGGCGGAATACACCTTAAAGCTGTACGGCCATGTGACAGCCGGGCGGAATATCCGTGCCAGCCTGACGAACCCGGACGGCACGGTCACGGACTTTGAATACCCTAACCGTACCGGCTCTACCGTTAAGGATTACAGCCATCCGTACCTGACCGCTACCTTGGAGCAGGGCAAAACCTATACCTACTCGGTTAGGGGCTGGACGGCAACCAGCACCGGCGCAACGGTAGATGTGGACTTTACCAGCGGCGAAAGCGGCACCCTGTCCCGGGAGGTGGGGCTGCGGCTGTATCTGGACCAAACGGAATTTACCGCTTACAGCCAGCAGGCGGTGCTGAATGCAATGAAGCTGCTGATTGTGGATCGCACCGGCGCCCACTTGGAATGGAAGTATAAGGATGCGATGGGCAGCCTGCTGGTGGGCGGCGCCGATGTGATCGTGGATCTGTCCGCTTGCGGTGCCTGCGGCAAGAACACGGTGCAGGTGCACTATATGGGCTACGCCGCCACGGCGGATTTTAATTTGGCCCACGACTATTCTGTGCTGCTGGAACGGGTGGCGGCTACGCCCACTGCCCGCGGTTATGACCTACTGGGGTGCAGCCGGTGCAGCGCGACCACCCGGGCGAATTTTGTAGATTACGACGGCTTTTGCATTGCTACCCCCGGCGCGGATATGGGCGCACTGCTGTTTAACGATACGGATTTGACTGCCGGCGGCCGGATTTATGTAGATCGGGGCAAGGACTGCACGCTGCTGGCTCTGCCCAATAGCGGCTGCCGTTTTGCCGGTTGGCAGCAGGGGAATAAGATTCTGTCCGGCGATGCCAGCTATACCTTTACCCCGGTGGCCAGCGCCACCTACACGCCGCTGTTTTTGGATAACAGCGACCGGCTGACCTTTTTGTTTATTGACCCGTTTTCCAATGTGCTGTCTTATCAACAGGTGGACAGTGCCGCGGAGGTAAAGATCCCCACGCCGCCTACCTACACCGGCTATACTTTTGTCGGCTGGTCCTACACGCCGACGCAGATCCACAGCGCCACCGGCTCCCTGACTGTGCAGGCGCTGTACCGCGCCGGTGGAGCCAAGCAGCTGACCATCACCGCTCCCGGCTGCACCTTGCAGTGCGGCAGCCAAACTGCCCGGAACAGTCTGACCGTTGCCTATGGGGCGCGGGTTACTGTCTCTGCGGCAGATGCCAAGGGCTTTTCCGCCGATGGGCGTGTGCTGTTTTATCCCCAATTAGGTGTAAAACTCTGCTCGATGGCGGGCGGCGGCGTACAAAAAATCTATATGGTGTTTTTAAGAGAACCGTCCCGGCGGGACAGGTCAGGCAGTGACCTGTTCCACCTCCGGGATGGGTTTGAGATTAAAATGAATTTCGATAGAAATGTGTCTTGTTTTATCTTCGTCAATGCGCTCATGCACGACGATTTCTTTGATTAAGCGGTTGAGGGTGGCTGCGTCCAGCTCTGTGATGTTGGCGTATTCCTGAATGGCTTCCACCCATTGTTTTGCGTCATTGGCAAGCTGGACTTCATCGGACAGCCGCTTTCTGCCCTCGGACACTTTTG
>OLNX01000046.1_pt1 | contig 116165 bp, 98 predicted proteins | sample 1672611 | NCBI WGS metagenome assembly OLNX01 (sample SAMEA3136705, study PRJEB25190) | human gut metagenome | reverse complement strand
GCCTCGTGTCTCTTGCACTGCGTGCAATTCACTCGGGAGCAAGCCCCCGCCCTACGGCTTTTTATGGCGTTATGGCAACAGAAATGCCGTAGGGGCGGATAGTATCCGCCCGTGATACATTTAGAGCACCTCCGGAATTGGCGGGTGGCAGGTTTCCGCCCCTACAAAATGCAACGGTACAATCATGCACTCGCTACAAAGTAAAAACCCCACCGGTGCAATACCGATGGGGTTCTTTTTTACCAACTTACCAACCCAGACGAACAATCTTAATGGAGCAGCTGCCGGTGCCGTAGCGATAGCAGGCTGCGTGCCCCTCCGGGGTGAAAATATCAATTCTGCCCTGGCTGGACAGCCCGCTGCCGCCACGGTCCACTACGGTGTAGTTGGTGCCGTTCACGGAGATCACGGAGCCCAGGGGCAGCCAGTTACAGGCCACATAATGGGGATTGGACATACCGTTATAAATGCGGCGGCCGCTGGTGGTGATGCCGCGGGCGTTGCCGTTGCATACCGCGCAGGCGCAGTAATGGGTGTACCGACCGCTGATGCTCTGGCCCACGGAATAACCGCCTCTGGACTTTACACCGTTTGCCTTTACGCCGGCGGCCTTGGTACCGGTGCGCACAATCTTCTTCACCGGCTTTTTGGTAACCACCCGCTTCTCTTCCGTGCGGGTCTTTTCTTTGCCGTTAACCAGCTTCACTTTATAGGTCACATCGGCGGAGCCGTTCTGGCCTTGCTGCTCCACTTTGGTCTTGCCTACGGTAAGCTTGCTGTCGGTCTTGGTCTCCGTCTTATAGGACAGGGTCTCCGTCTCGGTGACGGTCTTGTAGCTGACCCGGTACACATGAATCTTCATGCCTGCCTTAAGGGATGTTGCGGCTGAAGGTTCTGCATAATCATTCGTACCCAGCTGTACCTTAGCCAGGTCCAGCAGGTCGCCCACGGTGCCCTCCACCATGGCAAAGCTCTGGGTCTTGCCGTCTGCCGTCAGGGTAACGGTAAAGGCAGTATTTACCCGGATGACCATGCCGTCCGTTACCAGATCGGTCAGGGCGTAATTCACCTTGTCTGCGCTGTGCAGCGCCAGACCCGCCTCTGTAAGGGCGTCGCCTACGGTATCCGCATACACGGCATAGGCGGTGATGGTGTGGTTCACTTCCACATTGACAGTATGCTGCCGGTCCAGCACGATCTTGCCGCCCTTGCCGGCTTCAAAGCCTGAAAGGTCCAGCTTGTCGGTGCTCTCCAGCGTAATGTTTGCATTGGTCAGGATCTCGGTTGGTTTCTCTTCTCTGGTGGTCACGGTGGTGGTCACGCCATCTACCACAATATCCACATTATATTCGTTGAGCAGGCCAGCGAATGCAGTGGAGGCGAACACAACGATGGCCAGCACAAAGGCCAGCACAGCTGTGGTGAGCATCTTTGCCCAGCGTTTTACGCCACCGGATTTGGATCGATAAATCATCTGAATCTCCTTTTGTTTTGGAAAATAGAAAACAGGCTTGCCGTTTTTTATTGAGGGGCTCTTTTGAGGGGAGCCACCACAAGAGCAGAAGCAATTTATTCTGCCTTTTCCGTTAGTATTTCCCTAAGACGCTGACGATTATATCACAAATCACTAAGAAGTCAACTTTTCAAACCGGATGTTTTTGTTGAAGTTGCACAAATCCCGTTTGATGTAAAACAAAAATGCCGCCGCGCTAATCAATATCTTGTGGTCTTTCGTTTACACGCTTTACCGCGTGAAAGCAAAATTTTGTAGGTTTGGTAGAAATCCGGCTTCCAAAGATTGCAATTTGTAACCTTTTTGTTGCCAAATTTCATATTTTTCCCAAAATATGGTAAAATTCTGTCATATTTTGTCCACGATCCACAATATCTCGTACCCCGCATTTTGCTCGATTTTAAGCCAAAAATCCGTTATTTTGCTGCCCGACACCGGCATTTTGACCTTGCCGCACCCGCCGACACCCTTCGACCCGCCAAATGCGGGACAAGCATACCTATTATATATAAAAAAGAGCACCCGGTTGGGTGCTCTTTTTAAGTTGTCCTAATGTATATAACCGTAGGAGCGGATACCCTCCGTCTGCTTACGATCACTTATCCTCTTCCTGCAATTCCCGCTGCTCTTCTTCCAAAGCGCGTTCTTCCACAGCCAGTTCCTGTCGCTCCTCGGCCAGCAGTTCGCTCTCTACCTCCCGCTTGCCAAAGATCAGCGACAGCAACACCGGCACCAGAACGCCGCAGCACACCCACACGGCCCGATCGCCCAGCCAACGGGCGCACAGGGTACCGATCACTGCCCCCAGCAAAAAGGATCCGTTGATCATCATATAGGTAAGGCTGTTCTTTAGGCTCTGGCGCTCCTTGGTGCGCAGATAATCCAAAAAATGCAGCGCCAGCTGGCGCAGATTGTTGGTACAAAAGGTGGAGGAAAACGCCATATTATTGGTGCGCTTAAACGTATTGTACTGCATGGCGCAGATAAAGGCCACCGTTACGGTGGACACGGTAAAGGGCACCGATTTTGGCAGGCAGCCCACCACAAACAGCAGGCCAATCTCCAGCGCCACGAACACTGTATCCCACCGCAGCAGCTTGTTCTCATCCAGCAGGCGGGGCATCGTCACCGTCATGGCAATGCCGACCACATAAAAGCACATGGGGATCAGGTAGGTAAACACCTTCTTCACATCGCCGTGGGCGATGGCCATACCCAGCAGGGCAAAGTTGCCGGTTTGGGCATTGGCAAACACGCCACCCTTTAATAAATAAGTATAGGTCTCCAAAAAGCCGCTGACCATAGCCAGAGAGGCGCAGATATAGCCTGTTTCGTGAATAGGCACCGGTCGTCTTTTCATTCTGCTCGCTCCTTTTCATCTATTTCGCACCCTATTGTAGTCCTTTTGTTTTTGAATTGCAATGCTTTTTTGTATTTAGATAAATAAGATGGCGGGCGGCAGATTGCCGCCCCTACGATATATAACAGTGCAATGTGGGGTTTGCGTTTATTAAGAATGATCGTAGTGCCCGATGCCCACATCGGGCCGCATAAGGATCACCAAATAACAAATCCTGTTGCAATCCCCTTTTATATCCAGTACAATAGAGAAAGACAACGGAGGTGTTGATTTGAAAAACCAACTGTACTATACCAAGCCGGCCAAGTGCTTTGAGCAGGCGCTGCCCTTGGGCAACGGACGGCTGGGGATAATGACCTACGGCAACCTGCGCCAGGAGCGCCTGTCGCTAAACGAGGACAGCCTGTGGTCCGGTTACCCCAAGGATCAAAACAAGGCAGACGCCCACAAGTACCTGGCTGCTTGCCGGGAGGCCATCTTTGCCAAGGACTACGCCAAGGCCAAGGACATTCTCAACCGGGATATGCACGGCCACTGGAGCGAGGCGTACCTGCCCCTGGGCAATCTGCGCATTGACTACGACCGGGCGTACAAAAAGAATTACAGCCGCACCCTGGACCTGCGCACCGGCGTGGCGGTGACCCGAGCGGACGGCTTGACCCAGACGGTGTTTGTCTCCCACCCCGCCCAGCTGGTGGTGGTGCATATAGAGAGCGATCGGCCCTTTAGCGCCACATGCCGACTGGACAGCCTGCTGCAAAGCACCGTTACCGCGCAGGACGGCACCCTGCTGCTCACCGGCCAAGCGCCGGAGGTGTGTATGCCCCCCTACTATAATAAGGGAGAGACGGTGGTGCAGGGCAGCCGGGGTATGCGCTTTTGCGCCGGGCTGCGGGCAGACGGCCAAGTAACCTGCACCGGCGACAGCCTGCGGATTGAGAACCGCAAGGAAGTAACGCTGCTGCTGTCCATGGCCACCTCTTATGTGGACTTCCGCTCCATGCCCACCGCAGACGAAAAGGCTCGCATGCTGGCCTACTTTGACGGTGCGGCAGACTACCCCACGCTGTTGGCCGCCCACATTGCGGACTTCTCCGCTCTGATGGATCGGGTGACTCTGGAGTTGGAGGGGGGCGACGACAGCCTGCCCACCGATGTGCGGCTAAAACGCATGCGAAAGGACAAAAGCGACCAAAGCCTAATCGCCCTGCTGTTTCAGTACGGGCGGTACCTGACGGTCTCCGGCTCCCGGCCGGGCACCAACGCCATGACCCTGCAAGGGATCTGGAACGAGCAGGTGCGCGCGCCCTGGTCCTCCAGCTACACCACCAATATTAACACCGAGATGAACTACTGGCCCACAGACGCAGTGGGGCTGGGCGAATGTTTCACACCGCTGGTGGACTTTGCGGAAAAGCTGGCGGCAAACGGCTCCTCCACCGCCAAGGCGTACTTTGACGCCGATGGCTGGTGCGCCTGCCACAACAGCGATATTTGGGGCGCCACCTACCCGGCCGGGTTCCCGGACGGCGACGGCGACGCCAGCTGCTACGCCGTTTGGTTTATGAGCGGCGCCTGGATTCTGAACCAACTATACACCCACAGCCTGTACCAAAAGGATCCGGCCTTTGACGAAAAGCTGAAAAATATGTTCGCCGGCGCGCTGGCATTCTTTCATTCAAGTATGACGGCGCACAACGGTCAACCGGTCACTTGCCCCTCCATCAGCCCGGAAAACACATTCACGGACAACGGGCAGCGCAGCGCCGTGACCTATATGCCCTCCATGGATCGGGAAATTCTCCACGATTTTATGGAGAACTGCCGAGCGCTGGGGTTGGACGCGCCGGTCATTGACCAGGTAGCCCCCGCGCCGGACGGCCGGATACCGGAATGGGCGGAAAATTACCGAGAGACCGAGGTGGAGCACCGCCATGTGAGCCACCTGTACTGCATTTACCCCTCCCACCGGGTGCAAAGCGACGCGCTGCAAGCGGCAGCCAAGCAGTCCCTGCTAAAGCGGGGCTTTGGCGGCACCGGCTGGTCCCTGGGGTGGAAGGTGTGCCTGTGGGCACGGCTGGGCGACGGCGAGAACGCCCTGCGGCTGATCGAAAATCAGCTGCGCCCCATTAACCCCAAGGCGCTGATCCGGGTGCGGGGCGGCGGCTCCTATCCCAATTTGCTGGACGCCCACCCGCCGTTCCAGATCGACGGCAACTTTGGCGTCACCGCCGGCATTGCAGAAATGCTCATTGGCGGTGCCCTGCCCAAATGCTGGAGTGGCAAAGTCACCGGCCTGGTAACCCCGGACGGCACCATCAGCTACGCCTTCAAAAACGGCAAGCGGGTGGAGTGAGCAACAACGGATTGTCATTTATTGCAGGGATGGCAGATTGCCGCCTGCCAATTCCGGTAGTGATGCGAATGCGGCGAAATCCCCCCTGCGGCTACGCCGCATCCCCCCCTTTACAAGGGAGGTGGCAATGCCGTTAGGCATTGACGGAGGGATTGATGCACTCGCTACGAAACAGTCCCCCGAACTGTTTCTCCCAAATGCTAACGCATTTGGAGCCTCGTGTCTCTTGCACTGCGTGCAATTCACTCGGGCGGCAAATTGCCGCCCCTACGAGGCCAACAAAATACGGTTATACAACTCTATCAAAAAAGAGCACCCGGTGGGTGCTCTTTTGTTTTATATAATTATACTGATTCGTCCGTACCATCGGTAGGCTCCGCAGACGGAGTTTGGTTCCACACCGGCGGTTCCGCAGGCGGAGTCTGGTTCCACACCGGCGGCTGTTGGGTGGGCTGCTGCCCATCGGCAGTGGGGGCACCGGGTGCCTGGGGCTGCTCCGGTGGATTCGTTCCCTGCTGGGTGCCGCCGTAGCCGCACTGCTCATAAGACCGAAAATCGTCTGCCATAGGCGGGGTATACGGATTGTACTGGCCGTTCATGGGCTGCTGCTCTCGGCGGGGCGCTGTATAGGCGCCATAAGCGCCGTACTTAGCCATACGCTCCGCCTCGCTGAGAAAGTCATCCTCCGTCAGCTGACCGGTGGCCAGGGCGCGCATACGGAAATTCTGGTAATACAGCGCCCGGGTGGTCTTGTAATAGGGCAGCACATAAATGCCGGCAATCCCGGCGGTGCACGCCATCAGCAACCACCACAGAATAAAGCTCAGATCCAGACGGAACAGCTCGCCACGGTGACCGTCTACCATACGACGGCTAAGCTTCAGCGCTTCCATCGGTGACAGGTTGGAGTTATCCACCATCAACTCGTTGGCAAAATAAATGCCGTAACTGTACACAATGCCGGGGATAATCAACAGCAGCGACCACAGGAAAGTGAACAAACTACCTAAGATCACCAACAGCAACCGTCCGGAATAGTGCTTGTTAAAGGTGTTCTTAAACACCTGGCCCAGGTCCGCACCCAGGCGTACCGGTGGCGCCGTGCGCACAAAGTACACATAGTAGCCGTCCAGGGTCACATTCAAGGGCGACAGCAACAAAGCTGCCAAGCTGAACAGCGCACCGAACCCGGCCAGCGCCGCAACGGACATCGTCTCCGCCGTATTGTTACTGGTCGCTACCGGGGTAATGGCGCCGGTGCCGTCAAACTCCTCCAGCGGGTTGTCGTCCTCGTCCTGATCGTCGAAATCAAACTCATCCAGCGGGTTATCCTCACGATTATCCCAGCTGCCATAGTCGCTGGCATGATTATAATTGGAGATCTGCTTGACCAGATTAATCTGGGAGTTATTAAACATACCCATACCGGTAAGCACCATCACCACAAAGGTGATTACAAACAGGGCGCCCCATTTGTTCTGCACCAGTATGCGCGCCTGGGATTTAATTTGCTTGCGGTTCAATTCCATAAGAAATGCCTTTCGCTTTTACTTAGAATTCCAGCTTGCTCTCAATAAAGGCGGTCAGCTCGCTGATGGGCAGGCGCATCTGCTCCATGGTATCGCGATCACGCACAGTGACACAACCGTCCTCTACGGAATCAAAGTCATAGGTAATGCAATAGGGGGTGCCGATCTCGTCCTGGCGGCGATAGCGCTTACCAATGGAACCGGCGTCGTCAAAGTCCACATTGAACTTCTTGGACAGGGTGTCAAATACTTCGCCCGCCTGATCGCTGAGCTTCTTGCTCAGGGGCAGCACAGCAGCCTTAAAGGGCGCAATGGCCGGGTGGAAGTGAAGCACCACGCGGGTGTCGTTCTTCTCCGCATCGATCACTTCTTCATCATACGCCTCGGTGAGCAGCGCCAGGAACAGTCGCTCCACACCCAGGGACGGCTCGATCACATAGGGCACATACTTCTCGCCGGTGGTCTGGTCAAAGTATTCCAAATTCTTGCCGCTGGTCTTAATGTGCTGGGTCAGGTCGTAGTCGGTACGGTCCGCCACGCCCCACAGCTCGCCCCAGCCAAAGGGGAAGCGGTACTCAAAGTCCGTGGTGGCCTTGGAGTAGAAGCAAAGCTCCTCCGGATCGTGGTCACGCAGCCGCAGGTTCTCCGGCTTCATATTCAGAGAATACAGCCAGTCACGGCAGAAGCTGCGCCAGTAATCGAACCACTCCAAATCCGTGCCGGGCTTGCAGAAGAACTCCAGCTCCATCTGCTCAAACTCGCGCACGCGGAAGATGAACTTGCCGGGGGTGATCTCGTTACGGAAAGACTTGCCTACCTGGGCCACGCCGAAAGGAATTTTCTTACGGGTGGTGCGCTGCACATTGGCAAAGTTCACAAAAATGCCCTGTGCCGTCTCCGGGCGCAAATAGATCTCGTCCTTGCTGTCCTCGGTAACACCCTGGAAGGTCTTGAACATCAGGTTAAACTGGCGAATGTCCGTAAAATCGTGGGCGCCGCAGTTGGGGCAGGGAATGTTCTTTTCCTTAATATAGTCGCTCATCTGCTCGTTGGTCCAGCCGGCCACATTGGTGCCATCAAAAGCCTCAATCAGATCGTCCGCACGGTGGCGGGTCTTGCAAGCGCAGCAATCCATCAGCGGATCGGAGAACCCGCCCAAATGGCCGGAGGCCACCCAGGTCTGGGGATTCATCAAAATGGCGCTGTCCAGACCAACATTATATTTATTCTCCTGAATAAACTTCTTGCGCCAAGCCTTTTTGATATTCTCTTTCAGCTCCACACCCAAGGGGCCGTAGTCCCAGGTGTTGGCCAGGCCGCCGTAAATCTCAGAGCCGGGATACACAAAGCCGCGCCCCTTGCTGAGGGTAACCAGCTTTTCCAGTATTTTCTCAGAATTATCCATAAAAAAGTACCTCCGCTTGTTTTATATAGTAATACGAATACAAGTTTAGCACAACCGGGGGCAAAGGTCAACATTTTTGCGGGGCGTTGTGGGAAATCCGTTGGGGTGGCGGACAATCCCTCCGTCTGCTCGCACGCTCGCAGCCACCTCCCTTTACACAAGGGACGCAAATCGGTTACAAAATCTTGGCCCCCCTTGCAAAGGGTGACTCCCCGCAGTGCGGGGAGATGTGGCGCAGCGACAGAGGGGACGGGCGCCGGTTAGGCGGAAAGCGGCGTAGCCGCAGGGGGGATTGCGCCGGAGGCATTGGAGAGATATCACAACAAACAAAGGACGGCCGGGGCCGTCCTTATGTATTTCTGTCTATTCTGCTTTACTGGGAGAGTTCCATCATACGGTCAATGCAGCGCACGGCCTTTTCCGCAATCTCCGGTGGCACGGTGATCTCCTGGCCGGCGGTGCCTTGCAGGCAGCCCAGCACATCGCCCAGAGTGGTGGCCTTCATATTGTGGCACACGCAGTCCTTGGACAGGGGGTAAAAACGCTTGTCCGGGCACTGCATTTGCAGGTGCTCGCAAATACTGTTCTCCGTACCGATGATAAATTCTTTGGCGTCGCTCTGCATGGCATAATTCATAATGCCGGTGGTAGAACCTACATAATCCGCCTGTTCCACAACGGCAGGCACGCACTCCGGGTGCACCAAAAACAGCGCCTGGGGATGCTTGGCCTTGGCCGCCTGCACATCCCGGGCAGTAAGCCGGGCATGGGTGGGGCAGCCGCCGTTAAGCAGCTTAAAGGTCTTCTCCGGCACCTGGCGAGACACGTAGTCCCCCAAATTGCAGTCCGGGATAAAGAGAATTTTGTCGTTGTCGATCTTGCGGATCACCTTTTCCGCACTGGAGGAAGTGACGCACACATCGCACACCGTCTTAAGCTCCGCCGTGGTGTTGATATACGCCACCACGGTATAATCCGGGTAATTCTCTTTCACCTGTTGGATCACTTCCCGGTCCATCTGCTCCGCCATAGGGCAGCCGGCGTCCGGATTGCTCAGCAGCACCCGCTTGTCCGGCGCCAGCATCTTCACGGTCTCCGCCATAAAGCGCACGCCGCACATGAGCACCGTCTTGTTGGGCACGGTCTGGGCCAATTTGGCCAGGGCAAAGGAGTCGCCGGTGTAATCCGCCACCTCTAAGATGGCGTCGTTCTGGTACAAATGGGCCAGAATACACACATCGTTCTCCTTTTTCAGCCGCATAATTTCATCTTGTATATCCCGTATCATGGTTTTCTCCTCCCTTACACCGGGTTATTCATGGCAATAGGCGCAGTCGCCGGGGCAAAAGGCCGCCGGGTCGTAGGCAATGCCGTTCTTGTCATAATAATCTTTCACCGCCGCCTTGATGGCCTCCTCGGCCAGGACGGAACAGTGCATTTTGATTGCAGGCAGGCCGTCCAATGCTTCCGCTACCGCCTGATTGGTCAGCGTCAGCGCCTGGTCAATGGGCTTGCCCTTAATCAGCTCCGTTGCCATAGAGCTGCTGGCAATGGCAGAGGCGCAGCCAAAGGTGTTGAACTTCACATCCGTGATCACGCCATCCTCCACCTGAATATAAATCTTCATAATATCGCCGCAGCGGGCGTTGCCCACCTGGCCAACACCGGAGGGATTATCCAGCTTGCCCACATTGCGGGGGTTCATAAAATGGTCCATCACCTTATCGGAATACAAAGCCATCTTCTCGCTCCTGTTCTTTACGCTTTCTCGTTTTGCATTTGCTCCCAAACCGGGCTGATGGAGCGCAGATACGCCACCACCCGGGGCACCGTCTCGGCAATATGCGCCACCTGCGCCGGCGTGTTCTCCCCGCTAAGAGACAGCCGCAGGGAGCCGTGGGCCACCTCCACCGGTACGCCGATGGCCAGAAGCACATGGCTGGGATCCAGGCTGCCGCTGGTGCAGGCGGAGCCGGAGGACGCTGCGATACCTGCCTGATCCAGCAGGAGCAGCAGGCTCTCGCCCTCAATGCCCGCAAAGCACATATTCAGCGTGCCCGGCAGTCGGAGCGCCCGATCGCCGTTGATCCGGCTCTCCGGAATCCGGCTTAATTTATCTTCCAATGTGCGGCGCAACTCCGTTACATACGCGGCGTTCCGATCCAGGTTTTCCATGGCCTCATGCAGCGCAGCAGCCATACCCACAATGGCAGGCACATTCTCCGTACCGGCCCGCTTGCCCCGCTCCTGGGCGCCGCCTTCAATTACATTGGTCAGCGCCACCCCGCGGCGGGCGTACAACACCCCGGCGCCCTTGGGGCCGCGAAACTTGTGCGCAGACAGGGACAAAAGGTCAATATCACTCTGTGTGATATGCAGCCGGGTATGCCCCACCGCCTGCACCGCGTCCGTATGGAACAGCACCCCGTGGGCACGGCAAATTTTGCCGATCTCTGCCACCGGCTGCAAGGTGCCGATCTCATTATTGGCGGCCATAATGGTTACCAAACAGGTGTTTTCGTCCAGGGCTGCTTCCAGCTCCGCCGGGCGAACGATCCCGTTCTCATGCACCGGCAGCAGCTCTACGGTGAAGCCCTCTTTCTCCAGCGCCGCCAAAGTGTGCAGCACCGCGTGGTGCTCAAAGGCGGAAGAAATGATCTTGGTCTTGCCCTTACGACGACCGATAGCCGCCGCCGAGCGAATGGCCTGGTTGTCCGCCTCCGACCCGCCGGAGGTAAAATAAATCTCCTTGGGCGAGACGCCCAGGTCCGCGGCAATGCTGTCCCGGGCATTCTCCAGCGCTTCCTTGGCCCGCTGCCCTACAGAATGCAAGGATGAGGGGTTGCCAAAATTCTCTTGCAACAGCGGCAGCATGGCCTGCACCGCCCGGTCACTCATTCTGGTGGTGGCCGCATTGTCCGCATACACCTGCATACCCGCACGCCCTTTCATCTAAACTTTGAATTAAAAAATACCACACAATGCATACCCTGTCAATAGGATTTAACATTTTTTGGGGATTATGCAGAGAGGTGAAGTATTACAGCAGCGGCAGGGACTTGCTCCCACCGCATGATTCCTAAAAAAAGACCCCGGCAGTGCAGGGGGGCGCACTGTCGGGGTACACACCTTGTTGGGCAGGAAACCCAACATGGAGGGGGGGCTGATTATTGGAAGTCAAACACATTGACCCAGCGGTCCAGCACCTCCCGCTCGCCGGGAATGTGCTTGGTGCTCTCAGAGCAGGCCACAATGGGCATCCACTGCTGTACCAGCTGCTTGGGAATATCCGCTTTTTTGCAGAACAGCGCCAGGTACTTCTCTGCCACATCGCTCTGGCCGCTAAGGGTAAAGGTCAGGTAAGTGCGGGCCGCGTCCGCAGAGGCGTTGCCCTGGGTGGCATGTGCCCAGTCGATAATGTAATACCGGCCATCCGGCGTCACGATCACATTGCTGGGGCAGTAGTCGCCATGGAGCACCTTTTTGTGGGGTTTCATCCCCTCCAAGCGGTTGTGCAGGTCATAGCGCAGAGTGGCCTCATAATCGGAGGCGCTGATCTTGGCGTGCATTTTGTCCTTAATCTTATTCAGATGGGGGCAGGTTTTGCCCAAGATCTCCAGCTGAATATCCACAAAGGTATTCAGGTACTCGTCCTGCTTCTCCGGGTGCTGTGCCATCAGCTGGCTCAGGGGCGTACCCTCAATATACTCTCTGGTAATGGCCCACTTGCCGTCCACCTTGCTTACATTCAGCAGTTTGGGAATCCGCAGACCGGTCTCTTCTACCCGAGCCATATTCAGTGCCTCGTTAAGCACATCGGCCTTGGAAAAGGTCTCGTCAAACACCTTGACGACCTTGTCTCCGTCTTTATAGATAACTTTATGCTCGCGCTCTTTCAGTGCTTTCATACAGATAACCTCCCTTATTCTTTGCCGTAGTAGGCACGCAGATACATATCCTTAATTTCGCTCATCAGAGGCAGGCGAGGATTGGCGCCGGTGCACTGGTCATCGAATGCCTGCTCCACCATATCGTCCAGGGTGTCCAGGAAATGCTTTTCGTCCACGCCGTATTCCTGAATGCTCTTCTTAATGCCCACATAGTCTTTCAGCTCGTCGATCTTCTTGATCAGACCTTCCAGCTTGTCAGCATCTGTGCGACCCTTAACGCCAAGAGCGTCTGCCACCTCGGCATAGCGCGCCAGGGTGTGGGGGTGGTCATACTGGGGGAAGGTGCCCATCTTGGCAGGTACTTCCGCCGCGTTGAACCGCAGTACATAGTCGATCATCAGTGCGTTTGCCACACCGTGGGGCAGGTGGTGGAACGCGCCCAGCTTATGGGCCATAGAGTGGCACACACCCAGGAACGCGTTGGCAAATGCCATACCGGCCATGGTGGCTGCGTTGGCCATCTTCTCACGAGCCACCGGATCGTTGGGGCCGTTGTCGTAGGCACGAGGCAGGTACTGGAAGATCATCTGCAAAGAGCGGATGGCCAGACCGTCGGTATAATCGGTAGCCATCATGGAAGCGTAAGCCTCCAGGCAGTGGGTCACTGCGTCAATACCGGAAGCAGCAGTCAGGCCCTTAGGCGCAGTCATGTGGAAGTCTGCGTCCACAATCGCCATATTGGGCATCAGCTCATAGTCCGCCAGCGGGTACTTCACGCCGGTGCGCTCATCGGTAATTACGGCAAAGGGCGTTGCCTCGGAACCGGTACCGGCAGAGGTGGGAACGGCGATAAAGTACGCCTTTTCGCCCATCTTGGGGAAGGTGTATACACGCTTACGAATATCCATAAAGCGCATAGCCAGATCCAGGAAGTCCACTTCCGGGTGCTCGTACATCACCCACATGATTTTGCCGGCGTCCATGGCGGAGCCGCCGCCAACGGCGATAATGCAATCCGGCTGGAAAGCGTTCATGGCAGCCACACCCTCTTTGGCGCAAGCCAGGGTGGGGTCCGGTGCCACATTAAAGAATGTGGTATGGGTCACGCCCATTTCGTCCAGTTTATCAGTGATGGGCTTGGTGTAGCCATTCTTATACAGGAAGCTGTCCGTAACAATGAATGCCTTTTTCTTCTGCATCACATTGCCCACTTCGTCCAGCGCCACCGGCAGGCAGCCTTTCTTAATGTATACCTTCTCCGGGGCACGGAACCACAGCATATTTTCCCTTCTTTCTGCAACGGTTTTGATGTTCACCAGGTGCTTGACCCCTACATTCTCAGACACGGAGTTGCCGCCCCAGGAGCCGCAGCCCAGGGTCAGGGACGGTGCCAGCTTAAAGTTGTACAGGTCGCCGATACCGCCGAAAGAGGACGGGGTGTTCACCAGCACACGGCAGGTCTTCATCTTGGCGGAGAATGCGTCCAGCTTCTCCTGCTCGGTCACCGCGTTCAGATATACGGAAGAGGTATGACCGTAGCCGCCGTCTGCAATCAGCTGAGCAGCCTTTTCCAGTGCGTCATTAAAGTTCTCGGATTTATACATAGCCAGCACCGGGCTCAGCTTTTCGTGGGCAAATTCCTCGCTAATGTCTACGCTCTCCACCTCGCCGATGAGCACCTTGGTCTCCTCGGGAATGGTCACGCCGGCCAGTGCCGCAATGGTCACCGGCTTTTGACCCACGATCTTTGCGTTCAGGGCGCCATTGATAATAATGGTTTTGCGCACCTTATCAATCTCGTCCGCTTTCAGGAAGTAGCAGCCTCGATCCTCAAATTCCTTGCGCACCGCCTTGTAGATCTTCTTATCCACAATGCAGCTCTGCTCGGAGGCGCAGATCATACCGTTGTCAAAAGTCTTGGAATGGATAATCGAGTTCACCGCCAGCTTAATATCTGCGGTATCATCAATAATGGCAGGGGTGTTACCGGCGCCAACGCCCAGGGCAGGCTTGCCGCTGGAGTACGCGGCCTTTACCATACCGGGGCCGCCGGTTGCCAAAATGGTGTCTGCCTCTTTCATCAGCAGGTTGGTCATATCCAGAGACGGTGCGTCAATCCAGCTGATGATCCCCTCCGGCGCGCCGGCTGCCACAGCAGCGTCCAGCACGATCTTGGCCGCAGCAGTGGTGCTCTTCTTGGCCCGGGGATGGGGAGAAATGATAATACCGTTGCGGGTCTTCAGGCAAATCAGGGTCTTAAAGATGGCCGTAGAGGTGGGGTTGGTGGTGGGGATCACCGCCGCAATCACGCCCAGAGGCTCTGCGATCTTCTTAATACCGTAGGCCTTATCTTCCTCGATCACGCCGCAGGTTTTGGTGTTCTTGTATGCATTATAAATGTACTCTGCCGCGTAGTGGTTCTTGATGATCTTGTCTTCTACCAAGCCCATGCCGGTCTCTTCCACCGCCATCTTGGCCAGGGGAATTCTTGCCTTATTGGCAGCCATGGCCGCCGCAAAGAAAATTTTATCCACCTGCTCCTGGGTGTAAGTGGCGAACTCCCGCTGCGCTGCGCGCACACGGTCCAGCTCCGCCTCCAGCTTTTCTACGCTGTCGATGATTTCTCTTGCCATTTTATTGCCTCCAAGTTGTACTTACTATCATAGCGGTGTTCCGCTAATCCATCTATATCATACTGAAAAGCCTTTGCCTTTGCAAGCCTTTTGGGCACAAATCTACCATACCACTAAAAATTGATAATCTTTTAACGATGTTTTTGGGCATATTTTTGAATAATCGGAGATCGTTTGTTATAATGTTCACAATTTCATCCAGTTTCGGAACAATTTTCCGCCTTTTTCCCGGTGCTTCTCCCCTACTTCTCAAAATGCGCCCGCTATCGTGTTACACGGTTCACATTGTTTTTGGTGGAATTGCATAAAGCGGAATGGGCGTTGTTTTGCTCGCGGGCGGCAAATTGCCGCCCCTACGAGATTTTATGACCAATAAAATATAGTATTTGTAGGGCTCGATGCCCACATCGAGCCGCATTTATAAGCCCACAAAAAACAGCGCCCGTCCGCAGACAGGCGCTGTTTGGCGTGGAACACTATTATTTTTTCGGCACCAGGCGCTCTTTGCCGCCCATATACGGCTGCAAGGCCTTGGGCACCAGTACGCTGCCGTCTGCCTGCAAGTTATTCTCCAGGAAAGCGATGAGCATTCTGGGGGGCGCCACCACCGTGTTGTTCAGGGTGTGGGCCAGGTAGTTGCCGTGCTCGCCCTTAACGCGGATCTTCAGGCGACGGGCCTGGGCGTCAGACAGGTTGGAGCAGGAGCCCACCTCAAAGTATTTCTTCTGGCGAGGGGACCAAGCCTCCACGTCTACGCTCTTGACTTTCAAATCTGCCAAATCGCCGGAGCAGCACTCCAGGGTGCGCACCGGAATATCCAGGCTGCGGAACAGGTCCACCGTGTTCTGCCACAGCTTGTCGAACCACATTTTGCTCTCCTCCGGCTTGCAGACCACGATCATCTCCTGCTTCTCAAACTGATGGATACGGTACACGCCACGCTCCTCAATGCCGTGAGCGCCCTTCTCCTTACGGAAGCAGGGAGAGTAAGAAGTCAGAGTCTTGGGCAGCTCGCTCTCCGGGGTGATGGTATCAATAAATTTGCCGATCATAGAGTGCTCAGAGGTACCGATCAGGTACAGGTCCTCACCCTCAATCTTGTACATCATGGCGTCCATCTCGGCAAAGCTCATTACGCCGGTAACCACATTGGAGCGGATCATAAACGGCGGTACACAATAGGTAAAACCACGGTCGATCATAAAGTCACGGGCATAACTGATGACCGCAGAGTGCAGCCGGGCAATATCGCCCATCAGGTAATAAAAGCCGTTACCGGCCACCTTGCGGGCAGCGTCCAGATCAATGCCGTCAAAGCGCTCCATAATGTCCGTATGGTACGGCACCTCAAAATCCGGCACCACCGGCTCCCCAAAGCGCTCCACCTCTACATTTTCACTGTCATCCTTACCGATGGGCACGCTGGGGTCAATGATATTGGGAATGGTCATCATGATCTTGGTGACCTGCTCGTTCAACTCGTTGGCCTCTTTGGTCAGTTCTTCCAGCTCCTTGGCCTGATCCGCCACCTTTTGGCGCAGAGCCATGCCCTCTTCCTTCTTGCCCTGCGCCATCAAGGCGCCGATCTCCTTAGACAGCTTGTTGCGGTTTGCACGCAGCTCATCCGCCTTGGTCATGGCAGCCCGACGACGCTCGTCCAGTTCGATTACCTGATCCACCAGGGGCAGCTTTTCGTCCTGAAATTTCTTTTTGATGTTCTCCTTTACCAGTTCGGGATTTTCCCGCACAAATTTCATATCCAGCATACTTTTATTCTCCTAACTTATTGGCCAAATCTTTTAGATCTTCATTGGAATAGAATTCAATTTCCAGCGTGCCTTTGCCCCGGCCGGGCACCACGCGCACCTTGCGGCCCAAGGTCTCCTTCAGCGCCAGTTCCACCTCGTCATAAAATGCGTCCCGTCGGGATCGGGGCTTGGGCGCCGCACCGGCTTCCTGCTGACTGCGCTTGGCCAGCTTTTCCACATCCCGCACCGTAAGTTTGTGTGAAACGATTTGTTCCGCCGCCGCATAAATCAGCGCTTCATTGGGCAGTCCCAGGAGCGCCCGGGCGTGACCGGCAGAGATGACGCCGCTTTTGGTCATCTCCCGCACCTCCGGGGGCAGCTTGAGCAGCCGCAGACTGTTGGCAATCGCCGGGCGGGACTTGCCTACGCTGGCTGCCACCTGATCCTGGGTAAAACCGCAACGGTCAATCAGCGCTTGCAGACCCTCCGCTTCCTCAATGGGATTCAGATCCTCACGCTGCAAGTTCTCAATAATGGCGATCTCCATAGTCTCCACATCGGACAATTCCCGGATCACCACCGGCACCTCTCGCAGTCCGGCGATGCGGCTGGCTCTGTATCGCCGCTCACCGGCCACCAACTGATACCCGCCGCCGGGCAGGGGCCGCACCAAAAGGGGCTGCAACACGCCGTGCTGGCGAATACTCTCCGCCAATTCCTCCAACGCCGTTTCGTCAAAGGTCTTTCGGGGCTGCTCCTTGTTGGGCACGATCTCCTCTAAGGGCAGCGTGTTGTTTGCCACCAACTCATCAACGGAATTCTCTAAAAACAACTGGCCCAGTCCTTTGCCCAGGCCGGATTTTTTATTTGCCATCGCATTTCCTCCGCTTTTCCTATACCTATTATATTATAGAGCCGGGTCAACGGCTCTGCTTAACCACCTCGTCTGCCAACTTTTTATACGCAAAGCTGGCCTTACAGTATTTTTCATAATACAGCACCGGCTTGCCGTAGCTGGGGGCTTCTGCCAGCTTGACGCTGCGGGGGATCATGGTGTGGTAGGTTTTGCCGGGGAAGTATTTCTCCACCTCGTCTACCACCTGCTGGGTCAGCTTTAACCGGCTGTCGTACATGGTAAAGACCACCCCTTGCAGCTCCAAGTGGGGGTTATAGTGCTGTTTGACTGTGCGCACGGTGCTGAGCAACTGGCTCAAGCCCTCCAAGGCGTAATATTCGCATTGCAGGGGTACAATCAGGGTGTCTGACGCCACCAGTGCATTCAGACTCAGCAACCCTAAGCTGGGCGGGCAGTCAATAATAATGTAGTCATACTCCACCACCAGGGTGGCAATGGCTTTTTTTAGCGCACGAAACCGATCCTCCGTCTCCGCCAGTTCCAGCTCCGCGCCGGCCAAGTTCATGTTCGCCGGCAGCAAATCCAGGTTCTTAAAGGGCGTTTCGTGCAAAATCGCACGGGCAGGCTGGTTGTCCACCAAAATATCATAGGTGGAATACTCAATCTCGCTTTTATCCACACCTACGCCGCTGGTGCTGTTGCCCTGAGGGTCAACGTCTACCAGCAAAGTCTTTTTGCCCTTGGCGCCTAAAGCAGCCGCCAAATTGACGCAAGTGGTGGTTTTGCCCACGCCGCCTTTTTGATTAAAAATAGAAATGGTTTTTCCCATATCGGCACCTCCGATTGGTATTATACAACAAAGGCCCGTCCGCTTCAAGGGTTTCACGTGAAACAGCGCGTATTATTTTTGGAGATTTGTGGCTGTCAAATTTGGCCATACCATATCTCGTGGCACCGTTTTCGTGTTTCACATGAAACAACATTCGGCTGTTTTTCCGGCGTGTTTCACATGAAACATATAAATTGCAAGTCTACACTGTGTTTCACATGAAACACAGAATGGCCCGGCGTTGCCGCCGAGCCATCCCGTGTGATGAAAAGAGGAGAATATGTTAAAACGGTTTCCCGTTTTAAGCGGGTTTGTCTGCATTTGCAGAGGATTGTGTAGTGCTTTCGTCTGTATGCTTGGGTATGCGCACATGGAATTCGATATAATCGTCTGTCTCTGTTTTATTGCTTACTGCGTCAATACCGCTGGCTTGCATTGTGGCAATGGCCTTGTTTACAGTATTGACAAAGATACGCACATCTCGAAACAGGGGCACCACCTTGCGGCGATGCTTGTCCGCCGGCGCATCTTCGCCCAGCAGGTGTGCGATCATGCTTTCTGTCTGTTCTACATTCAGGTGGCGGTCGGTAACTGCCCTTAGCACCGTCCACATGACTTCCGGGTCATCCACTTTCAACAGTGCCCGGACGTGGCGCTCCGTCAGCCCTTCTTTCTCAATATAGTACCGCACATCGGCAGGCAGCCGCAGCAGGCGCAGCTTGTTGGAGAGCGCTGACTGGCTTTTGCCCAGTTTTTTGCCGATCTCCTGTTGCGTCAGTCCAAAATGCTCGTGCAAATGCGCAATAGCCAGGGCTTCCTCAAAGAAATTTAAGTTCGCGCGCTGAATGTTCTCTAAAATGGAGATCACTGCGCTGTCCTGATAATCACAGTCCAGCACAATGCAGGGCACCGTTTGCAGGTTGGCCAAGATGGACGCCCGCAGTCGCCGCTCCCCGGCTATCAGCTCATAATAATCACTGTTGTTGATTCGCCGTGCCAGCAATGGCTGCAACACGCCGTTTTGCTGAATGGAGTCTGCCAGCCCCAGCATTTCCTCGCTGCTGAATTGCTTGCGGGGCTGGTAGGGGTTGGGCAGCAGCCGTTCCGTTGGGATCTCTACGATCTCTTTGGCCATGTCCTCATCTCCTTTGACTATACTGTATCACAGTTTAGAACAAAAAGAAAGACTTTCCCATCGGGGGAAAGTCAATCTAAAACCGCAGCTTCGACAGGCTTATAACGGCTTGGTATCTATTTTTTTAGGCTTTCGCGGGTATTTTGTCGGGGTTTGCGATATTTTTCGCACCACAACCAAATGACGGCTGTCTCCGCTTGGCAGTTTATATGAAACATTCTGTTCCAACTCCCCACCAAGGGTCGCCATGGCGCACTTTGCCGCCGCCACCTCGTCCTCCGCGCCTTTCAGCGCCAAGAACGCGCCGCCCACTTTCACAAAAGGCAGGCAGTATTCACACAGCACCGGCAGGGGCGCCACTGCTCTGGCAGTGGCAATATCGTACTGCTCCCGATAGTCCGGGTCTTTGCCCAAAATCTCCGCCCGCTCATGCACCAGCTCTGCCACCAGCCCGCAGACATGGAGCACATCTTCCAGGAACACCAGCCGCTTATGCAGACTGTCTGCCAGGGTCAGATCCAGATCCGGCCGGGCGATCAGCAGCGGCAGACCGGGAAACCCGGCACCGGTACCTACATCAATCACCCGGGCGTTTCTCGGTATCTCCACAAAACGCAGCGGCTCTATGGAGTCGATAAAATGCTTTTCCAGTATGCCATCCGGATCGGTAATGCCGGTCAGATTCATTTTTTCGTTCCACGCCACCAGTCGCTGGGCATACAGATCCAGCCGTTGGGCTGCGTAGCCGTCCACAGCAATGTTTAGCTCTTCAAGCAGTCGAGACAATTTCTCCGTGTCGATCATAGGCTCTCCAATAGAATGTGCAACGCTGCCACATCCGCCGGGTTGACCCCGCTGATCCGGGCAGCCTGCCCCAAGTTTTCCGGGCGAACGGCAGCCAGCTTTTCCTTAGCTTCCAGCCGCAGGCCGGTGAGTTTGCTGTAATCTATATCCGCCGGTATCCGCTGGGCCTCCACCCGGCGCAGCTCCTTAATCTGCTGCTCCTGACGGGCAATGTACCCGGCGTATTTAATACCGATCTCTACCTGTTCAAACACCGCTGCCGGCAGGTCCGGCCGTTTCGGGTCCACCGGTGCCAAATCTGCGTAGGTCAGTTGGGGGCGCTTTAGCAGTTCCTCCAGCTTGCAGCCGGTTTTTAGGGGTGCCGTGCCCTTAGCAGTCAATATTTGCTGAATGGTGTCGGTCAGAGGCACGCTCACCTGCGCCACCCGCTGCCGTTCTTCTTCAATCAGCCGTTGCTTTTCCAAGTATTGATCATAACGTTCCTGTGAAATCAGTCCCACCCGGTAACCGGTAGGTGTCAGTCGCCGGTCGGCGTTGTCCTGGCGCAGCACCAAACGGTACTCGCTGCGGCTGGTCATCATACGGTAGGGGTCTGTGCAGCCCTTGGTCACCAAATCGTCGATCAGGGTGCCAATGTAGCTGCTGCCCCGATCCAGCACCAGCGGCTCCCGTCCCAGCACCAACATAGCGGCGTTGATCCCGGCCACCAGCCCCTGGGCGGCGGCTTCTTCGTAGCCGCTGGAGCCGTTAAACTGCCCCGCACCAAACAGCCCGGGGAAGTCGTGAAACTCCAAGCTGGCTTTCATGGCCCGCGGGTCCACGCAGTCGTACTCAATGGCGTAGGCGGTGCGCATCACCTGGGCGTGCTCCAAACCGGGAATGGTGTGGATAAACGCCAGCTGCACATCCTCCGGCAGGGAGGAGGACAACCCTTGCAGGTACATTTCTTCCGTCTTTTCGCCGCACGGCTCCACAAACAACTGGTGCCGTTCCCGATCAGAGAAGCGCACCACCTTGTCCTCAAAGCTGGGGCAGTACCGAGGGCCTTTGCCCTCAATTTTGCCACTGTACATAGGGCTGCGGTCCAAGTTGTCTAAGATCACCTGTTTGGTGGCAGCATTGGTGTAGGTGATGTGACACACCACCTTGTTCTCCGGCGGTGTATCCGTCTCAAAGCTAAAGGGCACCGTGCGGTCGTCGCCGGGCTGCACTTCCATTTTGTCAAAATCCAAACTGCGGGCGTTCACCCGGGAAGGGGTGCCGGTCTTGAACCGGCGCAGGGGCAGACCCAGCTTTTTCAGCGCCGTTGCCAGCGCCGTTGCCGGGAACATACCGTCCGGCCCGCTTTCGTAGCTCACATCGCCCACATACACGCGGCCGCCCAGGAAAGTGCCGGTGGCCAGCACCACCGCCTTGGCAGTATAGATCGCTTCCAGCTTAGTGGTCAGGCGCCAAAGGCCGTCCTCGCCTTGGACAATATTTGTAATTTCGCACTGGCGCAGGTCCAAATTGTCTTGCCGCTCCAGCGTGTGCTTCATTCCTCCGGCATAGGCGCGCCGGTCAATCTGTGCCCGCAGGGAGTGCACCGCCGGGCCTTTGCCCAGATTCAGCATTCGAGATTGAAGCGTGTAGCGATCCGCCGCCTTGCCCATTTCGCCGCCTAACGCGTCGATTTCTCGCACCAGGTGACCCTTAGAGGTACCGCCGATGGAGGGATTGCAGGGCATATTGCCCACCCAGTCCATATTGATGGTAAACACAGCGGTGCTGCACCCCAGCCGTGCCGCTGCCAATCCGGCCTCGATCCCGGCATGGCCGGCGCCGATCACCGCCACATCGTATGCTTTTGCAAAATATTCCATTACTTACCTACACAAAATTTTTCAAAAATCCGATCTACCACAGCCTGTGTCGCCCGGGCACCGGTGAGAGAAAGCAGGGCATCCGCCGCCGCGTCAATGCTCACATTCACCGCGTCATAGGTCATGCCGCCTTCCAGCGCAGCCACAGCCTCCGCCACACAATCTGCCGCCGTTTGGCAGCACTGCCGCTGTCGCTCGTTGGCAAGGAGCGGATCCGCTGCGTCAAAATTCTGTACCCCAAGGGCGTCTGCCACCGCCACCGCCAAATCGTCCCGACCGGTGTGGTTCTTGGCGCTGTACGCCACCACCCGATCAAAGGCGGCTCTGATTTTTTCCTGCACCGTCGCCGGGGGCAAATCGTTTTTGTTCACCACCGCCACAGCGTTTTTGCCCTTGCAAAGGGTCATCAGTTCTTCATCCGCCGGAGTCAGGGGCGTGCTGCCGTCAAACACCGCCAACACCAGCCGCGCTTGTTGCAACCGGGCCTGTGCTCGTTCCACGCCGATCTGCTCCACCACATCGTCCGTCTGGCGCAGCCCGGCGGTATCCGCCAGCCGCAGAGTCAGATCTCCCAGCCGCACCGTGCGCTCCACCACATCCCGGGTGGTGCCCTGCACGGCGGTTACAATGCTGGTCTCCTGACCGGTCAGGTCGTTCATCAGGGCGCTTTTACCCACATTGGGGCGCCCAACGATCACCGTGTCCACCCCGCCGGTCATCAGCTGACCATTGTCATAGCCTGCCAGCAGGTGAGAGAGCAAGCCCTGCGCCTGTTGCAGGCTCTCCAGCAAGGTGTCACTGTCCAGTTCCGGGATCTCCTCGTCCGGGTAGTCCACCCAGGCCGCCATACCGGCACTCACTTCCATGAGAATATCCAGCGCGCCCTCGATCTTTTGCCGCAGGGCGCCGGACAGGGCGGTATAGGCACTGTCTGCAGCCGCCTGGCCGGAGGCGGAAATCAGATCCGCCACGCTTTCCGCCTCGGTTAGGTCCATTTTGCCGTGCAAGAACGCCCGCTTGGTAAATTCGCCGGGACCGGCAGGGGCTGCACCGGCAGCCAGAACCGCTTGCAGGGTGCGTTCCACCGTCACCAGACCGCCGTGAACGCTCAGCTCCACCACATCCTCACCTGTGTAGGAGCGGGGAGCACGAAACACCAGCGCCACCGCCTGATCAAAGGCTTTTTCGCCCTGTGCCACGCTGCCGAAACGGGCCGTGTAGCCGGGCAGATCGGAGAGCCGACTGCCGTCTGCTGCACGGAATACTGCCTGGGCGATCTCTACCGCCCGATCACCGGACAGCCGCACCACGCCGATCCCGCCCACACCGTGGGGGGTGGCGATGGCCGCGATGGTTTTTGCCATACCTGCACCTTCTTTGTTTGGAGTTATGATAAAGTGATGTTCCATAAAATACCAATATCTGCGTAGGGGCGGATAGTATCCGCCCGCGGGCGGCAGGTTGCCGCCCCTACGATAAACCTTTTTGCCTCCCTTGTAAAGGGTGACTCCCCACGGTGTGGGGAGATGTCGCGCAGCGACAGAGGGGACGGGCACCGGTTAGGTGGTGGGTTTGCCGTAGGCAAACTCGGAGGGATTGATACACTCGCTACGAAACAGTCCCCCGGACTGTTTCTCCCAAACGCTGACGCATTTGGAGCCTCGTGTCTCTTGCACTGCGTGCAATTCACTCGGGAGCAAGCCCCCGCCCTACCACGGTCCGATGTGGACATCGGACCCTACATTCTCTGTTTTTACAAACCCCAAAATATTATTTATACCTATTATAATATACCGTCCGGCAAAATACAAGAACGGCGGAGCCGTGGTTGCCCTGCGGTTCCGCCGTTGGTATTTGGACTTATTCCGCCGTAGGTGCAGCAGGGGCTGCTTCCTCAGCGGGGGTCTCCTTTTTCGGCACTTCGATTTTGCCGAACTTGGGCAAGTCTGCCCGGTCTGCCTTGGGGGCTGCCGCAGGCTTGCTGCCGGTAGAACGATTGCCGCCGCGACGACCGCCGCGACCGCCACGGTTGTAGCGCTCCCGATCACTGCCGGTGTTGGTCACGCCGCCTTCCGGCTCCAGCACCACGCGACGGTTCTGATCCACACCGATGGAGCGAGAGGTCACACCCTCTACCTCCTGAATGGCAGTGTGCAAAATGCGCCGCTCATAGGGATTCATAGGCTCAAAAGTATAGCGCTTGCCGGTGCGCAGCACATAGGCCGCATTTTTCTTGGCCAGGTTCTTCAAGGTTTCCTGGCGCTTTTCCCGGTAGTTGCCCACATTCAGGGCCACGCGCACATACTTATCGGTCTGCTTTTTGATCTGCAAAGAGGTCAGATATTGCAGGGCGTCCAGGGTCTCGCCCCGGTGGCCGATGATAATACCGTAATCCTCGCAGTCAATGGTGATCTCCACCAGGCCGTCCTTCAGAATGCCGGCCACCTGGGGATCCTCCACTTGCAGGCCCTCGATCAGGCGCTTTAAGTACAGGCAAGCGCTGTTCAGATCTGCGTCGCTAAGCTGCACGGTTGCCTTCTCTCGGGGTTTATCTGCTTTGGGTGCACGGGCGGGTTTGTCCGCCTTAGGTGCACGAGGCTTGTCTGCCTTGGCAGCACGGGGCGCGCTCTGCTTCTCTGCCTTTTGGGGCTTGTCGCTGCGCTGCGCCTGCTTTTTGGGCTGCGCCGGTGCTTCGCGGCGGGGCTGGGGCTTCTTTTCCCGCTTGCCGTCGTCGTAGCTGACCTTGACCACAGCGTCGCTGCCGCCAAACAGGCCAAGCACCTTCTTCTTCGGCATCTGTACCACTTCCACATGCACATCTGCCGAGGCGGGCGCATTCAGACCGATGAGTGCCGCGTTGCGGGCCTCCTCCAAGGTCTTGCCTCTGCCTTCAAATTCTTTTAACATGCTTTCCTCCGACTTATCCTCCCGGTGACCCGGGGGGTCGTGTTATTTCATTTTTTTGATGTTCGCTTCTCTGGAGCGCCGGTAAATGGTGTTCTCCAGCATCAGTCTGGCCTGGCTGCGCTTCGGCGGGAAGAACTTGGCCAGGAAAAGCTGCTGCACAATGGCCACCAGGTTGGAGATGATCCAGTAAAAACCGACCGCTGCCGGTACCTTAAACGAAATGTAAAAGGAGAAGAACGGCATCATCAGCATCATAATCAGCATCTGGCTGGTCTGCTGTGCGGCTGCCGGATTGTTCTTCTTCTGGATCATGGTAGACACCAGGGTGGAGGCCAGGGAGGTCACCAGGCAAAGCAGGGGAACGATAATAATGATCCCGTCTTTCCAGTGGGGAATGGCGGTCATATCCAAATTACCGATCACCATACCGTCGCGGTATGCCTGAATGGCGGCGCAGTTGTCCGCAGTAAACAGGGTGGGGAATTTCTCAACCAAAGTGTCCTTATAGGCGCCGAAATTCTCCAAAATACCCAGCTGCAAATACTGGCCCTTGTAGCCCAGCTCCTGCACCACCTGCGCAATGTTGGCGGACTGATCCGCAAAGCCCTTCATCCCCAGCACATAAGACAGGGGATAATAAATAATCCCGATGATGCCCATCAGGAACACCATCTGGAAAAGCATCGGTCCGCAGCCCATCTGCATGGGATTGTGGCCCTCGCGGGCGTACAGATCCTGGGTCTCTTGCTGGAGCTTCATCCGGTCCTTAGGGTCCGGGTACTTCTTCTGCAGCTTCGCCAGCTTGGGCTGCAAGCGGGCGGTCTTGGCCATGGTCTTTTGCTGGTGGATGTTAAAGGGCAGCAGGATCACTCGGGTCACCACCGTAAAGATGACGATGGCCACGAAATACTGATTATTCAGCAGATCCATCAGGAACCCCATGCACACACCGAACAGCCAATAAAGCGGCTTAAAAAGGCCCATGCCCGCGGAAGAAGAAGTGGCAGCTAATAAAATACTGTTCATGCATTGTCCTCGTTAGATTCAGTTGTAGAGCGGTGAGCGCAGGGCTTGTCCTTCTTTGGGGGCACCGGGTCATACCCGCCCTTAAAGAAAGGATTGCAGCGCAAAATACGCAAAAACGCCAGCCAGCACCCCTTCCACACGCCGTGGATCTCAATAGCCTCCAGTGCATACTGGCTGCAAGTAGGGGTATAGCGGCAGGCGCCGTGCGAAAATCGGGGACTGAGGGTTAGCTGGTAGGTACGAATCAGGAAGATCGCCAGCTTCTTAACGATGTTCTTCATGCGATAACACCCCTAAGGCCGTCAACTGTTTTTCCATATCCGCCAGGACCACCTGCATCTTCACTCTGGTGGTGCGGCTGCGCGCCACGAACACCAGATCCCATCCGGTCACACCGTCCTCCAGCTGTGAAAAGGCGGCACGAATCACCCGGCGGGCGCGGTTGCGCTCTACGGCGGTGCCGATTTTCTTGGAGGTGGTAATGCCCACCCGGGTCTCACCTCGGCGATTCTTCATACAATAGGTCACCAGGCTGGCTCCGGCCTTGCTCTTACCACGGTGGTACAGGCGGCGAAAGACCTTATTCTCCTTTATGGCGCTGCTTTTCACAATACGCTCCGTTCGGTCAATTAGTAAGACAGGGACTTGCGACCCTTAGCACGGCGGCGGGCCAGTACCTTTCTGCCGTTCTTGGTGGACATTCTCTTTCTGAAGCCGTGCTCCATCTGTGCGTGCCGCTTCTTAGGCTGGAAAGTTCTTTTCATCTTGCATTCACTCCGTTTCTGAAAATCAAACTGGTCTTGATTTTACTTATGCTCTGCACGGCATAGTGCAGGCGAATTGACTTTTGGCTTGTGGGATAGTGATCCACATTAGCGGTTGATATTATATTATAAAATGCGCCCTGTTGTCAATAAAAATCTGTTACTTCTTGTTTTTATTCTCATAATATATTATAATGTCACTATATGTTGGGGGTAGAACCTATGCACACTACAAGTCCGTGGCGCGCTGTCAGCCGTGTGGCCCTGGTTTTGGGGCTGTTTTTTACAGGCTGCTGCTTTTTAGACAGCTGGCACGCACCGTTCTTTTTCAACTTCCGCTACCAGTGGTTAAAGCTGATCCTCTCTTTTGTGATCCCGGCGGCGGTCACGGTGTGGAACTTTTTGACCGAGCGCTCCCTGCGCTTTGCGGGCACCGCCTGCGCCGTTTTAATGCAGGTATCGCTGGTGCTGTTCTTTATCGACCGCTATACGGTGAATTTAATTGCCCGGCTGGACGACAGCCGCATTATCTACCACTTTCTTTACACCCTCATCAGCGTGTTTACCCTGCTGGCGGCAGGCTGGATTTGCGCCCGGTGCAGCAAGGCGTGTGTGGACTTTGCCCTGTTTTACCGCCGGTTCTCCCTGGGCTATCTGCCTTTGTGCGCGTTTCTTTTTATCCTGCAGTTTTTTCTGCTGCGCACCTTTGGCAATATTTTCGTTACCGCCAACGGCGTACCCTTTCGGGGCGAAATCTACTGCCTGTGGTATTATGCCAAGACCGGCACCCTGTCTTTTTCCACCGCCCTGCACTCGGCAGGGAATGTGCTGTACTTCACCTCCCTGTCCCTGGCCCTTTGCGGCACGGTGCGGCGGCGTCCGGTGCTGTGGGGCACCCTGGTGCCTGTGGCCCTGTCCGTGTTTGTAGAGAGTTTTCAGCTTCTCACCAAAAGCGGGGACGCGGATGTGGACGATATTATCTTAAACACCCTGGGTGCCGTGCTCGGCGTCCTGATTTTTCGGCTGCTGCTGCGGCCCTTACTGCAAAAGGAGACCCGTATATGTTAGGCATTATCGGCGCAATGGATGTGGAGGTCCGCACCATTAAGGACAAGATGACCGGCACCGTCACCACCCGGGCGGCAGGCTGCGACTTCGTGACCGGCGAGCTGGAGGGCGTGATGATCACCGTGGTGCAGTGCGCACCGGGCAAGGTAAATGCCGCCCTGTGCACCCAGCTGCTCATTGACCGTTTCCAAGTGGATCGGGTCATCAATATCGGCGTAGCTTGCTCCCTAAGTGAGCGGGTGGTGATTAAAAATATCGTCATTGCCACCGATGTGTGCCAGTACGATATTGACATTACCGCTTTAGGCGAGCCAAAGGGCTTTATCAACGGCCTGGGCACCATTAAAGTGGCAACGGACCCAACCCTGTCTGATCGGCTGGCGCGCACCGCCATCAACAGCGGCGAGCGTATCCATCGGGGCACGGTAGCCAGCGGCGATACCTTTATCGGCACCGCAGCGCTGAAGTCTGCCATCGCCGGGGAGTTTGACGCCCTGTGCGGCGAGATGGAGGGCGGCGCCGTGGGACAGGTTTGTGCTGCCAACAGGGTGCCCTTTGCGGTAATGCGCGCCATCAGCGACGGCGGCGACGAAAACGCAGCCATGGATTACCCCACATTCAAAAAAATCGCCGCAGAACTGTCTGCGACGATCTTAACGCGATTTGTGGCGGAGGAGCAAACCCAGGAGAGCCTGTTCTGATCACTCAATCACAAAATTATTCAGGATATATTCTTCCGCCTCGGCAATGATGGTATGCAGCGCCGTCTTTTCCGGCACATCGGAGCCGGTGCGGCTTTTGTCCTCAATAAACACAAAGCGGGCGTCCTGCACCGCCAAGGCAGCAGAGGCCAATTCACGACCCAGATTGTAGTCCAGCTTGAACATCTCTTTGGGCAAAATACCGGCCTTAGCCATTGTCAGCGCACCTCGGTACAGGCTGAGCATATAGTAATCATAAATATACCGGGCAGCGCCCCCGCGAGAGGCAGCGGCTGCCGTATCCAGCAAAATACGGGTGGCTTGGCTCAGGGTGCTCAGGGGCATATCATCGTCCTCTGCACCCAAACTGGCATACACGGACGGATCCAGTCCGTTGCGGCTGGCAGACACCCCCAGCAGGTAGTCGGTGGTTACGCCGTAGTAGTCGGCGCACTTGACCACAAAGTCCAGCCCGCACTCCCGAATGCCTTTTTCGTAATGGGACAGCAGTGCCTGGCTGATCCCCAAATCGCCGGCGGCTTTTTTTTGGCTGATGCCCCGCTCCCGACGCAGCTGGCTCAGGGTGGCGGCGAACTTGCTGTTTTTCTCCGCCTTGTCGGCTTTGCTTTGGCGCATGGCGCGCTTGGCGGCTTTGGCCCGCCCTTTCAGGTCCTTGATCTCTTCTTTGACCTGTTCCAGGTTCTCGTTTTGGATCTCCATTTGTTCATTCACTCCCAAAAATATTACAACGAGTATTATATATCAGCTTATACTCTTTGTAAAGGGCTATTTTATTCTGTCAACAATTTGTAATGTTTCGTCGGCTATCGCCGTTATTCAGGAGGATTTTGCATTGAAGTCATACACGGTTTATCTTTTTCGACACGGGCTCACCAAAGGCAACCTAAACGCACAGTATATTGGGCAGACGGATTTGCCACTCACTATGGATAGTATTAACCAACTGCATACCCTGCGGGGCAAGTACCCGTACCCGGAGGTGGACGCCGTGTTTACCTCCCCCTTAAAGCGGTGCAAGGACAGCGCCGCCATTCTCTTTCCCCGTAACAATTTGATTACTATTGAGGATTTTAAGGAATATAACTTCGGCGAGTTTGAGGGCAAGACCGCTGCGGAATTGCAGGACAACCTGGACTTTCGGGACTGGCTGCAAGGGGATATGCAGGCAAGCCCGCCGTACGGCGAGACCAACGCCCAGTTTATGCACCGGGTGTGCGCCGCTTTTGAAAAGGTGATCTCCGGCTGTGTCCAAACCGGCACCCGGCGGATTGCCCTGGTGTGCCACGCCGGGGTCATGATGACCCTGCTCACCTGCTACGGCCTGCCGGAGGCAGCCATGGCCAACTGGCAGACGGACCCGGGCTTTGGCTACAAGCTACACCTGGACCCGGCCCTGTGGATGCGCGCCAATAAAATGCAAGTGGAGGACACCGCCCCCATTCCCATGGCGCAGTTGGAGCAGGTAGAGGATTAAAATTTTGTGACGGCATTTAACAGTGCGATCGGGCAGCGCACCCTACAAAATGGAATTTGATAAATAAAAAATGTTGGGATCAATCGGGCGGATGGTATCCGCCCCTACGGTCCACCGGTTACCAAAACGCCTGCGGTCTTTTATGTTTTTTAACATCTATTTACTCGTAGGGGCGGCAATCTGCCGCCCGCATTTACATAAAATCATCATAAAAAAAGCACCCCGGTGGGGTGCTTTTTTACATTTCTTCTTCTGTTTATTCTGCCGTTACAGCAGGTTGCAATAATCGCAGCGGTTCTCCGCCAACTTAATATTGCTCTTGCCGTAGATCTTCATTTGCAGGTCGTAGGCGTCCTGGGGAATATCTGACTTCCACAGCCACAGCCCGCCGGAGCGGCTGGGGGTCAGCTGGGTGGGACCGATCAGGTAGGTGCCGCCGCGAGCATGATCCGGCGTAGGCACAGAAAAAGTCTGGGTCTCATAATTCATCCAGCCGTTAGAGAGCGCATAGGTAGCCAGGCTCACCAGTTCCTTTTTGCTGTACCCGGTGTACACATAGCCCACCAGGTCGTTGACCACTTTCAGCATCTCGGTGGTGGAAGAGCCTTTCATCTTCTTAAACACCTGAAGCAACACGGTCTTTTGCCGATCGGCGCGGGCGTTATCCGTGTCAATCTTACGAATACGGCAGTAGGCCAGCGCCTGCTTACCGTTCAGCTTCTGCTTACCCTCGGTTCCCTCGTAGCTCTTCTCGATATACACATTGCCGTAGCGCTTGGGGTGGTTGTTGATCTCGTTGATCTCCCGGTCGGTAATGGTAATGGTCACGCCGCCCAGGCTGTCAATGATCTTGGGGAAGCTGGCAAAGTTCACCACCGCGTAGTTGTCGATCTGGATCTTATAGTAACGCTCCACGGTTTTGATGTATTCCTTCATGCCGCCCATAGAGGCAGCGCCGTTGATCTTGTCGTACTGGCCCTCACCGTTCGCCTCAAAGTACACATACAAATCGCGCAGTACGGAGGTCAGGGTGATCTTGCCGGTGTCGATATTGACGCTGGCAATAATGGCAGAGTCGGCACGAGAGGTGTCGCTGATCTGCTCCTCCCGGGTGTCCTCCCCGATGAGCAAAATGTTCTTTACATGGGTAGAGCTGACCGGATCGCCGTTTTTGTACCAGCTTTTCAAATATTCTTTATAGGTCGTAGCGTCTGCCGCAGACGGCTCCTTGATCTCCGGAAAGTTCTCTTTTAAGAAATCCATACCATGATAGGAGGTGTCCGTCTTTTTGTAATCGTCCGCTTCGTCGGTAAACTTACCCAACAGACCGTTTACATAGCACACGGCAAAAACGCCGCCGGCCACAATCAGCACAGCCAGCACAACAATAATGGCAATGGAAATTTTGCCCTTTTTGGTCTTGCGCCAGGGCATAGCGTTCGGGTCTTTTTGCTTTTTGCCGCTTTTTTGCTTTTTGCAGCTTTTGCGCTTTTTGTCCGCTGCCGCCGGTGCATTCTCCGCCTTGCCGGAAAGAGAGAACAAATCAATCATCTCGTCCGTGGCTTGGTGGCGCAGGCTCGCCGGCTCCAGCGGGGGCTGATTTTCCGGCTTTTGGGTCGGCTTGTCCGGGGTTACGGTGCGATCCCGATTTTCGTATGCCGGGGGCGGGGGTTGCAACTTGCGGCGCACCTGCTGCACCGGCACATCGGCAGTGTCTGCCTTGGGTGCGGCGGGTTTGGGTGCCCGTTTGGCTTCCGGCGCAGGGGCTGCTTTTTGCTGCGGCTCCGCTTTCTCCCGGGGTGCCGGGGCGGGCTGCGGCGCTGCTTTCGGCGGCTGCGGCGCTGCTGTTTTTTTCTCCTTCGGTTCCGGCTTTACAGCGGGCTTTTCCGGACCCAGCAGCTCCTCCACCAGTTTACCGGCGTAGGCTTCTCGATTGGCGTCCGTCTGTACAGGCACGGCCTTGGGCGCAGGCGCAGCCTTTAAGTTGCTTTCCTGCTCTGCCCGGCGCTGCTTTACCTCGGACAAAATATCGTCAATATTATAGTCTTTTGCCATGAAAAAGATCTCCTCTTTTTGCAGGTAGTTCCGTTGGGACCGTCGGCACAAAAAACAAAAGCGCCTGTGTGCCCCAAAGCATAGCCACAATTATACTTCATTTTTTATGTCATTACAATAAAAAATTTGTAAAATCTTGTGCTTTGTGAACACACAGACGGTTAAGTGTCTATTATTCTGCAGTTTCCGGGGCAGATGCCGGGGTTTCTGTGCCGTCACCCTCCGGGGTGTCGTCCGTTTTCTCCGGCTCCATGTGCTCCACCACGGACAGGGTAACCACCTTGTCCTCGTCTGTGGTACGCATCACCCTTACGCCCTTGGCCGGGCGCTTAAAGGCAGAGATCTGATCCACAGGGGTGCGAATGACAATGCCTTCCTGGGAGATCATAATAATATCCTGGTCCTCGCGCACCGGGGCGATCATGGCCACCTTGCCGTAGGTCTCGGTATGGTAGTTGATCAGACCCTTGCCGGCACGGGACTGCACCCGGTAGTCGTCAAAGTTGCTCTTGCGGCCGTAGCCGGTCTCGCTGACGGTAAGCAGGCGGGTGTCCTCCAGCGCCACGGCAAAGCCAACCACATAGTCGCCTTCTGCCAGCTGAATGGCGCGCACGCCGCGGGCGGTACGGCCGATCAGGCGGGCGTCGCTCTCCTTAAAGCAAATGCTCATACCATCGTGGGTAGCCACGATCAGATTGCGGTTGCCGTCGGTGATCTCCACCCAGCTCAGTTCGTCGCCCTCGTCCAAATTGATGGCGATAATGCCGGTTTTGCGAATATGATCATACTGGCTGATCTCCGTGCGCTTGATCACACCGTTCTTGGTAACCATGCACAGGTACTGGCGCTCCTCGCTGTCCGGTACCCGCACCATAGCGCTGATCTGCTCCTCATTCTCCAAAGGCAGCAGGTTCACCACATTCATACCCTTGCTGGTACGGGAGGCGGCGGGGATCTCGTATCCCTTCATCTTAAACACCTTGCCCTTGTTGGTAAAGAGCATAATGTAGTCGTGGGTGGAGCAGGTAAACATGGTCTTGGCCACATCTTCCTCTCTGCGGCTCATGCCCATAATGCCTTTGCCGCCGCGGTTCTGTGCCTTATAAGTATCTACCGTCTGGCGCTTCATATACCCCATGGTGGTCAGGGTGAGCATACAGTCCTCTACCGGGATCAGGTCCTCGTCATCCACATCGCCGGAGGCAGCGGTAATCTCGGTACGCCGTTCGTCGCCGAATTTGTCGCCGATGGCGCGGGCCTCTTCCTTTACGATCTCTAACACCCGGGTCTCGCTGCTGAGAATGTCTTGATAATCGGCAATCTTGATGTGCAGCTCGCCCAACTCGTTGCGGATCTTTTCAATTTCCAGTCCGGCCAACTGACCCAAACGGAACGCCACAATGGCCGCAGCCTGTGGCTCGTCAAAGTCGTACTTGGCCATCAATTCCTGCTTGGCCTCGGCTTGGCCGCCCTTGCAGCCGCGAATGGTGGCGATGATCTCGTCCACAATATCAATGGCGCGGGCCAGACCCTCTAAGATATGGGCGCGGTCCTGGGCTTTCTTCAAATCATAGCGGGTGCGGCGGGTGATGATCTCTTCCTGGAAGGTAATGTAATTTTGCAGCATTTCCTTCAGGGAAAGAATGCGGGGCACACCGTCTACCAGCGCCAACATAATCACACCGAAGGTTACCTGCATTTGCGTCATCTTGTACAGGTTATTGAGCACCACCTGGGCGTTGGCGTCCCGCTTGACGGTGATCTCAATGTGCATACCTTTGCGGGAGGAGAAGTCCTTAATGTCCGCCACGCCCTCGATCTTCTTGTCTCGGGCCAACTCGGCAATGCTGGCAATCAGCGCCGCCTTGCGCACCTGGTAGGGCAGCTCGGTAACCACGATCTTGTAGCGGTCGCCCTTGCTCTCTACAATCTCTGCCCGGGCACGCAGATAGATCTTGCCCCGGCCGGTCTCATAGGCCTGGCGAATGCCCCGAGCGCCCATAATGATACCGGCGGTGGGGAAGTCCGGACCTTTAATGTGCTGCATCAGCTCCGGCAATCCGGCATCCGGGTTGTCGATCAGGCAACACATACCGTCAATCACTTCCCGCAGATTGTGGGGCGGAATGTTGGTGGCCATACCTACGGCGATGCCGCTGGAGCCGTTCACCAGCAAATTGGGATAGCGGGCCGGCAGTACCACCGGCTCTTTCAGTCGGTCATCGTAGTTGGAGGCAAAATCCACCGTGTCCTTGTCAATATCTTGCAGCATTTTCATGCTGATCTTGCTCATTCGGCTCTCGGTGTATCGGTAGGCAGCGGCCGGGTCACCGTCTACGGTACCAAAGTTGCCGTGACCGTCTACCAGCGTGTAGCGCATGGAGAAGGTTTGGGCCAGTCGCACCATGGCATCATACACAGAGGCGTCGCCGTGGGGGTGGTAACGACCCAGCACGGTACCTACGGTGTCTGCACACTTTCTGTACGCCCGATCCGGGTACAGGTTGTTCTCAAACATGGTGTAAAGAATACGGCGGTGTACCGGCTTCAGCCCGTCCCGCACATCCGGCAGGGCACGGCTGACGATCACGCTCATAGAGTAGTCCAAAAAGGCCTTGCGCACCTCTTTGTTAATCTCTACATCTACGATCTTTTGATTGTCATACCGGATCTCATTGTTATCCATTGGCATTCATCTCCTAAATACGGGCCACAGCCCGGCAGGTTTTACTTGGTCAATTTATAATAAGCGGTGTTTTGCAGCATTTCCCGCAGCCGGGGCAGTTCGCTCTCCGGCAGTGCCCGCTTGGGCAGCAGCAGCGTAACGGTGCCGGGAATGGCAAAGGCAAACAGCCGCCCGGTCTCAAATACGGCGCCGAACATGGCCATAGGGTACACAGCGTGAATTTCGCACTGATCCGGCTTTTCGCCGGGCATGGTCCACTCCACCTCCGTGCCGGTAATGCGCATTTGCACCGGCGCAGTCAGGGACGGATGTGCCTTGCACAGGCGGGTATACATCCGCCGAGATACAGGTTCGCGGCACAGCAGCAGAACGCCCATGGCCAACAGGGGCAAACAGGCCGCCAGCGCAACAGCGGGCCGGTGGGACCGGGCGCTAAAGCCCGCCACCGCACAGCCAAATCCAACAGCTGCAAAAAAGAGAATGGGGGTCGTGCGGGTCAGCCGCCGACGCAGCGCCGCCATATCGGCAAAATCCGCCGCATTTAAGCAGTAGTTTGCTTCAATCATTTTGCACCTCCAAAGGCCGGTGCCTTCTCGTGCAGGGCGCTGAGCAGCGCGTTCAGATCCGCCGGGTCACAGTCTGCTTTTTCAATCACAAACAGCCCCATACGGTAGCACCCGATGAGAATAATATAATCCTTGGTCTCCTTAGCGTAGGTGATTCCCTGCCAAGGCAGGGTGTACTGCTCAAATTTGCTCCACACCTGCAGCGCCTGCTCCTCCAGCCGAAGGGTAAAGGGCTGGGTCAGTGTGGGAGAGTTGCCAAACTCCCGCAGCACGGAACTGCGCCGCACCCAGGGCAGCAGCACAGCCATGGCTGCTACAATACCGCTCAGTGCCGGGAGTATCGCCGTTTCTTCCACATCTTGCAGCAGAAAATACAGCAAAATACCCGCCGCTGCCAGCACCGCACATAGGGCGCAAAACACCCATTGCATCCGCAGCTGCTGCCGTTGCAGCACTCGCCACCCGGCGTAATACGCCCGTGGCGTCATTTTGAATTCAAATGTGGTCATGGTGTTCTCCTTTGTTTGGGAGAAAATGTGATTGAATCTCTCAGTCGCGCTAACGCGCCAGCCTGCGGAGCGTCGTTTGAACCCCGCCGGGGTAGGCGGTTACTTGCAATTAAATGTCCAAATTCTGTACATATTTTGCTTTTGATCCGGCAGAGGGCTTTTGCCACGGCACAGTTGGTGCACGCCGCTATCAAACGCTCCACCGGAGCGTTCTCCCGCAGCCCGGCTGCGCCGGCCCGCGGAGCGTCGTTTGAACCCCGCCGGGGTAGGCATTTACTTGCAATTAAATGTCCAGATTCTGTACATATTTTGCATTCTTTTCAATAAATTCACGGCGGGGTTCAACATTATCGCCCATTAAAATAGAGAATGTTTCGTCCGCCTGCTGGGCGTCCTCTACGGTCACCCGCAGCATAATGCGGAATTCCGGATCCATGGTGGTCTCCCACAGCTGCTCCGGGTCCATCTCACCCAAACCTTTGTATCGCTGAATGTCGCACTGGCCGCCCATTTCTTCAATGAGCCGGTCCCGCTCCTCGTCGCTAAAGGCATACTTGAATTTTTTGCCCTTTTGCACCTTAAACAGCGGGGGCTGGGCCAGGTAAATATAGCCGCCCTCAACTAAGGGCTTCATATAGCGGAAGAAGAAGGTCAGCAGCAGGGTACGAATATGCGCGCCGTCCACATCCGCATCGGCCATAATCACGATCTTGTGGTAGCGCAACTTGGTAATGTCAAAGTCCTCGCCGATGCCGGTGCCCAGCGCGGTCACCACAGGCATCAGCTTTTCGTTGCCGTAAACCTTGTCCAGCCGTGCCTTTTCCACATTCAGCATTTTACCCCAAAGGGGCAGAATGGCCTGGTGTGCACGGTCCCGTCCGTCCTTGGCGGAGCCGCCGGCGGAATCACCCTCGACGATGTAAATTTCGCACAGGGAGGGGTCGTTGGAGGAGCAGTCCGCCAGCTTGCCCGGCAGCTTGCTGCTTTCCAGCCCGGTCTTATTACGGGCATTATCTCTGGCCTTGCGAGCCGCCTCTCTGGCGCGAGAAGCATCCAGAGACTTGGACAGGAGCGCCTTGGCTACCGCCGGGTTCTCCTCAAAATAGGTCATTAGCTTGTCATACACCAGAGAGCTGACCAGGCCGGTAATGTCCGTATTGCCCAGCTTGCCCTTGGTCTGGCCCTCAAATTGGGCCTCGGTAAGCTTCACGCTGATGACGGCAGTCAGCCCCTCGCGCACATCGTCGCCGGAGAGTTTCTTGTCATTTTCTTTCAGAATATTAAACTTTTTGCCGTAGTCGTTAAACACCCGGGTCAGGGCGGTTTTGAACCCGGTCTCGTGGGTACCGCCGTCAATGGTATTTATGTTGTTGGCAAAGGACAGCAGGGTCTCATTGTAGCTGTCCGTATAGCACAGCGCCACCTCTGCACTGCGGTCGTCCTTGGTCGTGGAGATGTGGATTACTTCGTCCTGAATGGGGTTTAGTCCCCGGGTGGTGTTGATGTACTTTACAAATTCCCGAATACCGCCTTCGTAGCAGAATTCCTCGGCTACCGGCTCTTCGCCTCGCTTATCCGTCAGCGTAATGGACAGCCCGGCGTTCAGGAACGCCTGCTCCCGCAGACGGCGGGCCAGTACATCGTACTCGTACTCGGTGGTCTCGGAGAAAATCTCCGGGTCCGCCTGGAAGCGAATGAGGGTGCCGTGCCCCTCCCGATCGGCAATAATATGCAGGTCGTCCACCGGCTTGCCTCGCTCAAAGCGCTGGGCATATACATGGCCGTTCTGGGTCACCTCTACCTCCAGCCACTGGGACAGAGCATTTACCACAGAGGAGCCTACGCCGTGCAGACCGCCGGATACTTTATAGCCGGAGCCGCCGAACTTACCGCCGGCGTGGAGTACGGTGAGCACCACCGTTACAGCAGGCAGGCCGGTCTTTTCGTTAATGCCGGTGGGAATACCACGGCCGTTATCCCGCACGCTGATCACATTACCGGGCAAAATCTCCGTCTCAATGTGGGTGCAGACCCCGGCCAGTGCCTCGTCAATGGAGTTGTCTACGATCTCATACACCAGGTGGTGCAGACCTCGGGGACCGGTGGAGCCGATATACATACCCGGGCGCTTGCGGACGGCCTCCAGGCCCTCCAGCACCTGAATATCTTTTGCGGAATATTCTTCCGTTACAACGGTGTCCATATCCGCTTCTTCCAAAACAGTCTTTTCTTCTTCAGCCATAACTTCTGCCTTTCTGCCCACAAAGGCGTCCTCCGCACTGTGGGCAAGTGCGGTGCCTGTGTCCGTATTCTATCGAAAATAGGTTATTTCCATCGTTTGATCAGGGTGCTTACATTCAGGGGACTGATATACACCGTCTCTTTGGTAAGCACATAGCTTTTGGGCAGGTCGTAATTCACATACTGCACCCGCTTTTGCTGCTCTGCCTGGGTTAAAAAATCTCGGGTGGCCTTACCTACCGTGGAGGTATCCATATCAAAAATACCAATAATATCGCCGGTACGCACCACTGTGTCGCCGCCAATGTGCAGGAGCATCAGTTCACCACCTTGCCGTTTTCAATATGAAAGGTTTTGCCCCGGGTGCCACGCAAGATGGTGCTTGCATCACAGCAGGTGATAAACAACTGCATACCCTTCATGTGGTTGAGAATATAATCTTGCCGCCCTTCGTCCAACTCGCTCATTACATCGTCCAGCAGGGCAATAGGGGCTTCATTTGTTTTTTGTTGCAGAATTTCCGCCTCCGCCAATTTTAGGGAGAGCACACAACTGCGTTGCTGTCCCTGACTGCCGTACTTTCGGGCAGAAATACCGTTTAAGGTAATATCCAGATCATCCCTGTGGGGTCCAACGGTGGTGGCCCGGTGGTAAATATCCTCGCTGCGGGCACTTTCCATCAAAGAAAGCAGCCGCCGTTCCAGTTCTTCTACGGCCAAATCACCGTAATCAAAAGCGCCTTGCAGTCGGGCGCCGATCTGCTCCCGCCCGCCGGACAGACCGGTGTGAATACGGGAAAGCGGTTCTTCCAGCGCAGCCACATAGGCACGGCGCTGATAAATGATTTTTGCCCCGGCACGAGCCAGATTGCCGTCCCAAATAAACAGGGTGTCGGCGCTCATTTTACCTGCCGCAATATCTCGCAGCAGCATATTCCGCTGGGCCAAACTGCGGTTGTAGTCGCTGAGCAATTTTTTATATCCTGTACGGATTTGGCATAGAGCAAGATCTAAAAACTTGCGCCGTTCTGCCGGGCCGTCTTTAATCATGGTCAAATGGGCGGGGCTGAACACCACCGCCTTGATCTCCTCCCCCAGTGCGGCAGCAGAGGTCTTGGCAATGCCGTTTAAGGTGGCGCTGCGGCGTTTTTTAATCTGTAACATGGCCGTTTGGGGTCGGTTACCGCTGACAAAATGAATTTGCAGCTGTGCCTGTTCTTTGCCGAACTGTACCAGCTCGCTGTCCCGGGCGCCGCGAAAACTTTTAGCACCGGTAAACAGGTACACCGCTTCAATTAAATTGGTCTTACCCTGGGCATTTTCGCCGTAGATCACATTTACATCGTCAAAATCCAACACCAGGTGTTCCAAATTGCGGTAGGCGTCAATACCCATGCGTTCTATCTTCATTGCTGTATGGTATAATCGGTGCCGTGAACGGCCACCACATCGCCGGGCTTAATTTTTTTGCCTCTTGCGGTACAGGTCTCCCCATTCACTTTCACCAGTCCGTCCTGGATCATTTGCTTGGCCTGGCCGCCGGTTTCCGCCTCGCCTTTGAATTTCAGTAGCGCGTCCAGCCGGATAAAGGGGGTACTGATGGTCACCGTCTCTTGCCGGTGGGGTTTGATATTTACATTAAGCTTCATTTTTCAGCCTCATAGGCAGTACCAAGAACAGAAAGCTGTCATCGGTCATCGGCAGCACCTTCACCGGGCTAACCGGGCCGGACAACTCAATGCGTACCTGATCGGTGTCTGCGGCGTTCAGTGCGTCCAGCACATATTTGGAGTTAAAGCCGATCTCCACCCGGTCGCCGCTTACATTGGCGTGGGTGTAGTTTACCACCCGGCCCAGGCCGGACACAGTAGATACCCGCATTTCGTCTGCATCAAACAGGCAGCGAATAGGGTTCTTTTGGTTATTTTCAATGACCGGAATGGTACTGGTAATGCAGTGAATGGCGTCCTCGGTGTTAATAAGTACCGTGGTGTTACTGCTTTTAGGCACTGCGGCGTTATAATCTAAAAATTCGCCTTCCAGCAACCGGCTGATAATGCTGTACTGCCCCACTTCAAATACAATATGACGCTTGCCTACGGAGACGGAAATATTTTCGTCCTCCTCCGGGTTCAGCAGCTTAATCAGCTCCCGTACCGTCTTTTTGGGTACGATAAAACTAATATCCTCACCGTCATATTTTACGGTTTCCGTGCGAATGGCCAAGCGGTAACCGTCTACGCCGATCAGGCGCAGCTGGTTCAGGCTCATTTCAAATTTAAGCCCTGTGTGCACCGGCTTAGAGGCTTCGCTGTCTGCCACCGCAAACAGCGTCTGCTGTACCATCTTTTGTAACAGGTTCTGATTTAAGAACAGAGGATAGCCGCCGCTGACGCTGGGCAGCTCCGGATAATCGTCTGCGTCAATACCGGTAATGGCATATTGGGCAGCGCCGCAAATAATGGAAACAGAGGTGCCGCTGATGTCAAAGGTTACCGTCTCTGCCGTCAGCTCCTTGATAATATTGCAAAGCACTTTGGCATTGATCACTATGGCACCCGGTTCGGTAACGCTGGCTTGCAGGGTGGTGTTGATGCCAAATTCAAAGTCATAGCCGGTAAGGCTCAGCGTATCGCTGCCGCATTCCATTAAAATACCCTCAATGGTGGGTACGGTCATTTTGGTACTGACTGCGCGCATCACATTATTGCAGGCGGTATTCAGTTCTCTGGCGTTGCAGGTGAATTTCATAAAATTCGCTCCCTCCGTTTCCTATTACAGTATGGGTTTTAGTAGTAGTAGTATAGGGCGGTGAAAGTGTGGAAAGCGGCAAAATTGCGGTCAACCGCGGGATTTTTGGCGCCTTTTTCTTCCACGCCCGGATTTTGAAAATTTGTTGAAGATGTGAAAAGATTTTGTCTTTCACAAGGGGTGTGCAAATTTTCTTTGTGCAAAATGAAAAAAATGTTGAAAATTTTGGTTTGTAAGGCGCGTATTTTTGCCTTACTGATTATCCTTGTGTTGGTTGATGTTGTTGACAATGTCGTTGACCTGGCGAGCCAGGCGAGAGTCCTTTTTCATGGCCTTTTCGATACTGTTCACATTATACATAATGGTGGAGTGGTCTTTTTTAAATTCTTTGCCAATAGCCACATAGCTCATACCGGTTACTTCCCGAATCACATAAAAGGTAATCTTGCGGGCGTGCGTTACGGCTGCTTGTTGCTTGGTGCTGTAAATTTCTTCCTCAGAGATGCCGGTAACCCGGCTCACCTCGTCTACCACTCTTTGAATGGTGACCGGTAGGGGCTGGCTGTCCTCAATAATATCTTTAATCACCGTTTGTGCCCCGGCAATGGTGGGCTTTTGGTTAAACAGGTTTTGCATGGCCTGCAATTTTTTTGTCACGCTCTCCAGGTGGCGAATATTGTTTTTTACATTTTTTGCAATATATTCTACCACTTCTTGCGGAATGTCAAAATCCAGCATTTCCGCTTTGCGCTTAATGACGGCACAGCGAGTCTCAAATTCCGGCGGATTAATGTCCGCCAGCAGACCGCTTTCAAACCGGGTTTTCAATCGGTCGGTAATCATGGGAATGTCTTTCGGCACTCGGTCAGAGGTAATGACCACTTGCTTGCCTGCGTCCTTCAGTGCAGAGAAGGTGTGGAAGAACTCCTCAGTAATGGATTCTTTCCCGGCTAAAAACTGAATATCATCCACCAAAAGTACATCAATATTTTTTCTGTACTTGTCGTGAAAGTCATCGGTAGTGTGCCGCTGCAAGGCAATTACAAATTCGTTGCCAAAGCTTTCCGCCTTTACATAAAGAATACGCTTTTCCGGAAAATTGTCTTGAATTTCGTGCCAAATGGCGTTAAGCAGGTGGGTCTTACCCAGTCCGGAGGGACCGTAAATAAACAGCGGGTTATAGTTGGTTTGGCTGCTGACGCCGCCCGGATCCTTTGCCACCGCCATGGCTGCACGGTAAGCAAATTTGTTGGAATAGCCCTCAATAAAGGTGTCAAAAGTATGAATATCCCCCGGCTGCTCCGTGGGCAACAAATTGGTATCCTTGGGCTTTACTTCTTCTTTAGGCGTATTGTCCCGGGTTGTGATCTCTACCGTAACATGAAAGCCGATCACTTCTTCAAATGCCGCTTCCAACGGTTCTTTGTACTGCTCGCTGACAATATTGTATTTCATTTGGTTATTACATTCCACCACAGCACACTTGCCGTCCAGGTTCTTTAAAATCAGATCCTGCAGCCACATTCTGTAGGCAGTCTCGCTGACCTGGGGCTTCATGTAATTTAAAACAGCCATCCAAATTTCATTTATGGAATCCATATCTTCTCCTTAAGGGTACTTCACAAATCTCATAATGGTCGTGGTTGGGGCACCGGAGCCGCCTTTCGCCACGACGCCAGAATACAGAGTCTATTATAGCAGTATTTATGATTATAATCAATACTTATTGTAAAAATATATATATTATATATATAATATAGAGTAGATATTCTATAATATAATCCGGGCACGATAACGAATTTCTTCAGCGTGGATTTGGTACAGATGCTGAACAATAAAAATGTGCCGGTGCACCTTGCACCGGCGGGTACGATCTTGTATAATAAGCATATTAAGACAGAAAGGAGCACCCCCCTTATGAAGATCTTTAAAAACCGGGGCGATATTTATCTTTCCAAGTCTCGCACCGGGGCAGATCGGGAACAGCATATTCTTCTGGGCATTTTGGCAGCCGTGCTCCTGGTGTCTGTGGTGGTTGTGGTCTATGTAGGGGCCAAAAATGATTTTTCCGCCAAGAAGTTTTTTGCCCCGGACCAAACGGTAGCAATTTCCCAAACAGCCGACGATACCACCGCCCCGCCGGAGCTGCCTCGGGTCAGCGGAAAAACCAATTATCTGCTGGCGCTTACCGGCAAAGATAATCAAAATTTGTATGCGGCTGTGCTGATCCAAACGGATATGGACAGCGTGTCTTATAAAATTTGCAATCTGCTGCCCCAAACCACCGCAGAGGGCAGCACCTTAGCAGGCGTTTACAACAGCGGTGGGATCAACAGCTTGGTACAGATGACGGAGACGGCCACCGGGATCAAGCCGGATTTTTACATTGTAATGACCGTTACGGATTTTGCGTCATTCTTTGATGATTTAGGGGAGGTAAATTATCCTCTTGCAGCGGATGTTAAGTACCGCAACACCACCGCGGCAGATCCGTTCAGTTTGCGGATCAGCGCCGGCGAGGCCAGTCTGAACGGCAAGCGCTTTACTGCTTTGTGGCGCTATTTTTTGGAGGAAAAAGACTTAAAGTCTGCCAACGATTTGGGTCTGGTGGCGCTGAATATGTTGTTCAGTGCAGACAACGGCACGGAGAAAGACGAGTTGTTCCGGAATTTTGTGACCCTGGCGCGTACCAATCTGACCGTGCGTGATTTTTCCGGTCGCAGCGACAATATCAAGGTACTTACCGGCACCAAAAACGGTGTGAATGCCTACAATGTGGAGCCGGAATACAACGGCAATGCCTTAACAGCCCGTGATAAAAGCACCATACAGGGTTATTTCAGCAAATAACGGGTACACACTGCTTTTACGGCAAAAGTGCCGCAATGGGCCGTCTGTGCCGGATTTTAGGAGAACAGATCAATGGATAAAGAAAGATTGCAAGCCGCTGTGCGGGAGATTTTGCTGGCCGTGGGCGAGGACCCGGATCGCCCGGGACTGGTAGAGACCCCCCGCCGCGTGGCGGATATGTACGCCGAGGTGTTTGCCGGACTGGAAACGGACCCGCGTCAGCACTTAAAATTTTTTGAAGAAAAAAGCACCGACGAAATGGTGATCGTGCGGGATATTCCCTTTGCCTCTATGTGCGAGCACCACCTGCTGCCCTTTGTGGGCAAGGCGCATATTGCCTATATTCCGGCAGACAACCGCATTATCGGCCTATCTAAGTTTGCCCGCATTGTGGACTGCTTTGCTCGCCGTCCCCAGGTGCAGGAGCGACTGACCCACGATGTGGCGGACTTTTTGAACGAGGAACTGCGCCCCAAGGGCGTGGCGGTGATTTTAGAGGCGGAGCATATGTGTATGAATATGCGTGGCGCCAAGGCTGCCGGCAGTACCACCCAAACCTCCGCTTTGCGGGGCATTATGAAAACGGACGCGCGCACCCGCGCCGAGGCGCTGGCCCTGCTGACCAAGTAAGGAGTAACGATGGCTGTTTGGCATTGCAGAGAGAAAGAGATTGAATACGGCAGCAAGGTTTTGCTGATGGGTATTGTAAATGTGACCCCGGACTCCTTTTCCGACGGAGGCGACTGGCTGGACCCGGCCACGGCGCTGACCCACGCCCGGGCGCTGGAGGCGCAGGGGGCGGATATTTTAGACATTGGCGGTCAGTCCACGCGCCCGGGGCACACCCCGGTGACAGATAAAGAGGAATGGGCGCGGCTGGAGCCGGTGCTGTCTGTTCTTTGTAAGGAGACGGCGCTGCCGGTGTCGGTAGATACGTATTACCCCTATGTGGCGGCGCAGGCGCTGCGCTGCGGGGCGCAGATCATCAATGATGTGAGCGGTGTGGTCAATCCGGAAATGGCTGATGTGGTGTGCCGCTACGGTGCCGGCTGGGTGATTATGCACGCCGGGCCGGGCACGCCGGCGGATGTAAAGGCGTTTTTTGAAGACAGCGTGACCGCCTGCCGGGCACTGGGTGTGCAGGACAGCCAAATTTGCCTGGATATGGGCATTGGCTTTGGCAAGAATTTTCAGCAGGACTTGGCGCTGATCGCCAATATTCCCCAATACAAAATGGCGGGCTTTCCGCTGCTGCTGGGCTGCTCCCGCAAGCGGGTGATCGGCCGGGGCAGTGATCAGCCGGAGCCAAAGGCGCGCACATACGGCAACATTGCCGCCGATACTGTGGGCATTTTAGGCGGTGCGGATATCATCCGTCTGCATAATATAGAACAGGAAAAACAGGGCGTCTTCATGGCGCAGCATTTGAAAGGAGCAAAATATGATCAGTGTAACCACCCCTACCGTTGAGAACGGCGTGATCGTGGAGTACAAGGGTATTGTCACCGGTCAGGTGGTCAACGGTGTGAATTTTATTAAGGACTTTGGCGCCTCGATTCGCAACATTGTGGGCGGGCGCAGCGCCGGGTATGAGGAGGAGCTGGAAAGCGCCCGTCAGGCCGCGCTGTCAGAGATGGAGAGCCACGCTGTCCGGCTGGGCGCCAATGCGGTTGTAGGCGTCAATATCGACTACGAGGTGCTGGGTCAGGGCAATATGCTGATGGTCAGCGCCACCGGCACCGCAGTGGTGGTGCAGAACAAATGACAGACAGAATTTTGATCCGCGGTCTGCGGCTGTTTGGCTATCACGGGGTGAACCCGGAGGAGAAAATTCAGGGTCAGCGCTTTGAGATTGACGCGGATTTGTATGTAAATTTGGCAAAGGCCTGCCACAGCGACCGGGTGGAGGACACCGTCAGTTACGCCAAGGTGATCAAAACGCTGCGCCGGGTGTTCACAGAGCGCACCAATGATCTGTTGGAGCGCACCGCAGAGGATCTGACCGCCGCGGTACTGGCAGAGTACCCGGAGGTGCTGCGGGTGGATTTGACCTTAAAGAAACCACAGGCGCCCATTCAGGCGGATTTTGACTGGGTGGGAGTCACCATTTCCAGAGACAGGAAGTAATATGTATTATGTACTCAGCGCTGGCACCAATTTGGGCGACCGGCTGGCCAATTTAACTTATTGCAGAGAGGCGCTGGACCTGGTGCCCGGCACCCATGTGGTGTCTGCCTCTGCCGTTTATCAGACCCAGCCGGTGGGTTATGCCCGGCAGGACGATTTTTACAATGTGTGCTTTTTGGTAGAGTCCCGGCTGAACCCGCATGAGATGCTGGGCGTGTGCCTGGGACTGGAGGCCGGTTTGGGCCGGGTACGCGGGGTAAAGAACGGCCCTCGGGTGCTGGATGTGGATGTGATCTTTGCCGGCAACTTGCAATTACAAACGGAGAATTTGGTGGTGCCCCACCCCCGCTACCGGGAACGCCGCTTTGTGCTCCAACCGCTCCTTGATATTTTCGTGGACGGCCGGGCATTCGGTATGGAATTTGCCTCCTGTCTGGACAAAATCGACGGCCAGGCAGTGGAGAAGATTCCCACCCAGCCAGACTGGAATTTCTGAAAAAACAAAAAAAGACCCTGCGCATTGGATAAAAGCAGGGTCTTTTTTTTGCCATTTTTTTCCGTTAAAATGTGCGGGCACAGGCAAAAACTGCGTGGACTTTTTGTGCCCGCGCGGTGCAAACTAATAGAGCAAGGCGCGTTGCAATTTAATAACGGAGGACGAATATGAAAAAGAAAACGGTAAATATGATGAAGGGTTTGGGCGTGGCCATGGCTGTGGGCAGCATGGTTGCCGGCACGGTTGCCACCATGAACAGCAATTCCGCCAAGGCCCAAAAGACCATGAAAAAGGCGGTTAATTCCGTGGCAAACTTTGTAGATAATGTATCGTCTATGATGTAGCCGCCGGGCAAAAAAAGAGACCCTTGGTAAAAATAACCAAGGGCCTTTTTTCATTAAAATCAGTCGTTGGCGTGACCGGCAGTGCCGAACACAACATCGATCTTGTGTGCCACAACCTCCTCAATCAGGTCGCGGGCAGGGGTCAAATACTGACGGGGATCGAAGTGGGTGGGGTTCTCTGCGAAGTGCTTGCGGATGGCAGCGGTCATGGCGATACGAATATCGGAGTCTACATTGATTTTGCAGACAGCCATGGAAGCAGCCTCACGCAGCATATCCTCCGGAATACCAATAGCGTCGGGCATCTGACCGCCGTACTGGTTGATCATCTTGATGTGGTCCTGGTTAACGGAGGACGCACCGTGCAGTACGATGGGGAAGCCGGGCAGACGGCGCTGCACCTCTTCCAGAATGTCAAAACGCAGCTGCGGCTTCTGGCCGGGCTTAAACTTGTAAGCGCCGTGGCTGGTGCCGATGGCGATGGCCAAGGAGTCCACACCGGTGCGGTTTACGAAATCCTCAACCTCTTCCGGGCGGGTGTAACTCTCGTTACCGGCCTCTACCTTTACATCATCTTCCACGCCGGCCAGGGTGCCAAGCTCGCCCTCAACCACTACACCGTGGGCGTGGGCATACTCAACCACCTTTTTGGTCAGAGCAATGTTCTCCTCATAGGGCTTGCTGGAGCCGTCGATCATCACGGAGGTGAAGCCGCCGTCAATGCAGGCCTTGCAGGTCTCAAAATCCGGGCCGTGATCCAGGTGCAGGGCGATGGGCAGACCGGTCTCTTCGGCGGCAGCCTTTACCATAGCAACCAGGTAGTCGTGAGAGGCGTACTTGCGTGCGCCGGCGGAGCACTGCAGGATCACCGGGGCGTTCAGCTTCTTGGCTGCACGGGTGATGCCCTGCACGATCTCCATGTTATTTACATTGAAAGCACCGATGGCGTAACCGCCCTCATAAGCCTTCTTGAACATTTCGGTAGTTGTTACCAGTGGCATAGTGTTCTCTCCATTCAAAGTAAATTATGATCCGGCGGATCATTCATTGTGCATTATACACCATTTTGTCCAAAATAGCAAGCCGCAGGGCAGATTTTGCACCGCAGTTCTGCCACAAAACCGGCCGCCTGCGCCCCATTTTTTGTATGGTTTGACAGATTTGGTGGGGTGTGAGGAATAATGCGTAGAAATGCTTTGGGTATAATCCCCCCTGCGGCTACGCCGCTTCCGCCTGACTGGCGCCCGTCCCCTCTGTCGCTGCGCGACATCTCCCCGCACCGCGGGGAGTCACCCTTTGCAAGGGGGGCAGAGATTTTGAAACCGATATGCCTCCCTTGTAAAGGGAGGTGGCTGCGAGCGTGCGAGCAGACGGAGGGATTTGAAAATCATCCCGTAGGTGGTGGAGGGATTACAAGCAACCGCAAATCAATAAAAAAGAGAACGGTTGGAGTACACCCTCTGTAAGGAAGTTACATAGAGAATATATGAAGAAGTAGAAGTCCGCACCCTTTTTAGGGCGCGGACTTCTACTTTGGATTGTGGTGGCACAATCCGATGCTCGCTAAACTTGTGGACACAGTCGGTTTGAAAGTAATCTCATACGCTAACCTCTAAGCCGAATATCTAATGATCATATTGTTGACTTAACAAATAGCTGATCAATTGAGCCAAATATTGTTTTATAATCACCCAACTTTTCAAAACCATATTTTTCGTATAGCCCTATTTCTCCGCTCAGGATATATACTTTTTCATATCCTCGCTCACGAGCATATAAAATTGCGCTTTGAATCATTAACTCCGATAGTCTATTACCACGGTATGGTTCATCAACAAAAACAAATCCTATAAATGGTGTAAACGGATATTCTTTTGGCAGCTCATCCTTTTCAGCCAATGTGCAAAATCCTGCCACTTTTCCATTTACACAAGCAACAAACACTCTTTCCCATGTATTAAAGTCATTGCTTTTCATCTTTTGAGCCAAATAAGGGCCCGCTTTCCACGAGCATTTTTCAGCCAAACAAATAGTTTCATTCCAATATTTATGTATTTGGGTCATACAATAAATTTCAGTCATTTATTCCCCTTATAAAAATTCCTATTTATCGTATTGTAAGTATAGCACATAATCATAATTAGCATCAACACTACTCTCGGCAAGCTGCCATATATTCTGTCTGGTTAAATAAATTTAAAAGGATACGCCTCCTTACGAAGTGTATCCTTTTCCCGCTCTCTTTCGTTTCACCATTATTTTTTGTAATCGAGAATTTCTTTTGCCAGGTACACCGGGCGGCGCTTGGTCTCAATGTAATTCTTGGCCAGGTACTCGCCGATGATGCCGATGGTAAACAGCTGCATACCGCCAAAGAAAACGATCAGAATCACCGTCTGGGTAAAGCCGTCTACCGCAATGTGCTCCGTGGCCTTGCGAATGAGGGTCACGATAAAGTAAATAATAGAAAAAGCAGTGGAAAGCAGCCCCAACACTGTTGCCAGCTTTAGCGGCGCGGTGGAGAAGGCCAAAATGCCGTTCCAGCCGTATTTCAGCAGCTTTTTGAATCCCCATTTGGTGGTGCCGCTGGCCCGCTCTTTGGCTTCATAGGGAATGTACTTGGTGTTAAAGCCCACCCAACTGAACAGCCCCTTGGAAAAGCGGAAATACTCCGGCATTTGCAGCAGCGCATCCCGTACGGTGCGTCGGAAGGTGCGAAAGTCGGAAGCACCGTCCACAAAATCCACCTCGCTCATATTGGTGGCCATTTTGTAAAAAGCGGATTTCACGGAGGTCATCAGCTTGTTCTCGTGCCGGGTCTCCTGAAAGGCGCACACGCAGTCCGTGTCCGGCTCTGCGTCCAAAATTTCTGTCATTTGCTTTACGATGGCCGGATCCTGTTGCAGGTCCGCGTCAATCAGGCTGATATACTCGCCGTCGCAGTGTTGCAGCCCGGCGTAAATGGCGCTCTCCTTGCCAAAGTTGCGGGAGAAGCTGACCACCCGAATGTTCTGCTGGCTTTGCCGGTGCAGTTCTTTTAGATTTTGCAGGGTCTTGTCCTTGCTGCCGTCGTTGACAAAGACGATCTCGTAATCGGACGGGTCGGGAAATACCTCGGCCACCGCCCGGGCAAAGGGAAAAATATTGTCCTGCTCGTTAAAGCAGGGTACGATCAGCGACAGGCGCATGGAAATTCCTCTCTTTCACAACAGATATAGTATCATATCCAGTAATGAAGTCATTATAACACGCCCGGGGGAAATGTCAAGAGAACAGAAATGGGAGAAATCCCTCCGTCTGCTCGCAAGCTCGCAGCCACCTCCCTTTACAAGGGAGGCTAATCGGTTATAAAATCTCCGCCCCCTTGCAAAGGGTGACTCCCCGCAGTGCGGGGAGATGTCGCGCAGCGACAGAGGGGACGGGCACCGGTTAGGTGGTGGGTTCGCCATCGGCGAACGCGGAGGGATTGTTAGAAATCCTCTTATTTTCTACCATGCAGCAGCGGCGACAGGGGTTTATAGATCCCGGCGCAAAGCGCAGCGCACAGCAGCCCCTTGGCAACGGTAAAGGGCAGATTAAAGATAAAGAGTGCCTGCAAAATGCTCTTGGTGGCGGGCAAAATGGCCCGGTACATATCCAGCACCGCCGCCTGGGGAAAGCCAAGCACATTGTAGTAAAGCGGATAGATAATCCAGTAGTTGACCGGCACGCTGACGAGCCCCATAATCACCGCAGACAGCACGGCGGCGGCCAGGGCGCCCCGCTTTGTCTTGTGCTTTTTATAGATTGCGCCGGCGGCAACGGACAGAACCGCCCCCAGCAGGAAGTTGGACAGCTCACCCACATACATACTGGAGGACAGGGGCAGGTGGATCAGATTTTTGATTCCTGCCACCGCCACGCCTGCCAGCGGACCGTAGGCAAAGGCCGCCAGCAGCTCCGGCAGATCGGAAAAGTCCAGCTTAATAAAAGCGGGCATAATGGGAATGGGGAATTCCAAAAATTGCAGCGCAAAGGCAACGGCAGACAGCATGGCAATGCCGGTCAGCCGCCGGGCGGCGCCGGTTTTTGGGGTGGATTTGGTGGTTTTTGAATTTGCGGTCATTTTTCTTACTCCTTTTGACCGTGGGCAAAAGAGAAGCCCCGGCACATGGCGTACCGGGGCAATTTGGTTTGACAAGACCAACGGCGGCGCAGCACTGCGCCGTACCTTTCCTCTCATCCGGACTTACAAGGGAATACCTTGCTCACCGTCGGTGCCTGAATTCCACAGGCTCGGCCCGTTGCCGGGTTCGCAGACTTTCACTGCCGGTAGGGATTTGCACCCTGCCCCGAAAAGTATTTGTCACCTATTATTATATGCAAGCCTTGCCGTTTGTCAAGGGGCGGGGTTGACAAGGGGTGTAAAATAAAATAAAATCGAGGGAGAAACACTGGACCTGCCGGAGAAGGAGCCTGTTATGGATGCATATTTGACGAATAATTTGGAGCAGTCGGACGAATTGGCCTATGATGTGGCCGATTTGTTTAAGCTGTTTGCAGACAGCACCCGCATTCGCATTTTGGTGCTGCTGTTTGACCGGGAGTTGTGCGTGGGGGATATTGCCGCTAATTTGGAGATGAGCCAGACCGCCATCTCCCACCAGCTGCGTATTCTAAAGCAAAACCACCTGATCAAGTACCGCCGGGAGGGCAAGAATATGATCTATGCCCTGGCGGACGACCATGTAAAGACCATTATCAACTGCGCCCTTGAGCATATTGAGGAGTAATATGAGCGAAAAAGAATTGCACACCCACGGGACGGATTGCGCCTGCGGCCACAACCACCATCACCACGACGACGGCTGCGGCTGCGGTCACGACCACGCCCATGAAGACATTGACAAAAAGGCCTTTTTGCGCAAGCTTGTGCCGGGGCTTTTCTTCTTTTTGCTGGGCGCGGCGGTGGAGCACCTGATCCCCGGCAGCGAAAGCAGCCCCCTGTGGCATTATGTTGAGCTGGCAGCCTTTGCCTTGTCGTATATTTTTGTGGGCTTCTCCATTTTGCGCGAGGCGGTGGAGGGTGTGCTGGCCAAGAACATTTTTAACGAAAATCTGCTGATGGCGGTGGCGTCTTTGGGCGCCTTTGCCATTGGGGAGTATTCTGAGGGCTGCGCCGTGGTGCTGCTTTATACCGTGGGCGAATTTTTACAAAGCCTGGCGGTGCAAAAGAGCCGCCGCTCCATTAAAGGTATGCTGGAGCAAAAGCCGGACACCGTGCGGGTACAAGCGAAAGACGGTCTGACGGAGGCGGCGCCGGAGACGGTGCAGCCGGGCCAAACCATTGTGGTGGAGCCGGGGGAGAAGATCCACCTGGACGGTACGGTGCTGGAGGGTAATGCGGAGGTGGACACCGCCGCCCTTACCGGCGAGAGCATCCCGGTATCCGTTGCTCCGGGTATGGAGGTGCTGGCCGGCAGCGTAGCCATTGACGGCGCGCTGACCATTCGGGTAGACAAGCCCTATGGAGACTCGGCGGTGGCTCGGGTGCTGGCGGCACTGGAGCACGCCCAAGACAGCAAAAGCCATACGGAAAAATTCATCACCCGCTTTGCCCGCATTTACACCCCCATTGTGTGCGGCATTGCGCTGGCGCTGGTGCTGATCCCGCCCCTGTTCTTCGGCGGCGACTGGCACGAGTGGATCTACCGTGGGTTGTCGGCTCTGGTGGTGTCCTGTCCCTGCGCCATTGTCATTTCCGTTCCCCTGTCCTTCTTCGGCGGGCTGGGCACCTGCTCCCGGGAGGGTATTTTGGTAAAGGGCGCCGATCATTTGGAGACCCTGGCCCGCTGCGATGTGGGTGTGTTTGACAAGACCGGCACCATCACCAGCGGCAAGTTTGAATTTGTGCGGTGCGAGTGCGTGCACTGCCATTGTATTGATAAGCACAACCACCGGGAGCTGCTGCGGATTATTGCCGCCTGCGAGCGGTTGTCTACCCACCCCATTGCCAAGTCCATTTGCCTGGCCTTTGGCCAGTTTGCCGATGACTGCGTGGTGACGGACGCCAAGAACTACGCCGGTATGGGCGTGTCTGCGGTGGTGGACGGCGTGCGCTACTATGCCGGGAATGAAAAGCTGATGCAAAAGATCGGTGTGCCCTTTACAGAAACGCAGCTGGTGGGCACCGCCGTGTACTGCTGCACGGACACGGAATTTCTGGGCGACATTGTGTTTGCGGATATTATTAAAACGGACAGCCGGGAGGCCATTGACCGTCTGCACCACATGGGTATGAAGCAGGCCATTATGCTCACCGGCGACCGAGCGTCCATTGCGGCGGATATTGCCGCCAAGGCCGGGTTGGACGGCTACTATGCCAAGCTGCTGCCGGAGGAGAAGGTGCAGCGGGTGCAGGCCTTGCAGCAGCAGGGCCACACGGTGCTGTATGCCGGCGACGGTATTAACGACGCACCGGTGCTGGCAGCGGCGGACCTGGGCGTAGCCATGGGCGGCGCCGGAGCGGATGTGGCCATTGAGGCGTCAGATATGGTGATCCAGGGTGACTCCCTGAGCCAGCTGCCGGTGGGCGTGACCGTTGCCCGCAAGACCGTGGGCATTGCCCGAGAGAATATTATCTTTGCTATTGCGGTTAAGTTGCTGATCATTCTTGGCTGCGCCGTGGGTATTTTTGATGAGAATGCCATGTGGCTGGCGGTGTTCGGTGATGTGGGCGTGTGCCTGTTGGCGGTGGCGAACGCCCTGCGGGTGCTGCATATTCGCAAGAAGAAAAAGTAAAACAGAAAAGCAATCGGATAAAACAAAAAAAGGGACTGCTAGGCAGTCTCTTTTTCTTTTGCTTTTTATCCATCATTACTAAAAAATTCAGGGCGATTTTGTGCATATTTTTTCTTGACAAACGGCGGTGCGGGTGTTCTATTCTCTGTCAAGAGGAAAAGATGAAATTTTCTAAAAAATAGCAATTTTCACAAAAATTCGCGGTGTGGGATTTCTTCTCAAAAATGTTGAAAACTATGTGTAAAGGGTTAAAAACTCCTATGATTTTGAGTTTTCAACCGGAAAAATGCCCGATATTATGCGAAAAATGCCCAAATTTTCAACATTTTCCACCGTCTTTTCCACAATCTGTGGACGCAAGGTCAATATACTGATTGTAGTGGCCGCGTGGGCTGTCAAGGCTTTTTTTATGCTCACAATTCACAAAATTCCGGTATATTTTTGGCATCTTTGCCACACACTAAATTCAGCAAACAGAAAGGACGAACAGCATGATCAAAGGCGTCAGCAAACAGGTGCTTGAGGTGACCAATCCGGAAAACCCGTATTTTGAAAAAATCGTGTTTTTTGTAAAACCCCAGTACGCCCGAGAGGACCGGGCTGTGCTGGAGCGAGAGGCCCATTCCCTGGCTGCCCGCGCCGGTCGGCCGCCCAGAGTGCGCCGTTCCAGGCGAGAGAAGTGGCACTTTGCCCTGCGTTGTCTGCTCAGTGCCCTGGCCGGGGTGGCGCTGTCCTTTTTGATCTACACGCTGTGTTGAAAGGGTGATCTCTCATGACGATTTATAAGGCCGTGCGGAATTTCTTAACGGTGTTTGTGGTGCTGGCTGTGGCTGCCGGTGCCCTTTGCATTGGCGGCGGGGTGTACTACGGGGTGCAGTCCGCTGCCAGCAGCCAGGTGCTCTCCAAGCTGGGCTCCACCGGTGCGGAGGTGACCCGTGTGCAAAAGAAGCTCAAGGAGCTGGGCTATTACAGCGGCGCTGCCGACGGTATTTACGGCAATGCCACCAAGGCAGCGGTGAAGGCGTTTCAAAAGAACTGCGGCATTACCGCAGACGGTGTGGCCGGGCCAAAGACCCTGTTGTATCTGGGGCTGGGTGGCAGCAGCGGCGGCAACAGTACCGGGTATTCGGATGCGGATGTGGAGCTGCTGGCCAAGGTGATCAGCGCCGAGGCTCGGGGCGAATCCTATGAGGGTCAGGTGGCGGTGGGTGCCGTGATCCTGAATCGGGTGGCGCACCCTTCCTTCCCCAATTCCATCAGCGGCGTGGTGTACCAAAACGGGGCATTCTCCTGCGTCAACGACTCCAACTGGTACGCCCCGGTGGCAGACAGCGCCAAGCGAGCCGCCACGGATGCCCTCAACGGCTGGGACCCCTCCGGCGGTGCGGTGTATTATTTCAATGCGTCCAAAACCTCGGACAAGTTTATGCACTCCCGACCGGTGATCAAGGTGATCGGCAATCATAAGTTTTGCTCGTAGGGGGTTATGCGTCTGCGGGCGGCAGATTGCCGCCCCTACGATAAACCTTTTTGCCTCCCTTGTAAAGGGAGGCAAAAAGGTATAGATTTATATACAAAAAACCGACACACGAAGTGTCGGTTTTCTTTTTCGTTTCTTATTTGGTAAAGAAGGTGGTGAAGGCTTTGTACGCCATATATACATCAATTTTGGCAACGATCTCATAGGGTGCGTGCATAGAGAGCACCGGCACGCCTACATCAATCACATCTACATCCAAATTGGCAATATACATAGCCACGGTGCCGCCGCCGCCACCGTCAACCTTGCCCAGCTCGCCGCTTTGCCACAGCACGCCGTTTTCCTCCAGCAAGTTTTTGACAAAGCTCACATACTCGGCGCTGGCGTCGGAAGTGCCGCTTTTGCCGTGGGAGCCGGTAAACTTGGTGACCACCACGCCCTCGTTGATAAAGGAGGCGTTGTTCTTCTCAAAGGCAGAGGACCAGGTGGGGTCAAAGGCAGCGTTTACATCGGCGCTCAGGCACTTGGAGTTGCGCAGCACATCGCGGCCCTCATAGCCCTCCAGCCGCGCCAAATCCTCAATAAAGTATTTCAGATAGCTGGAGTTCAGCCCGGTGTTGCCGTCGGAGCCGGTCTCCTCTTTATCTGTCAGCACGGTAATGCAGGTGTACTCCGGCGGCTCGCTGACGCTGAGAATGGCCTGCAAGGCCGGATAGGCGCACACACGGTCGTCGTGGCCGTAGCCGCCGATCAGGGAGCGGTCAAAGCCCAGGTCGTCAACGGTAAAGGCCGGCACCAGCTCCAGCTCGGCAGACAGCAGATCCCGCTCCACAATGCCGTATTTCTCGTACAGCAAATTGAGGATATTGAGCTTCACCTTTTCGCTGGCTTTGTCGTCCTTAAAGGGGCGGGAGCCGATGACAATGTTCAGCTCTTCCCCTTTGATCAGCTCGTTGATCTTGCGGGTATACTGCTCCAGCGCCAGGTGGGGCAGAATGTCCGTAATACAGAACTTGGGGTCACCCGGCTCTTCGCCCAGGCGCACATCCACATAGGTGCCGTCGTTTTTGCAAATGCGGCCGTGGAGAGACAGGGGAATGGCGGTCCACTGGTACTTTTTAATACCGCCGTAGTAGTGGGTCTTAAACAGCGCCAGCCCGTTGTCCTCGTACACCGGGCGCTGCTTTAAGTCAATGCGAGGAGAGTCAATGTGGGCAGCAGCAATGCGCACGCCGTCCTTAATGCTGCGCTTGCCCTTCACGCACAGGATAATGGCCTTGCCCCGGTTCATCTTGTATACCTTGGCGCCCGGCTCCAGCTGGTCGCCGAATTCGTCAAAGGGCAGGAACCCGGCAGCCCGCGCCTGGTCCAGTGCCTGGGCAGCGGCCTCTCGCTCGGTTTTGCAGTGATAGAGGAAGTCCTTGTACCCCTCGCAAAAATCATCACATACGCCCAGCTCGGCGTCGTCCATAAAGTCTACGCCGTTCTCGCGCTTGTTGAACAGCAGCTCTTGCAGCTGCTGACCCTTGGTTTTTTCTTCATTCATAAGATAGCCTCCAGTATTCTGTCCACTTGGGATTTTATATCTCTGCCGTCATTGGTGACGGTGAATGTGCATTTCTCGGTGTAAAAATCCGCCGCCGGTTGCGCCTGTATACGCAGCCGTGCCGCCGCCCGGTCTATGCCGTCCCGCTCCATAATTCGAGCCAGGCGGGTGTCCTCCGGCGCAGTCACCGCCAGGGTGTAGGCACACAGGGCGTCCGCGCCGCTTTCAAACAGCTGGGGCGCGTCCAGCACCGCCGGTATCTTTGCTTGCTGCACACAGGCATCCAGCACCGCCGGATGGGTTACCTGATCCAGCTTTTCCGTAGCGGCAGGGGTGGCAAAGGCTTTGGCTGCCAAGGTTTTGCGGTCCAGGGCGCCATCCTTGATGATCTCCTGCCCAAAGGCAGCCGCCAGGTCTTGCAGCAGGGGCGCGCCGGGGACGGTCAGCTGGCCATAGACCCGGTCGCAGTCCACCGGGTGCAGCCCGGCCTGTGCCAGCAGGCGGCACACATAGCCTTTCCCTGCGCCGGTAGGCCCGGTTACGCCGATAAGAAAAGGCTTGGTCAGGTCTAAAATGCGAAAGGCCGCTGCCCGGATCAGCCGATTGTATACTGCCATACCCACCCCGGTTTTGCGGGGCATACGGGCGTAGACTTTTTTGGCGCCCAGTTCGTCCAGCCGCCGCAGGGCGTCAAACAGCTCTCGTGCCTGGCTTAGGTCGTCGGTGGCCTTGCCGTAGGGCACTTTGGGCACCGTCACCTGGTCTTCTTCATAGCACAGGGCGTAGCAGCCCGGTTGGCTGTTTACAAAGGCGGCGTAGGCGGCGCTGTCGCCGTTTACTAGAATCACCTGCGCCTTGGGGGCGTAGTGCTTGTATTTCATGCCGGGAGAGGCGGCGGTCTCGCCGTCTGCCATCTTTTCCAGCACCGCGGGAGCCACGGCAATGGGGCCGATCTCTGCCTCCAGCATTTCCTTGGTTACTGCGCCGGGGCGCAGCAGCGTTGGGGTAGGGGTAGCCAGGGTGATCACCGTGGACTCCACCCCGTAGGCGCAGTCGCCGCCGTCTACGATGGCAGCAATCTTGCCGTTCATATCCTCTTGCACATATTTGGCTCTGGTGGGGCTGGGCAGCCCGCTGGTGTTGGCGCTGGGGGCCGCTACCGGCACCCCTGCCAGTTGCAGCAGTCGGTGGGCCACCGGGTTCTCCGGCATACGCACCGCCACTGTGTCCAGTCCGCCGCTGACCACTTTGCCGATTTTATCGCTCTTGGGCAGGATCACCGTCAGCGGTCCGGGAAAAAAGCGGTCAAAAAGTTTTTTGGCTTTCTCCGGAATTTCCCGCACCAGCGGGGCAATGTCTGTCTTCTCTGCCACATGCACAATCAGCGGATTGTCGCTGGGGCGACCCTTGGCGGCGTAAATTTGTGCCACGGCGGTTTCGTTCAGGGCGTCGGCGCCCAGTCCGTATACCGTCTCGGTGGGAAAGGCCACCAGCTGCCCCTGCCGCAGCAGTTCCCCGGCCAGCGCCAGGTCTTGTTCTGTTGTTCCCAGTTGTTTGGTTTCCATATCTTGTGTCCTTGATTTGATTTGCGGGGAATCCCTCCACCGCCTGTTGGATGATTTCCAAATCCCTCCGTCTGCTCACAAGCTCGCAGCCACCGCCTAACTGGCGCCCGTCCCCTCTGTCGCTGCGCCACATCTCCCCGCACTGCGGGGAGTCACTCTTTACAAGGGAGGCTAATCGGTTACAAAATCTCCGCCCCCCTTGCAAAAGGGGGGGGGAAGCGGCGTAGCCGCAAGGGGGATTGCGCCAGAGGCGTTTTATACCCGGTTGACCGTAGGGGCGGCAACCTGCCGCCCGCCTTGAATGTCATCCGTGTAGGGCGCGATGCCCACATCGCACCGCCGGTATCATTCCTACATTATTCCTCCGCGGCGCTGAGTTTGGCTGCCGTATCGGCGGTGATCAGGGCATCGATCAATTCGTCCAGATCGCCGTTTAAGATTTGTTCCAGTCGATACAGAGTCAGGTTGATCCGGTGGTCGGTGACCCGCCCCTGGGGGTAGTTATAAGTGCGGATCCGCTCGCTGCGGTCGCCGGTGCCTACCTGGCTTTTTCGCTCGCCGGCAATGGCGGCGTCGTGCTTGGCCTTTTCTGCGTCATACAGTCGTGCACGCAGCACTTTCATAGCCTTGTCTTTGTTTTTATGCTGGCTGCGCTCGTCCTGGCACTCCACCACCGTGCCGGTGGGCAGGTGGGTAATGCGAATGGCGGAGGAGGTTTTGTTGATGTGCTGCCCCCCTGCGCCGGAGGAGCGGAAGGTGTCGATCTGCAAGTCCTTGGGGTCCAGCTCAAAGTCCACTTCCTCCGCTTCCGGCAGCACCGCAACCGTTACGGTGGAGGTGTGAATGCGGCCCTGACTTTCCGTTTCCGGCACCCGCTGCACCCGGTGCACCCCGCTTTCAAACTTAAAGCGGGAGTAGGCGCCGTCGCCGTCAATGGAAAAGCTGATTTCTTTGTATCCGCCCAGTTCCGTGGCGTTCTCAGACAAAATTTCGCTCTTAAAGCCCTTTTGCTCTGCGTACATACTATACATACGGTACAGCACCCCGGCAAACAGGGCACTTTCGTCGCCGCCGGCGCCGCCGCGGATCTCAATAATTACATTCTTGTCGTCGTTGGGATCCCGGGGCAGCAGCAAAATTTTCAACTGCTCTTGCAGCTGTTCCAGCGCTGCCTCGCTGTCTTTCAGTTCTTCTCTTGCCAGATCGCACAGCTCCGGGTCGCTTTCGCTTTGCAGCAGCTCTCTGGCTTCTTCCGCCGCTGTCTTGGCGGTTTTATAGCGGGCAAAGGTCTCTACCACCGGGGTTAAGTGCTTTTGTTCTTTCATCAGGGCGGTGTAGCGGCTGATGTCTGCCACCACCGCCGGGTCGCACAGGTCTGCGGCGATCTTGTTGTACCGTTCTTCTACACGGCTGAGTTTTTCAAACATAAGCGTCTCCTTTTATATGTATTATATAATGAAAAGGAGACGGGGCTACCCGTCCTGTACCACCCCGCGGATCAGCTTTTCCGCCTTGATCCGGGGCAGCAGCACCTCGCGCCCGCAGCCGGTGCATTTTAATTTGTAGTCTACGCCCAGGCGGGTCACTTCAAAGATCGCGCATCCGCAAGGGTGTGGCTTTTTCATTTTGACCCGATCGTGCAGTTGTAATTCCATGGGGCTCTCCCCTCGTTTATTCTTGTTTACAGTATAGCACCTTTTGGCCGATTTTACAACATATCCGCCTATTGGTGGGCATATATTTATAGCACAGGCAATTCGGAAAGGCGTGAGAACATGGAATTCTACCCGGAGGGAATGAATGCAGAACTGGACCGGCAATTTACTACACCGGAGGCGCTGCGCCGGGCGATGATGCAGGGATCCATACTGGAGAGTCGGGTGCTGCTTTGTGACCGGGAACATAATCTTCATGTGGACCTGGGTGCCATGCGAGGGATCATTCCCCGGGAGGAGGGCGCCGTAGGAATCGACGACGGCACGGTGCGGGATATTGCCCTGATTTCTAAGGTTGGCAAGCGGGTGTGTTTTTCGATTTTAGGCTTTCAGCGGGAGGACGACGGCCCCTTTACCGCTATTCTTTCCCGCCGGGCGGTGCAGTTGCGGTGCAAGGCAGAGTTTTTGGACACTTTAGAGCCGGGCGATGTGATTCCGGCCCGGGTGACCCATTTGGAAAAGTTTGGCGCGTTTATTGATGTGGGGGCGGGGCTGAACGCCCTGATTCCCATTGATATGCTTTCGGTCAGCCGCATTGACCACCCTCGTGCCCGCCTGCGAGAGGGACAGGAACTACGGGTGGTGCTGCGCAGCCGAGAGCCGGATAAGCTGACTTTTAGTCTAAAGGAGCTGCTGGGCACCTGGCAGCAGAATGCAGCGGGCTTCTCCTCCGGTGAGACGGTGCCCGGTGTGGTGCGCAGCGTAGAGCCCTACGGCGTATTTGTAGAGTTGACCCCAAATTTGGCGGGTCTGGCAGAGCCCAGCGCCGCTTTGGAGCCGGGTCAGCCGGTGGCTGTGTATGTGAAGTCGATTTTGCCGGAGAAAATGAAGATCAAGCTGGTGGTGGTAGAGGCCTTTGACCCGCCGGCACCGGTAACGCCCCTGACCTACTATATGGACGGCACCCGCATGGACCGTTGGGTGTATTCCACACCCACCGCCCCGCGCCAAACCGTCACAGACTTTGCTGCCCTGCGAGCACAAGAAAAAAGCACCCTTTAAGGGTGCTTTTTTTGTAGGATGTTCTGTATATCATGCGTTTTGATTTATTCCCTTTCGGCGCGGGGAGATTTGCGCTTATTTGATATACCGAATATCGTTACCCACCAGTACCAGACGGGAATAGGCGCCGGCGATGCGGGAGGTGATGCGCTGGTCGTATTTTTGCGCCAGCTCGTCAAAGCCCAGGTTGGTGCTGATGACGGTGGGGCGGCTGCAAAGAATGCGGGTGTTGATGATATTGTACAGGCAGGCCACGGTATAGGCAGAGGTGTACTCGGTGCCCAAGTCGTCCAGGATCAGCAGGTCCGTATGGAGCACCCGCTCCTCCGTATATTGCAGGTTGCCGGTGCGGCCGAAATTCTCATTTCGCAGGTCGGACAGGATATTGTAGGCGGTGCCGTACTCTACGGACAGGCCTCGACCGATGGCAACATTGGCAATGGCCAGGCTCAAGTGGGTTTTGCCCAGGCCGGTCTGACCCATCAGCATCAGGTTTGCCGGCTCCCGCAAAGATACCCGCTGGGCGTAGCGATGGCAGGCCTCGGCGATCTTATCCGCCTTCGCCCGAGGCGAAATGCCGTTGTCTTCCGCCGTCTCCGGGTAATAGTTGGTGTCAAAGCTGTCAAAGGTGCAGCTGTCCAAGGGCGCCAGGCGGCGAATGGCCTCCCGCTGCAAGTCCTTGAGCAGTTCGCGCTGGCAGGTGCACATTCGGTCACCTACATAGCCGGTGTCCTTGCAGGTGGGGCACTGGTAGTGGTGGGCCAGAGCGTCCGGCGCATAACCGGCAGCCACCAGCAGCCGCTCCTTTTCCCCTTGCAGGCGCAGGCTTTCCGCTTGCAGCTTGTCGATCTCCGCCTTCGCGTCTTTGGCAAAGAACGCCTTGGAGATGGAAAAGCCCACTTGCCGCAGCTGATTTTGAATTTCCTCCAGCCGGGGGACCTTGGCGCTGACCTCTGCCAAAGTGGCGGCGGTGCGCAGCTCGTCTTCTTCCCGGCGGCGATCCAGCCGGTTCAGCGCTTTTTGGTAAAGATCGGAACTATACATAGCTTCTCCTTAGAACTTAATATCCGTATTATTCATGGTGTCTCTCTTGATCTGCTCCAGGTCGTAAGAGGGCTTGCCTTGCAGGCGGCCGTCGGCTTTTTTGGCCTTGGCGGCGGTAAAACTCTGTTGCTGCTCCTGCACCTGGGTGGGGGTGGTCAGCCCCTCTTTTTTCCACCGGCGCAGCACGCTGTCCATATACTTCAGCGATGGCTTGTCGGCGTTTTCTTTCATAATATCGCAGGCCAGTTGCAGCATATCTTCGCTAAAATCCCGACCCCAGTCTGCCACCATTTGGCGTTGGCGGGCGGTGGGCGACCGATGGCGAATGCCGGTCATGGCGATCACCTTGTCCCACAGCTTGTCCGTACCGCTTAGGTACAGCAGCTTTTCGTCTGCGTCCGCCACGGTGCGCACCCCATCCTCGGACCAGGAGTTGGCCATTTTGTTAATGTAGGCAAGGTTGATGGAGCGGCCCTTTTCTTTTTCGCCACGGTAATAGCCCAGGAGCATCAGGATCACTTCCGGCGGCAGCTCGTAGTAGATGTGCATATTCACCAGCATTTCCTGTTCGGCAGTGCTGATGGTGCGCCCCAGCACGGTTTGCGCCTCGGTCAGCAGATCGGACAGGGCACTGTTTTCCCGGCACAGGGTCACAATATCCCGCGGGGTCAGCCGGGGAGGAGACAGGGTCTCTTTTTTTGGTTTTGGCGGTTCCGCTACCGGCGGGTGCACGGTCAGGCTGGCCGGCGCGCCCATAGTGGGGGGTACTTTTGTCATAACCGGGATCTGTACTGTGCCGGGCTCGGCAGGCGCAGGGGCTGCCGGGCAGTTGCCGCTTTGCAGCAGACCCTCGGCCACCCAAAAATCCATAATGCTGTCTGCGTCTCGCTCCGGGATACCCAGCGCGCCGGCCAGCTCCCGGGTGCTGAGACTGCCGCCGTGGCGCAAAAGAAGCAGCAGCGCGTGGAGTTGGTAGGCGCTGGCCAGTTTTAAGTAACGATCGGCCACGCAGGTGGGCACGGTAAACACGCCGTCCGTCCACAGGGGGCCAAAGGGGGGAATGGTGTATTGCATAGGTGGAATTTTCCTCTTTTCTGCGCCGGTGGCGCTCTGCTTTTTATTGTAGCAAATCCGCGCTCCCTTGTAAAGCCGCAAGATATGGCGGTGCCGGTAAATTCGGCCACAAGCGGGGTGGGGTATGGTGTGCAAAATGGGGTGCGTTTCTGCGCGCACCGGCACGCACGCGGGCACCGCAACAGTCCCCCGGACTGTTGCTATCCTGGCGGATTGCCCTGTTCGAGTCTCTTAATAATATAGAACAAAAAAAGCAAGGCAAAAAGCCTTGCTTTCTTTATTGGATCGGTATAGTTCTTGCTCATCATCGGCGAAAATCTCATTCAGTTCCTCGTCGGTCAGTTCGATGATCTCATTGTCATTTTCTTTTGGATTCACTTCGTCAAGCCTCCTTCACTTCAGTTCATTTTATGTAAAAATTCAGTCGGAGTAGCAAAACGGACGAACGCCGTCAATGGTCAAAATGAATGGCTGCGCCGCCATTGACAGCGCCCGTCCGTTTCGCTTTTTGGCAGACAAGGCGGCGGTTGCCGCCGATTTCCATTTAAGGAAATGGCGCTTGCTAACATGGGAAACGGAGAATAGCAAGCACAGCAAGTGTAGCTACACTTGCGAAAACCGGCGTGGTACGACCGGGATTTCCTTGCAGAATAGCAAGCAAATCCGGTGAGTACCCACACCGGAGCTTGCCATTCCGGCAAGCAATGCACGGCGGTACCCACTTCTCATTACCTGCCAACTGCGAAACGCACTTGGCAAGCAATGCTCGTGTTTATACACCCGTGCAATCTTGTTGGGGAATTGCCCCAAACCCCTGAACGATTTCAGAGAAATCGGCTGCGCTCCTCCGGAGCTGTTTTTAATGTGCTTAATGCACATCAAACATGAAGGCTATATGCTTGCAAATCGTCAGCGCTTATTTCAGCAGCTTCTACGATCTTGTAGTGTCGCTCATTTACTTTTACGATTCGCTGTTCTTCAATCGCAAATTCAAACATTGCAACAATATCACGAGTGACAAACTGGCACGCAATAGAGCGACAAATCAGTTCAGGATATTTCTCTGCACATAAAGCAAGGTCTTGCTCTATCTGTGAAATCCCAAGCTTGTCTGTACCGCCTTTGGCTTGTACTGGAATAATAAATTGCTGCCCAGCTTTATCAATGCCAACATAAATTTCATCTGTTTCAACTTGACCAATTCCTGTCACCGTTGTGCGTAAGTGATTTTGAAGTGAATAGCAGGTAACGCCCAAAAATATATCAATCAGTCGATTGTATCGCACTATTGCCAGCAGTGCTTGTTCGTCTGAAATGCTATATTTTTTCACTATACTCGGCGTTCCATCTGGGATTTTTGTGGTTGCCAACAGTGTATCAATTTCAACGAACTCAGAACCTTGCGTAAGAACAAATTCGTGCTGAGCTATCCCAACATTTTTTATGCGCCAATAGAAACCTTCTGGTGCGGTTTTAATTATTTCCTGAGGTAAGCTTTTGCGATACTTGTAGGAGTATATGATATCTCCCAAATTTTTAGGGACAGCAATTTTCAACTGATGGGCTTTCGCTGCTAAGTCTTTACGCTCGAATCGAACAGAAGTTGCGCCAGCTTCGTACCGGTCAAAGAATATTCCGTTGATAATATCATCATACTTTGCCATGTCAATCTCCTTTATATTTCAAAACTAAGACATCCTCATTAAGCCACGTTTCTGTGGCTGTAGCAAAACGCTTTCTAAAGGTATCAACTCGATCAACTCTATATCCGCCGATACTCTCCGCAACTTCGCCTAGAAGAACAGAGGTGCGAATTGGAATCTGGAAGTATGATGCCTGATCTCCAACTACATAGGCAAGTGATGCACCATTGCGAAGATATGGTTTTAATTCGGAAAGATGTCTCGCCATCCCTCCAAAATACTGTTTTACAACAGAAGCGTATAGTTTTTCAAAACCAGATGTTTTTCCAAGTTCTAAACGTCGTTCTTCTATTTCGTTGCTCAATTTGTTTATCGATCCAATATTTGATATGTATTGAGCGTCATTATCACTGCGATAAACATTTTTTGAATTGGAACGAATGAACCCTTTTTTAATATTTCTAAGATCATCTTTAGTATTTATAAAGCCCAAAATAACCGATTCGAGCCTTGTCGTCCTAGAATAATCCTTCTCGTTTGGATAAGGAGGTGAGGTAATTACACAATCCACCTTGCCGATGTAATCCCTTTTGGGAATACTTCTTGCGTCTCCTAAAGAAATATCAGCAAAAGTTGAAGAATGGTGCTTCCAATATTCTAAATCAGTTTCCATTCGCTCAATCTCCGAAAGCCATATTTCGACTACATCAACAGATTCTTTTTTCTTTCGACTTATCCCTACCTCAGGTCCGAATTTCAAGTTGCTGTATGAATAGACGATGTGTTTTGCCAATGCAAGCAAATAGTAATCCTCAAAAGGAGAATTTGCTGCACGAATAGAATCTCTCAATACTAATGTACTACTCAATGGTTGCTCGCAGATGGAATTTTTCAAAATTAAAGAAGTTTGCTCCTCGGAAAGTGTTCTCGGCTTTGATAATGAATTTATCGTCCGTGCTGCTGCCAATGCGATTTGTTTTGCTGTGTTCAAAAAATTGAAAGTATCGTTCGCCCATACGCACTTTGTCTTACTTACAAAATGTGTCAGAGGATTTGCTTCTATGCCCCAAGAAGAAACTCCGTGCTTTTTGCACTCAACATTAGTTGTTCCTGTCCCGCAAAAGGGATCCAAAACAAACGATGTCTGATCAACACAAAAAGTTTCCAAATACTGCTGAACTAAATGCGGTGGAAACGACAGAACAAATCGATACCAGTCATGAATAGAAGAATCTTCAACCCTTAATTTATTTTCAACATTCCCCATTGCTATCCTCATCTTGCGTGTGATCGATTACATCAACTACCTGATCAATGTTACAACCTAACGCACAACATATTTTTTCAATGCTTTCAAGCGAAACATACTCATCCTTGCCCAACTTTGCAAGCGTACTGCTGCTTATACCAGCTATATTCTTTAGATCGGTTCGCTTCATCTTTTTGTCCAAAAGCAACTTCCATAATTTTGTATAGGTAACCGCCACGTTATCGCCCCCTTGATGCCCTTAATTATATCACATATTTAAGAGAAATCAAGGCAGATGCAGATTAAAAGTTCGCATAATCAAAATTAAAATGCATTTATATAGATATTGCATCTGATTTGAAATACTTCCCGTTCTGTGCAGCTTAATTTGTTAAGTAGTAGTCGATTATTCTCTTTTCCGCGAAAACAACTGCCATAGTGCAACCAAATTCCACTAAACCGTGTTTTGATATTTCGTGTAAGCTAATGTGCTGAATAATGGATACTTTTGCGTATGCAAACCAAATTGAGTGAACAAGTGATAGAAGATATGCCAACATCCGTACAATAACCTTACAGAACCCAAAATAAGAGATTTTCGACCCTTAGATGTACAAAAACAGGCGACACCCAACCGAAGCTGAGTGCCGCCTGCTTTGTTGTCCAATCCTGCTTAGCAGATGCCGATTTTGTAGTTTTCTCAAATTACTGTCTTATCGGCACACGCCAAATGCCTTGTGCTTTTTGTTGGAGCGGATTACGAGACTCGCCCGGTGCGCTTCTGCGCGCACCGGCACGCACGCGGGCACCGCAACAGTCCCCCGGACTGTTGCTACCCTGACGGGTTGCCCTGTTCGAGTCTCGCACAAAGATACTACGAACAAAAAAGCACAAGGCGAAATGCCTTGTGCTTTTTGTTGGAGCGGATTACGAGACTCGCCCGGTGCGCTTTTGCGCGCACCGGCACGCACGCGGGCACCACAACAGTCCCCCGGACTGTTGCTACCCTGGCGGGTTGCCCTGTTCGAGTCTCTCAATATTGTAGAACAAAAAAAGCAAGGCAAAAAGCCTTGCTTTTTTTATTGGAGCGGATTACGAGACTCGAACTCGCTACCTCCACCTTGGCAAGGTGGCGCTCTACCAGATGAGCTAAATCCGCAAACGATAGTGTTATTATACCCAGCAGGGGCTGGTTTGTCAAGCCCTTTTTTTGCCGATGGGAATAAAAAGTGCCGCCCTCTTGTGGGCATAACGATCGGCACCACAACATATAGGTAAGAAGTGGGGTTTCTCTAAAGAATTTGCCGATATAGTTGCGCACCGGGGCGATCCGTGTTAAAATGAGGGAAGAACCGGGCAGCATTACCGAAGGGAGGTGGCGCCGTGAAGCCGTATAATTACTTTGACGACGAGGAAGAACAGCCGCAGCCGTCTGCGCAGGTGCGCTTGGCTCAACTGGTTGCTGCCTTGCAAGTGAACGGCGCCAAGCTGCGCCGCACGGTGCGCCGGGACGAAGAAATTGTAGAAGAACTGCGGGACTATCCCAACCTGCGCCGGGCTGCGCTGAAGTGGCTGGCGGTGGCGCTGTTTGTGCTGGCAGTGGTGATTGCCATTATCTCCTTTGCCGTGTCCCTGCATAACCAGAGCAAGTGGAACGAGCGTTTTTGCGATCAGGCGGGGCAGGTGTGCACCGATTATATCGCCAAGTACGGCGCTTGCCGCTGGGAGTCCATGGACGAGCGCTACGGCAAGAAAATGGCACGAATGACCGGCGTGTCTTATCTGCGGCGGATGGATTTTAACGGCGACGGTCGGGACGAACTGCTGATCTGCTATTTGGAAAAGGGCCTGTATTTTTTTGATATTTGGGGTTTTGACGGCAAGAACTTCAGCAAGTTCTACTCCGCGAACGCCTGCTATGCTACCGGCGATGGCAAGCTGGGCAGCTGGGTGGTACTGTACCACACCGGGCGCCGCTACCAGGTGGGGGTGTGCGACCCGCAAAAACCCACGGAAGTGACCCTGTATGCCATGCGGGGCAAGAAGTTCAAAAAGGCCGGCAGCTGCCAATATAATGTAGATACCGGCGTTTTTTCCCAAAATGACAAGCCCAATACCGAGGATTTTGAGCGGCTGCAGCTGTCCTGTATTCGGGAGACCCGGGCGGAGGTGCTGGTGGATACGGTGACCGCCGCCATGGAGGAATTCAACACCAAGACCACGGCGGAGATCGAGGCCAGCCTGCCGGACGCCACGCTGAAAAAGCAAGCCTACTACGATGTGGTAGACGATCTGAACCGTCAGTACGGCTCTGCTACCTACAAGACCGAGGGCGGTATCGGCTATGTAGACGGCCTGGCTGTGGTGGAAGAGATTGATTTTGACGGCGACGGCAACAAGGAGCTGCTCACCGTCTATCGCCGCCAGGTGAAAAAGACGGAGAAGAACGACTGGACCGGGGAGCAGACCCTGATCAATGTGCCGGTATACAGCCTGCGGGTGTACAACTGGAACGGCAGCATCGCCAAGTGCATTTTTACCCGGGATCAGATTTGCCAGCCCTTTACAGATGATGAGGAAACGGCCCAAAACACCCAATTTTATATTCTGCGCAAAAGCGGCAAAAAGACGGACTTGTGCTTCAATGCCTATCGGCGGGAGAGCCAGTCGGTGTATACGGCGGCCTCTCGGATCTTTCGGCTCAAGGGAGAGCAGTTCTCTGTGGTGTATGACGCGAAGATGGAGTACGAGTACGGCTACAAGACCTATTATCTGGACGGCGAAAGTGTGTACGAATCCACCTTTAACACCAAGGGCTATACTGTGCCGTACTTTATGAACGACGCCGGGTACGATGCCGAGGTGTTTACCGTGGTGTACCTGTCCGGCGACAAGACCCACCAGGACGCCATCCGCAGCCGGGTGGGTACCGTGGAGCAGCATATCCAGTCGCTGAACGATGAGTATGTGCCGGAGCGGCTGCAAAATGTGAATTAACATAGGTTTTGTTATCGCACCGGCGGGCGGCAGATTGCCGCCCCTACGATCGGCGGATACAGACCCTGCCGCAGGATTTGCCAGCGGTGACGACAAAAAAGAGGCTTGAACATTGCGTCCAAGCCTCTTTTTGCGCTCTCTAATCCATCACACGTTCAGGTGCAATTCTTCAATTTTATCCCGCACTTTCAGCCAGTCGCCAAAAGCAGCTTCTTTGTTATTGGGGTTGCGGAGAATGGCTGCCGGGTGGTAGGTGCCCATAAACAGAGTGCCGTTTTTGTCGATAAATTCGCCGTGCTGGCGGGTGACCCGAAAGTCCTTGTCAATCAGCCGCTGGGCGGCAATGCGCCCTACGCAGATCACCAGCCGTGGGCGAATGATCTTAAATTGCTCCCGCAGCCAATGCAGGCAGGCCTCCTGCTCCTCCGGCTTGGGGTCCCGGTTTTTAGGCGGGCGGCACTTGACCATATTGGCAATGTACACATTCTTCTCCCGGCTCAGGTCAATGCTCTCCAGAAATTGATCCAGCAGCTTGCCGGAGCGGCCCACAAAGGGCTGGCCTTGCAGGTCCTCATTCTCTCCCGGTCCTTCGCCGATTAGGAGAATGTCTGCCGCCGGGTTGCCTACGCCAAAGACCACCTGGGTGCGGGTCTTGCACAGTTCGCATTCGGTGCAGCTGAGGCAGTGGGTTTTCAGTTCGTCTAATGTCATTTTTATCACCTTGCTCATTGTACCAAAATAATGGTTGAAAAACAATAAAAAAAGGTATAAAATATGTGCGTAAGCGAGAATTACAACTTTTTGGAGGTATTATCATGGACAATCAAGTGACTGTTGAGATTTCTGCCCGCCATGTACATCTGAGCCAGGCAGATCTGGAGACCCTGTTCGGTAAGGGCTATGAACTGACGGTGAAGAAAATGCTGTCCCAGCCCGGCCAGTATGCCAGCAATGAGCGCGTGCGCGTGGTGGGTACCAAGAGCGAGTTCCCGGCCGTGTCTATTCTTGGCCCGGTGCGTAAGGCCACCCAGGTGGAGTTGAGCCTGACGGACGCCCGCTCCATCGGCGTGACTGCCCCGGTGCGGGAGAGCGGCGATATTGCCGGTTCCGGCGCCTGCAAGCTGGTGGGCCCTGCCGGTGAGGTGGAGCTGACCGAGGGCGTGATCGCTGCCAAGCGCCATATCCACGCCACTAAGGCAGACGCAGAGCGTATGGGCCTGGAGAATGGCCAGATCGTTAGCGTAGAGATTCCCTCTGCCAACGGCCGTAACCTGACCTTTGGCGATGTGGTGGTGCGTGTGTCTGACAGCTATGCCCTGGCTATGCACATTGACACGGACGAGGCCAACGCCGCCGGTATGGCACCCAATACCCCCGGCACGATTATTAAATAAGTATAGGTATTCGGTAGTAAAAAAGAGCACCTGTGTGGGTGCTCTTTTTTATATGGAAAATGTGGGCGACGGATCGGCTGCCTTTGTGCCGCCCCTGCGATCGGCGGGAGCAAGCCCCCGCCCTACGAAAATCTTGCAACCGCTATGCCTCCCTTGAAAAGGGATTGTGCGCCGTTAGGCGGTGGCGGGATTGCACCGATTGCCGTCTTTATTTCACAAACCGGTCGATGGCGTCGGACAGTTCGGTGAGCATTTCCGTATCGCCGTCCTCCACGGCGTGAACGATACAGTGCTCCAGGTGGTCCTTGAGGATCACCTTGCCGGTGCTGTTTAAGGCGGACTTGACCGCCGCCAGCTGCACCAGCACCTGGGAGCAATCCTCGCCGTCCTCTACCATTTGCTTCACCTTTTGCAGGTGGCCGATGGCCCGGGCCAGTCGATTGACCACCTCCCGGGTATGGGTGTGGTCGTGATTGTGATTATGCGCCGAGGTGGGTGCGTGTTTTTCGTCCATAGGCGTCAGATCTTTGCCAGAGCCTGTTCCAGGTCTGCCAAAATGTCGTCAATATCCTCAATGCCTACGCTCAGGCGCACCAGATCCGGGCGCACGCCGCAGGCCTCCAACTGTTCGTCCGTCAGCTGGCGATGGGTGGTAGATGCCGGGTGCAGGCAGCAGGTGCGAGCGTCTGCCACATGGGTGACGATGGCTGCCAGCTCCAGGCTGTCCATAAAGGTGGTGGCGGCTGCACGGCCGCCCTTGACCCCAAAGCTCACCACGCCGCAGGTGCCGTGGGGCATATACTTCTGCGCCAGATCGTACTGGCGATCGCCCTCCAGCATGGCGCACTCCACCCAGGTCACCGCCGGGTGCTGCTTTAAGTAGGCCGCCACTTTCTTGGCGTTCTCGCAATGGCGGGGGATCCGCAGGTGCAGGCTCTCCAGTCCAACATTCAGCAGGAAGGCCTCGTTGGGGCTTTGCACTGCGCCCAGGTCCCGCATCAGCTGCACCACCGCCTTGGTGATGTAGGCGCCCTTGCCGAATGCCTCGGTGTAGGTAATGCCGTGATAGCTGTCGTCCGGGGTGGTCAAGCCGGGGAACTTGTCATTTTGGGTCCAGTCAAAGTTGCCGCTGTCCACAATGGCACCGCCAACGGTGGAGGCGTGGCCCTCCAGATACTTGGTGGTGGAGTGGGTTACAATGTCGCACCCAAAGTCAAAGGGGCGGCAGTTGATGGGGGTGGCAAAGGTGTTGTCCACGATCAGCGGCACACCGGCCTTGTGGGCCACCCGGGCGAACTTTTCAATATCCAAAATCTCCAAGCTGGGGTTGGAGATGGTCTCACCAAAAATAGCCTTGGTGTTGGGGCGGATGGCTGCCGCCAGCTCCTCCTCCGTGGCGCTGGGCGACACAAAGGTAAAGTCAATGCCCAACTTGCGCAGGGTCACATTAAACAGATTGTAGGTGCCGCCGTAAATGGCGGTAGAGCTGACAATGTGGTCGCCGGCGCCGGCAATGTTAAAGACGGCGTAAAAGTTGGCCGCCTGGCCGCTGCCGGTGAGCATACCGGCCACGCCCCCCTCCAGCATAGCGATCTTGGCCGCCACCGTGTCGCAGGTGGGGTTTTGCAGTCTGGAGTAGAAGTAGCCGCTTTTCTTTAGGTCAAACAGGTCGCCCATCTCCACGCTGGAGTCGTATTTGTATGTGGTGCTTTGCACAATAGGCACCACCCGGGGCTCGCCGTTTTTGGGGCGGTAAGCCCCCTGTACACAAATCGTTGACAGTTTCATATCTTTTCCATCTCCGTTAAATTCATATTTTTTTGCCTTAGGCGTCCTGCCCCAGGAAATGGGGCATCATAGCCGGGCCGTTCTCCATATAAATGCCGGTGGCCTTGGCGGTCTCCTCATTGATGGTGTCTACCCCCGTCTTGGGTGCGGACTTTTGGTACAGCAGGTAGGGCACCGGGTCGCTGGCGTGGGTGCGGGTCACAATGGGGGTGGGGTGGTCCGGCAGCAGCAGGATCTTGTAATCCTCGTACTGTTCCAGTCCCTCTTCCAGAATGGGCAGTACCCGGCTGTCGATCATCTCAATGGCTTTTACTTTGTTTTCCGGTTCGTTGCGGTGGCCGCACTCGTCCGGGGCCTCAAAGTGCACATACACCAGATCGTTGCGCGTCAGCAGATCCAGCGCCGCCTTGGCTTTGCCCTCAAAGTCGGTGTCAATATAACCGGTGGCGCCGGGCACTTCTGCCACTTCCATACCGGCGCAGTTGGCAATGCCCTTGAGCAGGTCTACGGCAGAGACCATACCGCCCTTGATGCCGTACAGCGCCTCAAAGGGCCGGAGCGCCGGGCGCTTGCCCTCGCCCCACAGCCAAATGCAGTTGGCCGGGCGATGACCGGCAGCCACGCGGGCTTTGTTCACCGGGTGGTCCTTTAGCAGATCAAAGGACTTTTCCATCATCTCCAGCAGAGGGCGCGCCGTCTCTGCGGTGGAGAGATGGGAGCCGATTACCTTGCCGGTAATGTCATGGGGTGGGGTCATATTGCCCAGCTCTGTGGTGCCGCCGTGCCAGATCAAACAGTGGCGGTAAGATACGCCGGTGTAAAAATCATATTCTCCGCCGCCAAAGGCTGCCTGCACCGCTTCTATCAGCTGGCGAGCCTCCCCGGTGGAAATATCGTCGGCGCAGTAGTCCTCGATCACCTTGTCGGCAAAGGGCTCACCCTTGTCGCTGAGGGTCACCAGGTTGGTGCGCAGGGACACATCGCTGTCTTTCATATCAATGCCGATGGAGGCGGCCTCCAGCGGGCTGCGCCCGGTGTAAAATCGGTGGGGGTCAAAGCCCAGCACGCTCATATTGGCTACATCGGAGCCGGGCTTCAGTCCCGGCGCTACGGTGCGCACCAGCCCTACCTCCGCCTTGGCGGCCAGGGCGTCAATATGGGGCTTCTTTGCCACCATCATGGGGGTTTTGCCGCCCAGGGCGGGCACCGGGTAGTCTGCCATGCCGTCGCACAGCACTACAACATATTTCATACGGATCCTCCTGAAAAGCCTATGCCGCCTGCGAGAGCAGACGGCGGCTGAAATTGCACTTATTTGAAGTATTTAACGCCGGACTCAAAGATCTGCATATCCTTGTTAAAGGGTACGTTCTTGTATAGATTTTCGCCCTTGCGTTCGCAGTGACCCATTTTGCCCAGTACGCGGCCGTCCGGGGAAGTAATGCCTTCCACCGCCCATACGGAGCCGTTGGGGTTAAAGGGCATATCCGTGGCCACATTGCCGTCCGGGTCCACATACTGGGTAGCAATCTGGCCGTTCTCCGCCAACCGGCGCAGGGTGGCCTCATCTGCTACGAACCGGCCCTCACCGTGAGAGATGGGCACGGCAAACATGTCGCCTGCCTGGGTGCCTGCCAGCCACGGGGATTTGGTGCTGGTGACCCGGGTGTAAGCCATTTGGCTGATATGGCGGCCAATGGTATTAAAGGTTAGGGTGGGGTCATTCTCCTGAATGTTCACAATCTTGCCGTAGGGCACCAGACCCAGCTTGATCAGCGCCTGGAACCCGTTGCAGATACCCAGCATTAAGCCGTCGCGGCAGTTGAGCAGCTGGGTGACCGCCTCGGCCACCGCCGGGTTGCGGAAGGTGGTGGCAATGAACTTGCCGGAGCCTTCCGGCTCGTCACCGCCGGAGAAGCCGCCGGGCAGCATCACGATCTGCGCCTGCTTAATTTCCTCCACCATCTTCTCAATGGTCTCGTTAATGGCGGCAGGGGTCAGGTTGCCTACGACTAAGATATGGGGGTCCGCACCGGCCTGTTCAAAGGCGCGGGCGGTGTCTACCTCGCAGTTGGTGCCGGGGAACGCGGGAATGAATACCCGGGGCCGCGCCACCTTGTTTTGGCTGACGAAAATGGAGCGCTCTTTATAGAGCGGCACATCCTCCACTGCCGCGCTCTTGCCGCTGTCTGTGGGGAACACGCTCTCCAGCTTGCTGCTCCAGGCGGCAATCAGTTCGTCCGCGGTCAACACATCGCCGTCCAAAATAAAGATTCCGTTGCCGTTGACGGTGCCCAGGGCGGTGGCATAGGGTGCCAGGCTGTCGGCCAGGACACCATCCTCGGGGATTTCTACCACAAAGCTGCCCTCATAGGGTGCAAACAGGGTGGCAGCGTCCAACCCCTGAGCAAAGGTAAAGCCCAGTTTGCTGCCGAAGGCCATCTTGCACACGGCGGCAGCGGCGCCGCCCTCTTTCACCACAGCGGCAGAGAGAACGGACTTGTCCTGCACGCCGGCGCAAACCGCCTGCATCAGGGCCATAGCGTTTTTGTAATCCGGCAGACCGGTGGCCTCATTTACTGGAATTTGCAGCAGATACACTTTGCTGCCCGGGTGCTGCAGCAGGGCGGTGCCGGTGTGAGACGCCTTGCTCATACCCACGGCGAAGCTCACCAAGGTAGGCGGTACATCCAGTTCGTTAAAGGAGCCGCTCATAGAGTCTTTACCGCCGATGGAGGGGGTGCCGTACCCGGCCTGTGCGGTCAGGGCGCCCAGCAGGGCGGCAGCGGGCTTGCCCCAGCGCTCCGGCTTGTTGCCCAGGCGCTCAAAATATTCCTGGAAGGTGAGCCGTGCTTCTGCCGGGTCGCAGCCCACGGCAGCCAGTTTCGCAAGGCTCTCCGTTACTGCAAAGGCGGCGGAATGGAAGGGGCTCCAGCGAGATACGCCGGGGATAAAGCCGTAGGCCATCACCGTAGCGTCGTCCGTTTGGCCGTGCTCCAGGGGCAGCTTGGCCACCATGGCCTCCTCCGGGGTCAGCTGGTAAACGCCGGCGTAAGGCATATTTACCGTGGCGGCGCCGATGGAGGAATCGAACCGCTCCACCAGTCCCTTTTGGGAGCAGACTTCCAGTCGGCACAGATTGGCTTTCAGCGCAGCGGACAGAGACAACCCTTGCAGCTCTGCCGGTACGGTAAGTAAATAGTTTTTGTTCTCGTCAATGGAGGCAATGGACGCGGTGGCGTGCTGGGTCACACCGTTGGTGTTCAGAAAATCCCTGCTGATGTCCACGATCTTGTCGCCACGCCAGGTCATTTCCAGTCGATTGTTGTCCGTGACCACGGCCACCGGGGTGGCCTCTAAGTTCTCTTTATAAGCTGCGGCAATAAAGGCGTCCACATCCTTGGGATCCAGCACCACAGCCATGCGCTCCTGGCTCTCGGAGATGGCCAGCTCTGTGCCGTCCAATCCCTCGTACTTCTTGGGTACCTTGTCCAGATCCACGGTCAGGCCGTCTGCCAGCTCGCCGATGGCTACGCATACGCCGCCGGCGCCAAAGTCGTTGCAGCGCTTAATGCGGGTGGATACATCCTTGTTGCGGAACAACCGCTGAATTTTGCGCTCGGTGGGAGGATTACCCTTTTGCACCTCGGCGCCGCAGGTCTCGATAGATTCGGAATTGTGGGCCTTGGAGGAGCCGGTGGCGCCGCCGCAGCCGTCACGGCCGGTGCGCCCGCCCAGCAGCACAATGATATCGCCGGGAGTAGGACACGCCCGCACCACATTCTCTTTGGGAGAGGCGCCGATCACTGCGCCGATCTCCATACGCTTGGCCACATACCCGGCGTCGTACAGCTCAGTGACCTGGCCGGTGGCCAGTCCGATCTGGTTGCCGTAGCTGCTGTAACCTTGGGCAGCGCCGGTTGTGATCTTCCGCTGGGGCAGCTTGGCCTCCAGGGTGTCTGCAAAGGCGGTGGTGGGATCGCCGGAGCCGGTCACCCGCATGGCCTGGTACACATAGGCGCGCCCGCTCAGCGGGTCACGAATGGCGCCGCCCAGGCAAGTGGCCGCACCGCCGAAGGGCTCAATCTCCGTGGGGTGGTTGTGGGTCTCGTTCTTAAACTGCACCAGCCACTGCTCGGTCTTGCCGTCCACCGTTACCGGTACTTCAATGGAGCAGGCGTTGATCTCCTCGCTCTCATCCAGATTGTCCGCCTTGCCCTGTGACTTCAGATATTTGGTGCCGATGCAGGCCATATCCATCAGGCAAATGTCTTTGTTTTTGCCGGCATACAGGGCGCCGCGCATATCCAGGTACAGGCGCAGGGCGTCCTCTACTGCGGCGGCGTACTTGCTTTCCTCCACGGTGATCTTGTCCAGCTTGGTAGAAAAGGTGGTGTGGCGGCAGTGGTCGGACCAGTAGGTGTCAATCACTTTCAGCTCCGTTAAGCTGGGATCCCGGTGTTCTTCGTTCTTAAAGTAGTCCCGCACCCACTTTAGGTCCTCCACACTCATGGCAAAGCCCATTTGGCTGTGGTAAGCGGCGATTTCGTCATCGCTCTTGGCGATAAAGCCGGCAATGCGCGCAATGTCTGCCGGTACATCGGCAGTCAGATCCAGGCTCTCCGGTTTGGCCATGGTGGCCTCCCGGCTCTCCACCGGGTTGATCAGGTAGGATTTAATCTTATCAAACTCCGCGTCCGTAATGTCGCCGGCAAGGGCGATCACCTTGGCGCTGGTTACCCGGGGACATTCTCCTGCGGTGAGCAGCTGAATGCACTGGGCGGCGCTGTCTGCCCGCTGGTCGTATTGGCCGGGCAGGAACTCCATGGCAAACACCCGCTCGCCGGGGGCGAAGGTTACTTCGTCTGCCGTATTGTCCAGATTGTCTTCGGCAAAGACCCCGTGCACGGCACGGCGGAACTCCGCCTCGCTGACGCCCTGCACATCGTAGCGGTTAATAAGCCGCAGGCCGGTGAGTGCTGTAATGCCCACATTTTGGCGCAGATCCGTTAAGATCTGCATGGCCTCAATGTCGTTGCCTTTCTTCTTTTCCACAAAAATCCGATAAACATTTGCCATGGGGGTTCTCCTAACTGATAGTATTCACTCCGGGTGTATAGAATAAAGATATAATAGCACAAATCCGGCCGATTGCCTACCGTTTTATGAAATTTTTACGGACTTTATGAAAATTTTACTAACTTGTAAAAAATCGTTCGCAAATGGGGAAGAAAGTGTGCTATAATGGCTATGGCGCGCAGGCAGGTGATCTGCCGCCGTTTCAGAAAGAATTTTGCAGTGATACACAGCGCAGAGACGCAGAGAAAGAGAGGTGGGAGCCACGCAGCGGGAAAATATGGACCCAGCCCCCTATGAAGTTGAATTTATGAATGTGGTGGTGGATAAGGCCAACGATTTGCAGGTGACAGACGCAGACAGCCACTTTGCCCAGTTTGCCGGTGTGCACCCGTCTAAGATCAAACAGGGCAAGCTGTTCCTGTACGACAAATTAAAACCGGCGGACCGGGAGCGGGTGATGCAAAACATCTGCAAAAAGGGCGCCCGATTTACATATATGACCATGGATCTGCTGGACAAAAAGGGCACGCCGCTCTTTGTCCATTGTGTGGGTCAGAATTACGAGGACTCCACCCTGTGCCGCATGACCTTTGCGGATGTGTCCGAGAGCCGGCGGCGCCAGGAGCAGCTGCGGGCCCAGGCGGTGGAGATGAATGAACTTATCGACCTGGTGTGCGGCGGCGTGTGTCTGTTTAAGGTCACGCCGGAAATGCACATTGAGTGCCTGTATCTGAATAAAGGCTGCTGTCGGTTGTTTGGCACCTCCCAGGAGAGCAGCCGCCTGCGGGCCTATCGACTGGACGAACTGCTTCACCCGGACGACCGCTCTGGGGTATTTCAGGCCATCGGTCGCGCTATGGCCGTAGGTGAGGAAGTGGATTGCGAGTGCCGGGTGCGGGTGCATGAGGGCGAATTTATTTGGTGCCAGCTGCGGGCGGGTATTCAGCGCTACGAGGGCGAGTGCCCGGTGTTTCACGCCGTATTTACGGATATTACCCGCATTAAGGCGGCGGAGGAAAAGGCGGACCGAGAGGCGCAGCGGATGGTGAGTTTGTTTAAGAACCTGCCCGGCGCCACTTTCTTTACAGGCACGGCCGACCCTTTGCAGCTGGACTTGGTCAGCGAGGATTTTATCCAGTTTATCGGCTATTCCAGAACGGAGTTATTCCAGCTGTTCTCCGGCAATTTAGCGCGGCTGATGGATGAGAACGAGGCGGCGGCTGTGGCCGTGCAACTGCGCACCGGCGCAGCGGATCGGCGGCTCTTAACGGTGGAATACACCCTTTATATCGGTGACGCCTGCGCCCTGCGTGTGCGGGACAGCCGCAAAGTGATCGAGCATCCGGACGGCTCTAAAGCCTTTTTGGGTGTACTCAATGTAATATAAGCGTATACAAAAAGTTAAAGGACGGATATTCGCATTCCGTCCTTTATTTATTTTTCGTTCATTTTTCTTTGTCGATTATCCACAAAAGCCGGTGCCAAAGTTTGGCATGTTTTCGGGGTAAAACCGCGGAAAGTGCGTTGCAATAACTATATTTATGTTTTATATATGTATAAATGTTGTCGCGGTGCGCCGAAATACAGGTGCTAAGCGGGCAGTGCAAGGGGTGCTGTCGTTGCGGCAAAGCGGAAGGATGGTTCTATGAAGTTTATGTACAGCAAGAAGCGCTTGCTCAGTGTCTTTTTGTCCGTGCTCACGGTGATTACCATGCTGACCCCGGCGTTTTCTGCCTGGGCGGGCGACGTGATCGGCGTGTACAACATTCAGCTGTTTTATGAAGACGGCAATGCGGTACAAGATACGGACGCGGAGGGCAATGCCTACCATGAGACGATGAAGGAGGGCGACACGCTGCAACTGAGCTACAAGCTCATTGACTGCGAAATCCCGGACAACGGCTATGTCAAGTGGTACAGCGAGGCGCCCACTTTGGTGGATGTGGACCAAAATGGCTTGGTCAAGGCCTTTGACTCCTCTAAGGGTGCTGTGATCCACAACTGGATTGACAATGAGGTAAAGCCGGTGCCGCTGGTGGGCAAGATTGCTGGCGCCGCGCTGGAAAAAGCCCTGTTCAATGATAAGGTGAATGTGGACACCATGGACACGGACGAGATCATTGCCCTGATTGAAAAGACCATGGGTGCGGATTCTGCCCTGGGCAAGATTTTTGAATCCTATTCCGCCAAATGGATCGAGTCCCTGCGCAAATACCTGGACAATATCAATTCCGTTGTTCATGTTACCCTGTATGATGCCAACGGCGAAGTAAAGGCAGACGACAAGCTGGCTGTGACGGTCACCAAGAACGATGCGTTTTATGCCAACTTCCTGCCCAACGGTACCCATATCACCAATAAGTCCCAGATTGAGACCACGGTAGCCAAGGGCACCACCTGCCAGCTGAGCGCCGTGACCACCCCGGTGCGGCTGCACATGGGCGTGGTCTACTCTGTAAAGAGCTCTTCCGTCTTTACCCAGGGCAAGGTGATTGCCACGGTGGACGACAGCGGTTTGGTAACCTTTAAGAACACCGGTACGGTGACCATCGTTGTGTCGCCGGATACGGAAGGATTTATCAACAATCTGTTAAAGCTGGTCAACTATATTTACAAGTTGGACCATACCGGCACCATTGATACCAAAAAACTGGCGGATATTCTGATCAAGTATTTGGGTATCGACATTGACCGCAATGTGCTGGCGGCGCTGTTGGACGCTTGCTTTGCCATTAAGGATATTGTGGGCGATTCTGCCGATGCTATACAGCTGACGGCTACTGCGGTGAAGATCATCGCCAACATTCTGCTCAAATTGAAATATAATGATACCATCACGTTTAACGTTGTAGACGGTGTGCCTTGTACGGACTTTAACATTACCGGTCCGGATACGGTGCAGGAGGGCGCCCAGATCCAAATGGCCATTACGGACGCAAAACCCGTTGCGGCCGATGTTTCGGATATTACCTGGTCCTCCTCGGATGAAAGTGTGGCCTATGTAGATCCCCAAACCGGTATCATCACCGGTCGTGACGCCGGGGGCAACATGGGCACGATTGCAAACAGTCAAAAGTGCACCATCACGGCGACTTCCGCTGCCAATCAGGTGGTGCGAACCAAAGAACTTACCGTAACCGGCAAAACCGGGCGGGTGCTTAGCGACGCGGTGATCCACGCCCAGCGGGACTGCAATATCGGCGATCAGCAAACGCTGACCTACACGGTGTACCCGGTGCGTGTAAGCAAGGCCAATAATTTGAACATTACCTGGGGCCTGCTGGACGGTACGGACGCAGACGGCAATCCCAAGTATCTGTGGGCGGGCGACGCCTATGATGAAACGGTGACCGACGAGACCACCGGCGAGACCACCACGGTCCACCACGACGGCTCGGTAGAGGACGGGATCGCCAGGCTGGACAAGGACGGTAACTACACGGCGCTGTCCGGCGGTACCGCCACGGTGGTGCTGAAAGCCTCCACCGGCTACAAACTGCTGGATGGCAGCTATTATACCATCTCCCAGGTGCAGACCCAGACCACGATTTTCAACGGTCTGCCGGTGTCCGGCATTGATGTGACTGTTGAAAGTGCCGTAAAGAGTGCTGTTTTGGCCAATAGCGTGAAGTTGCAGCAGCAGCAGACGGAGGTGGCCGGTGAAACGCTGGATTTTGCCACCGTTACTGCCAGCACGGTGTACGATGGCTCCGGTGTGCTGGTTAAGGCCAATGTGGACCCGGCAGACGCCACCAATAAGAATGTAAAATGGTATATTGATAATACGGATCAGTTTGAGCTGAAGGACGAGGACAAAACCGCCGGTACCGTAAAGGTGGTGGCTAAGGCCTCTTGCACCAGCGCCTCCAGCGTACATATTTGGTGCGTGTCTGAGGACGGCGATATTCAGTCCGATGTGGTGACCCTTTGCGTGGTGCGTAACGCCGCAGAGACCAATACCATTAACGGTGACAATCTGTCCGTAATCAACGGCAAGACCCTGGATGTGTCTCACACCATGACCTTTAGCGGCTCTACCTCCTCGGCACAGGCCTGCTACGGCGCCAACTGGTATTCCTCCGATGAGGGCGTGCTGACCGTAGCCCCCAAGGGCAACGACAACGGCGACGCGGTGGTTACCGGTGTGGATGTAGGCACCGCTACTCTGTACTGCGTGTCTGCTTCCGGCGGTATTGTGGCGGAGAAGCAGGTGACCGTGTATCCGGACAAGGATTACTTAAAGCAGGTGATTAACATCTGCGAGGACACGGTGATCGAGCGCACCAACGAAAATAAAACATTATATAAGGACTTCAGCCGAAAGCTGGACTATGCTTATTATGTCTATTATGATGAGCCTATGGCTGCCCAGGACAGCTGTAATACGTACGCCCGGGAGCTGCTGTACGCTTTCTACAAGCTGGGCGGTTATATCGGCTTGACCGGTGTGACCCTTGTAAACAAGGACGGCTCGGACGCCGGCGCGTTCCGCAGCGTAAAGGTGTCTACCTCTAAGCGGTATGACAGCTACTCTGTGGATTTGGACGCCCAGGTGGCACCCAAGACCGCTATGTACCGCACCATCAAGTGGAGCAGCGATAACGACAGTGTAAAGGTAGACGCCAACGGTATTGTGAAGCCCGCAGGTAACAAGGCCTGCCAGGCCAAGATTACCGTTACCGCCACCGACTATATGGATAATGTATACACCGATAGCATGTATGTGGCCTTTGCCAACGACCCGGTTACCGGCATTAAGCTGGACACCACGGAGATCGTCGGCGGCAAGGTAGGCGAAAGCCAGACCTTAAAGGCAACGGTGGAGCCCACCGGCTTTGGCATCGTGGGCAAGGCCTCTGTGGCAGATGTGATTTGGTCCACCTCTGACCCGGAGATTGCCACTGTGGACCAGAGCGGCGTGGTTTCTTTTAAGAGCGGTGGCGACTGCGTGGTGACTGTGACCACCTGTGACGGCGGCTATACCGCCCAGTGCAAGGTGAATGTGGTGACCAACTATGACGCCCTGCAAGCCCAGATCGATACCTATAAGTCGCTGGAGTTGACAGAAACCAACTATTACCCGGCCACCTGGCAGGCCTTCCAAGATGCCATTACCGAGTCCCAGGCTTTGATCGACGCCAACGCATCCAGCCAAAAAGAAGTGGATGCCCAGTTGGAAAAGCTGATCGCCGCTTACAAGGGCCTGGAGAAATATACGCATATTAATAATGTAGAGATTTACTTGGACGGCGAGGAGGCCAGCGACTTCTATCAATATGATGTGTCGCTGCTTACCGACGGCGCATACAAGGACGCTAAGCTGGATCTGAATGTACGCCTGTACCCCAACAATGCCAACTATGCGTCCGTTACCTGGACCTCTTCTACCGACAAGATCGTGATTTCTGAAAACGGCGTGGCTTCTCCCGCCAAGAACACCTCCTTCAATGTGTTGAAGAACGAGGGCTACTACGGCAAGATCACCTGTACGGTTACGGATCACTTCGGCCAGACCTGGACGGACGATGTGTGGGTATCCTTTGCGTACACACCTGCCACCGGCATTACCATTTCTGAGTCGGCTGTCAGCGGTTCCATTGGGGATACCCATCAGCTGACGGCAACGGTACAGCCATCAGGCACCTTGGGCGTGGGCAAGGCATCCATCTCTGACCTCTATTGGGAGAGCGATAACGAAAATATCGCCACCGTAGACGATAAAGGTTTGGTGACCTTTGTGTCCACCGGCGCCACCACCGTGCGTGCCATTGCCTATGACGGCGGCTACACCGCCACCTGCTCCGTATCCACCGGCGGTGATCGCAGCGCGCTGCAGGCCGCATTGGAGAAGTATAAAGATACGGATTATCAGGACTATGAGTACACCGTAGGCATTACCTTTAAGCAGGCCTATGAGGAAGCCCAGTCCGTGATGAACGACAACACCAAGACCCAGGACGAGATCAACCAGGCCGCGCAGGCATTGATAGAGGCCGGCGCTGCGCTGGAAGGTCATCAGGTCATCAAAGCGCAGTCCGTTGATGTAAGCTATGTGGGTTACAGTCGCAACACCGCCATAGGCAGCTATAATCAGCGCACCAGCGGTACGATTGGCGACAACGACGCCTTGTCCATCGACCTGAGCAAGAACGGCTACGCCAATACGCTGCATGAGAACAACAAGCTGGAGCTGAGCGCCGCCGTCGTGCCGGCGGGTGCAGACAGCAATGGCATCAGCTGGACGGTGGACGACAGCAAAAACATCAAAGCCACGCAGACCGATGGCAAGCTGGTGCTGAGTCCCTCCTCTGCCACTGCCAACGGCTGGGCGAAGGTGACGGTGACCACCACAGACCATTACAGCCGCACACTGAGCCGCAGCTTTACCGTTGTAATGAGCGGCAGCGTGATCAGCGGCGTCAGCCTGGATCAGACCCAGTTGAATTTGCTGGTGACCCAGAAGCCGGTACAGCTGAATGCAACGCTTGCCGGTTCCTCTAACAGAACCTTTAACGATGTAACCTGGACCTCCTCGAACCCGGCTGTGGCCAAGGTAGAGAACGGACTGGTTACCCCGGTGGATGTGGGCGACTGCACCATTACCGTGAAAACCCTGGACGGCGGCTACACCGCCACTTGTGCCGTAACCGTGCGTGCGGACTACTCCGTGCTGGAAGCCAAGTACGCCGAATACCAAATCCTGGTCAATCAGTCAAAGGGCCAGTATATATACACGGAGGATTCCCTGGCTGTGCTGGAGACCGCCTGTGCCCAGGCCAAGACGATGATTGACAGCGGTTTGTCCACCCAGGCTGAGATTGACGCCCAGGTGGAGCTGCTGGAGAGCGCCCACAACGGTTTGGTGAAGTACATTATCGCCGAGGGCGTGAGCCTGACGGCAGATACAGAGGCCCAGGCCAATGTGACCATTCCCAATCCGGGTCATATCCGCTACCTGCACAATGAACTGAGCTTGAAGAACAAGACCGTTCAGCTGTCTGCTGTAACGGCGCCTGCCGGCGGCCTGTACCAGAGCATTACCTGGTCCAGTTCCAACGACAAGGTCGCCGTCAGCGACACCGGGCTGGTGACCAATACAGACAGCGGCAACCAGTGGGCAGAGATCACCTGCACCATCACCACCGTGAAGGGCGACAGCTACACCGCCACCACCACGGTTTGCTTCACCCGCTATGCGGTGACCGGTGTAAGCATGGACACGGATATGGTCCACGGCTCACCGCAGGATACCGTGACGATTACGCCCACGGTAACCTCCACTGCCACCATTGCTTCCTTGGCGCTGCGGGACTGCACCTTTACCAGTGATCACCCGGAGATCGCTACGGTAGACAACAGCGGCAAGATCACCTTTGTATCCCAGGGCAAGGCCACCATTACTGCCACCACGGTGGACGGCGGCTACACCGCCACGGTGATTGCCTATACGACTTATGATTTCTCCGCCTTGCAGCAGGCTATTGCGGATGCCGGTGCGGTGGATTACAAGGATTACGCTTACGATTACGGTATGGCGTTTAAGACCGCTTACGATAAGGCCGTGGCGGTCAATGCGGACTATGAGTCCTCACAGGATGTCATTGACGCTGCCACCTCCGCACTGAAACAGGCCCAGAACGCCCTGGCCGGCCACGAGTTCGTCGGCCCCGGCGAGATTGGCTTTACCAGCGGCGGCGCTGCGGTGACCGAGGGCAAGGCGCTGGTTGTGGATGACAACCAGCAGGTGACCCTGTCTGCTGCCTATGCCGACGGCGCGATGGTGCAGGATCCGTCCTGGACCACGGCGGCAGAAAACAATGTAACCGCTGCTACGGATGCTTCCGGCAACTTGGTGCTTACCAAGACCAACGCAGACGCCTCCGGCAGCGTGAAGGTGACCTACACCTTGAAGGACGCTTACGATCGGACTTATACCAAGACCATCACCGTCAAGCTGGTGAACCAGAAGATCAACATTGACAGCTTCAAGTTCACTTACGACGGCAATGAGGTAGAATCTGTGTCTTACGGCTGCAGCGGTGTGTACACCAATAAGAGCATTCAGCTGGGCGTGAGCACCTATCCTACAGACGCAGACGCCTATGTGTCCGCTTTGTGGACCTCCAACAATAAGAACCTGGTGGTGGACCAAACCGGTAAGGTTTCTGCCAGCGGCGCCATGTTCGGCACCAAATACACCGCCACCATCACCTGCACCTTGACCCTGGAGGACGGCTCCACTGTGACCAACTCCATTCAGGTGACCTTTAACAGATTTTAACCCGTCAACGAAAGGACTCTAAGTTATGCAACAAAAAACCAAAAAATGGCTCAGTCTGGTGCTGGCCGTCTTGCTGGTGTCCGCTTGTTTTACGGGTACACTCCTTGTACGGGCGGCGCAGGATGTGGCGATTGATGAAACCCATTTCCCGGACGCCGGCTTCCGTCAAATCGTGGCAGAGAAGTGCGATAAAAACGGCGACGGCATTCTCTCTGATACTGAGTGCAGCAGCATCACCCGTATGATGCTGCCTGCGTGGCAGGAGGATGTGCTGGGGGAAGGTACCCCCATTGTCAGCCTGGAGGGCATACAGTATTTCTATAATTTGCAAAATCTCTATTGCGCAGACATTGGGCTGACCTCGCTGGATGTGAGTGCCCTGTCCAAGCTGACCCAGCTGACCTGTATGGACAATGCGTTGGGCACGCTGGATCTAAGCAAAAACACGGCGCTGACCCAGATCAACTGTGCTGCCGACCAGCTGACGGAACTGAAATTACCTGCCGGTGTGCAGCGCCTGCTGTGTGAGAACAACGCGCTTACCGCCTTGGATTTGTCCGGCTGCACAGCGCTGACTTATCTAAAGTGTGCCAACAACCAGTTGGCTACACTGAACCTGGGTGCCAACACAGCGCTTTCCACCCTGATCGTGTCCAATAACCACTTGCCGTCGCTGGATCTGCGCGCCAATACGGCGCTGGCCGCTGTGACCCTGGGCCAGCAGACCATTACGGTGAACGCTACGCAACAGGACAATGTGTTTTATGCCCCGGTGGGCGGTTTGGCTGCGGACGGCGTGGTGTACCAGGATACGGAGAAGTATGAGAACGGCAATTTTGTCACCGCGGATTATGCGCTGATGCAAAACGGCTTTACTTATGAGTACGCCACCGGTTCGGATCTGGCCGGCGCCTTGACGGTAGATGTGACGGTTGTCAAAGACTTTTATCAGGTGCGCTTTTATGGGGACGAAACCAAGAAGGTGCTCCTTTCTGCCGTAGCGGTGAACAGCGGCCAAACGGCGGTTGCACCTACGGACTTTGCTTTGCCCCAGTGTAAGGCGCTGGCCGGTTGGAGCGACACGCTGGAGAATATTACGGCGGATAAAGAGGTGTACGCCCTGTACACGGACGATCACCACTACGCAGTTACCGCCTTTAGCACCGATGGCGTGGCCACCATCTCCTGCACCGGCGGCTGTGGGGTAGACACGCGCACGGTCACCTTCCTGGACTGCCTGAATGCCAAGACCGGCAGCGACCGCTATGAGCAGCTGCTGGATGTGAACGGCGACGGGATCATCAACGCCCGGGATTATGTGCTGCTGGATCGCCAGTTCAACGCTGCTAAATAAAGACGGACAAAATAGCAAAAAGAAACGGACCACCCGTATGGGTGGTCCGTTTTTCGTTGTTATAAAATGGGGCAATGTATTTGCGTAAAATATACATTTGTAGGGTGCGATGAGTGAATTGCACGCAGTGCGGGCGGCAGGTTGCCGCCCCTACGGTCAATCGGTTACAAAAGTGCCCTCGTAGGGGCGGATAGTATCCGCCCGCCGTAAGAACCGTCCGTCAATGCCCTTAAATAATATTCCGATAAAATCGAATGGTAAAGGTGGTACCGACGCCTACGGTGCTTTGCACCTCCACGGTGGCGTTCACTCGGTTCAACACGGATTTGCTCAGCGCCAGCCCAATGCCAACGCTGTCTGCCCCGGCGTTTTTGCCCTTGTAAAACCGCTCAAAGATATGGGGCAGGTCCTCTTTTTCGATTCCGCAGCCATCGTCGGCGATCACCAGCTGGCAATAGAGGGCAGTCTGGGTGCCGGTTAGGCGCAGGGTACCGCCGTTGTCCATGTGTTCCAGGCAGTTTTTGACTATATTCTGCACCGCTTCCACCGTCCACAGCCGGTCGCCCAAAAATTGCCCTTGCCGGCAGTCCACGGCCAGCGTCATTTGGCGCAGCTCCGCTTGAATGATAAAGGGCGCCAGCGCCTGCTCTACCACTGCGGCCAGCTCCACCGGCTCCTTGTGCAGCACTGCCGTGCCCGCGTCAAATTTGCTGATCTTCAGCAGCGTGGTGATCATCCACTGCATTTTTTCCAGCTGGGCGGAAATACCCTTTAGGAATTCCAGCCGCTTTTCGGCGGGTAGATCCTCTTCCAGCAGCAGATCCGTCATCACCGTCATGGAGGTGATGGGGGTCTTTAGCTGGTGCGACACGTCGGCCAGCGCGTCCGCCAGGTAGGTTTTGTCTTTTTGCATCAGCTCCGCCTGGGTTTGCAGCTTGCGGGCGGTTTTGTAAATGTTATTCTCCAGAAGGGACAGCTCGCCTTCCTGGTTGTTGGCGGGCACCAGCAGCGGCGCCGTGCCGTTGACCAGGGTGGTCAGGTAATCGGACAGCCGCCGAATTTCTCGGGTTTGATTGCGGGTGTACAGGCAGAATATCGCCAGCAGCGCCCCGCAGCCCACCAGGCAGACGATGCCCATGGTGATGCTTTGCCAAAAGCCCACGCCGATAAGCAGGGCGCTGATCACCAGCCCCAGCACCAGCGCGCGGCGAAAATGTTTGTCCTCGCTCATTCGTCCACCTTGTAGCCCATGCCCCGCACGGTCTTAATGATCTGCGGCTCCACCGGGTCGTCCTCGATCTTCTCTCGCAGCCGCTTGATGTATACGCTCAGCGTGTTGTCGCTGACAAAGTCGCCGGCCACATCCCAAATGCTCTCCAGCAGCATATTGCGGCTGAGCACCCGGCCACGGTTTTGCAAAAAGGTCAGCAACAGCTTGTATTCCAGGGCGGTTAGAATCACTTCCTGCCCGTTTTTCAGCACTTTGCCCTCTTTCATCCGCACGGTCAGACCGTTTATACGGATTTCCTCGGTGGCAGCGCCCTTGCTGCGGCGCAGCACCGTCTTGATCCGCGCCATCAGTTCCCGCAGGCGAAAGGGCTTGCTGATGTAGTCGTCGGCGCCCAGCTCCAGGCCCATCACCACATTCACTTCATCGTCAAAGGCGGTGAGAAAGATCACCGGTGTGTCGTCCTTGGCTTTAATGGCCTTGCACACATCGTAGCCGCTGCCGTCCGGTAGGGTCAAATCCAGCAGGCACAGGTCGAATCGGCCGGCGCCCACCGCCTCCAGCGCCTGGGTCACCGTGGCACAGTGGGTGACCGTGTAGCCCTCACTCTCCAACGAATAACGCAGCCCCTGGGCAATGGCCGGGTCGTCCTCCAGCATTAGAATATTCATACCATACCTCCTCGGCGTTCTCTCTCCATAGTACCACATTCCGCTCCGCCGCGCAATAGGCATAGGTTGCCGTGTGTTCCCAGGCGGATGATATCCACGCCTACCGTTTGCGCCATACGCAAAATACGGTGTTGTTGGGATAGAATGATCATTGCACTTTGTGTGTTCATGTGTTAAAATCAGGATGGTATTGGCGAGTGTTGAACCGATTTGAGGTTGAATGGATGATCAGAGAAGCAAATGTAAACGACTATATCGATATTCACAAAATCTGCTGTCAGGATTTGGGTTATAACTGTAACGCCGATTTGGTCAAGGAAAGATTGAAGAATCTGGATGCAAGCAGAGAAAAGGTTTTTGTTGCCATAATGGATGGTAAGGTCGTCGGTTATGTTCATGCGGAGCAATACAACACGCTTTATTTTGAAAGCCTGGTCAATATTTTAGGTTTAGCCGTGTCAAAAGCATATCGCAGAAGGGGCTGCGGCAAAGCCCTTATGCGCGCTGTGGAAAATTGGGCAAAGGTATGCGGCATACACGCCGTTCGGCTGAATTCCGGAAAGGCCAGAACAGAGGCGCACAAATTCTATCGTTCCATCGGGTATGACAACGAGAAAGCGCAGATTCGGTTTTTTAAAAATTTAACAAAATAGATGATGGATCAAATGCAGAATAACCGTGTGAAAACAGATTTCATCGTCAAAAAGCAGTTGCTAGAAATTTCCGGGCAGCTGCTTTTTAATTTGTCGATTTTATAGCGCTGAAACGGCACGCAATCGGCTCATGCCGCAATGGGTAAAGAAAAACAGCACTTCCGTGTTGGAAGTGCTGTTGGGATAATCTGTATAAATTATCTCTTGGAGAACTGAGGAGCACGACGGGCTTTTTTCAGACCGGGCTTCTTTCTCTCCTTCATTCTGGGGTCACGGGTCAGGAAGCCGGCCTTCTTCAGTGCAGGACGCAGGCTCTCGTCATACTGCAGCAGGGCACGGGACAGACCGTGACGGATGGCACCGGCCTGGCCGGTTACGCCGCCGCCGCTTACACGGCAAACGATGTCAAACTTCTCGGTGGTGTCGGTGATGGCCAGAGGCTGACGCACGATCAGCTTCAAGGTCTCCAGACCAAAGTAATCATCAATATCTCTGTCGTTGATGGTGATCTTGCCGGTACCTGCATAAACGCGTACACGAGCAACAGATTCTTTTCTGCGGCCGGTGCCGTAGAAATACGGATTCGTTTCGTACATAATTCAGATACCTCCCTTACTTATTCCAAGCTTCCGGCTTCTGGGCCTCGTGCTTGTGGTCTGCGCCTTTGAAAATGCGGCATCTGGTCAGCTGCTTGCGACCCAGAGTGCTGTCCGGCAGCATACCCTTAATAGCCAGTTCCATGGCGAAGTCGCTCTTCTCGGCCATCAGGGTGCCATACTTGACTTCCTTCAGGTTGCCGATGTAGCCGGTGTGGTGCTGATACAGCTTCTTGTTCAGCTTGTCGCCGGTGAGAACGGCCTTATCGGTGTTGATGATGATGACAAAATCGCCGCAATCCACATGGGGGGCGAAGATCGGCTTATGCTTGCCTCTCAGCAGGGTGGCAGCCTCAGCGGCTACGCGGCCCAGGGGCTTGTCAGCAGCGTCGATCACATACCATTTGCGTTCGATCTCGTCCGCTTTAGGCATAAATGTTGACATAATCGCTAGTCCTCCGTTGTTCAAATTCTCCGCAGAGCGCTTGGCTCTTTCTGCGTGCCGGAATATAATAGCACAGGCGAGGGGCAAAGTCAACATTTTTGGCAAACAAATTTAATATATCCTGCCGTTGCTCGCTTATTCTCTTATTATCTCGATTATGCTTGTCAAATGCTCATTTTTAATTTATGAAAAAGAGGAGCAAAATAGATCCTTGCGCGGTGCATTTGGCGGTCGCGCTTTGGCAGCGTGCGCCATCGGCACCAGTGACCCAGCCTATGGTGCTTATACCGATAATATATAGGAAAAACCGCCCGTTGCAGTTGTATTCCTACCCTTTTTGTGGTATTATTGCTGCGGTGATGTGAAATGATGATTTCAACAAAGGGTCGCTATGCCCTGCAAGTGATGCTGGATTTGGCCCAGCAATGTCCGGACGCTTATATTTCGCTGCACGATATCAGCCAGCGGCAGGCAGTGAGTATGAAATATTTAGAGGCCATTGTGGCTATGCTAAATAAAGCCGGTATGGTAGAGAGCCGCCGGGGCAAAAGCGGCGGTTACCGCCTGACCCGGGCGCCGGAGGACTACACCGTGGGCGCCATCTTAAAGCTGACGGAGGGCACGCTGGCGCCGGTGGCCTGTATGGACTGTGACAGCGGCTGCACTCGGGTGCACGCCTGTATGACCCGCCCCATGTGGCAGGAGCTGGACCGGTTGATTGACGATTTTTTAGAGAGCAGGACCCTTGCCGACCTGCTGACGGAGGATAAAAAGCATGAAGATTAAAGCGATTTTAGAGCAAAAGCCCACCGTATCCTTTGAGGTGTTCCCTCCCAAGCAGTGGGACAAGATTGAGGGCACCAAGGCAGTAGTCAAGGAGATGGTAAAGAGCCACCCGGCCTTTATGAGCGTTACTTACGGTGCTGCGGGTACCACCAGCGGCTTTACAACGGAGATTGCAAGAGAGATCCTGGACGACGGTGTGACCCCACTGGCCCATCTGACCTGCCTGACCTCTACCCGGGATAAAATTCATCAGGTGGTAGCGGAGCTGCAAGAGAACGGCATTGAGAATATTTTGGCCCTGCGGGGGGATATTCCCCGGGACTTTCAGTTCCCGGCAGAGCAGTATTTTGAACACGCTTACCAACTGGTAAACGAAATTCGCACGCTGGGCGATTTTTGCATAGGCGGTGCCTGCTATCCGGAGGTGCATCCGGAGAGCAAAAACCGGGTGGAAGATCTGGAGCACTTAAAGCAAAAGGTGGACTGCGGCGTGGACTTCCTGACCACCCAAATGTTCTTTGACAATACGGTGTTTTACAATTTTCGGGAGATGTGCGCCATTAAGGGCATTGATGTGCCGCTGATCGCCGGGATTATGCCCATTACCAAGGCCAGCCAGTTGGAGCGGACGGTGAAGCTGTCCGGCTGCTCTCTGCCCACCAAGTTTGTAAAGATCGTGGAGCGCTTCGGTGATCGGGACGACGCCATGCAGCAGGCGGGCATTGTGTACGCTGCCGAGCAGATCATCGACCTGATGGCCAACGGCGTGGATCATATTCATATTTACACCATGAACAAGCCGGATGTGGCCGGTGCCATTGTGCGAGAGTTGGGCAGCATTATTCATGAATAAGACAGAGATTTTACACTATCTGCGTACCGCCTCACGGGTGGATGATCCCCGGTTGCTGGCGTTGATCGACGACTGTATGGCGGAAGTGGACGCTACGGTGCAGCCCCGTACCCTGGAGCGGATCTTTCCCTGCCGGGTGACGGAGGACGCGCTGGAGGTGGAGGGCTTTACTCTCAAGAGCCGCCGCCTGGCGCAAACCATTGCCGGTTGCGATCGGGTGTGCATTTTCGGCGCCACTTTGGGCTTTGAGTGCGACCGGCTGCTGCGCACCTACTCGGTGGACGGTATTGCCCGAGGCGCGGTGATGCAGGCGGTGCTGGCCTCTAAGATCGAGGAGGCCTGCGACGGTATAGAGGACCGGCTGCGTGCCCAGGGGCTGACCCTGCGGCAGCGATATTCGCCGGGTTATTTTGATTTGGATATTACCGAGCAACGCAAGATTTTTGCTCTGTTGGATCTGACCAAGCGCATTGGGCTGACCCTTAGTGACACCTGCCAAATGATCCCCACCAAGAGCGTAACGGCCATTATCGGTATTGAACCCCAGGACGGAGGACAAGCGCATGAATAAGATTCGCTTTTTTGACGGCGGCATGGGCACCATGCTCCAGGCAGCCGGTTTGCTTGGCCCCGGTGAGCTGCCGGAGCCGCTGAACCTGACCCACCCGGAGGAGATCGCCGCCATTCACCAGGCGTATGCGGACGCCGGAGCAGAGTTTATCAGCACCAATACCTTTGGCGCCAACGGCCTGAAGTTTGACAATGTAGAGGAACTGGTGCAGGCAGCCACCGCGCTGGTGCGCCGCACCGGAAAGAAAGTGGTGCTGGACATTGGCCCTTTGGGCAAGCTGCTTCAGCCCATGGGCGAGTTGGCGTTTGACGACGCCTACGACCTGTTTGCCCGCACCATTCGTGCCGGTGCCCCCGGTGCGGACTTGGTGCTTATTGAGACCATGAGCGACACGCTGGAGTTAAAGGCGGCGGTACTGGCGGCCAAGGAAAATTGTGACCTGCCGGTATTTACCACCATGATCATGGATGAAAAAGGGCGGCTGCTTACCGGCGCGGATATTGAAACGGCAGTGACCATGCTGGAGGGACTGGGGGTAGACGCCCTGGGCTTTAACTGCTCCATGGGACCGGACCAAATGCTGCCCCTGGTGGCGCAGCTGCGGGAGCTGACTTGTCTGCCCATCATCGTGAACCCCAACGCCGGGCTGCCGGAGTCTGTCAACGGCGAGACGGTATATAATGTGGACCCGGAGGCCTTTGCGGAGAAGATGGAGGCCATTGCCAAGCTGGGGGTCAGCTATTTGGGCGGCTGCTGCGGCACCACCCCGGCGCATATTGCAAAGATGATCCAGCGGGTCAAGGACATTCCTGCAGTGGTGCACACCCCGGCGCCCCGCACGCTGGTGAGCAGCTATTCCCAAACGGTGGAGCTGGGCAAAAAGCCGGTCATTGTAGGCGAGCGGATCAACCCCACCGGTAAAAAGTTGATGAAAGCCGCCCTGCGGGAAAAGGATATTAACTATCTGATCAAAGAGGGCATTGCCCAAAAAGATAAGGGCGCCCATATTTTGGATGTGAATGTAGGCTTGCCGGAGATTGATGAGCCGGCTATGATGCAGCAGGCGCTGTTTGCCCTGCAAGGGGTGCTGGACCTGCCGCTGCAAATCGACACCTCCGATGTGGAGGCTATGGAAGTGGGCCTGCGCCATTATAACGGCAAGGCTATGCTCAATTCTGTGAACGGCAAGCAGGAGAGTATGCACGCCGTCTTTCCGTTGGTGAAGAAGTATGGTGCTGTTGTGGTGTGCTTGTGCCTGGACGAGAGCGGTATTCCCCCTACGGCAGAAGGGCGCATTGCCATTGCCAAGAAGATCATTGCCACCGCTGCGGAATACGGTATCCCGAAGCACCAGCTGGTGTTTGACGCGCTGGTGATGACCGTCAGCACGGACAAACGCAACGCCATTGAGACGCTGAAGGCGGTGCGGATACTGCGCCACGAGTTGGGCGTTGCCACCACCCTGGGCGTCAGCAATATTTCCTTTGGTCTGCCAAAGCGTGAAATGATCAATACCGCATTCTTTACCCTGGCGCTGGAAGCGGGACTGTCCGCTGGGATTATGAACCCCCTCAGCGACGCCATGATGAACGCCTATTATAGCTACAACGCCCTGGCAGGGCTGGACGACAACTGCCAGGACTATATCGCCTCGGTGACGGAGACGGCAGCAGCTACGCCCGCAGGCACCACGGTGGATCTGAAAACCGCCATTATCAAAGGTATGCGCAAGGAGGCAGGCCAGTGCGCTGCCGGGCTGCTGGAAGAGCAGGACAGCTTGCAAATCATCAACGAGCATATTATCCCGGCACTGGATGTGGTGGGCGACGGATTTGAGAAGAATAAAGTATTTCTGCCCCAGCTGCTGATGAGCGCAGACGCGGCCAAATCTGCTTTTGATGTAATCAAGGAAAAGCTGCGCACCACCGGCAAGCAAAAGAAAAGCCCCCACAAAATTGTGCTGGCCACCGTGCACGGCGATATTCACGATATTGGCAAAAATATCGTGAAGGTGCTGCTGGAGAACTACGGCTTTGATGTGCTGGATCTGGGCAAGGATGTGCCGGAGGAAACGGTGCTCCAGGCGGTGCAGGACAACAACGCCACGCTGGTGGGACTGTCTGCGCTGATGACCACCACCGTGCCGGCCATGGAGCGTACCATTGAGCTGGTGCACAAGAACACCCAGGCCAAGGTGATCGTTGGTGGCGCGGTGCTTACCCGCTCTTATGCGGAGATGATCCACGCGGATCATTACGCCAAGGACGCGATGGAGACCGTGCGTCTGGCCAAAGCACATTTTGGAATTGAATAAAAGGTAAATCCCTCCGTCGGGCAGGGATTGGGGCACCTCCGGTGCAATCCCCCCTGCGGCTGCGCCGCTTCCGCCTAACGGGCGCCCGTCCCCTCTGTCGCTACGCGACATCTCCCCGCATTGCGGGGAGTCACCCTTTGCAAGGGGGGCAAACCGATCAGGCTCCCTTGTAAAGGGAGCTGTCAGCGTAGCTGACTGAGGGATTATTCTTTTATAACTCTCCCCTCAACAAAAAAGACCGATACCACTTACGGTATCGGTCTTTTGTTATATAATTTTACGCCTTATCTGCGGGGACGGCGGTCGCGGCGGTCACGATCATGACCGCGGTGGTCGTCTCTGCGGGGGCGGCGGGGGGTATCGTCGATCTCGTTCTCCGGGGTCATACCCTCCAGCTCAATAAGTGCATCCCGACGGGACAGGTTAATGCGACCCTGATCGTCAATCTCAATGCACTTAACCACAACGGAGTCGCCAACATTCACTACATCCTCTACACGCTCGGTGCGTTTTACATCCAGGCGGCTGATGTGAACCAGACCCTCTTTGCCCGGTGCAATCTCTACGAATGCGCCGAAGCTCATCAGGCGGGTTACTACACCGTTGTAGAAGGCGCCCACTTCCGGGTCGGTGGCGATCAGCTTCACCACTTCCACAGCGCCGTTGCACTTGTCCATATCTATACCGCTGATGAATACGCGGCCGTCCTCTTCAATGTTGATCTTCACATCGTAGGTGTTCTGGATCTCCTGGATCACCTTGCCGCCCTTGCCGATTACATCACCGATCTTGTCCGGGTCGATCTGCAGGGTGAGCATCTTGGGTGCGTAGGGAGACAGCTGCTTGCGGGGCTCGCTGATCACCGGCAGCATGATCTCGTCCAGAATATAGTTGCGGGCCTTATGGGTCTTGGCAAAGGCCTCTTTGATGATCTCCGGGGTCAGGCCGTGCACCTTCAGGTCCATCTGAATGGCGGTGATGCCCTTCTTTGTACCGGCAACCTTAAAGTCCATGTCGCCGTAGAAATCTTCCAGACCCTGAATGTCGATCATGGTCATAAAGTCGCCGTACACGCCGTCGTCACCGGTGATCAGACCGCAGCTGATACCGGCAACCGGTGCCTTAATGGGTACGCCGGCAGCCATCAGAGACAGGGTGGAGCCGCAGATGGAGCCCTGAGAGGTGGAGCCGTTGGAGCTGAGCACCTCAGACACTACGCGGATGGCGTAGGGGAATTCGTCCACAGAGGGCAGAACCGGCAGCAGTGCCTTCTCTGCCAGTGCGCCGTGGCCGATCTCGCGGCGGCCCGGGCCTCTGGAGGGCTTGGTTTCACCCACAGAGTAGCTGGGGAAGTTGTAGTGGTGCATATAGCGCTTTTCGGTCTGCTCGTCCAGACCGTCCAGCTGCTGGGCGTCGTTCATGGGGCCGAGGGTGGTCACAGACAGCACCTGGGTTTGGCCTCTGGTGAACATACCGGAGCCGTGGGCTCTGGCCAGCAGGTCAATCTCTGCGTTCAGGGGACGAATGTCGTCAATGCCGCGGCCGTCCACACGCTTGTGCTCGTCTTTCAGCCAAGCACGCACCACATGCTTCTGTACCAGGTACAGGATCTCCTCAATCTTGCCCTCTTCGCCCTCGAAGCGATCATCGAACTTCTCATGCACGGCGTCATAGATGGGGCGCAGGCGCTCGTCGCGCACATTTTTGTCGTCGGTATCCAGAGCCTTCTTCACATCTTCAATGCAGAAGTCCTCGATCTCTTGCAGGATCGCCGGATCCGGGTCGGAGGACTGGAAGCTCTTCTTGGGCTTGCCCACTTCCTCAACAATGCCGTTGATGAAGGCAACGATCTTCTTATTCTCCTCATGACCGGCCATAATGGCGTTGAACATGGTGTCGTCGTCGATCTCGTTACCGCCGGCCTCGATCATAGCCACCAGGTCGCCGGTGGAAGCCACGGTCAGGTTCAGATCGTTATGGGCGCGCTGCTCCAGAGTGGGGTTGATGACGATCTGGCCGTCTACCAGACCCACATTCACACCGCTGATGGGGCCGTCCCACGGAATGTCGGAGATGGCGATGGCAGCGGACACGCCGATCATGGCGGTGATCTCCGGAGAGCAATCCGGATCCACGCTCATTACGGTAGCCACAACGCTTACATCGTTGCGCATATCCTTGGGGAACAGGGGACGAATGGGGCGGTCAATGCAGCGGGAGGTGAGGATGGCCTTCTCGGAAGGACGAGCCTCACGGCGCTGGAAAGAACCGGGGATCCGACCCACGGAATACATCTTCTCTTCATAATCCACGCTCAGGGGGAAGAAATCCACGCCCTCGCGGGGTTTGGCGCTCATGGTCACGTTACACAGCACATTGGTGTCGCCGTAGCGGGCCATAATGGACGCACCGGCCAGGCCGCACATTTTGCCGGTCTCCAGGGTCAGCTTTCTGCCGGCCAGTTCCGTTTCCCAAACTTTGTAGTTCTTGAAAAACATTTGGTTACCTCTTTCATAAATAATATTTATCATCAAGGAGGCACAATAGTAATAAATTCAAGCCGCCGCACCCGGTGACCTCAATTTACTACTATTAGTAGAACCTCCTTGGAAGATACGATTTTGCCTTGGACAAAAAAGGCAGACGACAGAAGTGCTCCGTCGTCTGCTTGCGCGTTCTTACTTGTCGATGGTATCGCGGATACCCAGCTTCTTCACCAGGCTACGGTATCTCTCTACATCCTTGTTGTAAAGATAAACCAGCAGGTTGCGTCTGTGACCAACCATTTTCAGCAGACCGCGGCGGGAGTGATGATCCTTCTTGTGGGTCTTCAGGTGCTCGGTCAGCTCGTTAATACGAGTGGTCAGCACAGCTACCTGTACCTCGGGAGAACCGGTGTCGCCCTCGTGGGTTGCGTAAGCCTTGATGATTTCTTGCTTCTCAGCTTGTGTCATAATCTTTCACCTCATTACAGTATTTGCCGATTGGCGGAGGACACAGTTACGGGATCGGTGACTCTCCGCAGGAGCTTGCACCCGATACCGTGTGATCCGTACACAGCGAGCCAATTATAGCACAAACCCCCGCCGTTGTAAAGAGATTTTGCAAAATAGTGGGTGCTTGCCAGGGGCATACAAGATATGGTATAAAAGAAACGGAGCAAAGCCGGATCTTATCTCCCGCAGGGGGAAAGATGACAAAATTGTCACCAAAACTGTCACCGAACTGACACTTTGGCCGGGTATAATGAGGGCAACAAAGCGAAAAGGAGAGCCATTATGGACATTTTGAGAATTGAGCACTTATCTAAAATTTACGGTAAGGGCGATACGGAGGTACGGGCGCTGGACGATGTGTCCTTTACCGTGCCGAAAGGACAGTTTGTGGCCATCATCGGACCGTCCGGCTCCGGCAAAAGCACCCTGCTGCATATTCTGGGCGGTGTGGATACGCCTACGGACGGGCATGTGTATGTGGACGGAACGGATATTACCACTTTGGACGAGACGGCGCTGGCGATCTTCCGCCGCCGCCAAATCGGTCTGATTTATCAGTTTTACAATTTGATTCCTATTTTGACCGTAGAGGAAAATATGACGCTGCCCTTGCTGCTGGATGACAAAAAGGTGGACCAGGCGCACTTTGATTCCTTGGTGCAGGTGCTGGGCTTGCAGCACAGACTGGGGCACCTGCCCTCAGAGCTGTCCGGCGGCCAGCAGCAGCGTGTGTCTATCGGTCGTGCGCTGATGAACAATCCTGCCATTTTGCTGGCGGATGAGCCTACCGGTAATCTGGACAGCAAAAACTCAAAAGAAATTGTGGAGCTGCTGCGTCAGTTCAACAAGGCACTGAACCAAACGGTTATTATCATTACCCATGACGAGCGCATTGCGCTGGACGCAGACCGGGTAATTGCCGTTGAGGACGGCAAAATTGTGAAGGATGAGGTGATCCGCCAGTGAAGATCATCAATAAGTTAACTTGGCGCCACCTGTGGGTGAATCGTCGGCGTACCGTGATTACGCTGTTTGGCATTATCATCAGCGTGGCAATGGTGACGGCGGTGTTTACCAGCGTAGGTTCGCTGATGCGTTCCTTAAGCGACATTACCGCCGCTTATGACGGTGCGTGGCACGCCCAGTATATGAATTTGCAAGACAAGGATGTACAGACGCTGTCTAAGCAAAAGAATGTAAAAACCATCGGTCTGCTTGCCGATATCGGTCAAATGGACTGCAACACCAAAGAGGACAGTGGCAGAAACGAAACTTCTATTATTGCCGGCAACCAAAATCTTTTTGCCATCAACAAGATGAAGCCGGCGACCGGACGCCTGCCCAACAACACACGGGAGCTGATGGTAACCAAAAGCTACCTGCAGCGCAACAAGCTGAACTGGAAGGTGGGCGACACGGTGACGGTGCAGACCGCCAGTTATCCAACCGGCGCCCAGGAGGCGACAGGCGGCGAGCCGATTGTGGAAAATCGCACCTTTACCGTCTGCGGGATTTTAGAAGTTCAAAATCAGCTGACCGGTATGAACAGCGCTTTTTGCGGTATGGATGACACGGTTGCCGGCGGCTATACGGCGCAGGTGCAGTTTTCCAATTTGGGAAGCAACACGCCAAAGGACATAAAGGCTGCCGCTAAGGCCGTATACGGCAAGGCAGTAAACAACGATCGGTCCGACCTCTATATGATTCATACGGACTATCTGATGTACAACGGCGTGCAAATGAGCGACGGGGTCATGCGGGCGTTGTACGGCTTTGTAGCCATTATTCTTTTGATTATCATTTTGGCGTCCGTGTTTATGATTTATGACAGCTTTGCGGTGTCTTATCAGCAGCGGGCACGGTATTTGGGTATGCTGGCCAGCGTGGGTGCTACCCGTACCCAAAAGCGGGGCAGCGTGTATTTTGAGGGCTTCATTTTAGGCTGTATCGGTATTCCCATCGGTATTCTTTGCGGCATCGGCGGCATTGCCGTTACCCTGCGTGCCCTTAGCGACAGCTTTATGAAAACCGTTATGGTGGCCACCGGCGACAGCATTCGCCTGCACGCGGTGGTGGACTGGAAAATCATTGTTTTCAGTGCGCTTGTCAGTGCGTTAACCATCTTTATCTCTGCTTGGATTCCGGCGCACCGGGCGTCTAAGATAACGCCCATTGAGGCGCTGCGCCAAACCAACACCGTTAAGGTGAAAAAGGCAAAGAAGCTGAAAACCTCTCGCCTGCGCCAAAAGCTCTTTGGCTTTGAGGATGTGCTGGCGGTAAAGAACTACAAGCGCAACGCCAAGCGCTCCCGCACGGTCGTATTCGCGTTGGCGGTCAGTGTTATTCTGTTCCTGACCACAACCAACTTTACCAGTATGCTGACGACAATGGTAGACAGCGAGTACGACGGTATGCAGTTTGATGTGTACGAAAGCGTAAACAGCAGCAACGGTCCTTTGTCTGTGGACTTGGTAGAAAAACTCAACAAAGAAGTCAGCCGGTTGCCCGGAATTGAGAGCATGCGTATTTGTGCCGACAATCAGATGATGGTGGACGGCTTGGATAAGCAGCTGACGGCGGAGGCAAAGAAAGCCAATATGGACCGCTCCGTGAATGTGTTGGGTGTGGACAACGACACCTTTGCCGCCTTGGCAAAGGAGGCAGGCGTAGATCCGTCTGTTTGTCAGGATGACAAAATCCCCACGGGTATTTTAATCAACCGGGTGCAAGTGGCAACGGAGAAGAAGCAAAGACTGGTGTTAAACCCCTTGCAAGGCAGCTTGGTAGGTCAAACCTTTACCGGCGCTATGGAGGGCTATGACAGTGAGGGCAACGAGCTGTATGCCAAGTACACGGCAAAGGTTGCTGCCCAGATGAACAAGGAAGCAAGCAATCTTTTAGGCAGCTTTATGCGCCCCACTTTGGTGGTGCCCATGCACAGCTATCTGGTGCATTTTCCGCCTGTTTTGGCAAAGGGCAATATTGTCAGCTATGCACGGTATTATATTACTGCGCAGGACCACGACCGGGTTTATACCGAGGTGTCGGATTTGCTTAGTGACACAGAAGGTATTTCGCACAACGGCTATGACGCAACGGCACAGGCTCAGACCATGCAGGCGCTGAATGTGGTGGTGATGACCTTTGGCTATGGGTTTATTACCCTGATTACCCTGATTTCCGTTATGAACATTATCAATACCGTTTCTTCCGGTATGGAGGAGCGGCGTCGAGAGTTCGCTATGATTAAGAGCGTGGGTATGACGCCCCGTTCCTTTAAGAAGTCCATTTATTTGGAGAATATTCGCTACGGCGTTATGGCGCTGGTATGGGGCTTGCCGGTTAGCTTGGGGCTGGATTTCCTGATGTACAAGATATTGGGCAGCTCCTTCGACTACGGCTATACCTTCCGCTGGTATTATTATCTGGCGGCGGCGCTGGCGGTGTTTGCCGTGATCGGTGTGGCGCTGCTGTACGCTGTGGATAAAATTAAAAAGGACAATATTATTGAAACCCTGAAGCGGGACGATATTTAAGCAGTACCCTCCATACCCCGCTTTTTGGCAGGCGCCCGGTTTTGCCGGGCGCTTTTTCTGCTCTGCGCTTTGCAGCGGGCATATTGGGGTTTTCCACACGGCAGCCGGCTTTATTTGGGGAAAACGCGGTGGAAAATGTGTAAAATTACAGGCGGCACAACACAATAGGTATAAAGGCGTTTGGTTGTGCAAAAAAAGGAAAGCAGGCAGACAGCGTGCTTTCCTTTTTGCTTTTTTTATGATTTCGGTTTTTGCTTGCGTTCGTTTTTTCGGCAATGGGCGCAGCGGTTACAGCTTTCGCAGCCGGTACAGCCGCAGTTTTTGCGCCGAATCAAGGCGCGGACGGCCAGGAACAGCGCCGTTCCAATGGCTGCCAGCAGCAGAATGTCCCAAATATTCACAGCAGCGCTCCGATCCCGTGGATCACAAAGGCAACCACCCACGCAATCAAACACTGCCACAGCGCCAGTCCGGCAGCCCACTTGCCGCCCAGTTCCCGCCGCACGGAGGCCACCGCCGCCACGCAGGGGGTGTACAGCAGACTGAATACCAGCAGCGACCCGGCGGACAGCGGCGACAAAATGCTGCCGATGGTGCCGCCAAACAGGACCTCCAGGGTGGAGACCACGCTTTCCTTGGCCATAAAGCCGCTGATCAGGGCGGTGCAAATGCGCCAGTCGCCCAGACCCAGGGGCGCAAACAGCGGAACCAGAATGCCGGATATCCGGGCCAAAATGCTGTCGGCTGAGTCGGATACCATATTTAGCTGCAGGTCAAAGCTTTGTAGGAACCAAACCACCACCGTGGCAATGAGAATGACGGAGAATGCCCGCTGCAAAAAATCCTTGGCCTTTTCCCACAGCAGTTGACCCACATTTTTTACACTGGGCAGACGGTAGTTGGGCAGCTCCATGACAAAGGGGATGGGCTCGCCGCGAAACAGGGTGTCTTTATAGAGAAAGGCGGCTCCAATGCCTACCAGGATCCCCAGCAGGTACAGCCCGGACATGATCAGCCCGCCCTTGCCCGGGAAAAAGACACTGACGAAGAAGGAGTAGATGGGCAGTTTGGCGGTACAGCTCATAAAGGGCGTGAGCAGAATGGTCATCTTTCGATCCCGCTCGCTGGTTAAGGTGCGGGTGGCCATGACCGCCGGCACGGTGCAGCCAAAGCCGATGAGCATGGGCACGATGCTCTTGCCGGACAGGCCGATCCTGCGCAGCAGCTTGTCCATTACAAAGGCCACGCGGGCAATATAGCCGCTGTCTTCCATTAAAGACAGGAAGAAAAACAGGGTGACGATGATGGGCAGAAAGCTGAGCACACTGCCCACGCCGGTAAAGATACCGTCGATCACCAGACTGTGGATGACTGGGTTCACATGCAGTTGGGTCAGTGCCGTGTCCGTTAGGGCGGACAGACGGTCGATCTCCAGCTCCAGCAGTTTTTGCAGTCCGCCGCCGATTACATTGAATGTTAAGTAAAATACCAGCACCATAATGCCGACAAAGCAGGGAATGGCGGTATATCGCCCGGTGAGAATGCGGTCGATCTTTTCGCTTCGAATCCGCTCCTTGCTCTCCTGGGGGCGGATCACCGTCTGTGCACACAGCCGCTCGATAAAGTCAAAGCGCATATCCGCAATGGCGGCGCTGCGGTCCAGCCCGCGCTCCGTTTCCATTTGGCGGACAATGTGCTCCAGCATCTCTTGCTCGTTGCGATCCAGCTGCAACTGCTGCAGGATCAGCGCGTCGCCCTCAATGGCCTTGGTAGCGGCAAAGCGTACCGGCAGCCCGGCGAGCGCAGCGTGGTCCTCAATCAGGTGGATTACGGCGTGAATACATCGGTGCACGGCACCGCCGTGGTCGTCTTTGTCGCAAAAGTCCTGCTTCAGCGGCGGCTCCTGCTGCTTGGCCACATGAACGGCGTGGCGAATCAGCTCGTCTACGCCCTCATTCTTGGCGGCGGAGATGGGAATGATCGGCACCCCCAGCATGGCCTCCATGGTGTTTACATCAATAGAGCCGCGGTTGCCCACCAGCTCATCCATCATATTCAGCGCAATGACCATGGGTATTCCCATTTCCAGCAGCTGCATGGACAGATACAGGTTGCGCTCAATGTTGGTGGCGTCCACAATGTTGATGATGGCCGTGGGCTTATCCTGCAGTACAAAGTTGCGGGAGACGATCTCCTCGCTGCTGAAGGGCGACATGGAATAGATGCCCGGCAGGTCCGTAACCTCCGTGTTTGGGTAGCCGCGAATGGCGCCGCTTTTGCGATCCACGGTTACGCCGGGAAAGTTGCCCACATGCTGCTTGGCACCGGTCAGTTGGTTAAACAAGGTGGTCTTGCCGCAGTTTTGGTTGCCCACCAGTGCATAGGTCAGCACGGTACCGTCCGGTAAGGGGTGCTCGTCCGCTTTGCTGTGGAATTTGCCGTTTTCGCCCAGCCCCGGGTGGTCCTGGTCCTTGGCTCGGTCTTTGAATGTGTGACTGCGGCTGCGGCGCCCAATGGGCTGAATATCGATTTGCTGCGCTTCTGCCAGGCGCAGGGTCAGCTCATAACCGTGCACCTGTACTTCCATCGGGTCGCCCATGGGCGCCAGCTTGATGACCGTTACCTCTGCTCCGGGAATCATGCCCATATCCAAAAAATGTTGGCGCAGCGCGCCCTCGCCGCCCACGCGCCGGATTACGGCGCTTTTGCCAACTTCCAGTTCTTTCAGCGTCATCGGTCGGTCTCCTTTTCTCCATATATTTCTATCTCTTTACTGTACTGGATTGCCTGGCTGTTAGTCAAGCCTTACCTGCCTGCGGCAGCCAAATTTCTGCCGTGGAAAAAGCAAAGAAAAAGCCGCAAGGCCGGGTGGCTTGCAGCTTTTGGCGTCCCGTAGAGGATTTGAACCTCCGGCCTACCGCTTAGGAGAAGCCCCCCCGAGGGGCATTTTTGACTCCCTACAAATCCCCGAAAATCCTTGATTTTACTGGCTTTTCTGGGATTTCACTGTTAGTAAATTCTCGTCCAAAACCTGCTAATTTTTCGTGGTTTTTTCACTTGTTTGAAATGGGAGAGCGCTTTTGGGGGGTGCTTTTTCAAAATTTCTTGAAAAAATTTTTTGCAAACAAAAAGCCGCCTATTTCCCTCGTAATCGAGGTCAATAGACGGCGGGTAGAATTATTCATGTTTTTGGTGTATAATAGAAAAAGACAAATTTGAATTTGTAGAGTACCTATATTACAGAATAACTGATTATAAGACAGATGAACTACAGGGAAGGAGATTCGAGAAAATATGAGCAAAGAGATAAAATGGGCTGTACTGGGAACAGGTGTAATTGCAAATGAAATGGCTGCAGGTCTTCAGAAAATGGGTAAATCTCTTTATGCAGTAGGAAATCGAACCTATGATAAAGCGGTTGCTTTTGCAGAAAAGTATGGTATCGAAAAAGTCTATCCGTCAATCGATGAAATGTTTGCCGATGAAGATGTGGATATTATCTACATAACGACTCCTCATAATACCCATTATGGTTTTATGAAGAAAGCTTTGGAAAATGGTAAACACATCCTGGTTGAAAAATCTATCACTTTGAATTCTTCAGAACTATGCGAAATGATCAGCCTGGCAAATGAAAGAGGCCTTATACTTGCAGAAGCAATGACAATCTGGCACATGCCGATATACAAGGAACTGTGGAAGATCATAGAAAATGGAGAGCTTGGAAAAGTTCAGATGATAACGGTGAACTTTGGAAGCTTCAAAGATTATGATATGAAGAACAGGTTTTTTAATCGAAAATTGGCAGGTGGAGCAATGCTTGATATTGGAGTATATGCCCTAAGCATTGTCCGTAGCTTCATGGAAGAAAAACCCGAAAATCTGATGAGCCAGTGGAAGAGTGCACCGACCGGAGTTGATGAGCAGGCGACTATTCTATTACAAAATGATAAGGATCAGATGGCAACTGTAGCTCTTACCATGCACTCAAAGCAACCTAAACGAGTAATGATAAGTTGTGAAAAGGGCTATATAGAGATAATGGAGTTTCCACGTGCTGATAAAGCGATTATTACAGAAGCCTTAACCGGCGAAAAAAGGGAAATATCAGCAGGGAATACGGCAGATGCTTTGTACTATGAGCTTACAGATATGGAAACAGCAATTAATAGCGGAGATGCTTCTGTTATGAAACTACAGTATTCGATTGATGTAATGGATATTATGACAAGGCTTAGAAATGAATGGGGATTGAAATATCCTGAGGAAGAGTAAATCGGAAGTTAAATGAACAATTCCAGTTTGTCGTACTCACTTTAAATAATCAAAGACCGCTTACAAAAGTGTAGGCGGTCTTTATTCGTGTTCAGATATATTTGATTTTGAACTTTCTTTTCTTGGCTGAAAGCACCTTGCAAAGAATATCATCTACTGCGTCCGTGTATCTGCCTTGTGCTATCAGGCTGTTCTTCAAACGGATAAGTGATTGCAACACTTCGCTGTATTCGTCCTTGGAAAGGTATAAATGATATTTCTGTTCTTTCAAAACAACCACCTCCTGTTACCGCAATTATATAATAAAAAAGGGCATATAGGTAGTGTGCGATTGTCTCTTGACCACACCTAAATGAACGAATTAACAGGGTAACAACCGCCTTGTCCATTAGCAAGAATTTTGCTCGATTTTTCTCTTTTCCCATAAAAATGAAAAAACGCCGGAAACCCTTGATTTTACTGGGCTTTCCGGCGGAGTTTTTGGCGTCCCGTAGAGGATTTGAACCTCCGGCCTACCGCTTAGGAGAAGTCTCGGATGAAATCTGCTAATTTTACGCCGTTTTTTCCCTTCATTTTAGCAAGGTATTAGCAAATGCAAAGATTTTTGGGGGACATCATTCAGTTAATCTGATACTCGTTGCGAGTGCTAAATCGCCGTAGCACTTTTTCGTTATTTTCGAGTATCTTATCAAATTCGTGTTTTTATTATACTGATTTTGAGTATCAATTTCAAGGCTTTATTTGGGCATTAAAATGGCAACCCTTGCGGATTGCCATTTTTCGGTCTATATTGTTTTTGCCAATGCCTTTAACAACGCCGCTGCTTCCGGGTTGGATAACAGCTTTGCAATCAGAGAAGCATTTTCTTCTACACTGTTGTCATCGGAATTTTCTTCTTCCTCTACAGGAGGTTCCTGAACCTCTGCCATCGGGTCAAGAAATTCAACGGAGGTTTCAAACTTTGGCATAGGAGCAGTTTTGCCTTCTTCAACATTTTTCAGTCCTTTGGCATTGTAGAACTGTTCCTCAAATTTCTGTGCATTGTAGCGTCTGTCCTCGTCAATGATATGGCTGTAAACATCGGCTACCATATCCATTCTTGCGTGTCCTGAGTCGCCCTGAACGGATTTCATATCGCCGCCGTTCCATTTCAGCTTGTAGGTAATACTTGCGTGGCGGAAGCTGTGAAACACTATATTGGGGAGGTCATTATCCTTTATCAGCTTTTTCAAGGCACGGTTGATTACCTGACCTTCCATCGGTCTGCCTGACGAATGACAGAATACCAAGTTGTAATCAAAATACTCGTCTCCAAAAAGTTCTTTCATTTCATCAATCTGCTTTTTCCTCTCCAACAGCATTTGAGCAACGGTTGACGGTAAGAATATTTTTCTCACACTCGTTTTCGTCTTAGGTGTTTTCAAAACGAGAGAGGTGTTTGTATTTGATAAGGTTCTCGGAAATATACGGATAATATCTTTGTTTTCAAGAACCTCCATTACATCTCTGTTTACACGCTGAAGCTCCTTATCTACATAGATGGAAGCATTGTTGTCTTTCAAGCTTTCCTCAGATATATCAACACAATCCAAGTCAGTCCAAGCATTTCTCCCATTCGTAGTGAACAGGCGAAGGAAAGATTGATAGCTAAAGAGAGAATGTCATCGTCGCACACTTCGAGAGCGTGCATAAGCGTTTCCGCTGTCCAAATCTCTCGTTTTTGATGTTCCTCTTTCGGTAGGGTTGCATTGAGAACCGGATTTCTTGTCATCAGCTCCCATTTTACTGCCTGATTAAAGGCACTTCTTAAAAACTTATGGATTTCTCTTACGGTATGTACAGTCAGATATTCGTTTTTTGGATTTTTGTTATGCACCGATTTTGTCTTGACTTTCAATAGGCTCTGATAGAACTTATCCATTAGTCTCGGTGTCAGTTCTTCAAGCTTCACATCTCCGATAAGCGGAATAATGTAATTATACATAAGACCTTTCTTTGTACGGTAGGTTGACATCGCCCAGTTGTTTACCCCATACACGGAGCAATATTCTTCAAGCAGGTCTGCTACGGTTGTAGCTGTGGGAACGATAAATGTACCGGTTTGCTGTTCAAATTCTATCTGAGTTTTTCTCTTTTTCGCATCTGCATTTGTATCAAAGGTTTCCCATTTCTGATGTTGGGTGCCGTCATCATCCTTGTAGGTATATACAACAGAATAACGGTTCTTTCTTTTTACGATAGAAGCCATTTTTCAATCCTCCTTATTCATTATCTAACCACTTATCAAAACTTGATTTTGTAATGCGGTAGCCGTTTTCAAGCATTATCGCCTGAAAACAACCCTGTTTGATAAGTTTATATACAGTCTGACGGGTGATACCTAAAATGTACTGTACTTCTTCTACCGAGTAACTCTTTTTGGAAAATGTACCGCCATTTATTTTGCGGACTTTATCTTCAATCGACATAGTTTTCCACCTCCTCGATTTCCTTGACCTTGGTATATTTAGTCTGTGAACCGTACCATTTATCGAAACTCTCCCTTTTAATACGACGCTTGCCTTCAACCCAGATAAACTCAATGATACCGTCATTCATCAGGTCATTTGCTGTACTCCTCGGGATGCCAAGCACCTTTGCGACAGTAAGAGGAGAGAGCGTTTTGCCGTATTTCTTGCCGGGTCTTTCACCGTTCACTTTTTCATAGTGGAATTGACCTGAATACCAATCTTCAAAGCTGTCCACATCAACCCTCATTTTGCCCATAACCAAGTAAGTCTTAAAACGGCATTGATTGATGAGTCGATATGTTGCGGTCTTTCCAAGTCCGAGTATTCTCATTACATCGGGTACGGACATAGTCTTTTTGTCCTGATAGGTTAGAACTGCCTTTACGACCTTTTTGTTTTCCTCAACACTTTTCTTCGAAGCTCTGTATTCATTTCCGACACGGTATGTTTTGAATATACCGCAGTTCATAAGCTTCAAGGCTTCTTCTTCGGTAACGGAAAGCAGCTTGGATATTTCCTTTACGGAGTAGGCTTCCCACAGAGTTTCCCCCTGAAGCTTTTCGTCGCTGAACAGCTCTGCTAAACGCTCGTTTTCCTCTTTTAGATTGAATAACTCCACTCTCTCATTGAACATATTAACAAATGCCATCTTCAGTTCCTCCTTCCTTACCATCAAGCCAGTTATCAAAGCTCTTTTTTGATATTCGATACTGACCACCGATACGAACATAATGAAAACACTTGCTTCTTAGCAATCTATATACAGAAGTTTTGCTGACCTTCAGAATGTTTCGTAGGTCATCTACTGTATATGCCCGGTTGTCAGTCCCAGCCGGAACGAATGTATCTTGCTTATGATTTAATTCTCCGTTCATTGCATTTACCTTCGATTTAATAATCGTCACTCTGACTACCATATAGCCAATTGACTTGGCTATATGGTACTTAAAATCGGAGTTTTTGTTAATTATGCGACTGGCTCAATCGTATACTTGACAGCCGGAGCTTTCGTTATCAATATTATCGAGCCAACGGTCAAAGCTCTTTTTCGATATTCTGTAATGACCGCCGACCTTTACAAAATGGAATACACCAGAATTTACAAGAGCATAAGCGGTGTTCTTCCCAATATTGAGAATATCCATTATTTCTTCGACGGTATAAACTCTTTTTTCATAACCGGAACTATATTCGGAAGTATTTGGCTGTTGGTTCATTGCTTCAATTTTATCTTCAAACATTATTGCCACCTCCAGAACCGTTACGGCGGTGCTTTTTGAAAATCATATACTCATAGCCATAGCCAACCTGACATTTATCGCACACTTCCTTTTCCGACTGAAAAGGGTCAAGTCTTTTTACGATGTTCTCAGGGATAGATTGAAACTCGCTTCTGCAACGAGGGCAAAGACTCAATACAACTCCTTTTCGCTCATTTTTGGGTTTTATGGGAATGCCAACCGCAAATTTTAATCCACGCCTGATTTCCTTGATTTTACTGGAGTCGGTTATCCTGCCGACAAAATTATCAAGCTCGGTGGCTTTCTCAACAGTTCGAAGTTGTTCGAGCATAACCATTGACGGCTCTTTCAATCCGCAATCAGTATCCAGTTCAATGTGTGTATTCATAGTCGTTTTCTTTTTAACGGCAGTAATAGCCGCAACAACAACTGTGGGACTATTTTCATTCAAACGATTTGTTTGAATCACAAGTACGGGTCTTATTCCCGATTGAACGCTGCCGTTGGTAACACCCAAATCACAGTAATAAATATCTCCCCATCTGATATCCTTAAAATCTTTTTCCTTCATATGTAATTCCTCGCTTTCAAAGTTCGTGAGGGGAAATTCTTATCCGGAATAAAATTAACCCCTTCACTTGTTTGAAATGGGAGAGCGTTTTTGGGGGGTGTTTTTTCAAAATTTCTTGAAAATTTTTTTGCTAACAAAAAAAGCCACCTACTTTCCTCTTAATTGAGGTCAATAGACGGCGGGTAGAAATATTCATAATTTTGGTGTATAATAGGAAATTAAGAGAAAGACAAATTTGAATTTGACGGAGAGATAGTATGGCTATTATTAAAAACGAAATACCGATTTTGGAGTTTGATACAGAGCAGACAGCAGTTCTTAATCCCACTCATGAAAATCTTGGTTTGAACTTACCCAAGAAATGTGTGTTCGCATTTCTTGGTGCTTACATAGATGAATATGCCAGTAAAAGTGATACCAAACAGGTATCCACTTTTGAGAGTGCAACGAAGCATTATCCCATTTACATCACCAAATACAAGGGTGAGGACATTGTGCTTTGTCAAGCACCCGTTGGTGCGGCAGCAGCCACACAGATACTTGATTGGCTGATTGGTTATGGTGTAAGAGAGGTAATCTCGGCAGGTAGTTGCGGTGCTCTGGAAAAGTTCCCCGAAAGTACATTCCTCGTACCAAACAAGGCTCTGCGTGATGAGGGAACATCTTATCACTATGCGCCCCCTTCTCGATTTGTGGAAATCAGCGAGAAGGCAAGAAAAGCAATTGAAGAAACCATTCTTGAGCATAGTATGAAATATCAGGAGGTTATAACCTGGTCAACGGATGGATTTTTCCGTGAAACCAAAGAAAAGGTGGCTTATCGCAAAAGTGAAGGCTGTGCAGTTGTAGAAATGGAATGTTCTGCTCTGGCGGCCTGTGCTGATTTCAGAGGGGCAACCTGGGGTATGATACTTTATACCGCAGACAGTCTTGCAGATGTTGACAAATACGACGAAAGAAACTGGGGCGGTAATGCATACGAATATGCACTTACGCTCTGCCTTGATGCGGTTATCAAATTATAAGAACAGTTAGAATCAATCTTTTTTTTGTGATATAATTTTATTGAGGTGAATGAAATGAGGACTGAAAAAGAAATATACGATTTAGTTTTGAATTTTGCTTTTCAAGATGAGAGAATTAGAATTGTAACTCTTGAGGGGTCTCGCACTAATGTTAATATACCAAAAGACAATCTTCAAGATTATGATATTACTTTTTTTGTTATAGATATGGGAGAATTTTTGAAAAGCGATGACTGGCTTAGTGTTTTTGGTAACAGAATTATGATGCAAAAACCTGAAGATATGGAATTATTTCCTCCAGAAGAAAAAGGATTTTCTTATATAATGCTTTTTGATGATGGTGTAAAGATTGATTTAACTTTGTTACCTGTTTCAATGCTTGAGGAGTATCTTACTCGCGATAAACTTGTAAAAATCATGTTAGATAAAGATAATATGATTAAAACAGAAATAGTTCCCACAGATGAAGATTATTACATTAAGTGTCCAACAGAAAGAAAGTTTGATGACTGTTGTAACGAATTTTGGAATGTTGCAACATATGTATCCAAGGGCTTACTTCGTGGTGAAATACTATTTGCAATAGACCATATGAATGAAGTATTACGTCATGAGCTTCTTAGGATGATTAGTTGGTATGTCGGTACTGAAAAAGGATTTAATTTCAGTTTGGGTAAAAACTATAAATTTTTAGATAAGCATATTTCAAAAGAATTGTGGGATAACTTACTAAATACATATTCAATGAGTTCGTATGAAGAAATGTGGAAATCGTTTGATTTGTGTCTATGTTTGTTCAAAAAAATATCTAAAAAAGTGGCAGATTCACTTGGTTATAATTATCCTGATTATGATGAAAACGTTACAAAATATTTGGAAACACAAAAGAGAATTTCAAATAAATATCTTTATGGTAATAGGTATTGACAAATTCCAATTTGTCGAACTTACTCTAAATTAGCAAAGACCGCTTACATCGTGTAGGCGGTCTCTTTTCGTGTTCAGATATATTTGATTTTGAGCTTTCTTTTCTTGGTTGAAAGCACCTTGCAGAGAACATCGTCAACTCCGTCGGTGTATCTGCCTTGTGAAATCAGACTGTTCTTTAAGCGGATAAGTGTTTGTATTACTCTGCTATATTCGTCATCATTAAGATAGATATGGAACTTTTCTTCTCTCATAATCTTTTCCTCCATTCATTGTATTTTGCTCTGATTACCGAAACATCTGCTTCGACATCAGAATAAATAAAGATATGTACGCTTTTGAAAACTGCTTTTACTCTGTCGGCATACTCCGCTTCCGTTTCGGTTGTCTTAAAAGGGAGTTTTACGAGTTTTATATTTCGTTGCTTGCATAAGTGGCTTTTGAGAACCTCCATATGTTCTGAGCCGTTCGTAAATTCTATCGCCAGCTTTTCTGACGGAATGTATGTTTCAAGAGGTATTCCCAATAGTTTATCCGAACCGAGCTGTACCTTTAGTCCTTTTTGATTGGCGTAATAGGCGACAGCCAAGCCGGGGAACACGGAGCGATATTCGTTTTCGCACACAGTGCATTTTTCTCCGATAATTGTTCTGTCGCTGATTTTTGCTTTCCAAGAGTGTCCCAGTGAACATTTCCACCACACACTTTTCATCGACCTTCTTGACACTTGTGTCGGGAGCAGAGAGTTTTTTTCGTAATCCCATTCAGCAAGCAGTTTCCTGTCCGTTGTGGCTAAATCATTGTATCCTGCAAGAACCGCCCTGTCCGCACAAACCGGGCATACTGTTCCTTTTACACGAGCATTGATAACGGACTTCCACTCATTGCCACAGGTCTTACACTTCCACCAAACATTGTGTCTTGATTTTGCGTTTACCTCATCAGGCATTAGGGGATAATTTCTTTCTGACCACTCAGCCGCAAGTTCAGGGTGCGTAGTCGCCAAGTCATTAAATCCTTTGAGCAATGTATATCCGCTACAATACGGACATCTGCTCCCACCGGAACGGGTTGAAATAAGAGTGTACCACTCGTTTCCGCAATCTTTGCATTTCCACCAAGCCTTACTGTTTGCAAAGGCTGTTACCATTGTAGGCAGCAACGGAAGATTTCTGTCAGACCATTCAGCAGCAATATCGGGATACTGTGAAGCAAGGTCATTGAATCCGGCAAGGACTTTATTATGTGAGCAGTATGGACAGCCTGTGCCGTTTACCGTTCTGCTTTTAACGCTTGCTTCCCATTCGTGTCCGTGTTTACATTTCCAAATAATCTTCTTATGAGAAGCGACAGAAACCTCAGTAGGTTTTAATTCGTTCTTTTCAGACCACTCCTGAGCCAGCAAGGGCTTCAATGTGGCTAAATCATTGATACCCTCTATTACTCTTGCTCCTGAGCATATTGGGCATTTCTCGCCCTTTGAGCGAGCTTTGACGCTCGTTTCCCACTCGTGTCCGCAAGCACCTTTCCACCACACTCTTTTATTTGAACCGAAGGTTATCTTATCCGGCGTTAGCGGTAAGTTCTTCTCTGACCATTCAGGAATAAGCTCCGGATGAACGCTTGCTAAACTGCCCGTCATAGTACAACCACCCCTTCCTTTGTGATTATCCCAATTATATTGAGAAAATCGGGATTGGTGTAGTTTGCGAATAATAAGAAAGACCTTGGGAGAAAATATCTCTCAAGGTCAATAAGTGATTCCTCAGTTAGAATTTTATCTTTCCTGTCGGGCAATAAGAGTGGTTACACTATAATAAATCATCACTAAACCCGCACTTAAAATTGCCCCGCCAATAATATCAGTAATCCAATGAACACCGGATATCAACCTGCCAATTACCATAAAAGCAGTAAATGCAATTAAAGCAAAGGCAAATGCTCTTTTCATTTTTGTATTTCTAATTCTACTGTTTAGCTGCATAACAGCTGTCGGCATAACACACATAACAAGCAAGGTTGTCGATGATGGATACGAAGCTTCAAGAAAACCGTTAATCAATACCGGGCGGTAATTGACAACATAAAATTCAAAAAACAAATATGCCGCCATTACAACAATATAGAATGCTCCCAACACCAAAATACTGGAATCGACCTTGAATAAGCTTTTTCTTTTAATAAGCTGTATAAGTCCAAGCAACGCAAATCCCAAAATAAAGCAAAGCGGTATCAGTCCTAACCAGTCCGTAACGGTATATATTGCCATATGCACACCTGTCAGGCTGTGGATAAAGCCGTTCAAGGTTGCAAATCCAACAGAAGAGTTTTGTGGCCCGATGGGCTGAACATCAATAAGGCTTATTGCCACTGTCCACAAAATAAATAACACTACCATTGCTATTCCTGAAAGCAATACTTTTTGACTTTTTTCTTTTTTCATTTTTATCAATCCTTTGCCATAATTATTTGGCTTTCGCCTGTTTACAATATAGGTGGAATGAATAAAAATGAAAAGAATTTCACCGTCACATTGGCGACACGCTTCGTATCATCGCCATTTTATCAGCATCAGAGACTTTATCGCCAAGAAAACAAAAGTGAAAAAGGCTGCATAAGGTTGAAGTGTTATCATAAATTCTATTGTAGCAACTGTGCTTAACACAATGGATATTTGATGTTTGTGTTTCAACCAAAACACTGCTTCATAATTTTGTAGAGCGAGAAGCAAAACACCTGTAAGTACAATTCCAAATACAATAATTAAATACGGTATTTTGATATACTGCGGGGTACCTGTCAGCGAAAGTAAAGATACCTCTTTTATAATCTCATCACCCTTTTGTCCAAAGAAAGGCAGAAACAGAAACATAATCAAACTGCAATCGAGTAAACCAAACACTAAGTCTCTTGTATGTTTTTCCTTTTGCTTATTATCCTCGTCAGCAATTTTAAGTATTTCTTCACCGGACAATAACTCATCTATTGACACTGAAAAAAACTTTGAAATTGCTTTTAATGACTCGATATTGGGAACTCCTCTGCCGGATTCCCACTTAGAAATTGCAGTGCGAGACACAAATAACGCTTCCGCAAGTTCTTCCTGCGTGAGTCCTTTTTCTTTCCTCAACTCTTGTAATTTTTCACTTAATTCCATAATAAACATTCCTTTTGCACTCAGATACGAATGTATCCTTTATTAGAAATGGGCAATCCCACTATGGGACTGCCCATTCATTCCGTAAATTATGCGATTTTTTAGTCTCTGCACCGTTTTTAGCACCGATTGGTGTAAATTTGGTGTAAAGAGGTAAATTTATCCGGTTTAGAAAGTCCCGAAACCCGCATAAACACTGGTTTTTTTCGACTTTTACTTGTCGAGGGGCTTCATTGTGGGGAACAGGATCACATCGCGAATCGTGTCCGCGCCGGTAAAGAGCATGACCGCGCGGTCGATGCCCATGCCCATACCGCCCGTGGGGGGCATGCCGTATTCCAGCGCGGTAAGGAAATCCTCGTCGAGCATTTCGGTCTCATCGTCGCCGCGCTCGCGCTGCTCGACCTGCTTCATGAACCGCTCGCGCTGGTCGATCGGGTCGTTGAGCTCGGAGTAGGCGTTGCCCATCTCCGCACGGCAGATGAAGAACTCAAAGCGCTCGGTGAGTCTCGGGTCAACCGGGCTGCGCTTCGTGAGCGGCGAGACCTCGACCGGGTACATCGTGATGAACGTCGGCTGCACCAGCTGCTCTTCGACCTTCTGATCGAAGCAGGCATAGAGCGCGTTGCCCCACGTCTTTTCGGCAGCCTCCGCCAGCTCCACGCCGACTGCCTTTGCCGCCGCAACGGCCTCCGCATCGTCGGAGATGGCGCCAAAGTCAATGCCGACGTACTTCTTGACGGCTTCGATCATCGTCAGCCGCGGCCAGCCGGGCGTCAAGTCGACCTTTTCGCCCATCCACTCGAGCTCATACGTGCCGAGGTATTTCTGGGCAAACGTTGTGTAAACGCCCTCGGCGATGTCCATCATGTCGTGGAAATCGGCGTAGGCCTGATAGAGCTCGACGGTCGTAAACTCGGGGTTGTGCTTCGGGTCCATGCCCTCGTTGCGGAAAATGCGGCCAACCTCGTAGACTCTGTCCATGCCGCCGACGATCAGGCGCTTCAAGGGGAGCTCCGTCGCAATGCGCATGTACATATCGATATCGAGCGTATTGTGGTGCGTGATGAAGGGTCTTGCCGCTGCACCGCCCGCAATGGTGTTGAGCACGGGAGTCTCGACCTCGATATAGCCCATGTTGTCGAGATAATCGCGCAGGTGCTTGATAAACTGCGAGCGGATGATGAAGTTCCGCTTGACCTCGGGGTTCACAATGAGGTCCACGTAGCGCTGACGGTAGCGGGTCTCCTTGTCAGTAAGCCCATGGAACTTCTCGGGCAGCGGAAGTAAGGACTTCGACAGCAGCGTGATCTT